>Ga0081538_10001814_pt1 | contig 21497 bp, 24 predicted proteins | sample TabmetS5T2R1_FD_71022 | JGI IMG/M metagenome (GOLD analysis project Ga0081538, IMG submission 71022) | Tabebuia heterophylla rhizosphere microbial communities from the University of Puerto Rico - S5T2R1 | ecosystem: Host-associated > Plants > Roots > Rhizosphere ...
GCGCTCATGTACGCGCTTCCCGTGCGGATCGCGCGCGCTCTCGACGAGGGCGAGCCGCTGCCCGAATATCCGCACCGCCTGCTGGAGGAGAACCTCTGGCGCGCGATCCGGTACGGGCTCTCGGGCGCGCTGATCGACCTCGCGACCGGCGAGGTGCGCCCGGCCCGGGCGGAGATCGAGCGGCTGATCGAGTGGACCCTCCCCGTGGCCGAGGAGCTCGGCGTGGCGCCCTTCCTGAGCGTGCCGGTTGTGAGCGCGTCCGAGCGCCAGATGGCGCGCTACGAGCTGGGGGAGACGCTGGCCGAGATCTACGCCCAGGAGATCCTGGAGCCCGTCCATGTCTGAGTCGGACTACGAGGCCGAGCTCGAGCAGGAGGCAGTCGCGCGCGAGCTCGCCGAGGAGCTCCGCAAGCTCCGCGTCGAGGACGTTCTCGTCAACACACTCGTCCATGTCTCCTCGATCGGCTACCGCCGCCTCGGCTTGACCGAGGACTCGCGCGAGGAGCGCGACCTCCCTCAGACGGCGTTGGCGATCGAGACGATGCAGGCGCTCGTCCCGGTTCTCGAGGATTTCCTGCCCAAGGAGCTCGTCGCGAGCTTCGAGGAGCAGATCGCCAACCTCCAGCTCGCCTACGCGAAGGCCGCGAAAGACTCTGGTGAAGACGCCGACGCCGAGGGCTGAGATCGGCGTCTTCGGGGGCTCGGGCTTCTACTCGTTCCTCGAAGACGTCGAGGAGGTCGAGATCGAGACGCCGTACGGGCCGCCGTCGGCGCCCTTCACCATCGGCGAGGTGGGCGGCCTCCGCGTCGCCTTCCTCCCGCGCCACGGTCGCGACCACGAGCTCCCGCCGCATGCGATCCCCTACCGCGCCAATGTCTGGGCGATGAAGGAGCTCGGCGTGCGCAGGCTCATCGGCCCGAACGCCTCGGGCGCGCTCAAGGCCGAGCTCGAGCTGGGCGAGTTCGTCGTCTGCGACCAGCTCGTCGACCGGACGAGCGGCCGCGCCGACACGTTCTACGACGGCCCCGAGACGACCCACGTCTCGGCCGCCGACCCGTACTGCCCCGACCTGCGGGCGCTCCTCGTCGAGACCGCCCGCGCGCTCGGGATCCCGGTGCGCGACGGCGGCACCGTCGTCGTCATCCAGGGCCCGCGCTTCTCGACCCGCGCCGAGTCGAAGTGGTTCCAGGACGCCGGCTGGGACATGATCAACATGACCGCCTACCCGGAAGGCCACCTCGCGCGCGAGCTCGAGCTCTGCTACGCAACCATCTCCATGGTCACCGACCACGACGTCGGCGTCGAGGGTGCCGAGCCGGTCTCGCACGAGCAGGTGGTGAGAGTCTTCAACGAGAACAACGAGCGCCTGCGCGAGCTCCTCTTCGCCGTCATCCCGCGGATCCCGCCGCAGCCGGAGGAGCACCTCTGCTCGACCGCGCTGCGCGGAGCGCGGTTCTAGTGTGATACAACTCCGCGCGGCCGTTTCCGGGCCGGGCCGAGGGGATGGCGCAGCATCCAGGCCGGCGCGGCGGCCTGTTTCGTTGGAGCCGTGACCGACTTCTTCCAGAACCACACCGTCCTGTTCGCGCTCGTCTGCGCGCTCTTCGGGATCGCCGTCGGTCTCTACCTGACCTGGTGGATCCTGAAGCAGCCGGCAGGCACGGAGCGGATGCGGGAGATCGCGCGGGCCGTCCAGGAGGGCGCCGCCGCCTACCTGCGCCGGCAGTACACGACGATCGGAATCGTGGCGATCGTCCCGTTTCTCGTCATCGGTTTCTACAACCAGCTCGGCTGGGGAACCGCGGTCGGCTTCCTGATCGGCGCCGCCTTCTCCGCCGCGGCGGGCTTCATCGGGATGAACGTCGCCGTGCGCTCCAACGTCCGCACGGCCGAGGCGGCGAAGCAGGGCCTGACTCCGGCGCTGAACGTCGCCTTCCGCGCGGGGTCCGTGACCGGCCTGCTCGTCGTCGGGCTGGGCCTGCTCGGCGTGGCGGGCTACTACGGGATCCTCACCGAGTGGTTCGACGTCGCCCAGGACGACGCGATCGACGACCTGATCGGCCTCGCCTTCGGCGGCTCGCTCATCTCCGTGTTCGCGCGGCTCGGCGGCGGCATCTACACGAAGGCTGCGGACGTCGGCGCCGACCTCGTCGGCAAGATCGAGGCCGGCATCCCGGAGGACGACCCGCGCAACCCGGCGGTGATCGCCGACAACGTTGGGGACAACGTCGGCGATTGCGCCGGCATGGCCGCCGACCTCTTCGAGACGTACGCCGTCACCGCCGTCGCGGTCATGCTGCTCGGCACGGCGTTCCCGGCCGGCGGCCTGCCCCTCTACCCGCTCGCCATCGGCGGCGTCTCGATCGTCGCCTCGGTGATCGGCATCTGGTTCGCTCGAGTCGGTCGCGGCGGCTCGATCATGAACGCGCTCTACAAGGCCGTCGTCGTCGCCACGGTGCTCTCGGCGGTCGGGTTCATCCCCGTGACGCTGGCCTTCGACGACGGCGCCTTCAACTTCGGCGAGCTCTACACGGCTGCGCTCATCGGCCTCGTGATCACGTTCGCACTCGTCGCCATCACCGAGTACTACACGGGCACGCGCTGGGGCCCCGTCAAGTCGATCTCCAGGGCCTCCCAGACCGGCCACGCGACGAACATCATCGAGGGCCTCGCCGTCGGCATGCAGGCGACGGCGCTGCCGGTGATCGTGATCGCGATCGGCATCGTCGCTGCCTACGAGGTCACCGAGAGCCTCTACGGGATCGGCGTCGCCGTCATGGCGCAGCTCTCGATGACCGGCCTGATCGTCGCGCTGGACGCCTACGGACCGGTCACCGACAACGCCGGCGGAATCGCCGAGATGGCCGATCTGGACGAGTCCGTGCGCGGCATCACCGACCCGCTGGACGCGGTCGGAAACACGACGAAGGCGGTGACGAAGGGCTACGCGATCGGCTCTGCCGGTCTCGCCGCGCTCATCCTCTTCGACGAGTACGCACGCGGCCTCTCGGAGGACGACGTGACGAGCGTCTTCGCCCTCGACGACCCGTGGGTGATCGCCGGCCTCTTCATCGGCGGGCTCATGCCCTTCTTGTTCGCCTCGCTCGCGATGCAGGCGGTCGGGCGCGTCGGCGGACAGGTGGTCGACGAGGTGCGCCGCCAGTTCCGCGAGATCCCGGGAATCCTCGAGGGTGCCGGCAGGCCCGACTACAGCCGCGCGGTCGACATCGTCACCGGCTCTGCGATCAAGAAGATGCTCCTGCCGGCGCTCATCCCCGTGGCGATCCCGATCGTCGTCGGGATCATCAGCCCCGAGGCGCTGGGCGGCCTCCTCATCGGCACGATCGTCACCGGGATCTTCCTGGCCATTGCCATGACCTCGGGCGGCGGCGCCTGGGACAACGCGAAGAAGCTGATCGAGGACGGCGCGCTCGGCGGCAAGGGCTCCGAAGCACACGCCGCGGCGGTCACCGGTGACACGGTCGGCGATCCCTACAAGGACACCGCCGGCCCGGCGATCAATCCGATGATCAAGATCGCCAACATCGTCGCCATCTTGATCATCCCCATCATCGCCTCCATCCACGGCCCGTAGAGCCGCGGCCCGGCTCAGGCGGAGCGGCGCCGGCGGACCTGCGGTCCCTGCGAGCCGAGCGCGGCGTAGGCGAGCGCCTGGAGCGACTCGTTGAGCGTGCCGAGCTCCCGCACGATTCGCTGGAGGTGGTCGTTCGTGTCCAGGCGGCGATTGAGAGCGTGCACCTCGTCGCAGAGGCGATCGAGGCGCTCGAGGATCGCGTCGAGCTGGCGGTCGTCCAGGTGCTTGCGCTCAGCCATCGGCGTTGATCTTAGTCAGGTCGGCCAGGGTCGCCGCGACGACCACCTCTGCGCCTCCGAGCCGGGCGCTGAGCCGCTCCTTCGCGCCGGCGCCGGTTTCGAGAACATCCACGCGCCGCTCCGCGCCGAGGTGGGCCAGGGCGACGCGGGCCAGCGGCTCGGGCGCGTCCGTGTAGACGCCGATACGGACGCCGGCGGCGGCCAGAGCGCGGAGGGCCGCGCTGGCTTCGGCGCTGGGCCGGAGGTAGACCGGAGCTCGGTCCTCGGCGAAACGCTCGAGCGCGTGGCGCCAGTCGCCGACGCCTTGTTTCGCCCAGCGGTCGAGCTCCTCCGCGGCAGCGGCGCGGTCGAGCGGCAGGGCATCCGGGTCGAGCGGCGAGATGGCGGCGAAGCGCCGCGCTGAGTCGGCGAGGAAGTCGCGCCAGAGCGGTCGCGTGTCGCCGAGCGCGTCGAGGTCGAGGGCGATCGCCTTCATGTCCGCGAGGTAAGCCAGCGCGAGCAAATGAGGACGCCCGCGGCGACTCCCAGCGTGTCGATCAGCCAGTCCACCGGCGAGGCCTGGCGCCCGGACACGAAGGCCTGGTGGATCTCGTCGGTGACCGCGTAGGCGGAGCCGAGCAGGATCGCGAGCGGCTCGCGCCTGAGCGCGCGGTAGAGAAGCGCGCCGAGCACCCCGAACTCGACGGCGTGGCCGAGCTTCCGCAGCACGAGATCCCAGGTGCCCAGCCCGGTGCCGAGGCTCGGGATCGAGGAGAACGTGAAGATCAGGGCCGCCCAGAGGACGACCGGAAGCCAGCGGTTGAGCCGGGTTGCGACCACGGGCGCCCAGCGTAGCCGGACGATATGCTCATGCCCACGAACAAGGCGAGCGGCTAAGGGAAGCCGGTGCGACTCCGGCACGGTCCCGCCGCTGTGAGGGGAGACGCTCCTTCGCCGAGATGCCACTGGCCCCTGGTCGGGAAGGCGGCGGAGGGGGGAGCCCCGAGTCAGAAGACCTGACGCTCGCCGAGACCCGTTCCCCTCGCGGAAGGAGGAAACGTGCTCAACCGTCCGCTCGCAACCGCCCTGGCTGTCCTGCTCGCGCTCGTCCTCGTCGCATGCGGTGGGGACGACGACACCGCCGCGCCTCCGGCGACGTCGACCGTGACCGCCGAGACCTCGTCTGCTGCGGAGTTCCCCGTCACGGTCGAAGCCGACAACGGCTCGGTCACGCTCGCGAAGGAACCGAACGCGATCGTCTCCCTCTCCGCGACCGCGACCGAGACGCTCTTCGCCATCGGCGCCGGCGAGCAGGTGATCGCCGTGGACGACCAGTCCAACTATCCGCCCGACGCGCCGGTCAGCGACCTCTCCGGTTTCCAGCCGAACGTCGAGGCGATCGCAGGCTACGAGCCCGACCTCGTCGTCGCCGCCTACGATCCGGGCGAGCTCGTCGACGGGCTCGAGAAGCTGAACATTCCCGTGCTCCTGCAGGACGCGGCGCCGGACCTCGACGCCGCCTACGAGCAGATCGAGGCTCTCGGCGCCGCCACCGGCAACGTCGAGGGCGCCGAGAAGGTCGTCCAGTCGATGCAGGTCGAGATCGAGGAGCTGGCCGGCTCCGCTCCGGGCGCGGCGGGCGCGACCGTCTACCACGAGCTCGGGCCCGACTTCTTCTCCGCCACCTCCGAGACCTTCATCGGCAGCGTGTACGAGCTCTTCGGGCTCGTGAACATCGCGGACGCGGCCGCCGACGCCGACGCGGCCGGCTACCCGCAGCTCTCCGGCGAGTACGTCGTCTCCGAGAATCCCGACCTGGTCGTTCTCGCCGACACGAAGTGCTGCGAGCAGACGGCGGCAACGGTGGCCAAGCGGCCCGGCTGGGACCAGATCGACGCCGTGGCCAACGGGGACATCGTCGAGGCCGACGACGACATCGCCTCTCGCTGGGGGCCGCGAACCGTCGAGTTCGTCGCTCTGATCGCCGAGGCGCTCGCCGGGCTCGGGCAGCCCCAATGACCAGCGCCGGCGGCCTCCGGGCACGCTTCCCCGTCCGCCAAGGGCGGGCGCTCCGCGGGGTCTCGCTGCGCTGGGCCCTCGCCGCCGGCGTCTTCGTCGTCGTGGCGGCCTTGCTCGGGCTGGCGCTCGGGCCCGTCGACCTCGGCATCGTCGCCGTCGCGCGCGAGGTACTGAGCCACGTCCCCTTCCTGGGCGTCCAGTCGTCCTTCTCCGAGACGGAGGACGCGATCCTGTGGGAGCTTCGTGCTCCGCGAGTCGTGCTCGGGCTCCTCGTCGGCGCCATGCTCGCCTCCGCGGGAGCGGCCTACCAGGGAGTCTTTCGCAATCCCCTCGCCGACCCGTACCTCCTGGGAGCGGCCGCGGGTGCGGGCCTCGGCGCGACGATCGTGATCGCCTATGACGTCGGCGGCGACGGAGGCCTCGATCTCCGCCCGCTCGCGGCTTTCGCCGGGGCGACGCTCGGGGTCGCGGTCGCGTATCTGCTCGGCCGCTCGGTCGGAGGCCGCGAGACGACGACGCTGATCCTCGCCGGCGTGACGGTGGCGGCCTTCTTCACGGCGCTGCAGACGTACGTTCAGCAGCGCAGCGCCGACACCGTTCAGGAGGTGTACAGCTGGATCCTCGGCCAGCTCGAGACCTCGGGCTGGACCGACGTGCTGATCGTCCTCCCGTACGTGGTCGTGAGCGCTCTCGTCCTGCTCTGGCACCGGCGTCTGCTCGACGTGCTCGCGGTCGGCGACGACGAGGCGGCCAGCCTCGGGGTTCCCGTCGCCCGCGTCCGGCTGCTCGTGGTCGCTGCGGCGACGCTCGGGACCGCGGCGGCGGTCGCCTTCAGCGGGCTGATCGCCTTCGTGGGGATCATCGTCCCGCACGCGGTGCGGCTCATGGCCGGCACGAGCTACCGGGTCGTTCTGCCGCTCTCGCTCGCCTTCGGTGCGGGCTTCCTCGTCCTCATGGATCTCGTCTCCCGCACCGCGGTCGCGCCGGCGCAGCTCCCCATCGGGGTCGTCACGGCCTTTCTGGGCGCTCCCTTCTTCGCCGTCGTCCTCCGGACGACGAGGACGGTGGGGCCGTGATGCTCGAGGCCCGGGACGTCGGGGTCGCCCTCGACCGCGTGCCGGTCGTCGAGGGCGTCGGCTTCACGCTCGAGGAGGGCGGGTGGCTGGGGCTGATCGGACCGAACGGCGCCGGGAAGACGACGATCCTCAAGGCGGTCGCCGGCCTTGTGCGCTACTCGGGGTCGATCCGGATGCAGGGCGACGAGGTGGCCGGGATCGGACGGCGGGCAGTCGCGCGCCGCGTGGCCGTCGTCCCCCAGATCCCGGTGATCCCTCCCGACACGACCGTTCTCGACTACGTCGTCCTGGGCAGGACGCCCCATCTCGGCTACGCGGGCAGCCCCGGGCCGCGGGACGTCGTCGCCGCGCGCTCGGCCCTTGCACGGCTCGACGGCGCCCATTTGGTCGACCGGCGGCTCGGCTCCCTGAGCGGCGGCGAGCGCCAGCGTGCGGTGCTCGCGCGCGCAGTCGCGCAGGACGCCTCGCTGCTCCTCCTCGACGAGCCCACGAGCGCCCTCGACGTCGGCGCGCAGCAGCAGGTGCTCGAGCTCGTGGCTTCCCTGCGGGCCGACGGCGGCCTCACGGTGCTGAGCGCCATGCACGATCTCACGCACGCGGGCCAGTACGCGGACAGGCTCCTGCTCCTCGACGGCGGGCGCGAGCAGGCCACCGGGACGCCGCACGAGGTGCTGACCGAAGAGCTGATCCTGCGTCACTTCGGCGCCTCGGTACGCATCGTCGCGGACGCGGAGACGGGCATCGCAGTCGTCCCGCTGCGCCCGCCGGTGGAGGCCGAGCAGGCCGTTTCTTGATGCCGCTCACGTTCCTCGTCGGGGGCGCGCGGAGCGGGAAGTCCGCGCTCGCCGTCCGCCTCGCCTCGGAGTGGGACGGGCCGGTCAGCTTCCTCGCCACCGCCGAGGCGGGCGGCGACGAGGAGCTCACCGACCGCATCGCCCGCCATCGGCGCGAGCGGCCGGCCGGCTGGTTGACCGTCGAGGAGCCGCTGGACTTGCCCGGGGAGCTTCGCCGCGCCCCGGAGCAGGCGTTCGTCGTCGTCGACTGCCTGACGCTCTGGGCGGCGAACGCGCTCCAGGTGGGATGGAGCGACGAGGAGGTCGAGCAGGCGGCCGCCACGACGGCAGCGCTCGCAGCGGAGCGACAGTCGCCGACGGTCGTCGTCAGCAATGAGGTCGGGATGGGGATCGTCCCGGCGACTGCGGTCGGCCGGTCCTTCCGCGACCTGCTCGGACGGGTGAACGCCGTCTTCGCCGGCCGGGCCGACCGGGCGTACCTGGTCGTCGCCGGCCGGACCCTCGAGCTCTCGTGAGCGTCGCTCGCCTCCGTCTAGCTCCCGTAGGGGAAACCATGTTTCCCCCACGGACCCCCTTCTTCGAGACAGTGAGGGAACCTCTCGGTTCCCTCACACACCCTCCCCACGCTCACGAGCCGGGGGCCGGCTCGTGAGCCTGGAAACGCTGCTGGGCCGGATCCGGCCCGTCGATCTCGAGGCGGCAGGGGCCGCTCAGGCGGAGCTCGACGCGAAGACGAAGCCGCGGGGGAGCCTCGGCGAGCTGGAGGCGCTCGCCTGCCGGATCGCCGCTGCCCGACGCACCCCCGCCCCGGGGCGGCTGCGGGCGGCGCTCGTCCTGGCGGCCGGAGACCACGGCTACGCGCGGCGAGGGGTGAGCGCATACCCGCAGGAGGTCACAGGACAGATGCTCGCCGCCTTCGCAAGCGGCGGGGCGGCCATCGACGTCCTCGCGCGGGAGACCGAGTTGCGGCTGGTCGTCGTCGACGCGGGCGTGCGTCAGCCGGTCGAGCATCCGGTGATCCGCCCACTCCGCCTCGGCCCCGGCACGGCCGACGCGACCGCCGGCCCGGCGATGGGCCGTGACGCCGCGACCGCAGGGCTTGTCGCCGGTGCGGACATTGCGGACGAACTCGCGGCGGACGGCTACGGCGTCGTCGCGACGGGCGACATGGGAATCGGCAACACGACGGCGGCCGCGGCGGTCTGCGCCGCGCTCCTGCCGGCTGAGCCCCAGGCGGTCTGCGGGCGCGGCACGGGCGTCGACGACGACGGCCTTCGCCGCAAAGTCGAGACTGTGCGCGCGGCGCTCGCCGTCAACCGCTCGGAGCTCGCCGATCCCGTCGGCGTGCTCGCGGCGGTGGGCGGGTACGAGCTCGCCGTCCTCGCCGGGGTCTGCCTCGGAGGCGCCGCCGCCGGCACCGTCGTCCTGCTGGACGGCTTCGTGACCGGCGCCGCGGCGCTGGTCGCCGCGCGGCTCGCGCCCGCAGCGGCCGGCTTCATGGTCGCCTCGCACCGCTCCCCGGAGCCGGGCCACGCCCTCGTCCTCGCCGAGCTGGGGCTGCGACCGCTCCTCGACCTCGGCCTCCGGCTGGGCGAGGGAAGCGGTGCTGCGCTCGCGCTCCCGCTCCTCGAGGCGGCGCTTGCGCTCCTCGCGGACATGGCCACCTTCGAGTCCGCAGGCGTCACCGATGCGGGCGCTTGAGATCGCGCTCCGAGCCGCCGCCGGAGCGCTCGCGTTCCTCACGCGGCTGCCTGTCGGACGTCTCGTGGCGCTGGACGCAGACGACGTCGCCCGCGGCGCACTGCTGTTTCCGGTGGTCGGAGGGGGAATCGGCGCGCTCGTCGGGCTCGTCGTAGCCGGGCTCGATGCGCGGCTGACCGCCCTCGTCGCGGCGGCGATCGCAGTGGTGCTCGAGGTCCTGGTCACCGGAGCGATCCACGTGGACGCCTTGGCCGACAGCGCCGACGGCCTCGGGGCGGAGAGCGGTGAGCGGGCGCTCGCGGTCATGCGGGAGCCCGCGATCGGCGCCTTCGGCGCCGTGGCGCTCGTGGTCGACCTCCTCGTCAAGACGGCGGCGCTCGCGGCCGTGTCGGCCGGCCCCGACGCCTTCCTCGCCTTCGCGGCGGCGTTCGCGCTCGGGCGCACGGCTCCGCTCGCCCTCGGTTGGGCGCTTCCCTACGCACGCCCGGAGGGCGGCAGCGGCTCTGCCCTGACCGGCGGCGCCGGCCGGGTCTCCCGGGCGGTTGGAGTCGGTCTCGGGATCGGGCTGGCCGTCGCGGCGCTCGGGCTGCGGGGAGTCGCGCTCGTCGGCGCCGCCGCGGCGGCGACCGCCGTCGTCGGGCTGGCCGCGCAGCGCCGTCTCGGCGGCGTCACCGGGGACGTCCTCGGCGCCGCGACCGAGCTGGCGACGACGGTTGCGCTCGTCGCCGCGGTGGCGACACGTTGACCCTGGCGCTTCCCGCGCAGGCCGGAGCGACGAGGCTCGTGCTCGTCCGCCATGCCGAGGCGGACGCGTCGATGCGAGGGCGCTGCTACGGCCGGCTCGACGTCGGCCTCTCTCCCGAAGGACGGCGTCAGGCGCGCGAGCTCGGCGCCGCTCTTAGCGACATCCCTCTCGCCGCGGTGTTCTCGAGCCCGCTGGCGCGCGCGGTCGGTACCGCGGCGTCGATCGCGGCTCCTCACGATCTGGAGCCGGTAGTAGAGGACGGCTTGAGGGAGATCGACTTCGGCGAGCTGGAGGGCTTGCGCTACGACGAGATCGAGGTCGAGCGTCCCGAGCTCTTCCGCGAGTGGATGAAGGCGCCGGGCTCCGTCCGGTTTCCGGGCGGCGAGGCCCTCGCGGACTTGCGCGCCCGAGTGCGGCCGACAGTGGCTGCAATCCGCGAGCGGCACGAAGGCGAGGCCGTCTCGCTCGTCGCCCACGGCGGGGTGATCCGAGTCGTGCTCGCGGACGTTCTGGGTCTCGCGGACGGAGCGCTGTTTCACCTAGGGCAGGCGCCTGGCGGGCTCAGCGTCATCGACTGGGTGGACGGAACGCCCGTCGTGGCGGTGGTGAACGCCGTCCTATACTCGCGCTCATGAGGCCTCCGGCGACCGCCGTTGTGCTCACGGTCGGCAACGAGATCGTCTTCGGCGACGTCGAGAACACGAACGCCTCCTGGCTCGCGCGCCGGCTTGCGGAGCTCGGGCTCGAGGTGCGGCTTCTCGCAGCGGTGCGGGACTCCGTGGAGGAGATCGCCGGCTTCCTCAGGGCCGAGATGGGGCGAGCGGGCGTCGTCATCGTCACCGGGGGACTAGGAGGTACCCCGGACGACATCACGCGGGAGGGCGTTGCGGCCGCTTTCGGGGTCCCGACGGAGGAGATCCCCGAGCTGGCCTCCTCGCTGCGGACACGGTTCGGCGCTCGCGGCCTCGGCGAGTACGCGGCGCGGTGGGCCCAGATCCCGCAGGGTGCCGTACCGCTCCCGAATCCGCTCGGCGGTGCCCCGGGGTTCGTTCTCGGCAACGTCCACGTCCTGCCCGGCCTCCCGCGCGAGATGGAGGCGATGTTCGAGACGCTCGCCGACCGTTTCCGCGGAGAGCCGATCGGCGCCTGGCGGCGTCGGTATGCGACCGGCGAGGGGCAGATCGTCACGGTCCTCGAGGAGGCGATACAGCGCCATCCAACGGTGACGGTGGGCAGCTATCCGTCCTTCCTCGACACCGGTCCGGAGGTCGAGGTCGTGCTCAAGTCCGCCGACGCGAGGGCGCTCGGCGAGGCCGCCGCCTGGCTCGAGGCGGCGCTCGAGGAGCGGATCGGGCGGTGAGGTGAAGGTTTTCGTCGTCAGCGACATGGAGGGCGTCTCCGGCGTCGTCAAATGGGAGCAGGTGGACGGCGGCGAGACGCTCTACGAGGAGGCGCGCAAGCTTTACACGGAGGAGATCAACGCTGCCGTCCGCGGCGCAAAGGCCGCCGGGGCGACCGAGATCGTCGTCATGGACTGCCACGGCGCGGGCAAGGGGTGGACATTCAACTCGCTCGTCCCGGATCTGCTCGACCCCGACTGCGAGTGGGTCGTGCAGGACGAGTGGACGGAGTACACCCAGCTCCTCGAGCAGGGCTGCGACGCAGCGCTTCTCATCGCGATGCATGCGAAGTCCGGGGCAGACCGCGGGGTCATGAGCCACACGATCTCGGGCCGGGACTACCGCGACCTACGCTTCAACGGCGTCTCGGTCGGCGAGACGGGGATCAACGCCGCGCTCTGCGGGACGTGGGGCTGCCCGGTCGTCCTCGTCACCGGCGACGACGTGGTCTGCCGGGAGGCGACCGACCTCCTCGGGCCCGGGCTGGTGACGGCGGCCGTCAAGCAAGGCCTCGGGCGGAACAGCGCGCGCCACCTGCCGCCCGTTCGCGCCCGCGCGCTGATCGAGGCGGCGACGAAGGAGGCTGTGGAGAAGCGCGACCGGGTTCCGCCCTACGACCCGGGCAAGCCCTGTGAGATCGTGGCGGTCTTCACCACTCCGGACCTCGTCGCCCCGTATCGCTTCCGCCACGGCGTCGAGATCGTCGATCCGGTCACCATCGCCTCCCGCGCCGAGGACTGGTGGACCGCCTGGCGCCAGTTCTTCTTCTAGGCGCGCTGTCCTAAGCGGCCACGCCCGGGGACAGGCCCCGGCCGTGGCCGCGGAGGACATGTGTGGACAGAAAGTTCCTGCATATACCAAGATCGGACTGTTCGGCCTTCCACAAGGCCGAGTCCGGAGCAGCCAGGTCCTGGGGTCAGACCCCAGGGCCTGGCCCTTCGGGACGTCGCTGAGAGCCGCGGGCGCAGACGGATACCATCGACGTGATGGCCGTCACGTCGCCCGAGCAGTACCTCTCCGACCTCAACCCGGCTCAGCGCGAGGCGGTGCTCGCCACGGAGGGCCCGGTGCTCGTCGTCGCCGGAGCCGGTTCCGGCAAGACCCGCGTGCTCACTCACCGCATCGCGCACCTCGTGACCGCCTGCGGCGTGAAGCCGAACGAGGTCCTCGCGATCACCTTCACGAACAAGGCCGCAGGGGAGATGAAACGCCGCCTGGAGGCGAGCCTCGGCGATGTCGCCCAGCGCATGTGGGTGATGACCTTCCACGCCGCCTGCGGCCGCATCCTTCGCCGCGAGGCCCCGCGGCTCGCGTACAAGTCCAACTTCACGATCTACGACCAGGCCGACCAGGTGAGGGTCGTCAAGGCGATCGTCGAAGAGGAGGGCTGGGACCCCAAGCGCTTCGTTCCGCGCGGCCTCCACGCCCGGATCTCGGCCGCCAAGAACCAGCTCGTCGGCCCGGAGGAGTACGCAGAACGGGTCGGCTCCTTCTACGAGCAGACCGTCGCCGCCGTCTACGACCGCTACCAGCGACGCCTCCACGCCTCGAACGCCATGGACTTCGACGACCTGCTCATGCGCACCGTCGAGATCCTCGAGAACCATCCGGACGCCCGCGACAAGTGGCAGAAGGCCTTCCCTTACGTCCTCGTGGACGAGTACCAGGACACGAACCACGCCCAGTACCGGCTCCTGCAGCTTCTGGCCCGGAAGCACGGCAACATCTTCGCCGTCGGCGACCCGGACCAGTCGATCTATGCGTTTCGGGGCGCGGACATCCGCAACATCCTCGAGTTCGAGAGCGACTTCGGCGGCGCGCAGACGATCGCGCTGGAGCAGAACTACCGCTCGACGAACGCGATTCTCCGCGCCGCGAACTCGCTGATAGCCCACAACCGCGAGCGCAAGCCGAAGAACCTCTTCAGCGAGCTGGGCGAGGGCGACCCCGTGCGGGTGCTCGAGGTCGAGGACGAGCATGCCGAGGCGCGGTTCGTCGCCTCCGAGCTCGCAGCGCTCCTGGACGAGGGCTACGCAGGCGCCGAGATCGCGGTCTTCTACCGCACGAACGCGCAGTCCCGCGTGCTCGAGGACGTGCTCGTCCGCCAGGAGATCCCCTACCAGGTGATCGGCGGCCCGCGCTTCTACGAGCGCGCCGAGATCAAGGACGCCGTCGCCTACCTCCAGGTGATCGACAACCCCTTCGACGGTGTTTCCCTGGCCCGCATCGCCAACCGGCCGCGCCGCGGCATCGGCGACGCGTCGATGGCACGGCTCCAGATGTTCGCAGACGCACAGGGAATCTCTCTCTTCGAGGCGCTCGGCCAGGCGGAGGAAGCCGGCGTCGGCGCCGCCCCGCTCAAGGCCGTCACGCGCCTGCACGGTCTCCTCCAGTCGCTCATGGCCGGCGCGCTCGAGCTGCCGGTACCAGAGCTGCTGGAGAAGGTGCTCGACCAGAGCGGCTACCTGGACGCGCTCCGGGCTGAGCGCACGATCGAGGCGCAGGGTCGTATCGAGAACCTGCTCGAGCTCGGCGGGGTCGCGCTCGAGTACCAGGCCGCCGCCGAGAGCCCGACGCTCTCGGAGTTTCTCCAGCAGATCTCGCTCTTCTCCGACCAGGACGCGCTCGCCGAGGAAGGAAGCCGCGTCACGCTGATGACGCTCCACAACGCGAAGGGCCTCGAGTTCCGCGCGGTCTTCCTGGTCGGGATGGAGGAAGGTGTCTTCCCGCACGCGCGCTCCGTCGAGGAGCAGGGAATCGAGGAGGAGCGGCGGCTCGCCTACGTCGGCCTGACGCGGGCGCAGGAGCGCCTCACGCTGACGCACGCGGCAACTCGCTCGCTGTGGGGCTCCCGCGACTACCGCAAGCCCAGCCGTTTCCTCGAGGAGCTTCCCGACGAGGTCGAGCGCGAGCGCCTGCGGCCGGCCTCCTGGGCGGGCTACAAGGCGCCGCGCGCCTCGCTCGCGCCAAGCGGCCCGGCGCCCGACCTCGCCACCGGCGACTCCGTCCGCCACTCCACGCTCGGCGAGGGCGTCGTCGTCCGCATCGAAGGCGACGGCACCGTCACGGTGCGCTTCGCCCAGGACGGGGCCGAGCGCCGACTCATGCTCGACTACGCGCCGCTGGAGAAGGTCGTGTGAGCATCGAGATCCGCACGGCCGAGACCGGGGAACGCCTCGATGCGCTCCGGCCGATCTGGCACTACTTCGGCTCGCCCGCCGGCCCCACGGAGGAGCGGGCCACGGGGATGCTGATTCCGGAGGAGCGCCTGCACGTCGCGACCGACGAGGGCGCGATCGTGGCCGGCGCCGGCGCGTTCGAGTTCGAGCTCACGATTCCAGGCGGGCCAGTCCCGACGGCGGGCGTCACCGTCGTCGGCGTGCTCCCGACCCACCGCCGCCGCGGGGTGGTCCGGGAGCTGATGAGCGCCCAGCTCAAGGATGCGCACACCCGGGGTGAGCCGATCGCGGCGCTCTGGGCCTCGGAGGGCGGGCTCTACGGCCGCTTCGGCTACGGGATGGCCTCGGTCTGCGCCGACGTCGAGATCCCCAAGGCTCACACGGCGTTCAACCGCGCGCTTGACTGGCCGGGCACCACGCGGCTCGTGTCGGCCGACGAGGCCGGCGGGCTTTACCCGGGGGTCTACGACAGGGTTGCAGCGACGACGCCGGGGATGATCTCGCGCACGGAGGAGTGGTGGAAGAAGCGCACGCTCGCCGACTCGGAGTGGCGGCGCGCCGGCGGCGGCGAGCTCACGTTTGCGGTGCTCGAGCAGGCGGATGAGCCGGAGGCGTACGCGATCTACCGGCTCAACTTCTCCTACACGGACGGCGTCCCCACCGGCGTGACGCATGTGGTCGAGGCAGTGGGCGCGACCCCGGAGGCCACCGCAGCCGTGTGGCGGTACCTCCTCGACATCGACTGGATGGCCAAGATCGAGGCCGAGCTCTTGCCCGCCGACCACCCGCTCCACCTTCTGCTCCTGGAGCAGAGCCGCATGCGGTTCCGGGTCGGCGACGGGATCTGGATCCGGCCGGTGGACGTCGGCGCCGCGCTGGCCGCGCGGGCGTACGCCGGTGACGGCGACGTCGTCCTCGAGGTGAGCGACGAGTTCTGTCCCTGGAACGACGGCCGTTATGCGCTCGACGGCTCGAAGACGACCGCGAGCCCCGACCTGCGCCTTGCGGTAGACGCGCTCGGCTGTGTCTTCCTGGGAGGCTTCACGTTCTCCGACCTCCTGCGGGCCGGGCGCTTGGAGGAAGTGAAGGAGGGAGCGATCGGCCGCGCCGACGCCCTCTTCCGTACCGACCGCAAGCCCTGGTGCCCCGAGATCTTCTGAGGCGCGTCCGGACCTTCTGCTAACGTTGCCCCTCGTGTTTCGAGTGAAGGCCCTGCTCCTGGGCCTTTTTGTTGCTCCGTCCTCGCATCGCCCGCGCAGGCCGGCTATGAGGAAGCGCCCGCCGACTCCTACCGGGAGGCGCGCTGGCTCGTCCCCATGGACGGCCCGCTCGGCTCGCCCTTCGGGCCTCGCTGGGGGCGCCTGCACGACGGCATCGACATCGAAGGCTGGGCGGAGACCCGCGTCCGAGCGACGCGCGTCGGAGTCGTCACGCGCGTTGGTTGGCACGGAGGATACGGTCAGGTCGTGAAGGTGCGGCACGAGGGCGGGATCGTGACGATGTACGCGCATCTCGCGCGGGCGTTCGTGAAGCCCGGCGAGATCGTCACCGCGAGGCAGGTCATCGGCCGCGCCGGCTGCACCGGATCCTGCACCGGCACTCATCTCCACTTCCAGGCGTGGCGCCACGGGAAGCTGATCGACCCGCTCGAGCTTCTCGGCCGGCACGCCTTCCGAGGCCTCTGATGCAGATCGTCTACTACCTCGCAGCGAGCCTCGACGGGCGGATCGCCGGCCCGGGCCACGACCTCTCCTTCCTGCAGACGCTGCCCGGCGGCCCCAGCGGCTACGGCTACGACGAGTTCATCGCGGAGGTCGACGGGCTCGTGGTCGGCGCCAGCTCGTGGGACTTCATGAAGGACTACCCGTGGACCTACGGCGAGCGCCCCGTCTGGGTCGTCACGCATCGTCAGGACGTGCCCGGGATCGAGGGCGCCGACATGCACGTCTTCTCCGGCGACGTCGCCGATCTCGTCGGCGAGCTCGAGTCCGCCGGTCTGCAGCGGGTTTGGGTGATCGGCGGCGGCAACGTCGTCGGCCAGTTCCTGGCGGCGGACCGCCTGGACGAGGTCATCATCACGCTCGCCCCGACCTTCGTGGGCCGCGGCCCGGCCGTCGCCGACGGCGAGCTCCCGCTCCGGCGCTTCCGCCTGGTCGGGATCGAGCGCCGCGAGGGCGACGACGGCGTCACCCTCAGGTACGAGCGCGCGCGCTGACCCGCTTGACGCTCGGGCGTTCGATTACGTAGCGTCGGCGGCGTGCCGAGCGAGCGTCCGAGGCCCGTCAGCTCCATTAGCCAGGCGTTTCCGGACCGGGTCGAGGTGCGGGGGCGAGACCTCTGCGGCGACCTCATGGGCCGGGTGGGCTTCACGGACTACTTCCATCTCTTGCTCACCGGCCGGGAGCCGACCGAGGACGAGCGCTTCTTCCTCGATCTGCTGCTCGTGAGCATCGCCGAGCACGGGATGATGCCGAGCAACGTCGCGGCGCGGATGACGCTGGCCGCCGACCCGGAGTCGCTGCACGGGGCTGTCGCGGCCGGGATCCTCGGCTCCGGCCCAGTCGTCCTCGGGACGTCGGAGGAGTGCGCGCGGCTGCTCGTGGAGGCGCAGCAGGAGGTCGAAGCGGGCGAGGAGCCCGCGGCCGTGGCCGAGCGGATCGCCGAGACGACCCGGGCCGCCGACGGCAGGGTGCCAGGGTTCGGGCATCCGGTGCACCGGCCGGTCGACCCGCGCGCCGAGCGGATCCTCGAGCTCGCCGACGAGCGCGGCGTCAGCGGGCCCCACGTCCTCCTCGCGCGGTGCCTACGCGACTCGGTCGCCGGGGCGTGGGCCAGGCCGCTCACGATGAACGTCGCCATGCCGATCGCGGCCGTCCTCCTCGACCTCGGGTACGCGGCCGACGTCGTCAAGGCAATTCCGATCCTCGCGCGGACGGCCGGCCTGCTCGCCCATCTGGCCGAGGAGCGGGCCGAGCCGATCGGCTTCTCGCTGGCGCGGGCTGCGGAGGAGGCCGTCGAATACGAGCCCGATGCTCGAGCCTGAGGTCGAGACCCGGCCCTGGGACGAGCAGTTCGCGCTCGACGACGGGGCGTTTCGGGCGCAGCTCGCGTACCTCCGCGAGCGCTCGCCGTTCTACCGCGAGAAGCTTGCCGGGGCGCCGCAGGTCGGCCTGGCCGAGATCGCGCGGCTCCCGCTCACGGACAAGAGCGAGCTCAAGGCGACGGTTACGCCCGAGCGCCCGTTCGGTTCACACTTCGCGGCCGAGCCGAGCGAGATCGTCCGCATCTACTCGACGAGCGGTACCACCGGGACGCCGAGCTACGTCCCGTTGACGACGGGCGACCTCGAGAACTGGGTGACGGGATCGGCCCGGAGCTACGCGGCCTCCGGCGTGACCGCCGGCCAGCGGATCGTCTCGACGTACAACGCCGGCCCGTTCGTCGCCGGGGCGGCGCTCACCGCCTTCGAGCGCATCGGCCTCTGCCACATCCCGGTCGGAACGGGGAACACGGAGCGCCTCCTACGCGCGATCGAGGTGCTCCGGCCGCACGCAGTCGTGCTCACGCCCTCCTACGCGGCCTCCCTCGTCGAGTCGGCGCGCGAGCGTGACCTCGACCTGCACACCTCGAGCGTCGAGCGCGTCCTCGTCGCGGGCGAGCCGGGCGGCGGCGAGCCGGCCTTCCGCGCGAGCCTCGAGGAGGGCTGGGGCGCCCGCGTCACCGAGGCGATGGGCATCGGCGACATCGGCCCCTCGCTCTGGGGCGAGTGCGAGGAGCAGGACGGCATGCACCTGGGCACGCGCGGCTTCGTCCACCCCGAGCTCGTCGACTCGGAGACGGGTCAGGCGCTCGCGCTCGAGGATGGGGCGGCCGGCGAGCTCGTCCTCACGCATCTCCAGCACCGTGCGGCGCCGCTCCTGCGCTTCCGCACCCGCGACCATGTCGAGGTGCGCACGAGCCCCTGTCCCTGCGGCAGGACGGGGCCTCGCGTCCGGTGCGTTGGGCGAACCGACGACATGCTCATCGTGCGCGGCGTCAACGTCTTCCCCTCGGCCGTTCGCGAGGTCGTGAGCGGCTTCGCCCCTGACGTGAGCGGCCACGTGCTGGTCCGCCCTCGTTCTCCCGGGGTGAAGCAGGATCCGCCGCTGCCGATATGGGTCGAGCTGGCGCGCGAGGCGGACGCCGATCCGTTGCTCGCGCAAGCAATCCGTGAGAGGATCCGCGCCGTGCTCGTGGTCCAGACCGAAGTGGAGCTCGTGCCGTGGGGGAGCCTGCAACGGAGCGAGTACAAGTCGACGCTCCTCGACCGGTAGGAGGGCTGATGCGCAAGCTCCAGAGCGAGGGCGTCCACCACATCACCCTCGTCGGCGCGAACCGGCGGACGTCGATCGACTTCTGGGAGGGCGTCCTCGGCATGCCCTTCGTGTTCGAGCAGCCGAACCTCGACAACGAGTCGGAGAGCCATCTCTACTTCGACCCCGGCGACGGGCGGCTGATCACCGTCTTCACGAACGAGGACCGCGTTCCGGACTCGACGCGGACGTCGACGGACATCGGCTGCGTCCACCACATCGCCTTCGCGGTCTCGCAGGCGACGTTCAGGCAGATCGTCGAGCGCCTGGAGGAGCGTGGGATCCGCCACAGCGGCGCCAAAGACCGCGGCTTCATGGACTCGATCTACTTCGAGGATCCGCTCGGGCTCCTGATCGAGCTCGCCTCCTACCGCTTCGAGCCGCCGCACGGCTTCACGCACGCCGACGTCTTGCTCGAGTCGCACAGGCTGCGCGTGGAGCGCGGCGATTACAACATCGACCAGGAGCACCTGGCCGACGCCATCGAGGCGCTCGTCGGGCGATCGCGAGCGTCCCTCTCGCAGGACCGATCGCCGAAGGACCCGTACCGCTAGAGACCGAGGAGGAGCGAAATGGCTGCCAACACGCTGAGCATCCTGAGGCCGAGCGTCAACAACCTCACCGTCCGGATCTTCGTCCGTGCCGCCGGGCTCGAGTTCGAGGAGCTAGACGTGTGGGGGAAGAAGAGCACCCCCGAGTTCCTGGCGAAGGACCCGGCCGACCTGACCCCGTTGCTCGAGGAGGAGGGCCTACCGCGCGGATCGCTCTGGGAGAGCTGCGCGATCATGCAGTACCTCTGCAACAAGCACCGGCTCGACCAGTTCTATCCCACCGACCCCGGCGAGCGCGCGATGGTGGACAGCGCGATGTTCTACCTGATCGGCACGCTCTATCCGCTGCTCGCGCGCGCGACCTACCCGACGCTCGGCTTCCCGCAGTACGCGGGCGAGGTCGCCACCGCGGACGTCGACGACGCGCTGAAGGCGAAGGCGGCGAAGGACGCCGAGGCGGCGCTCGCCGGGCCGCTCGAGGTCTACAACACCTTCTTCCTCGGCGGCAGGAGGTTCATCGGCGGCGACAACCCATCCATCGCCGACATGCGCTTCGCGGCCACGCTCGAGTTCCTGCGCGCGATCGACTACGACCTCCCCTCGTGGGCCGAGGAGTACCTCACCGCGATGGAGGACGCGCTCGGCGACGCGTACGCGGACCCGGCGGCCGACGTGCGCGGCTACGTCGAGTCGGTGAAGTCGCCCGCGTGACGCTGCCGACGGCGGTCGTCGGGAGCTATCCCCAGCCCGACTGGCTGATCGACCGGGAACGGCTCGGCGCGCGGCTGCCCCCGCGCATCCGCGCGCTCGAGCTCTGGCGGGTCGACGCGCCGCTCCTCGAGGAGGCGCAGAACGACGCGACGAGGCTCGCCGTCCAGGACATGGAGCGCGCCGGCGTCGACGTGATCACGGACGGCGAGATGCGTCGGGAGAGCTACTCCAACCGCTTCGCGACCGCGCTCGACGGCGTCGACCTCGACAATCCCGGCGTCGCCCTCGACCGCACCGGCCACGAGAACCCGGTCCCGCGCGTCGTCGGCCCGATCCGGCGCACCCGGCCGGTCGAGGTCGGCGACGTCGAGTTCCTGCGCGCGATCACCGACCGCAGGATCAAGATGACCGTCCCCGGGCCGTTCACGATGACGCAGCAGGCCCAGGACGACCACTACGGCGACGGGCGGAGCCTTGCGCTCGCGTATGCCGAGGCCGTCAACGAAGAGCTCCACGACCTCAAGGCGGCCGGCGCCGACGTCGTCCAGATCGACGAGCCGTACCTCCAGGCGCGGCCCGAGCCGGCGAAGGAGTACGCGCTCGAGGCGATCGATCGTGCGCTGGAGGGAATCGAGGGCGACACGGTCCTCCACACCTGCTTCGGCTACGCCCACATCGTCAAGCAGCGCCTCACCGGCTATCCGTTCCTGCCCGAGCTCGACGGCTGCGCCGCGACCCACATCTCCCTCGAGGCCGCGCAGCCCAGTCTCGATCCCGAGGTGCTGCGCGACCTCCCGAGCAAGGTGATCGTCCTCGGTGTCCTCGACCTCGGCTCGCCCGAGGCGGAGACGGCGGAGGTCGTCGCCGGCCGGATCCGGAGGGCGCTCGAGGTCGTCGGCCCGGAGCGGCTCGTCGCGGCTCCGGACTGCGGGATGAAATACCTGCCGCGCGACCTCGCCTACCGGAAGCTCGAAGCGATGGTCGCCGGCGCTCGCCTCATCGCGGAGGAGCTCGGCGCCTGACCCGCTACACTGAGCACCCGCAAGGGCGGTTAGCTCAGTTGGGAGAGCACCAGCTCGACAAGCTGGGGGTCACTGGTTCGAGCCCAGTACCGCCCACCACAGAAACCCCCGCACAGACGGGGGTTTCGCTTCT
>Ga0081538_10001815_pt1 | contig 21494 bp, 22 predicted proteins | sample TabmetS5T2R1_FD_71022 | JGI IMG/M metagenome (GOLD analysis project Ga0081538, IMG submission 71022) | Tabebuia heterophylla rhizosphere microbial communities from the University of Puerto Rico - S5T2R1 | ecosystem: Host-associated > Plants > Roots > Rhizosphere ...
GCTGGGAGACCAGGAGACGGTCCGTCGCGCGATTGCTGCCTGGGAAACACGCCGCAACGCCGCAAAGGCCACCGTCGACTGGCGCTTCACAACGGCCAAGGCGCGGCGCAAACTCAAATGCCTCTACCCCTTATAATTGGTGTGGTCGACCACTAGCGGTTTGTTAGGTATCCGCTGCGAAACCCCTCCGTATCCAGTAAAACAACGGAAAGGGCCGTGTGCTGTCTTATGGGTGGACCATCTCAATCCACTCTCTCATGGCGCTGCTGCTACACCCAAACTTCGTATCCCCCTCACCGAGCCCCAGCGCTTCGATGATCTGCGCCCGACCATGCATAGGGTGATCACGCGCGAGGTCGGATCGGGCAACGTTCGCGTGATCCTGTGGCTGGCCGATCGACTGAGGCTGGTGACGCCGCCGAGCGAACGTACCCCAGATCAAGAGCTGCGCCAGATCCTGGGCGCTCTGACGGCTGAAGAACTGCGCGAATTCGAGGAGCTGCGCGACGCGCCTTGAGCGGTCGGGCGCAGCACCGTTGACCTCGCTACGGCGCCGGACGCGTCCCGCCCGGTTCCAAGATCAGGTCCAGGCCGTCCGGATAGTACAGCGTCACGCCGTTATCGAAGGTGACGTAATTGAACCCGGAAACATCCTCGCCGCTAGCGGTCACGTGCCTCTGAACCCGACCGTCAGCAGTGACGGCCGCTTCGGTACGAATGGCCATGGTCCGAAAACCGGAGTCGTTGAACACCACGACCTCGCCGTTGGCATCGCTCACGAGGTCCGCGAGCGCGAGTTGCACTTCCGCGGCACCAGTCGCCGAAGTCTCCCGCCCAATCGCAGCCTGGTCGTCCCGAGCGAGATCGATCATGGCTCGGGGTAGTTCGGAGCGAGCGCCCGGTGATTTCATCTCATGACCGGCCATTTGCACGGCACGCCGAGTTGCGCCACCGCTTCGAAGCCTTACTAACCATAATCAAGCATGATGACAAGACGAAGAGGTACGTCCCCCCACTCATCCAGAACATCAGTGATACCTGCTAAGCGTATTAACTGGTCTCAGGTTTGGCTTGCATAAAAGATCAAACAGGGAGTATGCCTGAAGAGCGGTAACTGGACATCTCCGGAGCCACGGGCCTGTTGTCATCAACATGCTTTGGCGCGCTGATCGCCTGCCCGCCCTCGCTCACAACCGTTCCTTAAGCTGCCCCGGCTTAGCCTGACCGGCGTCCGGCATGAAGCGACCAGCAAGGTCGCGGCCGAACGACGCCTCAGTCAGCCGCGCTGCGCCATGCGGCGCGAAGCAGGAAACGCCTCATGCCACGGCGGCAGCCGCACTCGACCCGTAGCGCACGGGTGGCTCTGGTGCTTGCCATACTCGCGGGCGCGTGCCGGCCCGAACCTGCCGGTGCCGCGGAGACCGACGTCGTCCGCTGGTTCAATGACGCCGCAGCCCCAGCCCTGGAAGCTGCTGCCCCGAGCAACGACCCGGGCCTGGCCGGGCGCGAGCTGATCAACCGGGGCGTCGCGGGTGTATTCACCGAGCTGCAGCGGGACGGCCCACCGTGGCTGGACCGCGTTCGTTTCGATCTCAGCTTCGATCCGGCGTTCCAGCCCCGCTACACGCTGGCCGCTACCCAGCCCCTGATGGCCAGCGCGCACCATGCTGCCTCGATCGACCTGCACGGCCGCGTGGTCCACGACGCCAGCGGGCAAACCGGGGGCGACGTCGGGCTCAGGTATCACGGCCGTTGGTACGATCGGGACGTCACCTTGGGCGTGCAGGGCGGGATCGAGGACCGCTGGCTCGAGGAGCTCCGGCGCTACAGCTTCGGCGCCGAGCTTCGCCTGAGCGCTCTCGAGGCTCGCGGCACTCTGTACGATGACGTTCCCAGGCACCCGGCCACCCGCGAGGTCGGCGCGCGGAGGCTCGATGGCTATGACCTGGAGGTGGGCGCGCAACTTCCGTTTGTAACCTGGGCCTGGCTGCACGCCAGTCGCTTCTGGCAGACGGCGGTGGATGGTGACGCCGTCACCACCTGCGATCGCCTCGCCCTCCGGCTAACCCCGCTCTCGCCACTCGAGATCGAGACCGGCGCGCAGAGCGAGGCAGAGGATCGCTCCTGGTTCACCCAGCTGCGCTGGAGGGTGGAACTCGGCGGGTGACCACGGGCTGATCAGGCGTCAGCCGGGCAATGCAGTCAGCCAGGGGGGATGCACGAACGCCGCGGCATGCACCGCGGGCGTGTAGCAGCGCAGGCCTTCCGGCAGCGGCCGCGCCGTCAGCTCCGCGGGGGAAAGGCTGCGCTTGGCCGGATCGTCAGAGCCCCAGGCGAACACGAACGGGCCGCCGAGATAGGCCGGAACCGAAGTCAGGATGAAGCTCGTGTCCCGAAACACGTTGTCAAGACGCGCGAGGCACGCGCGCAGCCGCTCACGCTCCATGAACGGATTGCCGCTCTGGGCGACTACGATGCCGCCCGGCCGCAGCTTTGCCCGGCAGTCGGTATAGAAAGACTCGGTGAACAGCACCTCGCCCGGGCCGAACGGGTCCGTCGAGTCGACGATGATAACGTCGAACAGCTGTGCCGTATCGGCGACGAACCTTACGCCGTCGCCGAAGATCAGCTCGGAGCGCGGGTCGTCGAACGCGCCCCGGTGGATGCCGGGCAGATGGGCGCGGGCGAGGTCGACCACGCCGGGATCGAGCTCGACCATTGTCGCTCGGGCGACGCCTTGGTGCTTGAGCACCTCTTCCAGCGTGCCGCCATCGCCGCCGCCGATGATCAGGACGTCGCGCACCGCGCCGTGGGCCATCAGCGCGACGTGGGTGATCATCTCGTGATAGATGAATTCGTCGCGCTCGGTGGTCTGCACGATGCCATCGAGCACCAATACGCGGCCGAACAGCGGCGATTCGAAGATGAGCGCTTCCTGAAACTCGGTGCGCCCTCGATAGACGTACCCTCGAACCTCGAACCGCTGGCGCCAGTGCGGGTGGTACGCCTCTTCGTACCACTCGGCCATCACACGAGGCCGCGCAAGTGCTCGGAGATCGCGATGCGGCGCGCCTTAAACATATGGCGCAGCACCGGCACCACTTGGTGCGGCTCCGCCGATCCGCACATGAACACGTCGATGGCCGCGTAGTCGCGCTCCGGCCAAGTATGGATCGAGATGTGCGATTCGGCCAGCACCGCCACGCCGGAGACGCCGCCGCCCGCCGTGAACTCGTGCAGATGCAGGTGCAACAGCGTCGCGCCCGCAGCCTGCACGGCGCGGCGCAGCGCCAACTCGATCACGCCGATGTCATCGAAGTGCTCGCCGTCCCACAGATCGATGATGAGGTGAGTGCCGGCGTAACGCAGGCCGTTGCGCTCGACGAACCGATCGCTCTGGTCGCCCGCGGCGACCGACTTACCCGCTTGGACCTCCACCTCCGCTCGGGCGTTTCGCGCCTCCGCTTCGGTGTTCACCCCAATTTGGGCAAGAGAGTGCCCGGTCATCGCTCTCCCCCGCAAACCAGCAATGAACCCGAAGGTTTAGGATTGTGCGATGTGTGTCTTCACGATCCGGATTGCAAGGGCGGACTATTGACCAACCACTCCTGATGCTCGGCCGCGAGGCGCCGGGCACGTCGGACTCGGGCCCCAGCTTGATATCCCGTTCGACCCGAACCTCGGCACCCGGCAGGAACTGCCCAGGACACTCAGCATGGTCTTGGGCCAAGGTGGGTCCCAAGCCGCGACAAGGCTGGTGGGCAATTCTAACCCGCGGCCGCCTGACTGGTCGCGGCCGTCGCCACCAGGATGGATCGCCCGTCCCGGCGTTCCTGGCGGCAGGTCACCCTCGTGCCGGGCTCGAACGCCCACCGCTCCAAGATGCGGTCGTAGTCCTGGTTCAGAATCAGGTAGGTGTTGTCTGACAGCCGCCGTGCCTCGACCGGTCGCCACACTTCGACGTCTTCGTCGAGCAGCGGTACATAGACGGTAGCGCAATCAGTTGGGGTATTCGAAGCCATCGCCGCCCACGTGAATCACCGCGCCCGTGGCATCGTCGACCACCACCGAGCGCTCGGTCCTAGGATGGATATATCGGGTCGCCGTCCCTTCTTGCCACGGGCCGCGATGCCCGTGGTTTGCAAGGCCTCGATGATCTGCTCCTCGGTCCAGCCACGCTTGGCCATCTGTGCGCGCAGCTTTCTCTCGTTCGCGTACCTGATCCGCATCCGGCCAGTCAGACCGGCCCCAGTCCCTACAGCTCCGCGTAGCTCTTGACCTCCGCCTTGGCGCCGGGGTGGGTGACCGCACCCTTCTTGGCAGGGCCGACGGTCTGGGCGTACTTCCACAGGGTGCCGGAGGTGTACATGGTCGGGTGCGGCTGCCAGGCTTGGCGGCGCCGGTCCAGCTCCTCCGGCGGCACCTCCACGTCCAGGGTTCCGGCCTCGGCGTCGATCGCAATCATGTCGCCGTCCTGGAGCAGACCGATCGGGCCGCCGACCGCCGCCTCGGGGCCGACATGGCCGATGCAGAAGCCGCGGGTCCCGCCCGAGAAGCGGCCATCGGTGATCAGCGCCACGGCGTCGCCCATGCCCTGGCCGTAAAGCGCGGAGGTGACGCTCAGCATTTCGCGCATCCCGGGCCCGCCCTTCGGGCCTTCGTAGCGGATGACGATGACATCGCCTTCCTCATACTGTCGCGATTGCACCGCCGCCATGGCGTCCTCCTCGGCATCGAAGCAGCGGGCGCGCCCCCGGAACTTCAGCTCCTTCAGCCCCGCCACCTTGACGATCGCGCCCTCGGGCGCGAGCGAGCCCTTGAGACCGACTACGCCGCCCCAGCTGGTGATCGGGTCGGAAGTCGGCCGGACCACCGGCTGGTCCGGGTCGAAGGTCACGCTCGCGAGGTTCTCGGCGATGGTCTTGCCGGTCACGGTCAGGCAGTCACCGTGCAGATAGCCGCCGTCCAACAGCGCCTTCATCAGGAGCGGCACGCCGCCCGCATCATGCAGGTCGCGCATGACGTAGCGGCCGGCCGGCTTGAGATCGGCGATATACGGCGTGCTGCGGAAGATTGCGCACACGTCGTGCAGGTCGAAGTCGATACCGGCCTCGTGGGCGATCGCCGGCAGGTGTAGGCCGCCGTTGGTCGAGCCGCCCGAGGCGGCGACCACACGCGCCGCGTTCTCCAGCGACTGGCGGGTCACGATGTCGCGCGGACGCGGGCCATTGGCCAGCAGCGCCATGACCGCTTCGCCCGACGCTTCGGCCCATTGATCGCGGGTCTCGTACGGCGCCGGCGTGCCGGCGGAGCCTGGCAGAGCGAGACCGATCGCCTCCGAGACGCAGGCCATGGTGTTCGCGGTGAACTGGCCGCCGCACGACCCGGCCGAGGGGCAGGCCACCTCCTCGAGCGCGTGCAGCTCCTCGTCGGAGATGGTGCCGACCGCGTGCTGGCCGACCGCCTCGAACACGTCCACCACAGTGACGTCGCGATTGCGAAAGCGCCCGGGCAGGATGCTGCCGCCATACATGAACACCGACGGCACGTTGAGGCGCACCATAGCCATCATCAGGCCCGGCAGCGTCTTGTCGCACCCGGCCAGCCCGACCAGCGCGTCGTAGGCGTGGCCCCGCACCGTGAGCTCGACCGAATCCGCGATCACCTCGCGCGACACCAGCGAGCTCTTCATCCCTTGATGGCCCATGGCGATGCCGTCGGTCACCGTGATCGTAGTGAACTCGCGCGGCGTGCCGCCGGCTTTGGCGACGCCACGCTTGGCCGCCTGCGCCTGGCGCGCGAGCGCGATGTTGCACGGCGCTGCCTCGTTCCAGGTGGTCACCACGCCGACGAACGGCGCCTCGATGTCCTCGCGCCTGAGACCCATGGCGAAGTAGTAGGAGCGGTGCGGCGCACGATCGGGCCCCACGGTGGCGTGCCGGCTCGGCAGCTTGGACTTGTCAAAGACGGTGACGGACGCCATGGACGGCGCACTCCCTTGTGTGTCGTTGAGCTCGGGAAAAAGCTTCGGGAAAATAGACGGCGCTCGCGGGTCTGGCTAGACGCTGCCTGGGCCAGCGCCGCTCGGCACCGCCCGACCTAGTCGGGATGGCAGTTGAACGCGACGCTGCAAGGGGGCACACTGGCGCCGTCTGGCCTTTCGAGCGGCGAACCGATGTACCTGCTCAAGCGCTTCCAGCCCGGCGACGTCCTGTTCCGCCAGGGCGATCCGAGCGACCATGTCGTGCTGGTGCGCTCCGGCCATGCCGAGGTGCTGCGCGAAGTGGGCGGGGACTGCATCCTTCTCGGCACGGCCAAGGAGGGCGAGTTCCTCGGCGAGATGGGCGTGCTCAACGAGCGCCCGCGCAGCGCCACCGTGCGTGCGGCCTCGGAGTTGGAGGTCGAGCTGATCAGCCGGCGGGGCTTTCTCGAGCGGGTCAGCGCCGATGCGCAACTGGCGCATCGCCTGCTGGTGCGCATGAGCGCCCGCCTGCGCGACGTCGAGGACATGGTAGCCACGCTCCACACCGCGTCTGCCGAGGCGCAGGCGCGCGCTCAGGCTGCGACTGCAGCCCAGGCCGTACCGACGATCCGGTTCGAGGCGACCACCTACGCCGCGGCGCTTTACGTCGGCTCGGAGCCGATCCGGATCACGGGGCTGCCCTATGTGGTCGGCCGGCAGCGCGATGCCGGTGAGCCCGACACGGGCAACAAGCCCGACCTCGAGATCCCCGATCCCAAGCCCTATCGCCTGTCACGTCCCCACTTCTGCCTCATGGCGGAGGACGGCAACCTACAGGTGCGCGACCTGAACAGCGAACTCGGCACGATCGTCAACGAGATTCCGCTGGGACACGACTTTGCCCAGGACAGGATCCCGCTGCTGCAGGGCGAGAACGCGGTGATCGCGGGCGGCCGGGGCTCGCCGTATGCCTTTGCGGTGACCCTTCTTTGACGCACGCTCCACCGGCTTGCCAGTGCGCGCGCACCGACCCAAGTGGTCATGGCGCGACCGTGCGCCAAAGAGAACGTTCCCACTGACCCGTCGCCAAGATGGATCCTTACCGCACCCTGAATGTGTCACGCAGTGCTGATCAGGCCGCGATCAAGCAGGCCTACCGCAAGCTCGCGAAGATCTTGCATCCCGACCGCAATCCCGGCAGCGACCGGGCGGAGCAGCGCTTCAAGGAGGTGAGCCAGGCGTACGATCTGCTGTCCGACCCCGAAAAGCGGGCCAAGTACGATCGTGGCGAGATCGACGCCGACGGCCGGCCGCGTCATTCCTTCAGAGGCTTCGACTTTTCAGGCGACCCGCAAAGCGCGGCCGAGACCATCTTCGGCAAGATGTTCGGCGGGGCGTTCGGACGCGGCTTCGGGGGAGCCTTCGGTGAGGCGCACAGATCCGGGCGCGGCGAGTTTCGTTTCGATGATCTGCGGCGGGAGGCCGCCCGGGCGGCAAGCGCCGGCGCGCGCCACGCAAAACGGGGCGCCGATCGCCGCTATCGGCTCGAGATCGACTTCGTCGCGGCGGCGCGGGGCGCCAAGAGGCGCCTCGACCTGGGGAGCGGCCGCACAGTCGAGGTCACCGTACCTCCGGGTGCTGAGCACGGCAGCGTACTGCGCCTGAAGGGTCAGGGTGAGGCCGGCGCGCTGGGTGGCCCGCGGGGCGACGCGCTGGTCGAGATCGCGATCAGGCCGCACCCGGTATTCACGCGCAAGGCCGATGACGTGCATGTCGAATTGCCGATCAGCGTGCCGGAAGCGCTGCTGGGAGCGAGCATCCCCGTGCCGACGATCGACGGCCCGGTGCGCATCACCGTGCCGCCGGGCAGCAACAGCGGGCGCTCGCTCAGGCTGAAGGGCCGGGGCGTCAGCCGGCCGGATGGCCGACGCGGCGATCAATATGTGCGCCTGCTCGTTATCCTACCCGAAGCGCGCGATGCCGAACTCGAACAGTGGGCAAGACTGCACAGCTACGACGTCCGGCGGAACCAAGAGCCGAAATGAGGCCGGCCGCGCTTGGTGCTGACCGAGAGGTCACGGCGCCGGCGCATCGCGTGCGGTGGGTGGCCGGCCGGATCGGTCGCGGCCAGCGCATAATCTGGCTCGCCGTCGTGCACCTGATACGCGCGTGGTGGCTGACCCGCCGGATCGAGCTCGGCCTGCGCATCGTCTGGCAGGCGATCGTCCACCTAATCTACGACGGCGGCATGACCTACGCCGGTCACATCGCTTTCATGACCCTGTTCTCGTCGTTCCCCTTCCTCATCTTTCTCACCACCCTCGCGGGCGAGATCGGCCAGATAGAGGCGGCGCGCGACTTCGTCACCATGGCGCTCGGCGCCCTGCCCGAGGAGGTCAGCGCGGCGATCCGGCCGGCGATCGAGGAGGTGATGTCGACCCGGCGCACCGGCCTGATGACGATCAGTATACTCGCCTCGCTGTGGGCGACCTCGTCGGGCGTCGAGGCGCTGCGGGAGGCTTTGAACCAAGCCTACGGCGTCGAGGAACCGCGCTCGATCTGGTTCTGCCGCCTGCAGAGCCTGGCGTTCACGATCATCTTCTCGATCTGCATCATCCTGATCATGCTGGTGCTGGTCGTGGGACCGGTGGTGTGGTCGTACGTTCAGCCGCTGCTCGACGTGCCCTGGGAGTGGGGCTGGTCCTACGAAGCTTTGCGTTACTCCGTGGCGGTCGCGCTCCTCTATCTCGTGGTGGCGCTGCTCTACCGCTGGCTGCCCGCCCGCCACCTGCCGCGGCGCGAGATCCTGCCGGGCGCCGCGGTCACGGTCGTGCTGTGGGTGGCGCTCGCCAGTCTGTTCTCGCTGTATCTGCAGAACATCGGCCGCTTCTCCGTGACCTATGGGAGTCTCGGCGGCATCGTGCTGACGCTGATGTTCTTCTACATCAGTGCGCTGATCTTCATTTTCGGCGCCGAGATCAATAGCGCCCGGCGGCGTGCCGAGGCGGCGCGCCTGCGCGCGGAGCGCGCGGCCGATCGGGAGGCGCACGCTGGCTAAAGCGCGCAACCGCCGCTACGATGCGCCCGGTCCGCGTTTCATCTGCAGGAGTGTTCGCCGATGTCCGAAGCTCGGCCGCTGATGGCGGGCAGGAAAGGCCTGATCATGGGCATCGCCAACGAGCGCTCGCTCGCCTGGGGCATCGCGAAGGCGGTCGCCGCGAACGGCGCCGAGCTGGCCGTGACCTATCAAGGCGAGGTGATGGAGAAGCGCGTGCGCCCGCTCGCCGCACAGCTCCAGGCAGCGTTGGTCATGTCCGCGGACGTGACGGACCCCGCGAGCCTGGACGCGCTGTTCGCGACGGTCACCGAGCAATGGCGCCGGCTGGATTTCGCCGTCCACGCGATCGCCTATGCCGACAAGGAGGAGCTCAAGGGCAAGTATCTGGACACCAGCCCCGGCAACTTTCAGCGCAGCCTGATGATCTCGTGCTATTCGTTCACCGACCTGTGCCGGCGGGCAGCGCCGCTCATGAGCCAGGGCGGCAGCCTGTTGACCCTGACCTACAGCGGCGCCGAACGGGTCATGCCGCATTACAACGTGATGGGCGTCGCCAAGGCCGCGCTCGAGGCGAGCGTCAAGTATCTGGCGGTTGATCTCGGCGGCGCCGGCATCCGGGTCAATGCCATCTCCGCCGGTCCGATCAGAACCCTGGCCGCCTCGGGCATCGGCGACTTTCGCTACATCCTGAAGTGGAACGAGTACAACTCGCCGCTCAAGCGCAACACCACGATCGAGGATGTCGGCGGGGCGGCCCTCTACCTGCTGAGCCACCTTGGCGCCGGCACCACCGGCGAGATCCTGCATGTCGACTCCGGCTATCACGTGGTCGGCATGAAGGCGGTCGACGCGCCGGACATCTCCGTGGTCTGATCGCGCAGGTGCTGAACGGCACGGAACATGGCGGATGGTCAAGACGTTCGGGCTGACCCATCTCGCGCTCGCCGTGCAGGACGCGGAACGCGCGTTCCGGTTTTACCAGGAGGTCTTCGGCATGGTCGCCGTCTACCGCGACAACGGCTTCATCCAGGCCCAGACCCCCGGCAGCCGGGACGTCCTGGTGTTCGAGGAGGCGAGCACGCGCACGGCCGGCTCCGGCGGCATCGCGCATTTCGGCTTCCGGCTGGTCGACCCGAACGACATCGACCAGGCCGTGCGCGCCGTCGAGGCGGCCGGCGGCGAGATCCTCAGTCGCGGCGAGTTCTGTCCGGGCGAGCCCTATGTCTTCTGCCGCGATCCCGATGGCTACGAGATCGAGATCTGGCACGAGCTTCCCACGCCCCTGGATCCCGAGGCGCCCGGTTCATGACGGATAAGAGCGGCCGCGGCGTTGGCCCGCCGGATGCCTGAGCCATGCCCGGCAACAGCTTCGGCCACCTGTTCCGCTACACCACCTGGGGCGAGAGCCACGGGACCGCGATCGGCTGCGTGGTCGACGGCGTGCCCCCGCGTCTACCGCTCGCCGAAGCGGACATCCAGCATTGGCTGGACCGCCGCCGGCCCGGTCAGTCGAAGTTCACCACCCAGCGGCGCGAACCAGACCAGGTCAGGATCCTCTCGGGCGTGTTCGAGGGTCAGACCACCGGCGCCCCGATCGCCTTGCTGATCGACAATGTCGATGCCCGCTCCAAGGATTACGGCGCGATCAAGGACCAGTTCCGCCCTGGCCACGCCGACTTCACCTACCATGCCAAGTACGGCATCCGCGACTACCGCGGCGGCGGCCGGGCGAGCGCGCGCGAGACCGCGATGCGGGTCGCCGCCGGCGCGATCGCGCGCAAGATTCTGGGCGACGGCATCGCGATCAGGGGTGCCCTGATCCAGATCGGCGCGGACCGCATCGACCGCGCGGACTGGAACTGGAACGAGGTCGAGAACAACCCGTTCTGGTGTCCCGATGCCGCGGCGGCCGAGCGCTGGGAGGCGCTGCTCATGGACGTGCGCAAGCGCGGCTCCTCGCTCGGCGCCGTGATCGAGGTGGTGGCCTCGGGAGTGCCGGCGGGCCTCGGCGAACCGGCCTACGACAAGCTCGATGCCGACCTGGCCAAGGCGATCATGAGCATCAACGCGGTGAAGGGTGTCGAGATCGGCGCCGGATTCCATGCCGCCGAACTGTCGGGCGAGGACAATGCCGACGAGATCCGCATCGGCAACGACGGCCGGCCGCTGTTCCTGTCCAACAATGCGGGCGGCGTTCTCGGCGGCATCTCGACCGGCCAGGACATCGTGGTCCGCTTCGCGGTCAAGCCGACCAGCTCGATCCTGATCCCGCGCCGCTCGATCGACCGCTTCGGCAAGGAGATCGAGGTGGTGACCAAGGGCCGCCACGACCCCTGCGTCGGCATCCGCGCGGTTCCGGTCGGCGAGGCGATGCTGGCGATCGTGCTCGCCGACCACCTCCTGCGCCAGCGCGCACTTGGTGAGGGGCTGCCTGCAGGTTGAAGAGCCCTCACCCGATCATGGCATTCAAGAACGGTCCAACACGAGAAGTGTCCACTGCCGGAAATTGACTAGGCGTGGCGTTCGGGCGAGTAGCCGGGCACGCGCTGCCCCTTTGCAACCGGAGATCAAAGGAGGCTTATCAATGGGGATCTTGCTGGACAGGCTCTACCAAGCGATCGCTGGGATCGCCTTCCTCGGGCTATTCGTTACGGCCGGCGAAGGCATAGCGGCTGGCCAGGCTGGAACGGCCGAGGAGGCGAAGGCGATGCTCGAGCGCGCGGTCGCCGCGATCAAGGCCGATGAGGCGGCGGCACTCACCGCATTCACGGCCGGCACCGAGGGGTTCAGGGACCGCGACCTGTACGTGTTCTGCGGCGATGCCGCCGATGGCACCACGACCGCACACGGCGGCGACGCCGCTCAGGTTGGGCAGAGCATGCGCGACATCACCGACAAGGCCGGCAAGAAGTTCGGCGAGGAGTTCTACACGGTGGCCGCAGAGGGCGAATTCAACGTGGTCGAATACGTGTGGCCGCGCCCGGGCGAGACCGAGGCCGTGCCGAAGGCGTCTTACGTGACCAAGGTCGGCGACCAGATCTGCGGGGTCGGCTACTACAAGTAACGCTCCTTCACCTTGGCGGACGGCCGCCGCAGGGCCGCTCGCCGGAATCCGCGCGGTCCCGGTCGGGGAGGCGATGCTGGCGATCGTGCTGGCCGACCACCTGCTGCGCCAGCTCGCGCTTTGGGGGTGCGAGCGGCTAGCTCATCCGCCGCCAAGAGAACCAGCGGGCAGACTCGCGCCGGGATCGCTCTGGTGGCGAGCCGCACCGGGCAGCCCCGCATCGACCGCGCGGCGCGCCGTGGCGAGCAGCTCGTCCAGCATGCCGTAGACCAGGTAATGACCGCCGTCGGGGATGATCGCGACCCGGCAGTCCGGGATCGAACCGGCGAGGCGCTGCGCCGCGACGCACGGCACCAGCGTGTCGCGTGCGCCGTGCCAGATATGCACCGGGACGGCGATCTCCTCGAGCGGGAAGCCCCACGGCCGGATGAACAGGCGCAGCTCGTCGGCGGCACCCCGGCTGTTCTCCCGGAACGCCTCCTGCACGCCGGTGATCAGCGCTCTCGCCACGTCGGGCCGGGCGAGCACCAGGCGATCAGCCGGCGGGCAGAGTTCCTCGAGCCGCCGATACATGCGCTCGGGGAAACGCCGCCAGGCGAAGCCGCCGAGCGCCATCAAGGGATGCCCGAGCCAAGGGGCGTAGCGCATCACCTCGAGCGCCGCGTGATCCTGGCGCTGCAGTTTCGGAATGCCGGCCGCGCCGGCGATCGGAGCCACTCCGCTGATGCTGGCGACCACGTTAAGGCGCTCGGGCATGCGCCACGCGCAGGCCAGCGCATAGGGACCGCCGCCGGAGACGCCGACCACGCCAAAGCGGGGAATCTCGAGGGCATCGGCGAGTTCGGCCACATCCTGCGGCCAATCGCCGATCTGGCGCGCCACGCGCCTGCTCGACAGGCCAAAACCGGGCCGGTCGGGCGCGATCACACGGACGCCGCGCGCCCTGGCAGGCCCGTGCGCGGCCTCCACCATCAGGCGCGAACCGGGGGTGCCGTGGAACGCGAAGAGCGGGATGCCCTGGGGATCGCCGTATTCGGCGAAGCCGAGCCAGCGGCCGTCACGCAGTCGGATGCGCCGATCGCTCCGACCCATGCGGCCAGCAGGCGCACCCCGCCAATCGTTCATTGAAACGACGATCTTATCCATCCGATCGACAAGCTCCCCCGACGGTGGCGTCGGATCAGCGAACAATGCGTCTGTACTCAGCGCCGTTCCACGTCCAGCCGGCGTGGTCACACTGAAACGGCGCCTGCAACCGATTGTGCGTGCGCGGCTGACTGGATGTCCAGCCCACGTAGCGGTACCGCAGGACCTTCAGGCGTCGGGCGCCTTCCATGCTAGATTGCCGGATTGCCTGCGGGAGGTGCCGATGCGGCCGATCGATCGGGTTCTCGAGACCATCCTCTACGTCGACGACCTGAACGCCGCCGAGCAGTTCTACGGCGATGTCCTCGGCCTGGAGCTGGACAGCAAGAAGGACGGCCTGTTCGTATTCTTCAAGTGCGGCGAGGGCATGCTGCTGCTGTTCGAGCCAAAGGCCGCGAGTACCGGCCGGAACGTGCCGGCGCACGGCGCACGCGGTCCCGGCCACGCCTGCTTCGCGGTTGCCGAGGACGACCTGGAAGGCTGGAAGAGACGCCTGGAGACGGCCGGCGTGGCGATCGAGCAGGAGATGAACTGGCCGCGCGGCGGCCGCTCGTTCTACTTCCGCGACCCCGCCGGCAACAGCCTCGAGCTGGCAACTCCGAAGATCTGGGGCCTGCCCGACGTCGGGGGCGGGTGAGCCAAAGGGGGCCCGCACCTTTGTCTTATTCGCTCGGAGCACTAAGCTCTCGGACAGATCCGCAGCCGAGGAGCCAGGGCATGAGCGAGCATTTGCCGGGGACCGCGCCGATCGAGGTCGACTTCGTCGCCGATCTTGCCTGTCCGTGGTGCTTTCTTGGACTGGTCCGTCTCGATCGGGCGCGCGCCATGCGCCCCGACTGGCCGGTTCGGGTGCGCTGGCGGCCGTTCTTCCTGAACCCGCACCTGCCGCCGGAGGGCATGGACCGCGCTACCTACGTGCGCCGGAAGTTCGGAGGCAGCGCCAAAGAGGTCTACCAGCGCATCGAGGAGAGCGGCCGACCCGATGGCGTGACTTTCGCGTTCGATCGCATGCCCCGCACCCCGAACACCGCGCTCGCGCAGCGCCTGATCCTGTTCGCCGAGGAGCAGGGCGAGGCGGATGCCGTCATTCGTGCTCTGTTCCGCGCGCTGTTCCAGGAGGGCCGCGACGTCACCCGGCCCGAGGTGCTCGCAGCGGTTGCCGAGGAGGCCGGGCTCGACCGCGAGGAGGTCAGCGAGTTCCTGTCTGGCGATCGGCTTGCGCGCGAGGTGATCGCCGCGCACCAGCAGGCCGAGCGCCTCGGGATCCACGGCGTACCGGTGTTCATCGTGGACGGCAAGCACGCGATCACCGGCGCCCAGCCGCCCGAGATCCTGGCCGACCTGCTCGACGTCGCGGTTGCCGCCCGACCCGTGCCCGCAACGCCGTGATCGCAGGGGCCAGAACCACCCGTCCATCCCAGCCACCGTCAAGCCGATTTGGCGGTAGCGCCAGCATCGCCGGCGGCTCGTCAGGCGCATCAAGCGCGTTAGCGCAGGCAGGCTCGATCCTGTACACGAGCTTCTAGGTAAGCCCGGCGGCGCCCGGGCAGAAAGGGTGCTGCTGATCGGGGACCATGACGATGGACTTGGGTGTGCCCCCCGGCGAGCTCGCGGCCCTAATGGGTGCACTGTTGGCGGCGGGGTTTGCCACCGGCTTGCTCGCGGGGCTGCTCGGCATCGGCGGCGGCAGCATCCTCGTGCCCGTCCTGTACGAGGTGTTCGGCGCGCTCGGCGTGGACGACGCAGTCCGGATGCATCTCGCGGTCGGCACCTCGCTCGCCGTGATCGTGCCGACCTCGCTGCGCTCGTTCGCAGGCCATCACGCGCGCGGCGCGGTCGACATGGCACTGGTCAGGAGCATGGCGCTGCCGGTGGTCGCCGGCGTGGCGCTCGGCGCCGTCCTGGCGCGCTACGCCGACGAAGCGGTGCTGAAGGGCATCTGGGTAGTGGCGGCGACGATCATGTCGCTGAAGCTGTTCCTCGGCCGGCAGGACTGGCAGCTGGGCGACGAGATCCCGGGCCAGCCGTTCCGGGCGCTCTACGGCGGCTTCGTCGGCCTGGTCTCGACCCTCATGAGCATCGGCGGCGGCGTGTTCATCACCGGACTGATGACCTTCTACGGTCACGCGATGCAGCGCGCCGTGGCGACCTCGTCCGCCTTCGGACCGATCATCTCAATCCCCGGAGCGCTGGGCTTCGTGTGGGCGGGCTGGGCCGCGGTCGGCCGGCCGCCGGGCTCGCTCGGCTACGTGAGCCTGCTGGGCGCGCTGGTGATCATCCCGACCAGCGTGCTGGCTGCCCCGCTCGGGGTGCGCATCGCCCACGGCATCTCGCGGCGCAAGCTCGAGCTGGCGTTTGCGACCTTCCTGGTGCTGGTCGGCGCCCGTTTTCTGCTCAGCCTGATCGCGTAGCTGCGCTTCGCCGGGTCATCCCGGGGCACCGTCGGTCCGACCGCCCGTTCGACTACGAGAGCTCAGTGCGGAGCAGTTGCCGGCAGCCATCGAGCGCCCTAGCGACCCAGAGCCGCTTGGCCGAGGTGAGGCGGGCTGCCCTGATTTCGCCCGCAGGAGCATTCTGGACGAGCTGTTAACCGATTCGCGGATAGGTTTCACGCTCGTTTGATGCTTTGTTCAGGCGTGCCCCGAGCTTAAAGGAGCATGGCGATGGGAGCGCCTCGCCGGCACATCGGCTTTCTTGTTGTTCTGTTTCTCGCGGTCGCGGCGCCGGCATGGGGCCAGAACGGCGAATGGATCGAGATCAGCCGAGCCGGCCTGCGCGCGACCGCGGACGGTCGTTTCTATGAAGCCGAGCGCCTGTTCCGCGATGCTTTGCGGCTCAGCGGGCAGTTTGCCGACGACGATCCGCGCCGCGCGACCAGTGTCAACAATCTCGCCTACGTTCTCCACGCCCAGGGCCGCTATTTCACCGCCGAGCAGCGCTACCTGCAAGCCCTGGCCCTGCGCGAGGCCGGGCTCGGCAAGGATCATGTCGACGTCGCCCAGAGCTGTAACAACCTGGCCGAGCTGTACCGAACGCTCGGCCGCTACGCCGAAGCCGAGGGCCTGCACCAGAGGGCGCTCGAGATCCGCGAGAGGCAATTCGGCCCCGAGCATCCGCACGTGGCGCAGACGCTCAACAATCTGGCGGTGCTGTACGCCACCCAGGGACGCTACGAGGAGGCTGAGCCGCTGTATCAAAAGGCGCTCGCGATGCGCATCACAGCGCATGGCGACGACCATCTGACGGCCGCGGAAACCCGCAACAACCTGGCCACCCTCTACTATGCGCAGGGGCTGTATGAGGAAGCCAGGCCGTTGCATGAGCGCGCGCTCGAGATCGAGCAGAAGGAGCTGGGCGCCGAGCACCCGTCGCTGGCCACGACGCTCTCCAACCTCGCCGAGCTACACCGAGCCGAGGGGCGCCTCGACGAAGCGATCGAGCTCCACCGGCGCGCGCTCGAATTGCGCGAGAAGACGCTCGGGCCCAACCATCCAGAAACCGCGCAGAGCCTCAACAATCTCGCCGTGGCCCACTTCGACAACGCGGGCTACGAGCAGGCCGAGGAGCTGTACAAACGCAGCATCGCCATCAAGCAAGCGGCGCTCGGCACTTGGCACCCCGAGCTAGCGCTCACGCTCAACAACCTCGCCGAGCTGTATCGCACGCAGCGGCGCTTCGACGAGGCCGAGCCGCTGTACGACCGCGCGCTCGAGATCGGCCAGACCGTCTTCGGCGCGCACCACCCGGACCTCGCGCTCGGGCTCAACAATCTCGCGCTGCTGCACTACGATCGCGGCGCCTACGTTGAGGCCCAGGAGCTGCTCAGCCGGGCGTTAGCGATCGAGGAGGAAGCCTACGGCCCCGATCACCCCGAGCTGGCCACGACCCTGGAGAACTACGCTGCGGTGTTGCGCGCGCTTGGTCGCTATGCCGAAGCCGACGAGCTCGACGCCCGGGCCCGATCGCTCGGCCCGCGGTCCGAGCTGGCAGCGCCCGATCACACGCCGCTCGAGAGCTCCGTGCCGAGGTGACGCGCGGCACAGGATTTTCCGACGATCCAGCGGCGCCGCCACCACGGTCCCGTCCTGATCGAAGCGAGCGGGCTGAACCCGCCGCAGGGGACCACGATTGAGCGCGACCGCGCGTGCCCTTCGAGCACCCGCCGCACCCAGGCTAGCCGTGTGTCGCAAACCCTTCGGTAACGCCGCTTCGCTGTGCGCTGGCGCGGCGCGTGCTCGTTCTGGCCTGCTCGTCTAGCGCCCGGATGATGCGCGATCTTCAGAGCGCATAGTCGACGTCGCGCTGGACTTCGCTCGCCACCCCCTGGTCCTCCGCCCGTCGACATAGGTCCTCGATGGTGACCCGGTCGAGACGCGCCATCAGCTCTTGCTCGGTATTGGCCCAGAACGGACCGACCACGCGCCTGCCGAGCTCCGAGGACGAGGCGAGTACGTCCTGCGCCGGCATTTCCTCGATGCCGCGCACCACCCGGACCACGTCCCCGACGCTCACCCGGCGGCGCTCCCGGGCCAGTCGATAGCCGCCGCGCGGCCCGCGCACACCCCGTAAAATACCGGCACGGACCAGCTGCTGCATGACTTGTTCCAGATAGCGCCGCGGCAGGTTCAGACGACGGGCGATGTCCTGACTCTGCACCGGTTCGATCCCGCCGTGATAGGCGATGTCAGTCACCGCCTCCAAAGCGAGCACCAACTTCTTCGATGGCCTCAACATTTCGATAAGTCCCGCGCTTTCTGTCTACCGCCCATACATGATGCCGTCATGGTGTTTCAAAGGGGACGCCGAAACCGCAGTCACCGGGCTCACCTTCAGGCGGCGGCAGCAGACGCGCGGGCGAAATGCGCCACGATGCGCGCCACCAATCGAGCCGCCACTTCCACCTTCGCGAGCTTTGGCCACGTCTCCAGTTCGGCATCGCTTCGAATTAGTTGAACGGTGTTGTAAACGCCGCCGAACGTACCCTGTTCCCTGGAAACATCGTTGACCAGAATCCAGTCACAGCCCTTGGCAGCGAGTTTGCGCCGCGCATTGGCGGCGAGGTCGCCGGTCTCGGCAGCGAAACCGATCACGAGACGCGGTCGCTCGGCCGCGTGGGACAGCGTTTGCAGAATGTCCGGGTTCTCCGCCAGGACCAGCATGGGCGGCGCCTCCCCCGGCCGTTTCTTGATCTTGTCGCGGCTCGCCTCGGCGACCCGCCAGTCGGCCACCGCGGCGGCGCAGACCGCAATATCAACCGGCAGCGCGGCCTCACAGGCCTCGAGCATCTGCCGGGCCGACTCCACCCGCACCACGGTAGCGCCCACGGGATCCGGCTCGTGCACCGGACCGCTCACCAGGATGACCTCTGCCCCCGCTCCGACCAGGGCCGCGGCGATCGCGTGTCCCTGCTTGCCCGACGACCGGTTGGCGATGAAGCGCACCGGGTCGATCGCTTCGACGGTGGGCCCGCTCGTCACCAGTGCGCGCATGCCGCGCAGCGGTCCGACGGCGGATGCCAGGATCTCTTCGATCGCGTTCAGGATCTGGTCGGGTTCGGCCATGCGCCCGAGCCCGATTTCGCCGCACGCCATGTCGCCGGGATTGGGCCCGATCAGACGGACGCCGTCGGCCTGGACCTGGGCCATGTTGCGCCGGGTCGCGGGGTGCTCCCACATCACCGGATTCATCGCGGGCGCGAGCAGGACGGGCTTGTCAGTGGCCAGCAGAGCGGTCGACGCAAGGTCGTCGGCCAGGCCATGCGCCATCTTGGCGATCAGATCGGCGGTCGCCGGGGCGACCACGACCAGGTCTGCCTCGCGCGACAGCCTGATGTGGCCGATCTCCGCCTCGTCGGTGAGCGAGAACAGGTCGCTGAACACCCGCTCCCCGGACAGGCTGGCCACCGTAAGCGGGGTGACGAACTTGGCGCCGGCGCGGGTCAGGACGCAGCGCACGCCATAGTCGCGTTCGCGCAGCCGCCGGATCAACTCGAGCGTCTTGTAGGCGGCGATCCCGCCGGCAATGATCAGCAGAATTCGATGGTTTTGCTGCATCGCAAACGTCCGGGCATCGAGGGTCGGCCGTGCATCGGAGCCGCGCCATGCCGCGCTCGCGACCACGAGGCAGGCCGAGCCCGACCCTGATCCTATAAATATATCGCGCAGAAACCGGCAAACCAGTGAAGCTGCGGCATCTTCGAGGAGCTGCTCGCGCTCACTCGTGCAGCAAGGCCAGCACGATGCCGGCCAGGATCAGGCACAGCATCCAGGGCAGCACGCCGCCGCGACTTTTGCTGCGCCGCCCACTCAGCGCGGCAAGTGAGGTCGGATGGAGCCTGATGCCGCCATCTGCCACGACCTCCAGCGTGCGCTCGGCGCGCTCGAGCAGATGGGAGAACCGGCGCGCCGTCTCCAGGCCGTCTTCCACGGCCGTTCTCAGCTGAGCCTGCGGGCCAAGATTCTCGGCCATCCAAGCCTCGATGAGCGGCTGCGCCAGCTGCCACATGTTGAGCTCAGGGTTGAGTGCGCGGCCGACGCCCTCGGCCACCACCATCGTCTTCTGCAGGAGCAGCAGCTGCGGCTGTGTCTCCATGGCGAACGCCTCGCTCACTTCGAACAGCTGCCCCAACAACCGACCGATGGAGATTTCGGCCAGGGCACGCCCGCGAATCGGTTCGGCGATCGCCCGACAGGCCTGCATGAACGCGGCCTTGTCCTGATTTGCCGGCACGTAACCCGCCGCGAAATGGACGTCGGCGACGCGCTGGTAGTCGGCAGACAGAAAGCCGAGCAGCATCTCGCCCAGATAGCGCCGGGTCGGCTTGTCCAGCCGGCCCATGATGCCGAAGTCGACCGGCACGAGATCGCCATTCGAATCGATGAAGATGTTGCCAGGATGCATGTCGCCATGGAAGAACCCGTCGCGGAATACCTGCTTGAAGAAGATCTCGGCGGCGCGGGCAAGGATCCGGTCGGGGTCGAAGCCGGCGGCGATCAGGGCGTCCCGCTCGTCGGACGGGATGCCGCTTACGCGCTCAAGTGTAAGCACCCGGCGCGCCGTGCGCTGCCAGTCGACCCTGGGCACGCGGAAGCCCGCGTCCGCAGCGAGGTTCTCCGCCAGCTCCGAGGCCGCGGCCGCTTCCAGGCGCAGGTCCATCTCGATGCGGGTCCAGGCAGCGAAGGTTTCCACCACCACGGTCGGACGCAGCCGGCGAAAGCCGGGCTGCAGGCGCTCCACCCAGGTCGCGATCCAGGCGAAGAAGTCGAGATCGCGGGTCATCTTTGCCTCGATCGCGGGGCGCAGCACTTTGACCGCCACCTCCTCGCCCGCGGTGGTCACGGCGAAATGCACCTGGGCGATCGAGGCGGCGGCGACCGGCCGATCATCGATGCTCGTGAACAGCTCATCGAGCGGTCGGCCGAGCTCCGCCTCGATCATCCGGCGGGCCATGGCGCCATCGAAGGGCGGCAGGTCGTCCTGCAGCTGCGACAGGTCGGCGGCCAGCTCTTGGCCGAGCAGGTCCGAGCGGGTGGCGAGGCTCTGGCCAAGCTTGATGAAGCTCGGCCCGAGGTCCTGCAGCGCGAGCGCCAGGCGCTGCCCCGGCCGGCCCGGCGCATCCTGGCGCGACAGCCGGCGCGCGAGGCGCAGCGCCTGATCGGGCAGGGGCAGGCGCTCCAGCGGAAACAGCGCATTGTGGCGGGCGAGACAGCGCGCAATCCCGATCAGCCGCCAGACGTGCCGCACCGTACGCAGCATGGCAGCAGGCCTAAAGACGCCAGGCCGAATGGATCGCCGCGATGCCGCCAGACAGATCGCGATGGCGCACGCGCTCCAGGCCGGCCTGCTCGATCATCCGGGCGAAGGTCGCCTGCTCGGGGAAACGCCTGATGCTCTCCACCAGATAGCGATACGCCGCCTGATCACCCGCCACCCGCTCGCCGAGCCAGGGCAGCACATTGAACGAGTAGAGGTCGTAAGCGCGGCGCAGGGCGGGCGATGGTACGGTGGCGAACTCGAGACAGAGGAAGCGGCCGCCCGGGATCAGGACGCGCCTGGCCTCGGCGAGTGCGCGCTCGATCCGGGTGACGTTGCGAATGCCGAACGCGATGGTGTAGGCGTCGACGGTGCGATCGGGCAGTGGCAGCGCCTCCGCATCGGCGCATACCCATTCGATGGTATCAAGCCTGTTCGCGTCGATCGCGCGGTCCCGACCGACTTCGAGCATCGGCTCGTTGACGTCGCACACGATGATCCTGGGCGGCGCC
>Ga0081538_10001816_pt1 | contig 21493 bp, 17 predicted proteins | sample TabmetS5T2R1_FD_71022 | JGI IMG/M metagenome (GOLD analysis project Ga0081538, IMG submission 71022) | Tabebuia heterophylla rhizosphere microbial communities from the University of Puerto Rico - S5T2R1 | ecosystem: Host-associated > Plants > Roots > Rhizosphere ...
ACTCGGTCGACGCCAGCATCGGCCACCACGACTACCCGCTGGTGATCTCCTCGATGAGCTTCGGCTCGCAGTCGGAGCCGGCGTTCCGCGCCTACGCGGAGGCGGCGAAGGCGATCAACATCCTCTGCATCAACGGCGAGGGGGGAGAGATCCAGGACATGTACGGCCGCTACCGCAAGTGGCGTGGCCAGCAGGTCGCGTCCGGCCGCTTCGGGGTCTCGGCGGAAATGCTCAACTCGTCATACGTGGCCGAGATCAAGATCGGCCAGGGCGCGAAGCCGGGCGAGGGCGGACACCTGCCCGGCAAGAAGGTCTCGGAGAAGGTCGCCGCGGCGCGCAACGCCTCGCCCGGCACGGACCTGATCTCGCCCTCGAACAACCACGACCTGTACTCGATCGAGGACCTCGCGGAGCTGATCGACGAGCTCAAGACGGTCAATCCCGACGTCCGCGTCTCGGTGAAGGTGCCGGTGGTTCCGAACGTCGGCACCATCGGCCTCGGTATCGCGAAGGCGGGGGCAGACATCATCACGCTCTCGGGATTCGAGGGCGGCACTGGCGCCGCGCGCCAGCACGCGCTGCGCCACGTCGGCCTCCCCTCCGACATCGGCACCCGCCTCGTCCATCGCGCGCTGATGGAGGCCGGGATCCGCAACCGGGTGGAGATCTGGGCCGACGGCGGCTATCGCCACGCCCACGACGTCGTGAAGCTGCACTGCATGGGCGCCAACCGGGTGGCCTTCGGCACCCTCGCGATGGTCTCGCTGGGTTGCACGATCTGCCGTGGGTGCCAGCTCGACACGTGCCACGTCGGGATTGCCACGCAGATCGAGACCGTCGACGAGGCGCAGGAGCACGGGTTGAAGAAGTTCACGCCCCAGACGGTCGACGGCGCCGCCGAGAGCTGCGCGCGCTTCTTCCAGTCGATGGGCGAGGAGGTCAAGCAGGTCGTCGCCGAGCTCGGCTACGAGCGCGGGCAGGACCTCGTTGGGCGCTACGACCTGCTGGAGCAGATCGGCTACGCCGAGCGCCTCGACCTCGCAGAGCTGATCACCCCGCTCGAGGAGTTCCTCGACCTGGAGCCGGTTGACCTGCCGGTGGCGGAGGAGGTGATGGCCGAGGCCCGCGCCGAGGCCGGCCTGGTCGTGGCCCGACCGATCCGCATGGAGCCAAAGCAGGCGTCCGCTGAGATCGCGACGCTGGCCGACGACGTCTGCGGCGGCAAAGTCGTGCGCGAGGAGTTCCCGCGCGCGACCGACGCCAACGACCGCGTGCTCGGCACCGAGCTGGCCGGCGCGCTGTCGCGGGGGCGGATCTACGGGGCTGTGCCGGAGGGAACCTACGACGTGCTCGCGGAGCTGTCGTTCAACGGCGGCTCGGTCGCGGGACAGGGCTTCGGCGCCTTCAACGCCTGGGGCGTCGTGGTGCGGGTCGAAGGCGGCGCCCAAGACGGCGTCGGCAAGACGATGCTGGGCGGGACGGTTTCGGTCCTCAAGGGCCGCGGACCCGGCGGCGAGCGAGTCAACGGGTCGGTGGGCAAGTCGTTTGCCTACGGCGCCCAGCGCGGCAGGTTGTTCGTGCAGGGGTCGGCCGACTCGCGCTTCTGCATCCGGCTCTCGGGCGCCGACGTGGTGCTCGGCGGCGAGCCTGTCGAGCCGCTCGACGACGCCCGCGGGGCCATCGTCGACCGGGCCAACGCCAAGGGTTTCGCCTTCGAGTACATGACCTCGGGGCGGGCCGTCGTGCTCGGCGACATCGGGCCGTGGGCATGTGCCGGGATGTCAGGCGGGCGCGTCTACGCGCGGGTCAATCCGGTGTGGAACCTCGACCGGGCGGCCATCGAGCGCCGGCTGGGAGAAGGAGCCAAGGTCGACCTGCAGGAGCTCGACGCCGAGGGCGTGCTCGACGTCCAGGATCTGCTCGGCCACTACGCCGAGGAGCTGCGGGCCACCGATCAGACAGAGGAAGCGGAGCGCGTGCTGGCCCTCGCGGGCGACGCCAGCGACAACTTCCTCATGATCGTGCCGCATCGGGTTCAGGCCGACCCGAATATCTCGACGGAGTAGGGCCCCCGCGGCGTCGTTGGGCTGACCGTGGTCGTTTGCGCGGGTGCCGACGGGGGTGAGGCTGAATAGGGGGCCGACAGATCACGGCTGGCGACCGTTGGTGGATTGACCACGCTATCGGGGGGCCTAACTCACCAATGGTCGGTCCGGCCCGCGCTGTCTCCCTTACCCAGCCACCGCATCCGGCGGCACTACGGCGGACGCCGGAGCAGAACGCCCCTACGCCTCGATCACGTAGAGGCGGTAGCGGCCGATCTCTAGCTCGTCGCCGTCGGAGAGTGGCGCCCACTCGACGCGCTCGCCGTTGACGAACAGGCCGTTGAGACTGCGGTCGTCGAGCGCGCGCAGGTCGCCCTCGGGCGTGAGGACGACAAGCGCGTGGCGGCGGGAGACGGTCGGGTCGTCGAGGCGCACGTCGGCGGCCCCGCTCCGACCGATGCGGGTCCACCCCTCCTTGACCGGCAGGGTGGTCAGCTCGCCCTCATCCTCGAACGCGAGATAGGCGCCGGGCTCGGCGATGTCTGCGCGCGCCTCGTGCAGCCACGCCGGCGGCCTGGGAGCGACCTCGACAGCGCCGGCGTCAAGGGTCGGCTGATCGAAGATCGACGCACGCCGAAAGTGGGAGCCGCCGCAGGTGGGACACGTCGGGAGCTCGTCGAGGGCCTCGATCGAAAGCGCGTATCCGCAGCCTTGGCAAATCAGCGATCCCGCACCGACGAACTCCAACTCCTCTCCGGATTCGTGGAGCTCTGGCGGTCGGGATGCGCGTTCGGTCAGCATGGGGGCCGGCTACCCGCCTTTGTGACGATCTTAACGTTCTGGAGTGCGCGCGTCAGCCGAGTTCGCCAGTTCGTCCGGAAATAGCGGCTTCCGTGGCCGTCGCGGCGCCGATCGGGCGTGCGAATAGAATCGCCGCGCCATGGGACCAGTCTCGGCGACGACCACAATCGACGCTCCCCGCGAGCGGGTTTGCGAGCTGATCTGCGACCTGTCGGTGCGCCCCGCCTTCACCGATCACTTCCTGACCGAATATCGGTTGCAGCGCCTCGAGCCAGTGGGCGTCGGCGCGTCGGCGCGCTTTCGTCTCGGCGATTCGAGCAAGTGGATGGAAACCGTGATCGTCGAGGTCGATGTCCCACACCTCGTTCGCGAGGAGGGGCGAGGCGGGCGCGCCAACCGCGTGCGCTCCTACACGGTTTGGGAGCTCGTCGAGGGACCATCGCCGGAGATCTGCGAGGTCACGGTCACCTTCTGGACCGAGTCCGACCACCTGCTGCACCGCTTCAAAGAGCCGCTGAAGGGGTCGCGGTGGTTCTCTCGGGGCTGGCGCCGGGCGCTCGCGCGGCTCAAGGAGGTAGCGGAATCCGAGGCGCCCATCGAGCGTGTTGTGGTCGCCGGCGCGGACTCGCTCGGCCCCTGACCGAGCGCATATGCTTCCCCGCGTGATGCGCAGTCGCCCCGTCGCAATCGCCGCGCTGGCGGCGCTGGCCGCCCTTGCGGTGACCCTGAGCGCCTGCGGCTCCGAGGAGACGACGGACGTCGTCGAGGGTGAGCCTGCCGACCTCGGGGAGCTCGAATACAACGTCCAGATCACCCGCTTCCTGAATCCAAACGACGTCGAGGACGCCGAGTACCTGGTCGGCCAGCCCGAGCCCGAGCCGGGCCGCTCGTACCTAGGCATATTCATGACGGTCATCAACAAGAACAAGGACGAGGCGTTCCAGTCGGCGCACGGCTACACGGTCGTCGACACCCTCGGAAACGAGTTCGAACCGACCGACAGCGAGAGCCCGTACGCGCTGGACATCGGCGCGGAAGTGCCGCAGGAAAGCCAGCTGCCGATTCCCGACTCGACCGCGGCGACGGGACCCAACCAGGGGGCGCTCCTGCTCTTCCTCGTCGACGACGCGGTCTCCGAGAACCGGCCCCTGGAGCTTGAGATCGACTCGCCCGACGGCTCAGGCGTCGTCGAGCTCGATATTTAACCCAGCCCCGCCGAGAGCACCTGCGCCGCGATGGGCGCTGCGATCTCGCCGCCGTCGCCCGCGGCGTTGACGACCATCACCCCGATCGCCAGGCGCGGCTCGCGAGCCGGCGCAAAGGCGGTGAACCACGCGTCCAGTTCCTGTTCGGGCTCCTCGCCCTCGGCCGCGTCGGGCGCCTCCTGATCGGGCTGAAGGGCCTTCGGGCCGAGCTCGGCGGTACCGGTCTTGCCCGCGACCTGCAAGTTCGGCAATGCCGCCGCGACGCCGGTTCCGTTCTGCACGACTCCGATCATCAGGTCGCGCACGGTGTCAGCGGTCTCCTTCGAGGTCACGCGAACGGCCCGCCCGCGCGGCTGGAGTTCTGCGTCCTTGGCGATCGGCGTTGACTTGCGCATTCCGCCGGACGCGATTACCTGCGAGACCGTGGCGAGCTGGAGCGGCGTCGCGAGCACCTGTCCCTGTCCGATCGCGCTCTCACCGACCTCGACGCTGTCGGAGATATCGGAGGGGATGGTGCTGGCGGGCGGCTCGACGATGGCAGCCGTGGCCTCGTCGTAGAGCTGAGGCGGCGAGTTGAAGCCGAACTTCTCCGCCGTCTCCACCAGCAGCTCGCCTCCGACCTCCGCCCCAAGCGGAGCGAAGACCGTGTTGCACGAGTTGGCAAAGCTCTCCGCGAACGTCCCGCCGCACGGAGCGTCGTTGGAGTTCGCGATCTCCCGGCCGATGTCGCTGTTCGACGTCTCGACCGGGAAGGTGTCGGAGAGCTTGACGAGGCCCGCATCGAGTGCCGCGACGGTGGTGATGACCTTGAACGTCGATCCCGGCGGCTGAGGCGCCGAGAAGGCAATTCCGGCCAGGGCGAGCAGCGAACCCTTTCGTGCGTCGAGCACGGCGACGCCGCCATAGAGGCTCCCCAGCGCGCTCACCGCCGCCTCCTGGAGCACCGGGTCGATGGTCGTCCGCACCGCTCCGCCGGCCTGCGGCTCGCTGGACGCCAGCACGCGACCGGCCCGTAGCGATGTCTCCTCGCCCGCGCCGACCGCCAGCAGCTGGCCGCCGGGCGTCCCGGAGAGCCGGTCGTTGAACGCCAGCTCCAAGCCCGAGTTGCCGGTCAGCGAGCCCGGCGGAAAGCCCTGGGCGGCCATCGCTCGCTCCTCCTCGACAGCTGGCGCGCCGACCTCCCCGACCACGGCGCTGGCCCCAGGGATCGGCTGTGCCCGCGCGGCCGCAGGACCTTCCGCAAGCGGCGTGCCGTCGCTCGCCAGGATCGGCGCGCGGTCGGGTGCGCGGGTTCGCCGCGTCAGGCTCTCGCCCGGCTTGAGCCCCGGAAAGACCATGTGCGGCTCCCACGCGACGCCGTCGTCGCCGGCAGTCAACTCGAGGTCGCCTCCGAGATCGCCGAAGGCGTGCGTGTCGAACCGCGTCGGCACAACCTCGACGTCGTCGCCGCCCGACTCCGCGTCCTGCGCCTCGCCGGCCGAGAGGCTCTCGACTGTCGCGGTCTCCTCGGCTTTCGCGTAGGCCCGCTCGAACTCGTCCCGGGAGAACTCCTCCTGCGCTCCGCCGGTGAGCTCCGCGTACATCCCCTCCGTGTCGCCGCGTTCCCAGGCGTCCACGAAGCGCTGCGCGGCCGACGAATCGGCGCCCGCCCCGGCGACGACTCCGACGATGAACGAGATCAGGGCGATCGCGAGCACCGGGGCCGCGCGTGTGAGCATTCGGCGGCGGCGCTCGGCCGCGGGAGCGATCGCGTTCAACCTGCCGCTACCAGTCCGCGTGCGGGGCTAGGTGCCCCGCTATCGTTGCCCGACCCACCCCGGGGATGACGTGACCCTCGAACCGTCACGCCCGGAAAGGTAGTCCGTTCGGCGTCGCGAGCATGCGAGTCGGGCGACCGTGCGCAGGCGTCTTGCGGGCAAGTCGGTGAGCATCGTCGACATCTTCATCGTCGTCTTCGTGGTTGCGCTGGCGGCGTTCGGCTACGAGCGCGGGCTGCTCGGCAGCGCCTTGCCGCTGGCCGGCTTTCTCGGGGGCGCTGCGCTCGGCGCCCGCATCGGGGAGGCGCTGCTGGCGGAGGGCGCGGAGTCCGAGTACGCGCCACTGGTGGCGGTCGCCGGCGGGGTTCTGCTCGGCGCCTTCGCCGCCGTGGCGCTCGATGGCGTGGCGCAGGTGCTGCGCGGGCGGATGGGACGAACCGGTGGACTGCGGATGGTCGACGGCCTGGGGGGTGCCGCGCTCCTGGCCGTGCTGGCGCTGACGCTCGCCTGGGCCTTCGGTGCCGTCGCGCTCAACACGCCCGGTCCGGACACCCGCCAGCTGCGCGAGGCGGTGCAGCGCTCGACCATCCTCTCGGCGCTGAACGACATCGCGCCGCCGTCCGGCCCGCTGCTCAACGTGCTCCGGCGAATCGACCCGCGCCCGGAGGTTCGCGGGCCCGAGGCGGACGTCGGTCCACCCGACCCTGGGATCCTCGACGACCCGGACGTCGAGCGCGCCGGCGCCAGCACCGTCAGGGTGCTCGGGACCGCCTGCGGGCTCGGAGTCGAGGGCTCCGGCTGGGTGGCGGCGCCCGAGCTCGTTGTCACCAACGCCCATGTGATCGCCGGCCAGGACGACACCACGGTGACGCTGCCCGAGGGCACTGAGCTGGGGGCCGAGGCCGTCCACTACGACCCGGCCAACGACCTCGCGGTGCTCCAAGTCGACGACCTGGGTGCATCGGCTTTGACTCTGGTCGACTCGCCGGCACGCGGCACCGAGGCGGCCGTGCTCGGCTATCCCGAGAACGGCCCGCTGACGGCGACCCCGGCGCGGCTGGGCCGGACCGGAGAGGTAATCAGCGAGGACTCCTACGGACGCGGTCCGGTGCGCCGCACGATGACGTCGTTTCGCGGTGCCGTGCGCCACGGCAACTCAGGCGGCCCCGCCGTCGACGCGGCCGGCCGTGTGCTGACCACGGTCTTCGCCGCCTCGGTGGGCGGTGGGCCGCCCAGCGGTCTTGGCGTGCCCAACGCGGTCACGGAAGACGCGCTCGACGGCCCGCTGGAGCCAACCGACACGGGCCCGTGTGCCGCCTAATAACTTTGCCGACATCCTCCGCTTCGCGGCCGCGCGCGGCTTCGCCGCACGACCGGTCGCCTTCGGCTCCCTGACGCGGGCTAGGGCCTGTTGCTCACCCGGCAGGCCGTAAGCACCTGCACCGCGACTTCCTCGCTGGCCCGTACGAGGCGTTCGGTAACCTCAGCCAAAGGGTGGAGGCCACGTCGACAGAGCCGGCGCCTGCGCGCAGAAAGGCCCGTCCGACCCAGGTCTGCCCCGACTTCCACGCTGCCGTGGAGCTGATCGGAAAGCGCTGGGCGGGCGCGATCGTCTGGGCGCTCGCCGAGCGGCCCCACTATTTCGCCGAGCTGGCCCAGGCCGTCCCGGGGCTGTCTGACCGGTTGCTCTCGAGGCGCTTGCGCGAGCTCGAGGCCGAGGGGCTCGTGGAGCGATCAGTGCATCCCGGATCGCCGGCCCGCGTGAGCTATGCGCTGACCGACAAGGGTCAGGCTCTGGAGCCCGCGCTGCGTGAGCTGCGCAGCTGGGCGAAGCGCTGGAACGGCTCCGACTGCTGAGGCTCCTCCAGCGCCGCGCCCGCACGCGCGGCGCGTAGATCGAGCTCGTAGCGCTGATAGGTGATCTCCTCACGCCCCCAGCGAGGCGCGGCGTCGGCCGAGACCAGCTCGAAGCCATGCGACAGATAGATCCGCGCGGCCACGGTCAGCTCGCTGAAGGTCTCCAGGCTGAGTCGGTCGAAGCCGATCCGCTCGGCCGCGTCCATGAGCTCGCCCACCAGGCGCCGCCCTAGCCCGCGGCCCCGCAGGCTCGGATCGAGCACGAACCAGCGGACCGTCCCCTCGCCGTCGCCCTCGTCGGTCAGCGCGAGGCAGCCATGGATCCCAGCCACCCCTTCGACGAGCCAGATCCGCTCGCGCTCGGTGGGAAAGCCGCGGATCGCCGCACGCGCGACGCTGGCTGCAACGTGACCCTCGAAGGTCGAGTCGAGGCCGTACTCGCGCGAGTAGAGGTTGCCGTGGAGCCTGACGATGGCGCCGAGGTCTCCCGGCCACAGGTCGCGGCGAATGATCGGATCGGTTGTCATGCCGGGGCCAGCGCCGTGCGCAGGCACGGATCGGGAGCCGAAGTCTCAGGTCGCAGCAGACTCGCCGAGCCCGCGTGGCAGCGAAGGAGGGAGCCGAGCTCGGCGGTTCGCCGGAAGGGATCGGCGATCAGCTCTCCAGTCTGCAGGGAGAGCGCAGCTTCGACGACGCCGTCGCGGGCAGCGACGAGATGCGGGCCGTCGGTGAGCCGCCGCGACTCGAGCTGAGCCAACCGCCCGAGCGCGTCCGCATCGTCGGCGGTCGCCAGTCGCAGCGTGATCTCGCTGGACCAGGCGGCGGTGCGGTGCCGGTCGGGCGATCGCGGGGCTCGTGCGATGGCTGGCATGGACCCATTGTGGCCCGTAACAGCAATCGACGCAAGATGTTGTTGTCACAAGATCGATCGTGATTTACGATGAATTGCGGATGGAGCTACGCCAGCTCAGGTACGCCGAAGCCGTCGCCAGGCACCGCCACTTCACGCGCGCTGCCGAGGAGCTGCACGTCGCGCAGTCGGCGCTGTCGCACCAGATTCGCCGGCTCGAGGCCGAGCTCGGGACCGAGCTGTTCGAGCGCACCAGCCGCAGCGTCATGCCGACGGAGGCCGGCGAGGCGGTAGCAGCGCGCGCTCGCCGGATCCTCGCGGAGGTCGACGGCGTTCGGGGCGAGGTCGACGAGCTACGCGGGCTCGTGCGGGGCCGCATCTCGATTGGCGCCCTGCTGCCCGCCGGCGGGATCGACGTGCCGCGCCTGCTGGTTCTGTTCAGCGAGTCGTTTCCGGGCATCGAGGTGGCGCTGCGCGAGGGGACGGCGGGAGACATGCTCGCCTACCTTGCGGCCGACGAGGTCGACGCCGCGTTCTCGTTGCTGGCCGCCGATCCGCCCGCCGACCTGGAGGCCGAACGGGTGAGCGAGGACGAGCTCGCGGTGGTCTTCCCGCCAGGCTCCGCGCCCGACCGACCCGGGATCTCGGCGGCGGAGCTCGGTAGCTACACGCTCGTCACGCCGCGCACAGGGTCGGCCATCAAGCTTGCGCTCGACGAGTTCTTCGCGCGCGCGGGTGAGCCGCTGCGGATCGCGCTCGAGAGCGGCGACCCGTTCCTGCTGCGCACGCTCGTCTCGACCGGATTCGGCGTCGCCGTCATCCCGCGCTCGCTGATCGAGCGTGAGGGACCGCGCGTCGACGTGCGTAGGTTGCGGCCGGTGGTTCGCCTGCCGGTCGCTCTGCTGTGGCGCAAGGACCGCCATCAGTCGCCCGCGGCGCGCGCCTTCCTCGACTTCGTCCGCGAGCAGCTCTGACGCGCGGTTCGGTTCCACGGTCGCAGGCCTACTTCTTGCGCTTGCGCTTGACCTTGAACGAGAACGTCGCCGGCGGGGGGTCAAACGGCTACCAGGCGCGCGGATTGCCCTCCGGGATGTGGTCGCGCACGAGGACCGCGTCGATCACGGGGACGGGCGGCGCCTCGGTTGTCCGGCGGTAGAGCTCGAGCTGCGGCTCGCCGAGCGCGGCGAACGCCGCCTCGACCGCGGCGACATACGACGCGATCACCACGGCGCCGTCCGGTGGCTTCGGCGCGTGGTGGCGAGGCTTCGCGGTGTACGCGAAGGCCGTCATGCTCGCGGGCAGGTCGTCGAAGGCTTGGGTGACGTCGACGCGGTCGTAGCGCATCTCGCGCACGTCGAGGCGATCCACCTCCTCGGCGGTGACGTAAAGGAGCACGCCGTTGGGGCCGAGCTCCTCGTCGTCCCGCTCGACGTTGAGTCCGACACACCAGGCAGGGAGCGAGCCGTCGTCGGCGAGGGCGAACGTCTTCTCGGACGCCAGGTTGTTGCGAAACGTCGACCAGCGGCGCCGCCACCCGCCCAGGCGAAGCGGGGGCGAGGCTTCGACCTTCCGTCCGAGCGTTGCCGTGGCGCTTGCCGGACTCACCAGCGAGCCGTAGGCGAAGACGGCGAACTCGTTCATCTAGCCGGGACGCCACTCCGGGTGGGGGCACAGCCGGGCGGCTGCCGGGCAGCCGTTGCACACCTGCCAGCTGGGCGCGTCTGTGGGTCTAAAGCCGTTGCCGCCCTCTCGGATCTCCGCGATCAACCGCTCCAGCCTGCGACGCGAAGCCTCCAGGCGAGCCTGGCCGAAGACCTCCACGACCGGCCTATCCGGAGCCTCGAGGAACACGTGAACCGTCCTCACGGACGCCGGTTCCGCGGTGCCGCCTGCCGCGGCGAGGGCGTAGACCTCACGCTGCGCCTCGTATCGCGCCGCCAGGTCATCGGGCCCGCCGTCTCCGAGCGCGTCGGTCTTGTAGTCGACGACGGTGGGTTCAGGGCCCGCCGCGAGCAGGTCGATCTGCCCTCGCACGACCGAGCCCGCCAACGCGAGGGCGAACGGCACCTCGGCTCGCAGCTTGAGCTCGGTCAGCTCGAGGCGCAGCGATGAGTCGAGCCAGGCATCGACGAGCTCCGCCGCCCTGGCGCCGGTCTCGTCATCGCCGTCGACCCCCTGCTGGGCGAGCAGGTCCGCCAGGAGCTCTGCGGAGGGGCGCTCCCAGTCGCGCCGGGCGCTCCACTCGAGCGCGGCGTGGACGGCGTTGCCGAGTGCACGGCGCCGAGCCGGCCCATCGACCGGCGGGGGCCCATCGGGCTCGGATACCGCCGCGTCCGGGTGCAGGCGGGTCGGTGGCGCCTCGAGCCCAAGCAGGCGCTCCAGGTAGAACCTGTAGCCACACCGTTCGTACTCCGCCAGCGCCGAGTAGGAGAGGTGCCCGACGGGGACCGTGCGTGGGGGCCGCTTGAGAGGTGGCGGGGTCAGCCGGGCTGGATCGGGTTCGCCCGGGACCGGATCGAGGCGCTCGGCGAGGTACGCGGCGCGCTCCGGGTCGGGGAGGTTGAGGTGGATGGCCATCCGCGCGGGCCGTTCCAACACGCCGTCGCCGGCGTCGGGGTCCCATCCCCACTCCCGGAGCGCGGGCAAGAGCCGGCGGATCGCAGTGTCCGTTGACTCTCGCTCCTTGGGCTCCCACTCGGACGACTTGAAGATGCCGCTCAGGATCAGCCGATCCTGTGCCCTGGTCGCGGCCACGTGAACCAATCGGCCGCCCTCCTCGGCCGCCTCGGCGACGTTCTCGGCGTGCAGTTCGTGCAGCTCCCAGACGCCCAGCGAGCTTGCGGCCGGCATCACGAGCCGCAGGCCAAATCGTGCGGCGTCGCCGTTCTCCGGGTCGAGCCGGCCAAGCAGAACGTCGCCGGGATACTCGCCCTGAGCCAGCCCCCGCCCGAGGTCGGGGACTGCGACGACCTTGAACTCCAGGCCCTTGGCAGCGTGGACGGTCATCACCCGAACGCCGTCGTGTTCCTCGGGCTGCGTTGCGGCCAGTCCCTCGCGCTCGTCGCGCTCGGTGAGCTCCTCGGCGGCGAGCAGGAACCCGCGCAGGTCGCGCCCGTCGTGCTCCTCGTATTCGCGGGCCAGACGGGTCAGCTTGCGGACGTTCGCCATCCTGCCGCGGCCGCGGGGCCGTGCAAGGAGGGCGAGGTCGTAACGGAATCCCCTCAGCGTTCGCTCGACGAGCTCATCGAGCGCGACCACTGGAGCGATCGCACGGAGCTCATCGAGGGTGGAGCAGAAGTCGCGCAGCCGCTGCGCGTCGTCGTCGTCGATCGCCTCGATCCACTTCGGCTCCGACGCCTCGGGTGCTTCCTGTTGGGAGCCGAAGGCCCAGGCGAGCAGGGGCCAGATGTGACGGCCCTCGGTCGCCGCGCGGCGCAGCAGCCACAGGGCGTCCGGCGTGACCCCGGCTGCGGGAGAGGCGAGGGCGCCAAACAGCATCTCGTCGTCGAGGGGGTTAGCGACTGCCGACAGCAGGCGCAGCATGTCCTCCACCTGCTGTTGGGACCAGTACCCGCGGCCGCCGACGACGTACGGATCCAAGCCGGCACGGTCGAGCGCTTCCTCGTAGGCGTCGACGTGGGTGAACGCCCTGAGCAGCACCACGATCTCCCCCCGCCGGGCGGCGCCCGAGTCCACGAGCTCGCGCAGCCTGCGGGCGAGTGCGCGCGCCTCCGCGACGTACTTGGCCTGGCGCTCGGAAGGCGGGAGCTCCAATGCCTCGGCGTGCTCGGCCCAACCATTCGACTTGCCTTCCTCGAGCGTCAGCACAAGGTCGACAGCGGGATCCGAAGCGGCATCAGGCTCCCGTTCGCGCTCGGAGGCAAGCGGCCGGAAGTCGTCTCCGATCACCGCTGCGCCGAGCGCGTTCACCGCGGCCACGATCTCGGGCCGTGAGCGAAAGTTGCCCGTGAGCGGCAGCATCTGGGTCGCCGGGTCGTGCCGTGCGCGGTCGCGCTCGGAGCGAAAGATCGCCAGGTCGGCGTTGCGGAAGCGATAGATCGACTGCAGCTCGTCACCCACTCGAAATACCCGCGTGTCCTGACCTCGGAGAGCCTCGACGAGCTCGAGCTGCACCCGATTTGTGTCCTGAAACTCGTCGACCATCACGTGCTCGAAGCGTCCGCGCCAGACGTCCCGGACCGCCGCCGAGTCCCGCAACAGCGCCAGGGCCTCGAGCTCCAGATCGGCAAAATCGAGTCCTGCACGCAACGCCTTGAGCTCGCGGTAGCGCCCGTCGAAGGCCCGCAGGACGGCGTCGAGCGCCGCATGGGCGCGCAGCGCGTCGGCGCGTTCTGCCGGCGTGAGCTCGGGCGTCTCCTCCTCGCCGGGCTTTGCGGAGCGAATCGGATCGGCCGGGGCAGGGAGACGTGGCTCTGCCATGCCCTGGCTTCGCAACCGCTCGTATGCCGAGATCGCCATGTCGCCGAAGCGCCAGGCCCTGTAGGCGGCGATCGTGTCGACAGTTTCGGGCCCGCCGCCGCGAAGCGCGTCCTCGATCGCCAGATCGCGAGCACGATGTCGCAGGCGCGCCGCCTCGCTTTCGTCGAGCACCCTGAACCGCGGGTCGATTCCGGCCGCTACGGGATGTCCCGCGAGCAGCCGGCGGCAGAACCCGTGGATGGTCGTCACCCAGGCCCGCTCGGTCTCGCGCGCCGCGCGCCGGAGGTGATCCTCAAGCTCCGCTTCTCCGCGACGACCGGCCGCAGAAGCGCGGGCCGCCAGTTCGCGCCGGATCCGTGTGCGAAGCTCGGCCGCCGCGCGTTCGGTGAACGTGAACGCCAGGATCGCCTCCGGGCCGACGCCGTCCGTCTCGATCGCCGCGCAGTAGCGCTCGACCAGCACCCGGGTCTTGCCCGTGCCGGCGCCCGCCTCGCAGAACACGTCGTTCGACCGTGTCTCGATCGCCGCGCGTTGCTGAGGGGTGGGGGGCGGACCATCCGAAGCCGCGGACGCCGGCGCGCTGGCGAGCTCGAACAGGCTTTCCTGCGCGGTCACGCGCCCTCCCCGTTGCCGTTCTCCTCGTCGAGGCCGACGGCCCGCTCCAGCCTGCAGATCGCCTGGTACGCGCAGTAGGTGGGGCAACGGTCGTTGATCGGGTCGCGCGCGATCGTGCCCGAGCGCATCGCCTGCGCCTCAGAAGCCGCAACCTCCCGGGCACGCTCGAGCTCAGCGTCAAAGGCGTCGGCGTCGCAGGCGTCGCCCCCCACAAGCGCGAGCTCGCCGAGGCGCGCGTCCCCGGCGATCACCATCCCGCGCGGCCGGCGCTCCTTGTAGGCGCCGAGGGCGTGATATAGCCCCCCGATCGGATCCAGCCCCAGCCGCTCGCGGGCGGCGAGCACGTAGAGCTGAAGCTGAAGCTTTCCTTTGCGCTCCCAGGTCGCTCGCCCGGGCATCTCCTTGCTGGTCTTGTAGTCGCGGACCAGCGCGACGCTGCCGTCGGGAGCCACGTCGACTCGATCGATCTGCCCTCTCAGACTGATGTCTGAGAGGTCGAGAGCCTCGACTCCCTCCTCGTCGAACCCGAACGGCACCTCGAGCAGGTCGGGGCGAGGACGCATCGGCGTGTCGAGCTCCGCCTCCTCTTCGAGGAAGCGGCCGATCTGTGCGCGCAGGCGAGCCAGCGCGATGGAGTCGGGGGGATCGTCGGGGTGCATGTCCGCCGCCGCGGCCTCCTCGGCGAGGAGCTCGGCAAGCCGCGATTTCCATCGTCCGACGTCGCCCGGGCGTGGGATCGCGTCGGCGCCCGGCGGCTCGGCGTAGAGGCGCTGAAGGGTCCGGTGGGCGACCGTCCCGAGGCGAAGCGGGTCGGGCTCGGGGTCGAGCCGCTGCGGCTGGAGCTCGTGGTCGACGAACCAGCGGTACGAGCACTCCATCCAGCCTTCGAGGCTCGATGCGCTGACGAGCCCGCGCGCTCCCAGCTCGGCGAGCACGGCCTCGGAGCGCAGCGGGCCTGGTCGGATCTCCTTCTGCCGAGGTCCCGCGAGCGCCAGCGAGCGCTCGAGCTCGTGTTCGGTTGGCGCCTCCTCCGGCGAGAACGCCACTCGTTCCAGGCCGCGGCGGCGAACGAGCAGACTCTCCGCGGTTTCCGCGTCGGGCCCGAGCAGATCGAGGACCTCGTCGACAAACGGCGAGCGGGCAAGGGGCCGGCCTTCGTCGTCGCACGCCTGCCAGGACAGATAAAGCCGCTCGGTTGGCCGCGAGACGCAAGCGTGAAACAGATGGCGCTCCTCGGCCTGAGGGTCGCGCCGCCGCAGGGCCGGGATGCCGAGCTGTGACCGACGCTCCTCCGAAAGCAGCGGATGCTGCGTCGCGCGACGGGGGAACTCGCCCTCCTGCAGGCCCAGACAGAAGAGGTAGCGTGCCCGCCCGGCGCGGATCCGGTAGGGATCCACTACGCGCACCCTGCCTTCCGCGGGTCCACGCCACGTCGGAACGCCTGCGCCCTCGATTGCCTCCGCAGCCTCGCCGAGGTCCGGCGGCTTGCAGCCCGGCAGATCCCCGATCTCGGCGAGCTCGTCGAAGAGCTCAGCCGCCAGCGCCGCCGCCCGCAGCTCGAGGGGATCGAACGGCACCCCGTCGGACCGCGCGCCTCCAACCGGCGCAGCCTTCAGATGGGGCGCCTCGGCGAGCTCGCGGGCAACCCGCGCGAGTGCGCGCATCCGGCCGGGCGGCGAACCGGCCCCGCGCAGCGCGGAGAGGTGGCGTGGGGAAGTGCGCCAGCTCGAGATCGCCTCCTCCACCGTGGCAGGCCTTGCGCGACGAATGCGGCGCTCGAGCCAATCGGCGTGCACCGGTGCGAACGCGGGGTCCGCCCGCAGGTGGGCGAGCAGATCGGTTGGTGCGCCGTCCGGCGCCGCCGCGCGGCAGAGGGCGAGCAGCGACCGTCCGACCGCGGTTCGCTCAAGCGGCACCGTGGTCTCGACCGCCACCGGAATCTCGAGCCGGGTGAGGATCCGTCCCAACGAGGGCCCGCGCCGTGACACGTCACGGGCCACCACTGTGATCTCGTCCGGAGGAACGCCGTCGGCGAGGAGGCGCGCGATCTCACCGCCAACGGCCTCCGCCTCGCCGAGCTCACCGCCACACTCGAGCATCAGCACCCCGTCGTCGATCTCGACGCGTTCGGCTCCGGGCTCGAACAGGCCCCGGTCCAGGTGGCGCAGGCTCTCGCGCTCGGTGTAGCCCGGCTCAGGCGGAACGGGAGCTTCGATCTGCGCCCCGAGCTCGGTGAGGCGGGCCAGCAACTCGGCGTTCCCTTTCAGGGCCTCGCGGTCGGCGTAGTTCACCGAGACAACAACGTCTGAGGTGGTCGCGAGCTCGCCGATCAACCCGAGCTGAGCCTCGCTGAGGTCGTCGAACCCGTACACGAACACCGGGCGCTCTCCCCACGAGCCGGGGGACCGGCGTAGCCCGGCGAGCGCCGCCTCGGCGCGCGAGCCGGCGTCGCTGCGCCCGGCGCGCTCGCGAAGCTCCACGTAGGTCGCATAGAGGGCGGCGAGCTCTCGCTCGTAGTCGCCGTCGCTCAGCTCAGCGGCCGCTGCGCGCAGCGTGGCGGGACTGACGAGGGCTCCCTGGAGCTCTCGAATCAGGCCGTCCAGCGCGGGGCCGAACCCCGACCGGGCGGCGGAGCGCGCCAGCAGCCGCAACGGCGTCGCGGTGATCGCGGCACCAAGCAGCGCCAGTCGCTCGGGCGCGCTGAGCCGCGGCGGGAGGGTGACCGCAACGGCTCTCGCGACGTCCTCGAAGAGGGAGGCAAAGGTGCGTATCGAGACGCCGAGTACGGCGCCCGCGGATTCACACAGCTCGCGCTCGAAGCGCGCGGCGTCGTCGCCGGTCGGGACCACGAGCACCGGGTCGCGATCCACGCAGGCCTCGAGCCGCTCGCGCACCCTCACCGCGCGGCCCGAGTTCGGGGGACCGGAGATCACAGAGACGGCCATCGACTCTCAGCATAGGTCGCGTTCTGGCGGCTTCCCTGACGCCCGTTTTGCCGTCCACCCCCGTATCTATCTTGCGCGCCGATCGCCCATGACGCTCTGTTTCATCGACCCCGCCGACGCCATCCGCGCCATCGCCGACTCGATCGGCCGCGAGGCCCGCCGTCAGCTGCTCGGCGAGGCCGTCCGCGCCTGGGTCGATGAGATCCCGGACGACGAGCTCGAGGCCCATTACGCGAAGGCGATCTCGGAGCTCGACGAGCACGACATCTCGATGCTCGCCGCCTGGCACGCTTCGATGGACGTCGGCACCCCGCTGCCCAACCGCGATTTCTTGATGGGCGCCTTCAGCTCGCTGGGCACGCACCGGCGTGAGGCGCTCAAGCTCGCCGCCGGGTTCCGCGGCGAGGAAGCGGTAGACCGTGGCGTCACCGAGGAGGTGGCGCTGGAGACGGTGCTCGACTGGCTTTCCGGCCCGCGCCTGATGCAGCTCGCCGTTGAGGCAATGGAGCTGTATATCTGGGACCGCGCGGGGTCGGATAACTAGGCCGCCCCTGCAAACCTGCGCATCGCGGCCGGCAACGCCGGAGCCAGGCTCGCTTTTCACCGCCGCTCGGTGCAAGACTCCGCGGATGCGCGCGCTTGCGATCGTCCACCAACGCGATGCCGGGCCGGGCGTGTTTGCCGACGCGATGGCGGCCGAGGGCGTCGAGCTCGACCACTGGTACCGAGCCGAGTCCGACGAACCGCCTGGCGAGATGGGCGATTACGGGGCCGTGCTGACGTTCGGTGGGGCCATGCACGCGGATCAAGAGGACCGTCACACCTGGATCGCCGACGAGAAGGCGCTGCTGGGCGAGCTGCTCGAGTCGGGGATGCCGCTGCTGGGCGTCTGCCTCGGCTCGCAGCTGCTGGCGGCGGCGGCGGGCGGCGCGGTCCGGCGGGCGCGCGAGCCCGAGATCGGCTGGTATGAGGTCGAGGTCGCGCCCGAGGCGGCCGACGACCCTCTGTTGGGCCCGCTCGCGCCGCGCTTCGAGGCGTTCGAGTGGCACAGCTACGAGTTCGACCTGCCGCGCGGCGCGAAGGCGCTGGCGCGGACTCCGGTCTGCCTGCAGGCGTACCGGCTCGGCCCGGTCGCTTGGGGGATCCAGTTTCACGCTGAGGTCAGCGCGGCCGACGCCGAGAGCTGGATCGACGACTACCGCGGTGACGAGGACGCCGTGCGGATGCGACTCGATCACGAGACGCTGCGCTCCCAGACGCGCGAACGGATCGGCGCTCAGAACGAGCTCGGCCGGGCGCTGTGCGAGCGCTTCCTCGCCGTGGCCGCTGTCCGCTCGGCGTAGCCCGCGAGGCGGTTGTGCCCGACCCGGGCGCGAGCTGGCCTTCAGCAGGCCGCGATGAACTCGAGCGGTGGTTTTGCGAGCGGCAGCACGAGCTCGCCACAGCCGAGCTCGCCCTTTTCGCCGCACCCCGCCACCTGTCGCACGATCTCCAGCCGCACCGGGTCAGCCAACGCCTGGAGCACGGTCGCCATGTCGATCTCGGCGAGGTCCGGGGAGTCCGAGCTTCCTAGCGCCGCGTCCTCCGGGGGCGCGGCGCTTGCGCGCTTGAACTGCGGTGCGCCGGGTATTGGCTCGTGGCACGGAGTGTCCAGCGCCGCTGGCGTCGTGGGGCGGGCGGCACGGACAGCTGACGACGCAGAAAGGATTCGCAGATGAGCACACTTGCAGTCATCCTGATCGTTATCGGGGCGCTGATCCTCTTGGTGCTCGCGGCCGCCGCTTGGAGGCGGACGCGGGAGCGCCGCTTCGAGCAGCGCCGCGGGATCGCCGCCGAGCACCGCGCCGAGGCCACCGGGCAGCGGCTGCGCGCCGAGCAGGAGTCCGCCGCCGCCGACGAGCGCGCCGCGCGTGCGCGCCGTGAGGCCGCGGAAGCGGAGGAGCTCTACCGCGCCGCCGAGCGCCAGCGCGAGGTTGCCCGCGAGCGCGAAGAGCGGGCCGCCCGGCTGGATCCGGACGCCGAGGCGCGGCAGGAGCCGGAGACAGGCGAGAACGGTCAACCCGCGGACCAGGACACCGAGGCGCGCCGAAGCGCGTAAGACGACGCTGGAGTGACGCTCGCTCCGACAGCCGGAGACCTCTGGGAAAGCAACTTCGGCGTCCAGCCCGCGTTTGCGATCGGAGTCGAGGAGGAGCTGCTTCTCGTCGGTCCGGACAACGAGCTCATCGATCGCAGCTCGCAGGTGCTCGGAACCGCAGAGCCCGAGGAGGGCGAGGTGAGCGGCGAGCTCTTCAAGGCGATGGTCGAGGGTCGGTCGGAGGTATCGGCGAGCGCAGGGGAGGCCGTCGCGGCCTTACGGGAAGTCCGTCGCGAACTCCTCGACAGCGGCACGCGGATCATCGGCGCGGGCCTGCACCCCACCGCCCTGCCGGGTGAGGCCGACGTGCACCAGACCCCGCGCTACGCGCTGATCGAGGACGCGCTGCAGGGCGTGCTGCGGACACCCATCTGCGGGCAGCACATCCACATCGGCATGCCCGACGCGGGGACGGCGGTTCGCGCCTACAACGGGATTCGAACCCACGTGCCGCTGCTGAACGCGCTGGCGTCGAATTCCCCGTTTTGGTTCGGCGAGGATTCGGGTCTCGCCAGCTCGCGGACGGTGATCTTCCGCAGCTATCCGCGGGCGGCGATGGCCCCGGAGTTCGACGACTTCGGGCACTTCTGCCAGGTCACGCGGCAGGTCTGCGTGGCCGGCGGGCTCGACGACTACACGCACATCTGGTGGGACGTGCGAATTCATCCGGCCCTGGGAACGATCGAAGTCCGCGCTGCCGACACCCAGTTCGACCTGCGTCGCGCCGAAGCGCTCGCCGCGTTCGTGCACTGCCTGACCCGGATCGAGGCCGAGCGTGACCAGAGCGGGATTCCCGCTCGAGAGGCGCTTGCCGAGTCGAGCTTCCAGGCCACTCGGCACGGGCTCGAGGCGCACCTGCTCGACGCACAGTGCGAGCGTCGACCGGCGCGCGAGCTGTGCCGAGAGTCGCTCGAGTCGGCGGCAACGGTCGCCGGCGACCTCGGTTGCCTGCGCGAACTCGAGCACGTCGAGGTGATCCTCCAACAAGGGTCAGGCGCCGACCTTCAGCGGCAGGTCCACGCGAAGGAGGGCATGCGCGGACTAGTGGCTTATCTCGTCGACGAGACGAGTCGGCTCGACTAGGCCTGCCCCGGCGTCAGGTAAGCCGACGTCAGGCCGCCGTCGACCAGGAAGGCGGTCGCGGTCACGAACGAGGAGTCATCGCTCGCCAGAAACAGGGCAGCGCGGGCGATCTCCTCGGGCTCGCCGAACCGGCCCATCGGGATGTGGACGAGGCGCTTGGCGGCCATGTCCGGATCCTTCGCGAACAGCTCCTCCAGCAGCGGCGTGTTCACCGGGCCGGGGCAGAGGGCGTTGACGCGAACCCCGCGATCGGCGAACTCGACCCCGAGCTCGCGCGACAGCGCCAGGACGCCTCCCTTCGATGCCGTGTAGGAGATCTGCGACACGGCCGCGCCGATCACCGAGACGAACGAGGCGGTGTTGATAACCGACCCGCGGCCAGCGGCCAGGAGGTGCGGGATGCCGTGCTTGCAGCACAGGAAGACCGACTTCAGGTTGACGTCCTGCACTCGCTGCCAGGTCTCGAGATCCGTTTCGGTCGCGCTCGTGTCGTCGTCCGGGTTGATGCCCGCGTTGTTGAACAGCACGTCGATCCGGCCCAGCTCGTCGCGGATCCGCGCGTAGGCGTCGCGCACCTGATCCTCGTCCGTGACGTCCACCTCGAGCGCCAACTCACCTTCGCTGCCCGGGCTCAGATCCAGACCGACGACGCGCGCGCCTTCGGCGGCAAACGCTCTCGCCGACGCGGCGCCAATGCCGCTCGCGGCACCGGTGATCGCGCACACCTTGCCCTCCAGCCGTCCAGGCATCAGGCCTCCTCCTCCTCCGTCGCGTAGAAGACGTTCTTGACCTCGGTGTAGTGGTCGAGGGCGTTCGGCCCGAGCTCGCGCCCAAACCCCGACTGCTTGAAGCCGCCGAAGGGCGTCGTCACGCGCACCGAGGTGTTCGAGTTGATCGACAGCACCCCGGTCTCGATCTGCCTGGCAACCCGCAGCGCCTTGGCCCCATCGCGCGTCCAGATCGAGCCCGAGAGGCCGTAGATCGTGTCGTTGGCGATCTGCACTGCCTCGCTTTCTGAGTCGAAGGGGATCACGCAGGCGACCGGGCCGAAGATCTCCTCGGTGGCCGCCCGGTCGGAGTTGGAGACCGGGGCGAGCACCGTCGGCGGATACCAGTAGCCGGGGCCGTCCGGCGCGCTGCCGCGGATCGCCACCGGCGCGTCGTCGGGGACGTAGGAGGCCACGGTCTCGCGCTGATCGTCTGAGATCAGCGGTCCCATCTGGGTCGAGTCGTCGAGCGGGTCGCCGACGCGCAGCGCGGTGACGGCCCTTTCGAGCGCCGCCAGGAAGTCGTCGAGCGCCGATCGCTCGACCAGAATCCGCGACCGCGCGCAGCAGTCCTGCCCCGCGTTGCCGAACACCGCGAGCGGTGCGGCGGCGGCCGCCGCCTCCAGGTCGGCGTCGGCGAAGACGACGTTCGCCGACTTTCCGCCCAGCTCCAGGGTCACGCGCTTGATCGTCTCGGCGGCGCCGGCTGCGATCTGGCGCCCGACAGCAGTCGAGCCGGTGAAGGCGATCTTGGCCACGTCCGGATGCTCGACCAGGCGGCTGCCGCTGACGCTCCCGGGTCCTGCGACGACGTTGAGCACGCCGTCGGGTAGGCCCGCGTCCAAAGCGATGCGCTCGAGCTCCAAGGCCGTCAGCGGCGTCAGCTCAGCCGGCTTGAGCACGACCGTGTTTCCTGCGGCGAGCGCCGGCGCGACCTTCCAGGACGCGATCGCGAGCGGAAAGTTCCATGGCGTGATCAGGCCCACGACCC
>Ga0081538_10001817_pt1 | contig 21493 bp, 24 predicted proteins | sample TabmetS5T2R1_FD_71022 | JGI IMG/M metagenome (GOLD analysis project Ga0081538, IMG submission 71022) | Tabebuia heterophylla rhizosphere microbial communities from the University of Puerto Rico - S5T2R1 | ecosystem: Host-associated > Plants > Roots > Rhizosphere ...
CGGCTCGCGCCGCAGACGAGCGCGACCTTGTCGCCGAGACCGAGGTTCACGTCCTGCGCAGGTAGGCGTCCGAGCCGTCGAGCCAATCCTGGCGGGGCGGGACGAAGATGTCGACGTCGAGCGTGTCCTCCAGCGCCTCGGCCTTGTGCGGCAGGTTCGACGGGAGGTGCAGGACCTCGCCGGCATGGACGTCCACGACCTCGGACTCGTCCTCCCCGAGGAAGAAGCGGAGCGTGCCCTCGAGGATGTAGGTCAGCTGCTCGTTCTCGTGAGAGTGCTGCGGGACGATGCAGCCTTTGTCGAGGTAGACGTGGGCGAGCATCATCCGCTCGGTGCTCACGAGGCGCCGGTGCAGGTCCGGCTTCAGCGCCTCCTTGGGCATGTCCTCCCAGCGGTACAAAGTGGCTCCGGGCTCGTTCACGCCTTCTCCTCTCCTCGCTCCAGACTGGCGTGGATCGTCTCACACCTGTCTCTGGAAGACGCCGCCCGACTCGGCCGTCCTGAAAGCATGATCGGAAAGGCACAAGCTCGATCGGGCTCGCACTTCCACGTGCCCAGCCAGACCGGCGGGGCGATCAACAACGTCGGCGGCAACCTCTACGTCGGCGAGGGCCGGCGGCGAAGCGCGACGATCGGCCGTGCGGTTGCCGCCCTCGGCCTCGCGCTCTTCTTCGCCGGGCTTCTCCTGGCCGCGACGGCCGGAGTCGCCGTCTACAGGGACACGGACTGGACGGCGGAGACGCTCGACGTGGCGATTCCCGGCTATGCCGGGCTCGCAGGCGGGCTGCTCGTCGCGGGCATCGTCCTGAACCGGTTCGGCAGGCTGTTCGCGAGCCGCTGAGCGATGACGACCTTCGAGATCGGCACGCAGAACGCCGGCTCGATCCAGAACGTGGGCGGCGACCTGACGATCGAGAGCCTCCACGTCGAAGCCTCCTGGAGCACCGTCGAGATCCGGCAGGAGCTCACCCGGCTGCGGCAGGCGCTGGCCGGCGTCGCGCTGCCGCCCGAAGCCCGCGCCGGCGCGGAGGCCGCGATCGGCGCCGCTGCAGCGGAGGCCGAGACCACCGAGCCGAATCCAGGGGCCATCGCTCGGCGACTTCACGAGGCCACGACCATCCTCGGCGAGGCCGGGGCGCTCTCGACCGCCGGAACGGGGCTCGTCGAGAGCCTGCGCCGCGCGGCGACGGCTCTGGGCCCGGTCGGCAAGACCCTGCTCGCGCTTCTGCCGCTCCTCTGAGCAACCGCGTACACTTCCGGCATGGGAGTTGCCTACAGCTCTCCCGACTCGGCGCTCACGCGGATCACCGTGGTGTATCGCTGCCGGTGCGGCGCGGTCGTCTCCGACGTGGGCCGGGAGGCCGGCTACCTGCCGGAGGGCTGGGAGCCGCTGGGCGAAGACGGCTGCATGTGCGAGCACTGCGCCGAGTTCCTGCGCGCCGGGAAGCTTCCCTCCGCCAGCCCCTCCTAGCGACTGACGATCTCGGCCGCGGCGCCCTCCATGCGCGCCAGGCGCGGCACGACGTCGAGGACGCTCTCGCGCGCGCACCAGGCGATGTCCTCCGCGAGCCTTGCGTGCTCCGGGTTCTCGGAGGCGCCCAGCCCCTCCTCCGCGCTCGGGAACGAGCCCGCGAGGCGGACGGCGGCCTCCGCCGCGTCGGAGCGCTCGCCCCCGAGCAGCTCCGCGATCCGCCCGGCGCAGTAGGCGTCGTCGATCGTGAACCGCCCCTGGAGCCCGGCGCAGACGACCTCGACGTCCCCTCCCCCGCTCGCGGCGGCGGCGACCGCGTCCAGGTTCAGCAGGCTGCCGACGAGCACGGTGTCGGCGCACGCGGCCGCAGCGAGGATCGCCCGCGTCCCGTTGCTGGTCGTCAGCACCATGGTCTCGCCCAGCGGCTCGGTGAACTCGCGCGGCGAGTTCCCGAGATCGAACCCGGGAATGGCAACCGCGCGGCGCTCGCCGGCGAGCACCGCCTTCCCGAGCCGCGCCCGCAGCTCCAGCGCCTCGTCGACCTCTGCGCAGCAGAGCACCCGCCGGTAGCCGGAGGCAAGCGCCTGGGCGATCGTCGAGCTCGCCCGGAGGACGTCGACCACGATCGCCGTCGGCACGCGCTCGGCCTCCGCCGGCGTGAAGGCGACGTGCACCCGCATCGGCCGGTGACCTTACACGGCGCGGATACGATGGCCCGAATGGCCACACCCGAGCAGACCCAGACGCAGACCTGCTACCGGCATCCGGGTCGGGAGACCGCGGTCAGCTGCTCCAACTGCGGCCGCCCGATCTGCCCCGACTGCATGGTCTACGCGGCGGTCGGGATCAAGTGCCCCGAGTGCGCCGGCCAGCCCACCGGGCCGCGGGCCGCCACGCGCCGGGTCGGCCGCGCGGCCGGCGCCGGGACCGGCGCGCTCGTGACGAAGACGCTGATCGGGGTCAATGTCGTCATCTACCTGATCTCAATCGCCCAGGGCTCCGGCGGCCTCCAACCCGCGCAGTCGTTCATCAACCGCTGGGCGCTGAACGGCTTCGCGGTGTCCGAGGGCGAGTGGTACCGGATGATCACGGGAGCCTTCCTGCACGCGAGCGTCATCCACCTCGCCTTCAACATGTTGATGCTCTGGTGGTTCGGGCAGGCGCTCGAGGCGGCGCTCGGCCGCGGACGGTTCCTCGGCGTCTACCTCACCTCGGCGCTGGCGGGCTCGGCCGGCGCGCTCCTGCTCAGCGGCGAGTTCGTCAACACCGTAGGCGCCTCGGGCGCGGTCTTCGGGATCCTCGGCGCCGGCCTCGTCCTGGAGCGGAGACAGATCTACGTCTTCGGCGGTGGGGCGCTGTTCGTCGTCATCCTCAATATCGCGTTCACCTTCGCCGTCTCGAACATCTCCATCGGCGGGCACCTGGGCGGCCTGATCGGAGGGATCCTCTCGATGCTCGCCCTCTCGATCGCGGGCCGGCACCCGGTCTACGGCAGGCTCGACATTCTCCCGATCCTGGCGCTCGTCTCGATCGCCGCGGGCAGCGTCCTCGTCGCCTACCTGCGGGTGAGCGGCTACGCCTGAGCGGAGCTCCCCGAACGAGGGAGCGGTCGGGCTCGGGCGCTTCGCGCAGCGCGCCGATAGGAAGCTCATGCGGCGCCTCCGGCCGTTCCTCCTCGCCTCCGCCTGCGCGCTGGTGCTCGTTCCCACGGCGAGCGCCGACGTCCTGCTCGGCGTGCACGGAAACCGGGCGCGGATGAAGTCGCTGACCGGCCAGCGCTCCAACGGAGAGATCAGGTTCGTGGGCTGGGGTTACGGCCTCACGAGGGGCAAGCCCATCGCAGTCTGGCTGGAGGAGCTCGGCAGGGTGCCGATCATCTCGATGCACACCATGGGACGGGGCTCGAGGGCCGAGGCGATCACGCCACGCGAGATCGCGCTGGGAAAGGGCGACCGCTACCTCCGCGCCCTCGGGCGGGCGATCAACGACCGGGGCAAGCCGGTCATCGTCCGGCCGCTGGCGGAGATGAACGGACACTGGAACGCCTACTGCGCCTACAACCGAGACGGAACGCGCCGCAACGCGGCCCACTCCCAGGCGAACTTCCGGCGCGCGTTCAGGCGCATCTACCTCCTCCTGCACGGCGGCGACCGGGCCGTCATCAACGCGAAGCTCGCCCGCTGGAACATGCCCGGGATCGGCACGAGCCTCCCGGAGAACCCGGCTCCAATGCTCAGGGTGCTCTGGAACCCTCAGGGCTACGGGAGCCCCAACGTCCGCGGGAACCGCGCCCACGTGTACTACCCGGGCGACGGCTACGTGGATATGGTCGGCAACGACCTCTACGAGAGCAGGAGCTTCGGCGCGACCTGGGAGGCGAACACGGCGCTCTTCCGCCGCTATCCGAACAAGCCCTACGCGATCGGGGAGTTCGGCCTCTGGGGCGTCGACCACCCCGGCTTCATCAGGCGGATGGGGAGGTTCATCCGCACGCACCCGAGGGTGCAGCTCGCCGTCTACTACAGCTCGGAGCGCGGCTCGATCTTCGACCTCGGCTCGAAGCCGCGCAGCCGGGCGGCGTACCGGCGCTACATCACGCCGCTGAACCGCTAGCGTCGCCGCTAAGGTCTCGCCTCGTGATCGAGGCGTACACGCTCACCGACGGCGGCCAGAGCGCGCTCGAGGTGGCCGACAGGCTGGCGGGCTTCCTCGGCGCCGCCGAGCGGAGCCTCGATCTCGCCCTCTACGACTTCGACCTCGAGCAGCCGACGGCGAACCTCGTCGCGGACGCCGTGGTCGAGGCGGAGCGGCGGGGCGTCGCAGTCCGCTTGGCCTTCAACGCCGACTACGAGAAGCCGCCTCCGCTCTTCCCGCCTCCGCAGGGCGAGCCGACGCTGATCGACAGCCTCGAGGTGCCGACGAGGCCGATTCCTGGCATTCCCGACCTCATGCACCACAAGTTCGCCGTCCGCGACGGGGCGACCGTCTGGACCGGCTCGACCAACTGGACGGACGACTCCTGGACGCGCTGCGAGAACATCGTCGTTGTCGTGGAGTCCGAAGGCGTGGCCGCTGCGTACGCCAAGGACTTCGAGCAGCTCTGGACCACGGGCTCCGTCGAGCGGAGCGGCTTCGTCGACCCGGACCCGCTGGACGTCGGGGGCCGCCGCACGCGCGTCTGGTTCTCGCCCGGCCACGGCGAGGCGCTCGCGACCCGCATCGCGCACCGCATCAAGAGATCGCGCCGCCGCATCCGGGTCTGCTCCCCCGTGATCACCTCGGGCCCGGTCCTCGGCGCCCTCGCGGAGTGCGTCTCCGACGGGAAGGTGGACGTCGGCGGCGCCGTGGACGGGACGCAGATGCGCGGCGTCTACCACCAGTGGAAGCTGAACGGAAACTCCACATGGAAGCTGCCCCTCGTCGCCCGCGTCTTCGGGCGGGCCCGCTTCTCCGGGAAGGACTCGACCCCGTACGGCGACGGCGACAACGTGCACGACTTCATGCACGCGAAGGTCACCGTCGCGGACGACCACGTCTTCACGGGGAGCTACAACCTCTCCCACTCGGGCGAGCAGAACGCGGAGAACGTCCTCGAGGTGCACGACCCGGCGCTGGCGGAGCGGCTCGCGGGCTGGATCGACGAGATCCAGGCCCGCTACCGGCCCGCTCCGGTGCCCGAGGTCTGACCTACGAGACCAGGTACGACAGCGCGAAGAGCAGCGCGCCCGTAAGAACGACGGTGATCGTGAACGGTCGAGCGAAGAACCCCGACTCGCTCCAGCCCGCCGGGGGATCCTCGCTCGCAGGCAGGTCCTTGATGGTGAAGTCGACGTTCGACTCTTGAGCGGATGCCTTCACGATCAGCTTCTTCGAGGACTGGGACGCCCCGCGGGCCAACGCGCCGGTCAGGAGGAAGACGAAGTACTGCATGGGCGCGATCACGAGCAGCCAGAAGAGCACTGCGCCAAGAAAGACGGGCAGCCATGCGAGACGGAGAACGGTGTCGACGATGTCGAGGATCGTCCAGACCGCGCTCGGAGCAGACCGATTTGATGACCCATGGAGCTCGTGCAAAGGGATGTCCGCATCCGGCATGGACACGAAGGTGAATCCGAACAGCCCGGACCACGCCTGCAGGTATCGGAGCGGGTGCGGCGAGATCAGGTTGCGAAGCTCGTTCAGATCCGGCCAGGCGACGGTGACGAGCGCGAGCGCGAGGTTGAGGAGAGTTCCGTTGTCCACGTACCACCGGAAGTAGCTCAGGTCGAATGCCGCTCGGAAGAGCACCCAGTCGAGCAGGTTGAGCCCCGCGACCAGCGCCAACCCAGCTCCGGCAGAGACGAATGGGCGGCGTGTCGTGAAATCGGCGAGGGCAGGGCCCAGGGGCAACTCAGCCGCCGACCTGGACCGCCGTCACGCCTCGCTCGGCCAGCGCCGCCTGCGCCGCGGCCAGCCGGGCCAGCGGGACCCGGTAGGGGGAGCAGGAAACGTAGGCGAGCCCGAGCTCGTGGCAGAAGGCGACCGAGCGCGCATCGCCGCCGTGCTCCCCGCAGATCCCGAGCTTGATCTGGGGCTCGACGCCGCGCGCCCGCTCGACGGCGATCCTCATCAGGTCGCCGACCCCGCTCACGTCGAGCGTCTCGAACGGGTTCGCCTCCAGGATGCGGTTCTCCAGGTAGTGCGTGAGGAACTTGCCCTCCGCATCGTCGCGGGAGAAGCCGAGCGTCGTCTGCGTGAGGTCGTTCGTCCCGAAGCTGAAGAAGTCGGCCTCGGAGGCGATCTCGTCCGCGCGCACGCACGCACGCGGGAGCTCGATCATCGTCCCGATCAGGTACTCGAGCTGCCGGGACGCCTGCTCGAGCTCGGCCGAGGCGGTGTCGAGCGTGAGCCGGCGCAGGCGCCTCAGCTCCTCGGCGAAGCCGACCAGCGGGTGCATGATCTCGACCAGCGGCGGCTCGCCCGTCCTGTCGGCGACCGCCACCGCGGCGCGGACGATCGCCCTCACCTGCATCTCGTAGATCTCCGGGAAGAGGAGCCCGAGCCGGCAGCCGCGGGTCCCCAGCATCGGGTTCGCCTCGCGCAGCGCGCGGATGCGGCGCGCCATCTCCTCCGACTCCGCCTCCTCCAGCGGCGGCAGGAACTCGTGCAGCGGCGGGTCGAGCAGCCTGATCGTGACCGGAAGCCCGGCCATCGCCGCGAAGATCCCTTCGAAGTCGCCTTGCTGGAGCGGCAGGAGGCGGTCGAGGGCCTCGCGCCGCTCGTCCTGCGAGGACGCGAGGATCATGGCCCGCACGACCGGGAGCCGGTCCTCGGCCATGAACATGTGCTCGGTCCTGCACAGCCCGATCCCCTCGGCGCCGAACTCGCGCGCCTTGGCCGCGTCCTCGGGCGTGTCCGCGTTCGCGCGGACGCGCAGGCGGCGGATGCCGTCGGCCCAGCCGAGCAGCGTCTCGAAGCTCTCGTCGATCTGCGGCGGCACGAGCGGAACCTCGCCGACGATCACCTCTCCGGTGCCGCCGTCGATCGTGATCACGTCTCCCTCGGCCAGCGCGTGCTCGCCGAGACGGATGGTGCGGGCGCCCAGGTCGATGGAGAGCGCCTCGCAGCCGGAGACGCAGGGCTTGCCCATGCCACGCGCGACCACGGCCGCGTGAGAAGTCATGCCGCCGTGGGCCGTGAGGACGCCGCGGGCCTCGATGATCCCGTGGATGTCGTCGGGCGTCGTCTCCGTGCGGACGAGGACGACCGCCTCCCCCGCCCGGCCCTGCTCCTGGGCGCGGTCGGCGTCGAGGACGATCTTGCCCGTGGCCGCCCCCGGCGACGCGTTCAGCCCCTTGGCAGCGACCTCGTACTCCGCGGCCGGGTCGATCATCGGATGGAGCAGCTGGTCGAGCTGCCCGGGATCGACGCGCGCGACCGCCTCCTCCTCCGTGAGCAGATCCTCGGCGATCATGTCCAGCGCGATCCTGAGCGCCGCCGCGGCCGTGCGCTTCCCGGTGCGCGTCTGCAGGAGGTAGAGCGTCCCTTCCTCGACGGTGAACTCGATGTCCTGCATCTCGCGGTAGTGCTCCTCGAGCCGCGCCATCGTCTCCGCGAGCTGGTCGTAGGCGGCCGGAAAGCGCTCCTCCATCGCCGCGATCGGCTCGGGCGTGCGGATGCCGGCGACGACGTCCTCGCCCTGGGCGTTGGCGAGGAACTCGCCCCACATGCCGGGCTCTCCGGTGGACGGGTCGCGCGTGAACGCGACGCCCGTGCCCGAGTCGTCGCCCTTGTTGCCGAAGACCATCTGGACGACGTTGACGGCCGTGCCCAGGTCGTCCGGGATCCCGTTCGCGTGGCGGTAGACCTGGGCCCGTGGCGTGTCCCACGAGGCGAAGACGGCGCGCACGGAGCGCTCGAGCTGGTCGCGCGCGTCCTGAGGGAAGGGAGCGTCCGCGTGCTCCTCGTAGAGCCGGTGGAAGCGCCCGACGAGCTCGCGCAGGTCCTCGGCGTCCAGGTCGACGTCCTGCGCGACGCCTCGCTCCTCCTTCAACGCCGCCAGCTCGCGCTCGAATAGCTGCCCGTCCACGCCGGCGACGACGTCCCCGAACATCTGGAGCAGGCGCCGGTAGGCGTCGAAGGCGAACCGTTCGTTGTCCGTGGCGCGCGCGAGCCCGACGACCGCTTCGTCGTTCAGGCCGAGGTTGAGGATCGTGTCCATCATCCCGGGCATCGAGACAGCCGCGCCCGAGCGGACGGACACGAGCAGCGGCTCGGCCGGGTCGCCCAGGCGTTTGCCCGTCGTCTCCTCGAGGCGCGCGACGGCGGCACCGAGCTCGTCCGAGAGGCCGTCCGGGAAGGTTCCGCCGAGCCGCATGTACTCGCGACAGGCCTCGGTCGTCACAGTGAAGCCGGCCGGCACCGGCAGCCCGATCGCGGTCATCTCGGCGAGGCCCACGCCCTTGCCGCCGAGCAGCTCGCGGCCGAGCCCGCCCCCGTCGGAGAAGTCGTAGACGTACCGCGTGTCCATCGCCCTGGCCCCGAATTCTCCCACGGGCGCGCCATTCCCGTGCACGGTGCGGATCCCCCGGCAGGGGAATAGCGCGTTTCCCGGCCCTCGCCCATGGTCAGAGGACGGGCTAGGCAGACGCGGGGCGCCGCAGCCTACGTCTCGGCCCGAGAGAGAGGCGGTCGTGGCACCACGGGCCGCCTCTTCCTTTTGGACCGCTTACTCCTCGGCCCCGGCCTCGCGCCTGTGGGCGAACCACTCGATCAGCCTGATCCCGACCCAGACCGGCGTCAAGAGGACGTAGAAGATGAAGAGGCCGGCGGCCAGCAGCACCATCCAGAACGGCCACCAGTACCAGGCGATCGGGGTTTTCCGACTCAGCTTGTGACCTCCGCCTGCAGGCGCCGCTCCTCGACCAGCCGGACGATGCGCCGCGCCGTCTCCTCGATGGCCAGGTTCGAGACCTCGATCACGGGGCAGCCGAGGCGCTTGTGCACGGACTCGGCGTACTCGAGCTCGTCGTAGATCTCCGCCAGGTCGGCGTAGCGCCCTCCTCCGCCCATGCCGCGGACGCGCTCGCCGCGAATGGCCGCCAGCGCCTCGGCGTCGATGGTGAGGCCGACCACCTTGGCGGGATCGACCTTCCACAGGCGCTCGGGCGGCTCGATGCCCTTCACGATCGGCACGTTGGCGGTCTTGTACCCCAGATACGCGAGGTACATCGAGAGCGGGGTCTTCGAGCTGCGCGAGACCCCGACCAGCACGATGTCCGCCTCGGACAGCTCGCGCGTCCCGGCGCCGTCGTCGTAGCGGACGGCGAACTCGATCGCGGCGATCCGCTTGAAGTAGCTGGAGTCGAGCACCGTCCGCGCCCCCGCTCGGCGCGTGGCGGGAGAGCCCGACACGCGCGCCACCGCCTCGATCGGATGGCCGAGGAGGTCGCAGTAGTGGAGCTTGTACCGCCGGCACAGCGTGCGCATGAGCTCCCGCAGCTCGGGCTCGACGAGCGTGAAGAGCACGACCGCCCGCCGCCCCCGCGCCCGCGCCGCCGCCAGGTGCACGTCCTCGACGGCTCCGATGCGCGGATGCCGCACGACCTCGAACTCCTGGCCTGGAAACTGCGCTTCGACCGCCTCGACGACCCTGGCCGCGGTCTCGCCGGTCGAGTCGGAGACGACATGGAGCTCGACGGGGTCCGCGGTCGTCATCTCGGGATCTGGGACAGGTCGCCGAGCGCCCCGACCGCGTCGCGGACGTCGAGGAGGAGGCGCAGGCGGTTCGCGCGGACGCCCTCGTCCTCGGCCATCACGAGCACCTCGTCGAAGAAGCGGTCGACCGGGGGGCCGAGCTCGGCCGCGGCCGCGATCGCCGCGGGGAAGTCCCCTTCGGAGACGGCCGCCTCGATCCGCGGCGACGCCCGCCCGAGCGCCTCGATCAGGGCCAGCTCGGCCTCGTCGGTCGCCAGGGACGGGTCGAGCACGCCGGCCGCGCCGTCCGCCTTGCCGGCCAACCGGTTCGAGCGGTCGAAGGCCACGTAGGCGCGCTCGAACTCCTCCGAGGACGCCTCGGCCGCCAGCGTGCGGGCCAGCTCGGCGACTGCGCCGAGCTCGTCGACTCCCCCGCGCCGCGCGGCGCGCACGAACTCGACCGGGACGTCGAGCACGCCCTCGAGCCGCTCGAAGACGAAGTCCGCGACATCGGCGGGATCGTCCTCGACCGCTGCCTGCTGCTCGACGAGGAGCCCCAGGTCGCGCCGGACGAGCGCGGCGACGTCGATCGCGAGCCCGCCCTCGACCGCGAGCCGGCAGAGCCCGATGGCCGCGCGACGCAGGCCGTGCGGGTCGCGCGAGCCCGTGGGCCTCTGGCCGAGCGCGAAGGAGACGGTCAGGTTGTCGACCTTCTCCGCGGCCGCCAGGACGCGGCCCGGCTCCGTGTGCGGCAGCGCCCCGTCCGCCGAGTCGGGGAGGTACTGCTCCTCGATCGCGGCGCAGACTCCCTCGGGGAACCCAGCCAGCCTCGCGTACTCGGCGCCGATGTGTCCTTGGAGGTCCGGAAACTCGCGCACGAGCTCCGCGGCCTGGTCGGCCTTGGCGAGCCGGGCCGCCTCCCGTGAGGCCTCGCCGCCGCCGAGCTCCCCGACGAGCTCCTGGAGGCGCGCGGCCTTGTCGGCGAAGCTTCCGGCTCCCGCCACGAAGGTGATCGAGCCGAGCTCCCCTGCCAGCGCCTCGATCCCCTTGGCCACGTCGCGCTCGAAGGTGAAGTGCGCGTCTTCGAGGCGCCCTTCGAGCACGCGCTCGTTGCCGGCGACGACTACCTCGGGCTCCCCGCCGTTGGCGACGAAGGCGAAGCGCGCGCCCTCGAGCGGGAAGTAGCGCTGATGCGACTGCATGGCCGTCTCGATCACGCAGGTGGGCAGCTCCAGGAAGCGCTCGTCGAAGCGTCCCTGAAGGACGAGCGGGCTCTCGACCAGGAAGACGACCTCCTCGAGGACACCGGCCGGATCCCGCCAGCCGCCGATCGCGTCGAGCCCCTCGACAATCAGGCGGCGCCGCTCGTCCTGCTCCGGCTCGACACCGGCCGCCCGGAGGGTCTCGACGTAGGCGTCGGCCTTGGTCACTTCGACCTCGCCGCCGGTGAAGCGATGGCCGTAGGTCAGGTGCCCGGACGAGAGCCCGGAGACCTCGAGCTCGATCGTCGCCTTGTCCAGCTTCGCGCAGAGCCAGCGGACGGGCCGCGAGAAGCGCAGCCCCTCCTTCTCCCACACCATGGACTTGCCGAAGCTGAGCCCCTGCACGAGCGCCGAGAGCTGCTCGGGCAGGGCCTCGGCCACCGGGCGGCCGGGCACGACGACGCCGAGAAAGCCGTCGCGTACCTCGAGCTCCCCCTCGGAGACGCCCTGCTTGCGGGCGAAGCCGGCCGCCGCTTTGTCCCGCAAGTGCTCGGGCGGGCCCTGCACCCAGCGGTCCGGCTCCCGTTCGGCGACCTCGGGCACGAGCAGCGCGAGCCGGCGCGGCCCAACGAGCACGCTCCCCGCCCCTAGCTCCGGCAGCCAGCGCTCGCGCAGCTGCGCCTCGGCCTCGCGGCACGCCGACGCGGGCAGCTCCTCGCAGCCGATCTCAAACAGCAGGCTGGGCAAGGGACTCCACGTAGAGCTCGGCGACGCGGCGGGCGAGGGAGCGGACACGGCCAATGTAGGCGGCACGCTCCGTGACCGAGATGGCCCCGCGGGCGTCGAGCAGGTTGAAGGCGTGCGAGCACTTGAGCACCTGGTCGTAGGCCGGCAGCGGCAGGCCCTGCTCGACGAGGGCGCGGCACTCGGCTTCGTGCTCGCCGAAGCGGCGCGTGAGCACATCGACGGGCGCCGCGTCGAAGTTGTAGGCAGACCACTGCCGCTCGTTCTCGCGGTAGACGTCCCCCCAGGAGATTCCAGGCGCCCACTCGAGCTCGAACGCGCTCCGTTTGTCCTGCAGGAACATGGCCAGCCGCTCGAGGCCGTAGGTGATCTCGGCAGGGATCAGGTCGAGCTCCAGCCCGCCGAGCTGCTGGAAGTACGTGAACTGCGTCACCTCCATGCCATCCACCCAGACCTCCCAGCCGAGGCCCCAGGCGCCGAGCGTCGGGCCCTCCCAGTCGTCCTCGACGAGGCGGACGTCATGCGTGGCGAGGTCGATTCCGACGGCCTCGAGCGAGGCGAAGTAGCGGTCGAGCACGTCCTCCGGCGCCGGCTTGAGGATCACCTGGTACTGGTAGTAGTGCTGGAAGCGGAACGGGTTCTCGCCGTAGCGGCCGTCGGTCGGGCGGATGGAGGGCTCGACGTAGGCGGCCTTCCAGGGCTCGGGCCCGAGGCAGCGGAGGAACGTGGCCGGGTTGAAGGTGCCCGCCCCGACCTCCGTGTGGTACGGCTGCATGAGGACGCACCCGTAGTCCGCCCAGTAGCGCTCGAGTCGGACGATCGTCTCCTGGAAGCTCGGCGCGCTCATCGAGCGAACATGCTACGGGAGCCGCTGGTGCAAGCTCGGCACGGTCCGCGCGCCACGCGTGCGCCCTTCGGCGCTAGGCTCTGAAGCGGGTGGTGGGCCGGGGTGCCCCGTAGTAACTAGGGGCCAACAGGGCCGGGAGAGTGCGCCGTTCCACGCGCCCGCGGATCTAGGCGGACAGCGTCCTGAGCCGGAAGCCGCCGTGCTCCTCGTAGGAGCTCTCGATCACCCGCAGGCACTGCCGGCGGGCGTCCTCGGCGAGACCCGTGCCGGCGGCGCCGGCGAGCGGCTGCTCGAGGAGGTTTCGGATACCGAGGAACCCGGCCTCCGAGACCGCGAGCGCGCCGGCGGAGCACTCGCGGCAGACTGCCCCGCCCGCGCGCGCCGAGAAGGCCACGAGCGGCTTCGACTCCCCGCAGGCGGCGCAGCTGGTCAGGTGCGGAAGGTAGCCGGCGAGCCAGAGGAGCTTGAGCTGGAACGAGAGGACGAGCGGCTCGAGCGCCGGCTGCGCGGGCAGCTCGGCCTCCACGTCGTCCAGAAGGTCGAGGAAGCGCGTAAGTGCGTGGAAGGCGGGCGGCTGTGCCTCCTCCTCGACGAAGAGCCGGAGCACCGCCTCCAGCCCGATGTGCCCGACCGCCAGTCGGTAGGGATCGGTGCGGGAGCGATCGTGGGAGCGGACGAGCTGGGCGCCGCGCACCGTGTGCAGATCCCCGCGGCCCTCGTGGAGCAGCAGCTCGACGTGGGAAAGCGGCTCGAGCCGACCGCCGAAGCGCGAGTGCGTCTTCCGCACTCCTTTCGCGATCGCGCCGACTCTCCCCTTCTCCAGCGTGTAGAGGTGGAGGACGCAGTCCGCTTCGGAGAAGCGGATGGAGCGAAGCACGACCGCCTCGGTCGTGAGCGTGCGCGACGACATGCCGCCACTCTAGTCGCTCCCTCGGGGGAATCAGTCCCGTCTCGCCGTCGTTTTTCCCTGCTGGTGCCCAGGATCGTGATGTACACGACGGCGTGGTGCGGCTACTGCGATCGCGCCCGAGCGCTTCTCCGCGAGCGCGGCCTCCCGTTCGAGGAGGTCAACCTCGACGACGATCCGGCGTTCCGCGCCACGCTCCTGGACCTGACCGGTCGCTGGACGGTGCCGCAGATTCTGATCGACGGGACGCCGGTCGGCGGCTTCCTCGAGCTCTGCGAGCTCGAGCGCCGCGGGCTGCTCGACGAGCTCGCGGCCTAAGAGCCCCTACTCGCCCGGAGCGAGGCGCTCCGCCAGGTACGCGAGGCTGAGCGGATAGCGGTACTCGATCGCCATGTGCGTGGCCTCGAAGAGCTCGAAGCGGACGTCCGTGATCCCGAGGTCGGCGAGGGCTCTGCGGAAGGCCTCGGCCCCGAGGTCGAGGTAGTACTCGTCCTTCGTGCCGGCGTCGATGTAGACGGCTTTCAGGGACCGGAGCGCATCGGCCCTCCCGGGGGCCATGCGTACCGGGTCCCACGCGAGCCACCGTTCCCAGACCTCCGGGTCGAGCTCGCCGGTGTCCGTGTCGAACGGAAGCCGCACCGTGCCGTCCGCGTCGGTCGAGTAGCACGCCGCCATGCACCAGCAGTTCAGGAGCACCCCGTCGCTCTCCTTCGACATGGCGGGCCGCGAGCGGAAGTCCTCCCAGAAGCGGTCGTAAGAGCCGTCGTAGTCGTCGCGGAGCACGCGGACGACCTCCCGGAAGTCGGGCAGGTAGCACGTCTCGAAAAGGGCATCACCCGCGTGCGTGGCCAGCCCGCCGAAGAGGTCGGGGCGGAGCATGGGCGTCACCATGGCCCCGTAGCCCCCGCTCGACTTGCCTGCGATACCGCGGTGTGCCGCAGACACGAGCGTGCGAAAGCTCGCATCGACCCAGGGGACGACCTCGTCGCAGAGATAGGTGTGGTAGTCGCCGGTCCCCGGCGAGTCGAGGAACTGGCTTCCTCCGAGCGACGTCCAGCAGTCGACCCAGACGACGATCGCCGGCGGCGCGCCGCCCGAGGCGAAGAGCTCGTCGGCCAACTCCGGGAAGTTGCGTCGGAACGGGGCGCGGTTCCGCCACATGTCCAGCTGGCCGGTGAGACCCTGGATCACGTAGACGCTGGGGTAGCGTCGCTCCGGCTGGTCGTCGTATCCAGGCGGCAGGTAGATCCAGAGCGGCCGCTCCGTCGGATCGCCAAGCGGGTTTCCGCGCAGCGCCTCGCTCTCGAAGACGGTCTCTTCGAAGCGTCCGACCGGCTCGAAGAACCAGGGCTTCATGCGTGGTGATCCTAGTCGGGCGCCTGACACGTCGGGCAGAACCAGGTACCGCGGCCGGCGATTCGCGTCTTCGCGATCGGCGTTCCGCAGCGGTCGCAGGGCTCGCCCGCGCGCCCGTAGACGCGGAACTCCTCCTGCATCCGTCCGCGACTCCCGTCGACGCCGCGATAGTCGCGCAGCGTCGCGCCCTGGCGCCGGATCCCGAGCTTGAGGGCTTTGCGGACACCCTCCCGGAGGGCGCTCACCTGCTCCTCGTCCAGGTCGCCCGCGGGCGTGAGCGGGTGCACGCGCGCGTACCAGAGCGCCTCGTCGGCGTAGATGTTCCCGATGCCCGCCGCGGCCCGCTGGTCCAGCAAGGCCGCCTTCACGGGCGCGCGCCTTCCAGCGAGCGCGCGTCCCAGGCTCGCGGCGGTGAACGCCCGGGCCAGCGGCTCGACTCCGAGCCGGCGGGCGGCGAAGTACTCGTCCAGCTCGCCCGGCTCGAGCAGGTCCCACGTCCCGAACCGCCGCACGTCGCGGTAGACGACGTCCGACCCGTCGTCTAATCTGACGACAGCCCGCACGTGCGGATCGTCCTCGCGCCCCTCAGGCGCCGGGTGCAGGACGTTCCCGGTCATCCGCAGGTGAACGAGGAGGTGCCGCCCGCTTTCGAAGACGACAACCAAATACTTGCCTCGTCGGCGCACGTCGGCCACCTGCTCCCCTGTGAGCGCGTCCGCGACCGCCTCGGGCGGCACGGGCCGCGTCAGCCTCGGGTCGCTGATCTCCACCCGCTCGAACCGCCGCCCGACCAGGCCCGGAGCGAGCCGGGACCGGATGGTCTCGACCTCTGGAAGCTCGGGCATGGAAGCTCAGCAGCCCTTGCGGCTCACGAGACGACGTCGAGGACGATCGCCTTCGGCTCGGGTTCCCCGTCCCCGATTCGATAGCACGCCTCCACCTCGTCGAGGGCGCGCTGGGCCGAGCTCTCGTCGCGCGCGTGGATCTCCGCCAGCGCCTGGCCCGCCTCGACGCGATCGCCGCGCTTCGCCAGGCAGACGACGCCTACCGCAGGGTCGATCGCGTGTTCCTTGTGGAGCCGCCCTGCGCCCAGGCGGAGTGCCGCCAGGCCGACACCGGTCGTCGCGATGCGCTCGACGAAGCCGGCCGACGACGCCGTCACGGTGCGGACGACCGGTGCGCGCGGAAGGACGTCCCGCGTGGGATCACCCTCCTGCGCCCGCACCCAGCGGTCGTAGAGCTCGCGCGCGGCTCCGCTCGCCACGGCGCGCTCGGCCAGTCGGCGGCCCTCGTCGTGGTCGACGCCGAGGTCCGAGAGCGCCAGCAGGTACGCGGAGGCGCCGAGCACGAGCTCGGCGAGGTCCGGCGGGCCCGAGCCTTCGAGGGTGTCGAGCGCCTCGTGGATCTCGAGCGCGTTGCCGACGGCGCCGCCGAGGGGCTGGTCCATGTCCGTCAGCTCGCAGACGACCTCGCGGCCGTCCAGGCGGCCGAGCTCGACCATGGTCCCGGCCAGCTCGCGCGCGTCGTCGAGCGTCTTCATGAACGCCCCGTCGCCGACCTTGACGTCGAGGACGATCGCGTCGGCGCCGCCGGCGATCTTCTTCGACATGATCGACGAGGCAATCAGCGGGATGATGTCGACGGTCGCGGTGACGTCCCGGAGGGCGTAGAGCTTCTTGTCCGCCGGGACGAGGTCGGCGGTCTGGCCGATGATCGCGAGGCCGATCTCCTGCACCTGGCGAATGAACTCGTCGCCGCCGAGCTCGATGCGGAAGCCGGGGATGGACTCGAGCTTGTCGAGCGTCCCGCCGGTGTGGCCGAGGCCGCGGCCGCTCATCTTGGCGAAGGGGACGCCGCACGCGGCCACGATCGGCCCGATCACGATCGACGCCTTGTCGCCGACCCCCCCGGTGGAGTGCTTGTCGACGACCTTGCGGCCGATCGGCGACAGGTCGATGACCTCCCCGCTTTGCACCATCGCGTCCGTCAGCGCATGCGTCTCCGCGGCCGTGAAGCCCTGGAAGTACGCGGCCATGCAGAACGCGGCCATCTGGTAATCGGGAATCTCGTCGCGCGCGTACGCGAGGACGAGAGCGGCGAGCTCCTCGCCGGAGAGCTCCTCGCCGTCCCGCTTGCGGCGGATGAGCTCGGCCGGGTGGATCAAGGCTCCAGGACGGGCTCGCCGGGGAGCCCGCGCCCGGGCGCCTTCCCGCCGAGCCAGGCGTTCACCGTCGCGCCGACGTCGGCGAACTCGCCCTCGTGGCGGCGCCCGGCGGCGTTCCGTCCTTCCACGTAGGCGAGGAAGAGCGCATGCTCGCGCGAGTGATCGGTGGAGGGCGTCGTCGGATCGCACCCGTGATCGGACGTGAGAATGAGGAGATCCCCTGGCCGGAGCGCGTCGAGGAGGTCCGGCAGGCGCCGGTCGAAGTCCTGGAGGCAGCGGTGGAAGTTGACGGGGTCGTTTCGGTGGCCCCAGAGCATGTCCGTCTCGACGAGGTTCACGAAGACGAGCCCGCCCTCGAGCTCCCGTAACAGAGTCTCGGTCTGCCTGATCCCGTCGGTATTCGACTTCGTCGGGTGCGAGTGGTCGATGTCGACGCCCGCGAAGATGTCGTGGATCTTCCCCACGCCGTGCACGTCGTTGCCGGCCTCCCGGACGTGCGTCAGGTAGTTGGGCTGCCGCGGCCGGAGCGACCAGTCGTGCCGATTCGGCGTGCGGGAGTAGCTGCCCGGCTCCCCGACGAACGGGCGGGCGATCACGCGCCCGACCGCGTGCTTGCCGGTGAGGATCTCGCGCGCGATCCCGCTCGCCTCGTACAGCTCCTCGAGCGGGATCGTCTCCTCGTGGGCGGCGATCTGGAAGACGGAGTCCGCGGACGTGTAGACGATCCACTTGCCCGTCCGCTGATGCTCCTCGCCGAGCTCCTCGATGATCTCCGTTCCGGAGGCGGGCTTGTTGCCGATCACGCCGCGCCCGGTGCGATGGGCGAACTCCTCGATCACCTCGAAGGGGAACCCGTGCGGATAGGTCGGCATCGCCACGGGCGTGACGATCCCCATGAGCTCCCAGTGCCCCGTCGTCGTGTCCTTCCCCTTCGAGCGCTCGAACAGACGGCCGGCGACCGCCGGCGCCCCGTCCAGAGGCGGGCAGCCCTCGAGGTCCTCGATGTTCCCGAAGCCGAGCTGCTCGAGGTTGGGAAGGTCGAGGCCGCCCACCGCCTTGGCGACGTTGCCCAGCGTGTCGGACCCCTCGTCGCCGTACTCGTGCGCGTCCGGCAGCTCACCCGCACCAACCGCGTCCAGCACGATCACGCAGGCGCGCGGCATGAGGCTATTCTACGGTCGCATGGACACCGTTCTCGGCCTCTTCGGCATGGCGCTCTGGATCGTCGGAACCATCGGCATCGCTACCGGCGTCACGTACCTCGTCGTCAAGCTCTTCCCGGGCGACGACGACCTGAAGCCGAAGTCCGAGTCCTGATCCCGTGTAGGCGGGCACGCGCAGCAAGGGTCGCGAGGTGGGCCCGGAACGAGCCCACCCCGCTGCCGCAGAGCGCTACTGGTCCTGCCAGGCGGCGAGACCGGTGATGGTCACGCCCTTGCCGATGCGGCCGAGCGAGCGCGTCTTGCCCGTGGCGAGGTCGACGCGCCAGAGCTGCGCCGCGTCGCGCCCGAGCCGCGTGCCGGCGACGTAGCCGACGTTCCCGGCTCCGGCGATGTCGAAGCCGGCGTTCGGGCCGAGGTCGAAGCCCAGGGACAGCGGCATGATCAGGGTGCCGTTGTTCGCGGGCCGCTGGATCCAGAGGCGGTCCTTGCTCGGCGCGATGTCGAGTGCGTACAGCTCCGTCACGGTCGGCCGGGTGGCGAACGCCGTGAACGACGAGTTCGTGTACGCGGAGCCGACCACCTGGACGTCCGCGGGCGTCAGGCTCGTGTCCTTGGCGAGCAGGTTGCCCTCGTCCGGGTTGAGGCGGATGTTGTCGTCGGCGTCGCTCGTGACGCGGATCTTGTCCACCGTCGGGTTGAAGTCGAAGCCGATGTTTCCGCTGTTGAGGGCGGCGGCAGCCGTCTCGAAGGCCGGGCCTTCGGCCACGGCGATCGCCGTCGCCACGTTCACGCGGTAGACCACCTTGTCGCTCCCCAGCGCGTAGAGGTCGCCGGTGGCGGGTCGGAAGTCGATGCCGCCGAGCGTCACGCCCGCCGGCAGGCCGGTGATCTGCTTCGAGCGAACGTGCCGCGGCGAGCGCGAGTCGAAGCGCAGCAGGTTCCCCGCCGTGTCCGTGGCGAAGAGGATGCGGCGCTCGTTCTTTCTCTGGTCTCCGCCGCCGTCGGCGGCGGCTCCGAGCGGCACGACCAGCGCGACGAGAGCGCCGATCGTGATCGCCCAGCGAGTGACCTTGGACATGGTGAACTCCTCCTTGGGTCGATGCGATGAGGGTCGATCGCTACTTCGCAGCCGACCCCGCGGAGGGTTCACCGAGAGCTCGAGGAGACCCAGCTAGACGGGCTCGAGCGGGAAGGCTTGCTCGAGCGGCGAGTACTCGAGCCCGTGCGCGTCGGCGACGGCCTCGTACGTGAGCTTGCCGTCGACGACGTTGACGCCCCTGGCGAGCGCGCGGTCGCGCGCGACCGCCTCGCGGACTCCCTGGTTGGCGATCGCCTCGACGTACGGGAGCGTCACGTTCGTGAGCGCGAACGTCGACGTGATCGGGACGGCGCCGGGCATGTTGGCGACGCAGTAGTGGACGATGCCGTCGACCACATATGTGGGATCGGAGTGCGTGGTCGGCCGCGAGGTCTCGAAGCAGCCGCCCTGGTCGATGGCGACGTCGACGAGCACCGCTCCCTGCTTCAGGCCCGCGAGCATGTCGCGCGTGATCAGCTTCGGCGCGCGGGCGCCGGGGATCAGGACGGCGCCGATGATGAGATCGGCGTCGGCGGCGGCCCGCTCGATCTCGAGCCGGTTCGACATCGCCAGGGTGATGCGGCCGTCGAGCATCATCTCGAGGTCGCGCATCCGCTCGACCGACTTGTCCAGGACCCAGACGTCCGCCTGCATCCCGACGGCGATGAGGGCGGCGTTGTAGCCGACGATGCCGCCGCCGAGCACGACGACCTTCGCCGGCGGGACGCCGGGCACGCCGCCGAGCAGCAGCCCGCGTCCGCCCTGCGCCTTCTCGAGCGCCCAGGCCCCCATCTGGGTGGCGAGACGGCCCGCGACCTCGCTCATGGGCGCGAGGAGGGGAAGCCTGCCGTCGTCCGTCTCCACCGTCTCGTAGGCGATGCAGGTCGCCCCGCTCGCGACGAGGGCGCGCGTCAGGTCCTCGTCCGCGGCGAGGTGGAGGTACGTGAAGAGGATCAATCCCTCGCGCAGCCGGCCGTACTCCTCGGGCAGCGGTTCCTTCACCTTCAGCACGAGGTCCGCGGTGGCCCAGACCTCCTCGACGCCGACGATGCGCGCGCCGACCGCTTCGTAGTCGGCGTCGGGGAAGGCGCTCCCGGCGCCGGCGCCCGTCTCGACGACGACCTCGTGCCCGCGCTGCCGGAGCTCGCCCGCGCCCGCGGGCGTGAGCGCGACCCGGTACTCGTCCTGCTTGATCTCCTTGGCGACGCCGACACGCATGAGGCGCGCCAACGATAACCGAACGGGAACGCCCGGACGGCCCCATTTGCACGGGTTCTTCGAACGTCAGGAGGCGAGCGTGCGGGCGAGCGAGCCCGCCGCAAAGGCGGCCGCGAAGAACCAGGGCTCCTCGTCCGGACCTCGGCCCATGTGGGAGAGCGGCAGGCCGGAGCACGACTCTCGCCAGCCGGAGGCGTCGACGACCTCCACCGGGCCGAGCTCCGCGGGCGCGTCAAGGCCCTGCGGCCAGGCAACCGTCACCTCGCCCCGGACGAGCTCGAGGACCGCGAGCGTATGGTGGGAGAGACCGCGGTGCCGCTCGCGCTCGTCCCCGCTCGAGACACGTGGCGCGAGCACCGGCCTGCCGTCGAGGGCAAGCGCCGCGTTCGCGGCGTCGCCGGCGGCCGTCGCTCCATGCCCGAACCGCGTCCCGGTGCCGATCACGCCCGGCCCGATCGCGCACACGACCGCGGCGGCGCCCGCCTCCGCGCACGCGAGGAGCCCGGAGGCGAGCGAGACACATTCGAGCTCACCGCCGAAGCACGGGCCGACGGACACCGTCGTCCGCAGGTAGCCGCCTGCCCGCAGCGCGCGAACGGTGTCCGACAGGGGCACCGGCAGCGCCCCGCCGGGAATCTGGACGTACGCGACGTCGAGGTCCGAGCCGAGCCCCGCGCACGCGGGCGCGACCTGGCTGTGCAGTGAGCAGCACACGACCGGCAGACCGCCGAGGCCGCCCGCCGGCTCGGGTCCCCAACCCTCCTCCGCGTGCAGGGCGGCGTGCTGCAGCGGCGTGTACGGAAGCTTCATCACGTGCGCCCCGGACTCGGGCGCGAGTCCGAGGCCACGCGTGAGATTCGCGTGGAGGACGTCGAACCCGCCGGAGCCGAGCCCCAGCTCGACCGCCTGGACGTTGACGAGGACGTCGTCCCCAAGCGCGACCGGCCCGGTCAGGCCCGGGTACGCGACGCACGGACGCGAGTCCACCTCGAGGCGGACGAAGCCGTCGTGCCTCTCCGTGATCGCCGTCACGGTCCCCCGCCGAAGGGTGATCGGCACGGTCCCTACGCTCCGCGCGCCGCGGCGACGAGCTCGAGCGTCACGCCGACCATCGCCTCCAGGTCGGCGACGGCGATCTCCTCCTCGGACGTGTGCACGTTCGCCATGC
>Ga0081538_10001818_pt1 | contig 21493 bp, 19 predicted proteins | sample TabmetS5T2R1_FD_71022 | JGI IMG/M metagenome (GOLD analysis project Ga0081538, IMG submission 71022) | Tabebuia heterophylla rhizosphere microbial communities from the University of Puerto Rico - S5T2R1 | ecosystem: Host-associated > Plants > Roots > Rhizosphere ...
TGTCGGGCCCCCCATAGGTCGGCCTCGAGCAGAAGGCAATCCCGGACGTCTGATCACTGCCGCTGAAGGTGACCTGAAGCGGGCTGTTGTACCAGCCGTTGAAATCGGCACCACGGGCAGGCGTGCCGCTGAGGACGACAGGCGCGGTCTTGTCGACCTTCATCTTGAGCTGCACCGTCACAGCGGCCGAGCCATCGTCAGCGCTGCAGAACTCGTTCGTGCCGGTGGTGTCGGTGGTGAACGACTTGTCCTGACACCCGACAATCGATGCATCGGACGGGATGACCGTCCAATCAATCGCGACGTTCGACCGATACCAGCCCGTGCAATCGGCCGGCGCAGGCGTGCACTTGAACGTGACGCTCGGCACCGCCTCCGCCTTGGGGGCGGTGAAGAGCGACAACAGCGCCGCTATCGCAATGGCCGCCAGTAGAACCCGAGAGACGGCATTGCGGGACCCTCGTACCGCTGTACGGAATCCGTCGCCGTTCTGCGGGGGCTCGCCGATGAATACCTACCTTCATCCGCAAGGCGGGGGTCATGACGACCGTACATCTGCTGAAAGCGCGGGTCAACGCGCGCAATTTCAGTTCAGGTTCCGGCGCGGAAATAGCGCGAGACGCGGAATGACTTGGGACCGAGGCGCTTTCCGTAGTCGCTCTTCGAGCGAGGCCCAAAGCCCGGCCACACCAGCCAGCGGTATTTACCCGGGACGAGCCGTCTCCGTTGACCGAGGTACGTCCAGCGCTTCTTCAGGCGGAAGCTCGCCTCCGTCGGCCAGACGCTGAGGATCTTGCGGCCGTTCCGGAACAGTTGCACGTTGTAATAGCTCGCGCGTCGGACCGGCGTCCATCGGAGCACCGGTGGGTTCCCTGGGCGGAAGACCTTCAGCTGTGCCGGCGAGACGAGACGCGGATTCGGAGTGGCGGCCACGGTGCGGTCCTCGACGTTCCCTGCCGCATCCATGACGTTCACCTCGTAGACATAACGCCGTCCGTTGGCCACTCGGTCGTCCTCGAACCTCCGGCCGGGACCGCTGAACACGACGCTCGTCTGCTCGGAGGCGAGCCCGGGAGTACGTACGACCTGCACAGAGTCCGTGTCCGCCGTCGTCTTCCAGCTCACTGTCACGCGTCGGTCGCCGGTGGCCGCCTCCAGGTCGGAGAGAGGAGGCGCCGTGGCGTCATAGCTCAACCCATACCCGAACGGATCGCTCACGTTGCCGGCGTTGTCTATGCACGTGCCGAACACCAACGCCGCGCCGCCATCCGGGCCGCCGAAGGTAGGTGCGGTGCAGGTCGCGATGCCCGAGGTCTGGTCGGTGCCGCTGAATGCGACCGCGACCGGGTGGTTGTACCAGCCGTTGAAATCCGCCCCTCGCGCCGGCTGTGCGCCTGCAACCACCGGTGGGGTCTTATCCAGCCTGATCTTTAGCTGAACGGTTACTTCTGTGCCGTCATTGGCACGACAGAACTCGTTGGTGCCCGGAGTGTCAGCGGTGTACGTCGTGTCGTTGCAGCCGACGTCCTTGGCTTCTGGAGGGATCACGGACCAATCGATCGAGACATTCGACCGGTACCAACCCGAGCAATCTTGCGGGGCGGGCGTGCACTTAAACGTCACGCTCGGCACCGCCTCGGCCGCCGCAGGCGCGGCGAGCAGGAGCCCGGCCACTGCGGCCAGCACGGCGAGGGGGCGGCGTATGGACTTCTTGTCCGTAGGGGGCGTCCTTGGGGTGGAGGGGTAAGGCGACGGTAGTCCCCCACTTGCGGGGTGTCAATCCCTCCGAGGGGACATGTACTCCTCCACCTCGGCGGCCGCCGCGTCCAGCGCTCGCTGTGCCAGCCCGCCGCCGAAGCTGATGCGGGCCACTCCCAGCTCCGCCAGCTCGCTCCGGCTCAGGCCGTGTGGCACGCCCACGATGTTCACCGGTGCCCCCACCTCCTCCACCAGCCGGCGGATCGCGGCCTTGCCGCGCGCGGCGAACGGGTAGACGCAATCGGCGCCGGCCTCCGCGTAGCGGCGTCCGCGGGCCACGGCGTCGTCCAGCACCGCCTCCATGTCGGCGTCCGCGCCGGCGCGCAGGAAGGAGTCCACTCTGGCGTTCAGCACCACGTCCACGCCCGCCGCCCGGCCGGCCTCCTTGATCGCCGCGAGCCACACGGCGTGCTCGTCCGGGTCCCTCAGCTCGCCCGTCGAGTGGTCCGTGTCCTCCTGGTTCAGGCCGACCGCGCCGGCCTCGAGCACCCCGGCCACCAGGTCGTCCGCCGCCAGGCCGTAGCCGGCCTCGAGGTCCGCCGTCACCGGCAGGCCTCCCGCCGCGGCGACGATCCGCCCCACGGCCGCCAGCATCTCCGCGGGCGGCGTCCGCTCCTCGTCCTCGTAGCCGAGCGCCTCGGCAACGGCGACGCTCGTGGTGGCCAGCGCCGGCGCGCCGGTCGCCGCGAGACGCCGCGCGCTGGGCGGGTCCCACGCGTTCGGCAGCACGACCGGGTCGCCCGGCCGGTGCAGCTCGCGGAGCCGGCCGGCCAGCTCGGCGAGGGATGTCGCGTCGCGGCCGGCCGTCACTTGACGGTTAGCGCGAACGCCGAGTGGATGTCGTCGCCATCCTCGGTCGCCCCGCCCACCAGCGCCCCGAGCGGTTCGAGGTACGGCTTCGCCTCCTGGTACTCCGGGTCGGTCGACGCTCCCTCGCTCTCGGCGAGCTGCAGGATCGGCGCGAAGGCCAGGAAGAACGACACGGCGTAGTCGCCGCCCAGCGCGTCCTCGGCCTGGGCGTAGTCGTCCGTGTCGGCAAGAGTCTCGCCGGGATCGAGCGCGTCGTTGGCAGCGGCGTCGCCGTACGCAGCGACCACCTTGCCGTCGCGCTGGAACAGGTGCACCGGCTGCGGGAGCTGCGGGCCCCGTGCCGTGTATCCCTCGCCGCCGCCGGCCAGGTCGAGCGGCTCGATCGTCGTACCCGGCTCGGCGTCCTGTCGCAACAGCCGCGCGATCGCGTCTATGAAGCGGCCGGAGGCTTCCTCGTCGCTCGTCTCGATCGCGACGGCGCCGTCAAGGCTGTCGACGCTCGTCCCGCGCACGAAGGCGCTCCAGTCGCCCATCCAGGAGATCACGTCCTCCTCGAGGTCGAGGCCAGTCGCGGACCTCAGCTGCTGCTCGATCACATCGCGGCCGCCGAGCGTGCCCGCGACCAGGTCCACGTATCCCTCGATCGTCTGTCCGAGGTCGGGCTGGGCCAGCGCGACCCAGGAATCGGCGGGCAGGTCGCCCGCCCCGCCGCTGCCCTCGGACACGATGGGGAGGCCGGCGGTCAGCCGCGTGGGGATCGTCGCCTCGAAGCGCACCGCGGACTCCTCGGCGTCCGCGGTGACGAGGATGGCGTCCTCGAAGATCTGCCGGAACGGCCCGAGCTGCGCCGCGCCGGGCATCCCCTGCAGCCGCTCGTAGAAGGCGGGCATGTCGACGTAGACGAACCCGAGCCGATCCTCCGGAGCGTCCTCGAGCGTCTCTTGGAAGCGGTCCTCGTCATCGATCGAGTCGCCGCCCTCAGCCGTGTCGATCGCCGCCTCGATTGCACGCGGCGTGCCCAGAACAAGCCAACCGTCCACGACGGCGGCGGCCTCCTCCCCGTCGTCGTAGACGTAGATGTCGTAGCCATCGTGCTCGGTCTTCCGGGCGTCGCTCGCCTTCTCGATCGCGTCGACCGTGGCGTCCTCGTCCTCGGTCGCAACGAGGGCCGCGGCGTCGGCGTGCTCGCCGTCCTGGCCGATCCTCGAGATGTAGAAGGCCGCCTCGTCACCCAGCCAGGGCTCCACGTCCTCGCTGTAGGAGAGCGACGTGTCCGCCTCGGTGAACAGCTTCTCCATCAGGCTCTGGATGCGGTCGCCCGCGCTGCCCTCGCCCGGGAACTTGTTCACGAGGCCCTCGATGGCCGCCTTCTGGTCTCCCTCGGGTCGCAGGGTTACCTCGCCGTACATGAGCGAGGAGGCCGGCGCGACGGAGCTCGCCCCGGACGACGAGGAACCGTCGCTCCCGCAGCCGGCGGCCACGACGATCGCGGTGGTCAGGGCAGTGAGGATGAGGAGAAGTCGAGGCATCGGATCCTGTATCGGCAAGCGGTCGCCTACAGCTTGACCGTTCCGGCGCTGACGCGCCCCGCTCGGTGCGCTCCCAGCAGGGCCAGGCAGATCGCGAGGTCCTGGATCGCCAGTCCGGTGGAGTCGAACAGCGTCACAGCCTCGGGCCCCGATCGCCCCGGCGTGGCCCCGGTCAGCACGTCGCCCAGCTCGCGCACGTCGTCCCGGGTGACGCGCCCAGCCTCCACTGCGGCGGTCAGCTCGCCGCCGTGGCTCGCCTGCTCCCACTCGTCGCAGAAGAGCTCGGCCTTCTCCACCGCCGCCATCTCGGCCTCCGCCTTGCCCGGTCCGTCGGCGCCCAGCATGTTCAGATGAAGCCCGGGGCGGACGTCGCCCTCGAGCACCACCGGCTCGGAGCCCGGAGTCACGCAGGTGACCACGTCGCAGGCCAGGGCGTCCTCGCGACTGCCCGCCTCCCAGCCGAGCTCCCCGGCCAGCCTGCCGGCCGCCTCGGGGTTCGGGTCGTAGCAGACACCCGGCCCGTACTCGGCCGCCGCCAGGCAGCGCGCCGCCCAGGCGCCGTGCAGGCCGCAGCCGAGGATCCCGACCGTCTCGGCGTCCTCGCGCGCGAGCTCCTGCGCCGCCACGGCCGCGACCGCACCGGTGCGGAGTGCGGTGACCGAGCGCACGTCCACCAGAGCGAGCGGCTCGCCGTCGGTGACCGACGACACGCAGATCATCCCCATCACGACGGGCAGCCCTGCCTGCGGGTTGCGCGGGAACGAGGTGACCCACTTGAGGATCGCGAGACCGGCGCCCTTGGCCGGCATCGCGCGGAAGTCGCCGTGCGGAAAGGCGTCGAGATACACCTTCGGCGGCATCTGCCACTCGCCGCCGGCGTACTCGACGAACCCCTCCCGCACGCGCTCGATCGCCTCCCCCGGCGAGATCGCGCTCAGCACCGCCTCGTGATGGAAGACAGGCAGCTCGGGCACGCGGATACGCTATCCGCAGCATGAGTCGCAACGGCCAGCAGCACCCGGCTCGGCCCCGGATCGAGCTGAGCGGCGCCTCGGCCTCCCCCGAGGAAGCCGCCGCCATCGCGGCCGCGATCGAGCAGTTCCTGCGCGACACAGCGCCGCCACCGGCCAGCGACGGCCCGGGGCTCAATCCATGGCTGCGGGCCGGCCTGCTCGAGGCCACGAAGCGCGGCCCGGCCGGACGCTCCCCGTGGAGCGACGCCGCCCCCTGGTAGGGATCTCACCCCTGGGGGGAGGGTCAGACCCTCACCCCTGGGGGGAGGGGTCAGACCCCTTGAGTCGACCACACTTAAGGGGTCTGACCCCTTAGGTCGTGGTGGCGAAGGTCGTAGGCCGGCGGTCGGCCCACGGCTGCGCCTCCTCGAGCTGCGCTGCGACCCTGATCAGCAGGTCCTCACGGCCGATGTCGCCGACCAGCTGCACGCCGATCGGCAGGCCCGCCTCGGTCCAGTGGAGCGGCAGCGAGATCGCCGGCTGCCCGGTGGCGTTGAACCCGGCGGTGAACACCGCGTACGGGATGGCGCGGTGGATCGGGGCGGCCGGGTCCTCGTCGTCGGCGCCGCTGCCGATCGTGCCGAGCTCCGCGGGCGGCAGCGCCATGGTCGGCGTCACGAGCAGGTCGAAGTCCTGCCACCACTGCGTCACCGCGCGCGTCACGAGCTGCGCGTAGCCGACCGCCATCAGGTAGGTGGCCGCGCTGTGCCCCCGTCCCTGCTCGGCGAGCGCCCAGGTGTGAGGCTCCACGTCATTCGGGCCGATCGGCCGGCCGGTGCGCAAGCTCCAGAAGTCGAGCCCGGCCGCCACTCCGCCCGTCCAGCGGATGAGGAAGTTGTCGATGTAGCCGGGGTCGTCCAGGGGCGCCGGGTGAGACACCTCGACGGAGTGCCCGAGCGACTCGAGCAGCCGTCCGGCCTCCTCGGCCGCGGCGACGCAGTCCGGATGCGTCTCGGCGTGGCCGCCGGGCGCGGCCGTCATCAGCCCGATGCGCAGGCGACCGGGGTCCGCGCCCACCTCCGCCGTGTACGCGCGCTCACACGGAGGAGCGAAGTAGGGCTCACCCGGTGGAGCCTCGGCGCAGGTCCACTCGAGCACCGCCGCGGTGTCGCGCACGGAACGCGAGACCACCAGCTCGGTGCCCAGCCCGGAGGCGAAGTCCCCTATCGGCGCCATCGACACGCGCCCGCGCGTGGCCTTCAGCCCGACCAGGCCGTTGCACGAAGCCGGGATGCGGATCGAGCCGCCGCCGTCGTTGGCGTGCCCGATGGGGACCATCCCCGAGGCCACGGCGGCGCCGGAGCCGCCGCTCGAGCCGCCCGTCGAGCGCGACGTGTCCCAGGGGTTGCGTGACGGGCCGTAGGCGAGCGGCTCGGTCGTGGGCAGGATCCCCAGCTCCGGCGTGTTCGTCTTCCCGACGAAGACGAAGCCGGCCTTCCGGAAGCGGCCCGCGAGCCAGCTGTCCTCGTCGGCATGGAAGTCGAGGTCGCGCAGGAACCGCATGCCCTCGTGCTGGGGCGCGCCCGCTACCGAGCAGATCAGGTCCTTGACCACGAACGGCACGCCCCGGAAGGGCCCGTCGGCCGGCTCCGTCTCGAGCGCCTCCTCGAACAGCGGGTGGATCACCGCGTTCAGGTCGTCGTTCAGCGCCTCGATCCGCCCGATGGCGGCCTCGGCCAGCTCGCGCGGCGTGACCTCCCCGGACCGGACCAGCTCTGCCTGGGCCGTGGCGTCGAGCTGCGGGTCCATGCGGCGAGCCAGCCTAACCGATGCCGCAGTAGCCTGGGAGAGGGTTGGGCGTGCACGAGCGCACGGAAGAGATCGCCGTCCTGGAGAGCGCGATGGGGCGCGCGGTCGGCGGCCCCGGTGCCGCCCTCCTGATCGAGGGCCCGGCGGGCATCGGGAAGACGACCGTGCTCGACGCCGCGCGCGCCGCGGCCACCACGCGCGGCCTCCCGGTGCTGTCCGTGCGCGGCACCGAGCTCGAGCGGACGCACGCCTTCGGCGGCGCTCGCCGGCTGCTGGGGCCGTACCTCGAGCCGCTCGGCGAACGCGGCTTCGCGGGACCGGCGGCGGCCGCGCGGGCGGTCCTCACGGACGGGGCCGGCGCGATGCCCGCCGAGCCCGAGCCGACGGCGGCCCGGCTGCTGGGGCTGGTCGCACTGCTCGGGACGCTGTGCGAGGAGCGCGGCCCGCTCGTCGTCGCGGTCGACGACGCCCACTGGCTCGACGACCAGACACTCGACCTCCTGACGATGGCCTGCACGCGCCTCGAAAACCTCCCGCTCGTGCTCGTCGCGGCCGCCCGGACGGGGGAGGCGGAGCTCTCGCCCTCGCTCGCTCGCCTGGCGGCGGACGCGGAGGTCCGCCGCCTGCGGCTGGCCCCGTTCGGACTGGACGGCGTGAGTGCCGTCCTGCGCGAGCGCCTGGGCCGTCCGGTGGACGACGAGCTCGTCAAGGCCGCGCTCGAGGCGACCGGCGGCATCCCCTGGTTCGTCGCGGCCATGGCCGACGAGCTGGCCCGCAACGGCGCGACGGCGGACGGGCTCCGAGCGCTCGCGCCCGAGGCGATCGCGGACACCGTCGAGGCCCGCGTGGCGGCCGCGGCGGCGGAGGGGCGGGCCGTGGCCCAGGCGCTCGTGGTGCTCGGCGACGACGCCGAGCCCCGCCACGTCTCGAAGCTCACCGGCCTCCGCTTCGAGCGCGTCGTGGAGGTGCTGGAGGCTCTCGCACGGACCGGGGTGCTCGGGTCGAGCTCGCCCCCGCGCTTCGCCCACGCCATCGTCCGGACCGCGTTCGAGCGGCGCATGCCCCCCGGACGCCTGGCGCTCGACCACCGCGAGGCCGCGCTCATGCTCACGGCCGAGGGAGCTCCGCCCGAGCGGGCCGCCGCCCACCTGCTGCGCACCGAGCCGGCGGGCGAGACGTGGTCGGTAGAGGTGCTGCTGGAGGCCGCGGGCGTGGCGCGAGCCCGCGGCGCGCCGGAGCACGCCGCGCGGCTGCTGGAGCGCGCGCTCGCCGAGCCGCCCGGCCCGGAGGCGCGCGGGCAGGTGCTCGGCCGGCTGGGCACGGCGGAGCTCGAGGCCGGCCAGGGCGAGGCGAGCATCGGGCACCTCGAGCAGGGGCTCGCGGACGGCAACGTGCCGCGCACCGAGACGCTGAGGCGGCTGGCCCAGGCCTACGTGGGCGTCGGCCAGGCCGAGGAGGCGGTGGCCCTTCTCGAGCGCACGCTCGACCGGGAGGAGCTCGGGCGCGACGACCGCGTGGTGCTGACGGCCGACCTCGCGGTGCTCGGAGTGCTGGCCCCGGGCGTCGCCCGGCAGACCCGGGAGCGGCTGCGGGACCTCGGCGAGGTGGACGAGTCCACGCCGGGCGGCCGGCTCGCTCTCGCCGTGCGGGCGCGCGACCTCATGTGGGAGGGGCGCGACCGCGACGGCACGCTCGACGCGGCCCGGCGGGCGCTGTCGAAGGGCAAGCTGGCGGAGGAGAGCTCCGTCTGGATCGCGTGGTCCTACGCCGTCCACGCGCTCAGCGTGGCCGACCGCCAGGACCTGGCGCTAGCGGAGATCGACGGCGTGCTCGAGCGTGCGGTCTCGCGCGCCGCGGTGGGCTGGTACTGCGTGGCACGCATGCTGCGGGCCGACGCCCACCTGCGTGCCGGCGAGCCCCGCACGGCGCTGGCCGACGGGGTCGGGTCGCTGGAGGCGGCCCGCGACCACCGGCTGGGCACGCTGCCTGCCGTGGCCTCGACGCTCGCGCTCGCCCAGCTCGCCGCCGACGAGCCCCACGAGGCCGATCGGACCCTGAGCGACCACGGCCTGGGAGGGCCGCTGCCGGAGCACGTGCTCTTCTTCACCGCCCTATACACGCGCGGGTGCGTGCGGCTCGCGCTGGGCGAGCCGGCGGCGGCGCTGGAGGACCTGCTCGAGTTCGGCGCCCGCGAGGAGCGCTGGGCCGCACCCAACGCCTGCGCCTATCCGTGGCGCCGGGTCGCGGTGAGCGCGCTGCGGCAGCTGGACCGGCTCGACGAGGCGCGCTCGCTGGCGGCCGAGCAGGTCGAGCTGGGCGAGCGCTGGGGCACGCCCCGCGCGCACGCGCTCGGCCGGCTGGCGCTCGGACTGGTGGCGCCGGACCGCGAACAGAGCAGGGAGCTGTTCGCGGAGGCGGCCGAGCTGGCCGCCGCGGAGGCGCCGCTTCTGAGGGTGGAGGCGCTGATCGAGCTGGGCAGGTCGCTGCGCCAGAGCGGGGAGCGGGCGGCGGCGCGCGAGCCGCTTCGTGAGGCGTTCGCCGAGGCGGAGTCGCGCGGGGCGCTGCGCCTGACCCGCATGGCCCAGGCCGAGCTGCGCGCCGCCCGCGGGCGCCCGCCGAAGCGGACGCGCGCGGACGACGAGCTCACGCCGAGCGAACGGCGCATCGCCGAGCTAGCCGCGGCCGGAGCCTCGAACCGCGAGATCGCGGCGCAGCTGTTCCTTTCGGTTCGCACGGTCGAAACGCACCTGACGAGCGCCTACCGGCGGCTCGGGATCGCGTCGCGACGGCAGCTCCCCGGTGCCCTGGCGAGTGCCTCGGTCGAGCGCCCGGACGGCCAAGCTGGCGAGTAGCGGTCCGCTCGACATGGCTCAGGGGGACGCGCAGAGGACGTGGACGTTCATGACCTGCGGGATGGCGGTCTGATTCAGGCCGACCGCTGCCCACCTGGTCGCCACCTCGCCGTCCTCGGGCTCGGAGCCGTCATCCTCGCGCGGCTCGGTGAGGATGATCCCGGCCTGGCTGGTGAGGACGCCGGTGATCCCCGCGCCGCCGCCGACCGCCCGCTCGCCGGGTAGACAGCTGGCCACGCCGGGCTCGGCGGTGCCGGCGGCGATCAGGACGTTGGTGCGCCGCGCGACCACGTTGGTGGCGCCGGCAGGCCCCTGGATGCCCTGCGGTCCCTCAGGCCCCTGGGGACCGGCCGGGCCGGCGGGCAGCTGGCCGGCCTTGAAGTCCTTCTCGAGCAGCGAGCCGTTGTCGACGTCGCCGCTCTTGATGGACTCGTTCTTGATGTCGGAGCCGGTCAGCGTGCCGTTCTTGACGTTGCTGCCGGTGACTTGGAGCGCCGCGTAGGAGGTCCCTCCCAGAGCCAGGAAGAGCGCCAGCGTGGCGGTCAGATTTGCGTACGACAGGCGTGGTTTTCTCATGGCGAGCGACGCTAAGTCCGCCCACCGCCGTTCGCATCGTGGTCAACCCGTAACCGTTCGCGGCCGATATAGCCTAAACCCGACTGGGTTTTGGTACTTTGCCTTCCATGGAACCAACCGCGGCTCCAGCACAGCGCCATGGCAAGAAGGGCTCGCTCGACAACCCGGAGGTGCTCGAGAACGTCCCCGGCCACATCATTCCGATCCTCGAGCGCGAGTTCGACGACTTCGACAACGAGGCCGCCAAGTTCCTCGCCGGCGACACGCCCGAGGACGAGTTCATCGGCTTCCGCCTGAAGCAGGGCGTCTACGGCCAGCGCCAGGCCGACGTCCAGATGGTCCGGGTGAAGCTGCCCTTCGGCGGCATCACGCCGGAGCAGATGGAGGCCTTCGCCAGCGTGGTGGAGAAGTACGCGCCGCTCAACAAGGGCCACATCACCACGCGCCAGAACATCCAGCTCCACCACGTGCCGCTGACCGACGCCGCGGAGGCGATCCGGGAGCTGTCGGAGTCCGGCCTGTCGAGCCGCGAGGGCTGCGGCAACACCGTGCGCAACGTGACCGGCGATCCGTGGGCGGGCGTCTGCGAGGGCGAGCTGTTCGACCCCACGCCCTACGTCGGCGCGTACGTGCGCTACTTCGTGCGCCACCCCACCACCCAGCTGATGCCGCGCAAGGTGAAGACAGCCTTCACCGCCACGGACGAGGACCGCGCCATCACCGGCATCCACGACGTGGCCTTCATCCCGCGCATCCGCGAGGGGGTGAAGGGGTTCGAGATGAGGGTCGGCGGCGGCACCTCGATCATGCCGCGCGTCGCGCCGACGCTGCGCGAGTTCGTCAGCGCCGACGACGGCGAGTACCTGAAGGTCACCGAGGCCGTCCTGCGGATCTTCGACCGCCAGGACTGGCTGCGGGCCAACCGCGCACGCGCGCGGATCAAGGTCTTCGTCGACAAGTTCGGCATCGAGGAGCTCCAGCGCCAGGTGGACGAGGAGCTCGAGGGCGACTGGGTCGAGGAGCGCGACTTCGACCCCGCGCCGCTCCTCTTCATCGACGACGAGGAGGCCGGCGCGCCCGGCATCCTGCAGAGCTACGCCAGCCCGAACGGCGACGGCAGCGAGTTCGAGCGCTGGCGCGCCACGAGCGTGCAGCCTCAGCGCCAGGCCGGCTTCTCGACCGTGCAGATCAAGGTGATCCGCGGCGACCTGACCCCAGAGCAGTTCCGCGGGCTCGCCGACATCATGCGCCGCTACTCGGGCGGCTACGCGCGCACGACGGTCCACCAGAACCTGGTGCTGCGCTGGGTGCGCGACGAGTCGGTCTACGAGGTCTGGCGCGCGCTGTCCCAGCTCGGGCTCGGCGACGCCGGCGCCGACGAGATCAACGACGTCGTGAGCTGCCCGGGCACCGACTCCTGCAAGCTCGGCATAACCAGCTCGATGGGCCTGAACCACGCGGTTCGGGAGCGGATCGAGTCGATGGGCATCGAGGACCCGCTCACGAGGCGGGTGCACATCAAGATGTCCGGCTGCCCCAACGGCTGCAGCCAGCACCACATCGCGAACATCGGGTTCTACGGGGCGTCGATCAAGGCCGGCGAGCACACCATTCCGGCATACGTCGCGCACATCGGCGGCAACTACGAGGGCGGCGAGGTGCTCTACGGAGCCCGCCTGAAGGTCCGCCTGCCGGCGAAGCGCGTGCCGGACGCGGTCGAGCGCTGGCTTCGCATGTACGAGGCGGAGCGCGATGAGGGCGAGGCGTTCAACGCCTACGCCGAACGGGTCGGCTCGACGCGCTTCGAGGAGGAGGCGCGCGATCTGGCGCTCCCGATCGAGTTCTCGCTGGAGAACATGAACCACTTCATCGACTGGCAGCGGGGCGAGCCCTTCCAGGTCATCCGGGGTGAGGGCGAATGCGCCGTCTAGTCGAGAGCGCCGAGGCCACCCTGCACACCGCCGTAGAGCGGCACCACCCCAGCCTGGTCATGGCCTGCTCCTTCCAGAAGGAGGAGTCGGTCCTGATCGACCTGCTGATGGGGATCGAGCCCGAGGCGCGCGTGTTCACGATCGACACCGGCGTCCTGTTCCCGGAGACCTACGAGACCTGGCGCCGGATCGAGGCCCGCTACGGCCTCAGCGTCGAGGTCATCGACGCGCTCCCGCCGAACGGCACGCCGTGGAGCGCGGGGAGCTGCTGCGGCGCCCGCAAGGTCGAGGCGCTCGAGCGCGCGCTGGAGGGCACCACCGGGTGGATAACCGGAATCAGGCGCGATCAGTCACCCACGCGCGCGGACGCCGAGCCCGTCGAATGGGACCCCTCGCGGGGCGTCTGGAAGTTCAATCCGCTTGCCGAGTGGAGCGACAGGGACGTGTGGAGCTACGTGCAAGAGCACGATCTTCCGTACCATCCCCTCCACGACAGGGGCTACGCTTCCATCGGCTGCGCCCCTTGCACCCTGCCGGGCGATGGCCGAGAGGGCCGCTGGGCCGGTCAGGACAAGACGGAGTGCGGGCTCCACGTGTAGAACCCGCCCAGGCTCCGCCCGACAACACATGACCTACGAGATCGCACATCTGCGGGCCCTCGAGTCCGAGGCCATCCACGTGATTCGCGAGGTGGCCGCTGAGCTCGAGCGCGGCGTGCTGCTGTTCTCGGGCGGCAAGGACTCCGCGGTCCTGCTTCATCTCGCCCGCAAGGCGTTCCATCCGGCCGGGCTCCCGTTCCCCGTCATGCACGTGGACACGGGTCACAACTTCCCGGAGGTAATCGAGTACCGGGACCGCATGGTCGAGGACCTGGGCGCGAAGCTGATCGTGGCCAGCGTGCAGGACTCGATCGACAACGGCCGGGTGATCGAGGAGCAGGGACCGCGCGCGTCGCGCAACCGGCTGCAGTCGGTCACCCTCCTGGACGCGATCGAGGAGCACGGCTTCAAGGCGGCCTTCGGGGGCGCCCGCCGCGACGAGGAGCGGGCCCGGGCCAAGGAGCGGATCCTCTCGTTCCGCGACGACTTCGGCCAGTGGGACCCCAAGGCGCAGCGGCCCGAGCTGTGGAACCTCTACAACGGCTTCGTCAAGCCGGGCGAGCACGTGCGGGTGTTCCCGCTGTCCAACTGGACCGAGCTCGACGTGTGGCAGTACATCCGCGAGGAGCGCATCGAGCTGCCCTCGATCTACTTCGCGCACAAGCGCGACGTGTTCCGGCGCGACGGCATGCTGTACGCGGTCTCGAAGTTCGTGGAGCTCCTGCCGAGCGAGGAGCCGTTCGAGGAGTCGGTGCGCTTCCGGACGGTCGGCGACATGAGCTGCACCGGAGCGATCGCCTCGACGGCCGCCACGCTCGAGTCGGTGGTGGCGGAGATCGCGGCCACCCGGATCACCGAGCGCGGCGAGACGCGCGCCGACGACCGCATCTCCGAGGCCGCCATGGAGGACCGCAAGAAGGAGGGCTACTTCTAGGCATGTCGCCGGGCGCGGCAACGAACGGGCGGCCCGTCGCCCGCACCTCGGAGCTCGTCCGCTTCGCCACCGCCGGCTCGGTCGACGACGGCAAGTCGACCCTGATCGGCCGGCTGCTCTACGACACGAAGTCGATCTTCGAGGACCAGCTCGAGCACGTGGAGGAGACCTCGAGGCGGCGAGGCGACGGCTACATGAACCTCGCCCTGCTCACCGACGGCCTCCGGGCCGAGCGCGAGCAGGGCATCACGATCGACGTGGCCTACCGCTACTTCCACACGCCGCGGCGCAAGTTCATCATCGCCGACACGCCGGGCCACGAGCAGTACACGCGCAACATGGTCACCGGCGCCTCCACCGCGGACCTGGCGCTGGTGCTCGTCGACGCGCGCAAGGGCGTGCTCGAGCAGTCGAAGCGCCACGCGTTCATCGCCTCGCTGCTGCGCATCCCGCACCTGGTGGTGTGCGTCAACAAGATGGACCTGGTCGAGTTCGACCAGGAGGTGTTCGAGCGGATCACGTCGGAGTTCACGGGCTGGGCCGCGAAGCTCGACATCCACGACGTGACGTTCATCCCGATCTCGGCCCTCCACGGCGACAACGTGGCGGAGCGCTCCGAGCGGATGCCCTGGTACGAGGGCCCCTCGCTGCTCTACCACCTCGAGCACGTGCACGTGGCGTCCGACCGCAACCTGCAGGACGCCCGCTTCCCGGTCCAGTGGGTGGTGCGCCCGATGACCGACGAGCACCACGACTACCGCGGCTACGCGGGCGAGGTGGCCTCCGGCGTCTTCCGCGCGGGCGACGAGGTCCTTGTGCTGCCCTCGGGGCGCTCGTCGCGGATCGCGTCGATCGACACCTACGACGGCGAGCTCGAGGAGGCCTACCCGCCGCTGTCGGTGACGCTCCGGCTGGAGGACGACATCGACATCTCGCGCGGGGACATGATCTGCCGCCCGCAGAACCGGCCCGTGGAGGCGCGCGACATCGACGCGATGGTGTGCTGGATGTCGGAGCGCCCGATGTCGACGGCCGGCCGCTACCGCATCAAGCACACCGCCCGCACGGCGCTGGCGAAGGTCGACGAGCTGCTCTACCGGATCGACGTCAACTCGCTCCACCGCGAGAAGCGCGCCGACGGGCTCGCCCTGAACGAGATCGGCCGGCTCCGGCTGAGGCTCTCCGCGCCGCTGTTCGTGGACGAGTACCGCCGCAACCGCGCCACCGGCAGCTTCATCCTCATCGACGAGTCGACGAACGACACGGTTGGCGCTGGGATGGTTCTCTAGCTAGTCTGTTGTTCTTGTGGACTTTGCGCTGATCGCCTTCGGCCTCGGCGTGGGCATCCTCGTGGGAATGACCGGAATCGGCGGGGGCTCGCTCATGACGCCGATGCTGATTCTCGTCTTTGGCGTCACGCCGGTCACCGCGATCGGCACGGACCTCGCCTACGCGGCCGTGACGAAGACCGTCGGCGGCTACAAGCACATGCGCCAGAAGACGGTGGACCTCAAGCTGTCGAGCTGGATCGCGATCGGCTCGGTGCCGGCGGCGATCGGCGGCGTGTGGGTCCTCGGCGTGCTCGAGGACGCGGCGGGACGGGATTTCGACGACCTCGTCATCTCGATCCTGGCCGCCGCGCTGCTGCTGACCGGCGCGGCCACGCTGATCCGCGCCTTCCTCAAGCGCATGCACGAGCGCGAGCGCGACACGATCGAGCTGGAGCGGCGCCACAAGGTCGCCGCGGTGGTGCTCGGCGTCGCCGTCGGGTTCGTGCTCGGCGTGACCTCGGCGGGGAGCGGCGCCCTGATCGCCGTCGGGCTGATCCTGCTGTTCCGCCTCACCCCCACGCGCGTGGTCGGCACGGACGTCTTCCACGCGGCGATCCTGCTGTGGGCGGCGGGCCTCGCCCACGTGACCGCCGGCAACGTCGACTTCGCGCTGGCCGGCACCATCCTGCTCGGCTCGGTGCCCGGCGTCTGGCTCGGCAGCCACTGGTCGGTGCGGGTGGAGCCCGCAGTGCTGCGCACGACGCTCGCCGTCGTCCTGATCGGCGCCGGCCTGGCCCTGCTGATCAAGGCAGGCCTCGACATCCCGCTGATCGCGATCGCGCCCTTCCCGGTGGCGGTGATCGTCCTGCTCGTGGTCACGATCGCGCGCGACCGGCGCAAGAGCCGCCGGCTAGGGCCTCACGCAGGGGTTGGTGAAGCCGAGCTCGTCCGCGCTGACGGTCGTCCTCGAGCACTTCGCCCCAGGGTGGGGGTCGAGCGCAAGTAGCTCGCTCGTCCGCGCGTTCAGCGGCAGGCGCTCGTAGACGGTGTAGCGGCTCACGAGCGTGGCCCTCCCCACGCCGGTGTCGATCGAGTGCCGCTTCTGCAGCGGCAGGTAGGTCTCGGCGTCGACCAGGAAGATCACCCGCTCCTCACTCTCGGGCTCGTCGGGCCGGCTGATCGGATCGGACTCCAGCCGGTACGCGCGCCGGCCGTCGACCTCGGTCGGCCCGGCCGGCCGCAGGCGTCCCTGCTCCTCGAGCGCCCTGAGCTGCGCCCCCGGATCCGCGAGCGGGTCGAGGTTGGGCACCGGGCCGCTGTCGAAGCTGTAGCCCATCTCCCTGATCGTGTCCTCCCTCGCATCCCATGCGAGCGCCCGTGCCAGATCGCGGCCCGGCAGCCGCCGGCCGGCGAAGTCCGACAGCAGCTCGGCGCCGGGCCCCGGCGACGTGTAGCGCTTCTGGTGGAAGCGCCCGTCCGCCGTGTTCCACGACTCGGAGTAGACGGTCATGTCCTCGCCCATCCGGGAGGGAACCGTGGCCTCCATCCGCTCGACGTAGTGGAAGACGACGTCCTCCGCGGCCACGGCCGCCACGGCCCGGTCAACCACGCCCGGGCCGGGGGCGCCAGAGTCCGCGAGGTTGACCGCCACGAAGGCGCCCGCGGCGACGGCCGCCACCCCGGCGGCGGCGAGCGCCAGGCGGCGGAGCGCGCGCGGCGCACGGCGATCTTCGGCGCTCACCGGCGTGGCGAGGAGGCGCGCCAGCAGCGCCTCGGCCTCGCGCTCCTCGTCGGGGGTCAGCCGCTCGCCGCCGCTGAGCGGGTCGGCCGCGGCCAGCCTCTCCATCGTGTCTCTGCTCTCGCGCATCAGTTCAGCTCCATTGCTCCGTCGGGACGTGAAAGGCGATCGGCGGCGTCGGGCGACTCCAGCTCGGCGGCCAGCCGGGCACGCGCGCGGTGCAGGCGGACGGCGAAGGTCGCACGACTGCAGCCCGCCGCCCGGGCCGCCCGCTCGCCCGAGAGCCCGTGCCAGGCCACTAGCATCAGCGCCTCGCGGTCGCGCTCCTTCAGCCGACCGAGGGCGGCCCGCACGGCCTCGGCCTCGCCGGCCCTTTCGCCGGGGTCGCCCGAGCGGGAGACGGTCTCCGCGGCTGCGAGGCGCCGCTCGAGCGCGGCGCCCCGGCTGGCCGAGCGCCGCTGGTTCGCCAGCACCCGGCGGGCCACGCCGTACAGCCACGGCAGCGGGTCGTCCGGCACGTCGTCGAGCCGCCGCCAGGCCACGAGGAAGGTCTCGGCCACCGCATCCTGAGCCTGGTCCGCGGGCGCGCGGCGCAGGGCATAGCCCCGCACGGCGGCGTAGTGCTCGCGGAACAGGCCCTCGAATCTCTTCTCGCGCGTCGGCTTCACCTGAGATGCCACTCACCCGGGATATGTCCGGCCGAGGGCGGACCTTACGCGGCGGGTTAGGTTCTCCCCATCGAGTTCCCGCACTCCGTCCAGCAGCTCCCGGTGGGGCGCGTCGTTCCACACGCGCGCCGGCAGCAGGGGCTCCTCGTGGTGTGCGGGGCCATGTTCATCAGCGCCGTCGACATGACGGTCGTCAACGTCGCGCTCCCGGACATCTCCGAGGACCTCAATGCGGGCGTCGGGGAGCTCCAGTGGGTGCTGGACGGCTTCCTCGTCGCGCTCGCCGGCCTCCTGCTCGTCGGCAGTGGCCTGGCCGACCGCTTCGGCCGCAAGCGGATCTTCCTCGCGGGCATGACCGCCTTCGGCTTGGCCTCGGTGCTGTGTGCGCTCGCGCCGTCGCCGGTGGCGCTGATCGGCGCTCGAGTCCTGATGGGGGCCGCGGCGGCGGGCGTGCTGCCGCCGGCGCTGTCGCTGATCGCGGTGATGTTCCCGCCCGAGGAGCGAGCGCAGGCGCTGGGCGTGTGGGCGGCGGTGGCGGGAGTCGGGTTCGTGCTCGGTCCGCTGCTCGGGGGCGTGCTGGTCAACGAGATCGGCTGGGAAGCCGTGTTCCTGATCAACGTCCCGGTGGCGCTCGTCGTGGTGCCCGCCGGCTTGCGGATCCTGCCCGAGTCGACCCGGCCGGGCACGCCGCGGCTCGACCTGGCCGGCGCGCTCCTCTCGATTGTCGCGCTCGGGAGCATCGTCTTCGCGCTCATCGAGGGGCCCGACGCCGGCTGGACCAGCCCGGAGGTCCTCGTGAGCGGGGCGGTCGGACTGCTCGCCGGCGTTGGGTTCGTGTACGGCGAGCTGCGGCAGCGCCACCCGCTCTTCGACGTGCAGGTGCTCGCCCGGCCCGTGGTCGGCGCCGGGGCCGTGACGATCCTGAGCATCTACATCTCCTTCATGGGCACGCTGTTCCTGCTGCCGCAGTACCTGCAGTACGTGCACGGCCGTTCGGTCTTGGCCGCGGGCCTGCTGCTCACGCCCCTCGGCGTGGGAGTCGCGATCGGAGCCCGCTACAACGCGCGGCTGTTCGCGGCGCTTGGCGCGCGCCGGGTCATCGCGGTGGGTCTCCTTGCCATGGCGGCGTCGACGGCGCTGTTCCTGCTGCTCGGGCGGACCACCAGCTTCGCCATCGTCCTGGCCGGCACGGGGCTGATCGGACTGCTGATCGCGATCGTGGTGCCGCCGGCGACCGCGGTGATCATGAACGATCTCGGGGAGGAGAAGGCGGGCGACGGCGGCGCGGTCAACCAGCTCGCGCGTCAGGTCGGGGGCGCGCTGGGCGTGGCGATCATCGGCACGGTCTTCGCCGGCGCCTACGCGAACCAGATCGACGAGAAGCTCGCCCGGCTGTCCGAGTCGCAGCGCGAGCGTGCGACGGAGTCGATCGAGGAGGCGCACGACGTGGTCGCGGCCCTGCCGCGGCCGCTGCGCGACGAGCTGATCCCGCGCGTGGACGACGCCTTCGACCTGGCAGCGCGGATTGGCTTCGGCGTCTGCGTCGCCGTGCTCCTGCTGGCGGCGACGATCGCCGCCTTCGCGCTGCGGGACGCCTAGGCGCGCGCTCCTTCCAGCTCTGCGAGCGCGTCTGCGTCGGGCTTGCTGAGCCCCGGGATGGGCTCGCCGTTCCAGCAGACGTCATCGGACATCGCCACGAAGAGCTGCTCGTGTTCGCGTCGGCTGAGGCGCTCGTGGTGGGCGAAGGCGAGGAACGAGTAGAGCGTCGGAACCTCGTCGTGCCAGCCGCGGTCGGCCCCCGGGACGTGCCTGAAGTCGTGGAGAGCCTGCTTGAGCTGGCCGGGGCCCTCGGAGAGAGCGGACGCCAAGACGGCGAAGTCGAGCTGCACCTCGCGTCCCGCCTCCACCAGCGCGGGCTCCGGCCCGGGCTCGGCGATCCCGCGGTTCAGCTCGTCGGCCGTCATGAGCAGCACGCCGTCCGTTGTGCGCGGGTTGCACTCGATCATCACGAGGCCGTCGGGCGAGGCGACGAAGTCGAAGGAGATCTGGCCGTTGTAGCCGAGTGCGCCGCCGATCCGCTCGACGATCGCGCGCGACTCGTCGCCGTCGACGGACAGGAACTGGATACCGGTGCTGTGCTCCCACTGGCGGGGGGCGCGGTAGGCGCAGTGTGCTGTGAGGCGGCCGTCGTGGAGCGTGCTGTAGGTGCACGTCATCGGGCCGTCCACGAAGTCCTGCACGAGCCAGGGGATCTCCTCGGTGGGATGGACGTCGTCCACGGCCACGTGCCCGGCGAGCGGGCCCTCGTTGGTCAGGAGGCTCACACCGCCGCGCGAGAACACCGCGCGGGCGAAGTAACGCGGAAAGCGGGCAATGGCCTCGCGCAGCTCGTCCTGGGAGCGCACCAGGACGGTTTCGGGGATCGGCAGGCCCAGGTCGGTGGCGAGCTTCTGGAAGGTGAACTTGTCGTGCAGCCTCGCGAGCGTGGTGAACGGGGCCGCGTAAACGGGCGCGTCGTGTGCCAGCGCAGCGAGGTAGAAGGCGTCCTCCCATGACGGCACGACGAGGTCGATCGCCTGGTCGGCCGCGATGCGCTCGACGTCGGCGGCGAACGCCTGCGGCTCGCTGTGCGGGGCGGCCGTGACGAAGTGACCCGTGACGAAGCGCGAATGGCTCCCCGGCGCGTCGGCGTATGTGTCGGACGCGTAGACGGTGTGACCGGCGTCCGCGAGCCGCCGGATGAGGGCGAGCGCGAACGGCATGCGCGAGCTGGTCACGAGGAGCCGCACCGCGGCCAGCCTACGGCGACCGGGCGGGTACGTGCAATCCCTTCTAGGCGCGCTTCATCGTGCGCACGCCCTTCTCAGGCGTCCAGACCTCGATCACCAGCGCCTTGCGCTCGTCGTCGAGCCCGACGGTCGACACCTCGCGCAGGTCGAGCCGGAACAGGTGCGATCCCCGCTCGGGGTCGACGATCTCCTCGGCCTCGCCCGCGAGCTTGGCGTCGCCGCTCCAGTCGTCCGGCTCGTCGGAGCCGCTGTGCAGGGCGAAGCGCGGGTCGCGCTGCAGGTCACGAGCCTTGCGCGCGTGCAACATCGAGCCGATCCACAGCTCGCCGTCCTTCAGCTCGGTCTCGGTGCCGGAGATGCGCGGCGAGCCGTCCGCGCGGATGGTGGCGATGGTCTTGTGCTTGTGGGCATCGAGCCGCCGGCGGACGCGCTCGGCGAGCTGGGGCGCGGCGGCTTCGAACTCGGACCAGCTGGCCATGCGCCGAAGGTTCGCACGTGATGAGCTATGCCCGTGAACTTCGTGGACCATTTCGACGGGCGGGATCTCGACACGGAGGTGTGGGTCCCGCACTACCTGCCGCAATGGAGCTCGAGGGAGGAGAGCGCCGCGACCTACACGGTGGCCGGCTCCGAGCTGCGATTGACGATCCCGCCGGACCAGGGGCTGTGGTGCGAGGGCGATCACGACCCGCCGCTGCGGGTCTCGGGGATCCAGTCCGGGGTCTTCTCGGGCGAGGTGGGCAGCACGATCGGGCAGCAGCCGTTCCGCGACGGCCAGGTGGTGCGGGAGCAGCAGGCCGCACAGTGGGGCTGGACCCCCGAGTACGGGGTGCTGGAGATCCGCGCGAGGATGGACCTCAGCCCGCGCTCGATGGCCTCGGTGTGGATGGTCGGGCTCGAGACGGAGCCCGAGCGCTCCGGCGAGATCCGCGTCTTCGAGGTGTTCGGGGACACGCTGGCGGACGGCGCCGCGGAGGTTGGCATGGGCGTGCTCGCGTTCCGCGACCCGGCGCTCACGGAGGACACCGACACGCCGCGAGTGCAGATCGACGTGTCCGAGTTCCACGTCTACGCCGCGGACTGGCAGCCCGGCCGCGTCGACTGGAGCGTCGACGGCGAGCACGTGAGGACGGTCGAGCAGGCGCCCGCATACCCGCTCCAGATGATGGTCGCCGTGTTCGACTTCCCGGACAAGGAGGGCCCTGAGGACCACGTGCCCGGGCTGGCCGTGGACTGGGTGCGCGGTCCGGCCTGAGCTCCACCCGCAAGAGGCGCT
>Ga0081538_10001819_pt1 | contig 21462 bp, 16 predicted proteins | sample TabmetS5T2R1_FD_71022 | JGI IMG/M metagenome (GOLD analysis project Ga0081538, IMG submission 71022) | Tabebuia heterophylla rhizosphere microbial communities from the University of Puerto Rico - S5T2R1 | ecosystem: Host-associated > Plants > Roots > Rhizosphere ...
ACGGGCCGCCGGTGAACGCCAGGACGGGAGAGCAGCCGAGGTACGGGTCGCGCAGCGCCGCCGCCAGATTGGCCGCACCCACGGTCTGGGCCATGCTGACGCCGGGCCGACCCGTGACGCGGGCATAGCCGTCGGCCATGTAGACCGCCGATGCCTCGCCATGCGTCACGATCCGCTTGATGTCGGTCTTCAGCTCCATCTCGTACAGCGACCGGGTCAGGATCGTCGGCACCAAGAAGACCGAGCCGACTCCGTACGCCTCGAGCGTCCTGGCCAGATACTCGGCACCGGTCATCGTGGGCATGGCGGCTCCTTCGCTCGCGGGCAACGCCTGAGACACAGCGTATATTGCATCGTGTAGGATCTGTCCATGACCGTGCGAGAAGTCGGGCTGGTCGGACTGGGGCTGATGGGCTCGGCGATGTCGACCCGGCTGCTCGCTGACGGCTTCGCCGTCGTGGGGTACGACATCGCCGCCGGCGCCCGCGAGGCGCACAACGCCCGGGGCGGCACGGTCGCCAGCGGACCCGCCGACGTCGCGAAGCAGTGTCCGGTGGTGATCCTGTCGCTGCCGAACGGCCAGGTGAGTCGTGAAGTCTGCTTCGGGCCCGGCGGCGTCGTCGAGGGGGTCCGTGACGACTCGATCGTGGTCGAGACCAGCACGGTGCTGCCGGACGAGGCCGAGGCGATGGCGGCGGACCTCGCCGAGCGAGGTGCCCACTTCGCCGACGCGGCGCTCAGCGGTCACAGCGAGATGGTCGGCCGGGGCGACGCGCTCGGCATGATCGGCGGTGACCCGGCCGACGTCCCGGTGGTCGAGCCGATCCTCGACGCATTCTGCCGCGAGGTCATGCATGTCGGCGGCCACGGTGACGGCATGCGGGCGAAGATCGTCGTCAACGAGATCCTGACGATCAATCGCTTCGCGGTCGCCGAAGGTCTCGTCCTCGCCGAGAAGCTGGGCGTTGACGTCGGCCGGATGCTCGACGTGCTGCGCGCCAGTGCAGCGTACAGCAAGGCGATGGACATGTGGGGCGACCGGATGGTCGAGCGTCGCTACACCGAGCCGGCGTCGCGGCTCGACAGTCACAGCAAGGACGCCCGGCTCACGATCCAGCTCGGCCGCGAGCACCAGGCACCGATGCTGCTGACCACGCAGATCAACCAGGTCGTCCAGGCGATGCTCGCCAACGGCATGGCCGAGCTCGACAACTCCAGCGTCGTCGAGGCGCTCCGGGCCCTGGCCGGCATCGCGCCGAAGCTGCCCGACCGCGACAGCTCCTGACCCGTTGGGATACCACGTTCTCGTGGTAATCGCTCACTCTGCATGGCGTCGATGCCATGCTGAGTGCCGCTCGGACTGCACTCGAGCGGCTAGACCTGGCCCTTGAGGCGTCGCAGATAGTCCGCGCGGTCGAGCGGGTTGTTGTCGGTACGCGGTCGCGACGGCGCCGGTCCGCTGACCGGCCGGTGGTGGCCGTACGCGCTCTCCAACACGCCCTCGCCCCGGGTCAGCCCGGCCAGTCCCTGGTCGAGGGCATGAATTTGGGTCGCCGGGATCTCCCCCTCGATGACACAGACCGAGCCGCGCATCGTCTGGGTGCCGGGCACGCCCCGCAGTCGCGACAACGCCGCCAGCACCGAGCCGACCGCGTCGGCCGGAATCTCGAGCCAGAACCGCTGCATCGGCTCGTAGACCTTCGTGCCCGCCCGGCGCAACGCGCTCATCAAGACCAGCGGCGTCAGCCGACGAAAGTCGCCGGCCGAGCTCGACGACTTGCTCCAGCCGTACGGCGGTGGCGGCGTGTAGCCCGAATGGGTCATGGTCACGAGGCAGTCGGTCACCTCCCATCCGTACCGGCCCTGCTGGAGCGTCTCGCGGACAGTCTCCTCCACGGCGCGGATGAAGGAGTACGGCAGCGAGCCGAGCTCGATCTCGAGCCGGAAGTCGACGCCACTGTCCATCGGCGCCGGATCGATCCGCAGCCCCACCGTCGCCTGGAACGGATTGTCCTCGTCATCCATCGACTCCACCGCGGCACCGGTGCCGATCGGCCGCTCCCGGCAGATCGTCGTGGTCTCGCGGAACGTGACGTCGATGCCGTACTCGTCGGCCAGGGTGGCCTGGACGACCTCCTTCTGCACCTCGCCGTACAGCGACACCGACGTCTCGTGCCGGAGGTCGTCGTGCCGCAGGTCGATCAACGGATCCTGCTCCGCGAGCTGCGTCAGCGCGGCGTACAGGGCGCCGTTGTCGCGACGACGGATCGGCTCGACGATCGTCTCCAGGGTGGGCGGAGCGAAGTGAGCCTCGTTCGCCGGCCCGCGCGGCTGGCCGATCGGGTCGCCGATCCGGACCTCGGCGAGCCCCCAGAGCTTGGCGATGTGGCCCGCGGAGACCGCGTCGGTTCGGACGTCGGTGCCCTGCTCGAAGACCCGAACTGCTGTGACCTTGCCGTCCCGGCCGGCGCCGTACGACACCCGGTCGCGCGACCGCAGCCTGCCGGAGAGCATCCGGACGTACGCGATCTTCTCCCCGGCCGGACCGCGCTCGATCTTGAACACCGTGCCCGAAACGGGTCCGTCGTCGTCGCCGGACTCGGTCGGCAGCAGCTCGCGGATGCCGCCGATGAGCGCATCGATGCCGGCGCCGGTGATGGCGGAGCCGAAGAACACCGGCTGTACGAGGGCCTGCCGGGTCTGCCTCGCGAGCTCGCGGCGGAGCCGACCGTACGACACCCGCGACGCGTCGTCGACGTACGCGGCCAGCAGCGCGTCGTCGTTCTCGGTCAGGACGTCGACCAGCCGCGAACCGAAGCCAGGGTCGGTCCGGCCGTACGCCTCGAACTCCGCCTCGCGGCTGCCGAGCCGACGGGTCGACCCCATCGCGACGGTCGACGGCGCCAGCCGCTCGGCGATGTCGCGCAGCAGCCCGTCGTGGCGCGCGCCGGCGCGGTCGATCTTGTTGACGAAGAGCAGGGTGGGGATGCGCAGCCGACGAAGCGTCCGCATCAGGACACGAGTCTGCGACTGCACGCCCTCGACCGCGGAGACGACGAGCACGACTCCGTCGAGGACACCGAGCACCCGTTCCACCTCGGCGATGAAGTCCGGGTGGCCGGGCGTGTCGATGAGGTTGACCGTGACGCCGTCGAGCGCGAACGAGACGACCGCCGACTTGATCGTGATGCCGCGGGCCCGCTCGAGGGCCAACGAGTCGGTCTGGGTGTCGCCGTCGTCGACGCGGCCGACCCGGTCGATGACTCCGGCGGCGTAGAGCAGCCGCTCGGTCAGACTGGTCTTACCGGCGTCGACATGGGCCAAGATTCCGAGGTTGAGCGTTGCCAAGCGTCGAGTCCTTACGTGAGGGGAGCACTCCTTCCTGAAGGAACGTCGACGCAGGGCGCATTCGCTTACTCCTCGGCTCGTTTCGTACGCGGTGCCTGTCAGTGCAGCAGACGGACCGATCGGCGGCAACCGAATTACCACCCGGGCGCCGCCCGGATCCCGCGCGTGGCGGCTACAGGTTGAGTTCAGGTCGCGACCAGGCCGGATGGCGACCATGGCGACGTGAGCGACTTCTTCGAGCACTATCCGGCGCCGGTCGAGGAGTTGGTCGGGATCGCCGCCCAGCTGTCCCGCCATGCGCGTGACACCACCTCGACCGTGGACGACGTCAAGAAGGACATGGGCCGAGCGGCCGGCGCGGTCGACGGGGACCTGAAGACTCCGATGCACCAGGCACCCCACCCGTTCGAGCTCAACGGCCGGAACGTCGCCGAAGGCGGCCGGTTCGCCAGCGGCGTCCTGATGCTGTTCGCCCAGGAGGTCAAGAACTACAACGACGGCATCGACCAGCTCAACGCCCAGATCGGCGACAGTGCCGGAGTGGACGCCACGCCCGACGGTGCGCTTACCGCGCGACTGCAATCGTTGTACGCGGAACAGGCCCGACTCGAGGCCGACCTCGACGACGACGCGGCCCTGGTCGCCGGCATGCTCGAACGCGGCCCGAACGCCACGGACATGGAGTTCCTCCGGCGGAATGGTCACCTCCTCACAGTCGACCCGGCGACCGACCCCGCCGTCCGATGGGCGTTGTCGCGCATGCCGGAGGGCGATCCCGTGGCCATGCGCAACTGGTGGGCCGGCCTGACCCTCGCCCAGCAAGCCGCGCTCATCGCGTACTACCCCCAGCGGCTCGGCAACGCCGACGGCCTGCCCGCCGAGGTACGGGACGAGGCCAACCGGCTCGTCATGGACCTCGACTACCAGCGGCTCACGGCGAAGCAGGACGCCGGCACGCTGACGCCCCTCGAGGCGAGAGCGCTGGCCAACATCGAGCACGTTCGGAAGCAGATCGCGGCACGTGATGCACACGTCGATCCGCTCTCCGGCCAGCCGGTGCCGGTCCAGCTCTACGTCTATGACCCGTACGCGTTCGGCGGCGACGGGCGGGTCGCGATCGCCACCGGCAACCTCGACCGGGCCGACCACGTCGCGATCGGTGTTCCGGGTGTCGGTTCGAGCGTTCAGGGCCTGCTCGCCGGGACGCCCCACAACATCTATGACGCCAGCCGGCGGGCCAGTGGCGATTCGGTCGCGGTGCTCGACTGGATGGGCTACGACTCGCCGAACGCCCAGGGCTGGACGCAACCGGGGGACATCGGCGGCCTGTTCACCGACGGCATGGCCGACGATGGCGCGCAGCGGCTGGCCGCCGACGTCGCCGGCCTCCAGACCATCAGGTCGGACGATCCCACGCACCTGACCGTGATCGGCAGCTCGTACGGCAGCACGACCGCGGGCATCGCGGCCGCCGAGTACGGGATGCGTCCCGACGACCTGGTCTTCGTCGGCAGCCCGGGCATCGACGCCGACAGCGCCGGCGACCTGACGACCGGCCACGACCACACGTGGGTCGGCAGCGCCAGCCAGGACCCCATCACGGGATTCGGCAGCGCCACGCCGAACACCGACCCGGCCGAGGCCGACTTCGGCGCGCAGCGGTTCCAGGCCGAGCGCGTCGAACGTCACTCCGGAAGCCCGCTGGACAACCACGGCGGGTACGACGACCCGAACTCCGAAGGGCTCTACAACATCGGCGCCATCGTGACCGGTCGGTACGGCGACGTGCACCACGCCGAGCACCGGCACGGCTACGGGGACCCGGATCCGGAGACGTTCCGGCAACCCCGGCAGCTGCACCACTGACCGCTGTGCTGGAGTAGCCCGGTGGACGCCGCCGCGATAGCCGAACGCTTCGGGCTCGGTCGTGCGGCCCGGCTGTCCGACGGCCCGGTCGCTCGTGGCCGGCAGGGCGTCGTGTGGCGACTCGAGACCGCCGACGGCAGGTGGGCCGTGAAGGTGCCGTTCGAGCGATCCACCGAGGCGGACGTACGGCTGGCCACCGGCTTCCACGAGGCGGCGTACGCGGCCGGCGTACCGACGCCCGAGGTGCGACGCACCGTCGAGGGATCCGTCTTCGCCACCGTCGACGGCACGCAGGTGCGGGTGTACGAGTGGGTCGACCTGCGCCCACCGGACCTTCGGCTCGATCCGGAGCTCGTGGGTGCGACCGTGGCGACGCTGCATCGGGTGTCCGGCACCGTCGATGGGTCGACCGACGCGGAGGCCTGGTGGTACCGCGATCCGGTCGGCGCTGACCGGTGGGACGAGCTGGTCGCGCGACTGCGGGCGGAGGGGGCGCCGTTCGCCGGTCGGCTCGCCGCGCTGCGCGACGAGCTGGTCGCCCTGGAGTCGTGGCTGACGCCGCCCGAGAACGAACGGACCTGCCATCGCGACCTCTGGGCCGACAACGTCCTGCCGACGGCGGACGGCGGGATCTGCGTCATCGACTGGGAGAACAGCGGGCCGGCCGATCCGAGCCACGAGCTGGGCTGCGTGCTGTTCGAGTTCGCGCGCCGCGACCGCGGTCGGGCTCGCGCCCTGGTGTCGGCCTACCGCGCCGCCGGCGGGCCGGGCCGAGTGGATCGGCGCGAGCACTTCTCGATGCTCATCGCCCAGCTCGGGCACATCACGGAGATCGCCGCGAGCGACTGGCTCGAGCCCAACGAGCGCTCACCCGATCGGGCCGACTCGGCGGCGTGGATCGGCGAGGTGCTCGACGAGCCACACACCCGCGACGTGCTCGACGGGCTCCTCGCCGCCGCCCACGACCGCGACCGATGACAGCGGTCGAACGACTGCCGGCTACTCGAGCGTGACGTACGGCAGCGTGACGGGAGCGCCGGCGGTCCAGTCGAGCACGTCGGCCTGCGTACTCCCCTCCGGCACCAGCACGTCGATCGCGTTCGGGTCGGCGGTGTCGGTGTCGCGGGCGTCGACGTTGCCGTCGTAGATCCCGGCGCCGCCGCCGAAGCGGAACTCCTTGATCCATCCCATGTCGGTGCCCTCGGTCGACTCCCAGTAGTCGCGGTCGTAGACCGGTCGGACGTGCCCGGTGCCCTCGCCGTCGCCGGCGTGACTCATCATCGCCACCGCGTACTCCGCGGTCGCGAGGTCGACCGAGCCGAGCGCGGACAGTGGCACCGACACGACGACCTGCTTCGTCGCCGGCAGCCCCAGCAGCGACGCCGAGCTCACGGTCGTCCCCGCCGCGTCGCGTACGCCCAGGTCGTTGAAGCCGTCGGCGGTGACGACGAGGTCGTACGGCGCGGCCAGCTGCGCGTTGGTGCCGGGGAGGGCCGGCACCGGATCCGAGCCGGCGCCGGAGCGCAGGTAGACGTTGAACCGCTGCACCGAGATCTGGTTGCCGCCCCACGGGTTCGCGACGTCGCCGGCCAGGGTCACGACGAAGTTCGCGTTGACGCCGTCGTCGTAGACGCCGAACCCCGTCAGGTCGAACGCGCCGGGATTGAAGGCGGCGTTGGTCGGATAGACGTACGTGCCACGGCCGTTGTCGTCGCCACTCGGATCGGCGAAGTCGCCGACGGACGTACCGAAGTTGGTCGACGTCACCTCGCGCCGGACCATCGACGTGCCACCGTCGGCGCCGATCGCGACGACGGTGATGGCGTTGCGGCCCAGCGTGAGCGGGACGTCGACCGCGTACGAGCCGTCGGCGGCCAGTGCGATCTCGGTCGTCTCGCCTCTGGCGTTGACGTACGCCGCGACGCCGTCGGTCTGCCCGCGCACGGTGACCGTCGCGGCGTCGGTCGTCGAGCCGTCGGCCGGCTCCGTGACGGTCAGCGCCGGCCCGGCCGGCAGGTCACCGTCGGCATACCGGTCGGCGACCGGCGCCGGTGTCTCGACCGGCGCCCCGGCGTCGATCGAGTGGGCCAGCCGGACGAACTGCGCCATCGACCAGGCCAGCGGCGTCGCCGAACCGGTCCCCTCGCCGAACTCGAAGCCGTGCGCGTCGGCCCGGTCCCACACCTGCTCGGGAATCAGGTACCCGGCGTTGGCCGCCGCGGCCATCGTCCGCAGGTGCTGGGTCGCCGATCGGCCGGCGGCCAGCTCGTACTCGCCTCGCTCACCGGTGAGCAGCGGCCAGAGCCGGCCGACGCCGGTGCCGTCGTACGGTGCGCCGTCGGCCTTCTCGCCGTAGCCGTCGTGGTTGTAGCGGTACCACATCGGCCCGTTCGGGGTGTCGACCTTGATCGTGGCGTCGACCTCCGGCAGCGACTCGAGCACCTTCGGGTCATCGACCGGGTAGGCGCCGAGCCGGACCAGGTCGAGGAAGCCGGCGTCGACGATGCTGCGCTCGTCGTGGGCGCCGCCGCCGTTGTTGATGTCGAGGATGTGCCCGTCGTTCGGGTCGCCGTTGTCGTCGATCCGCTCGAAGTAGCGCCCGTCGCCGTGCGGCCCGGTCGTCGTGAACGTCCAGTCGTCGACCTGGCGCTGCCACTCGTCGGCGACGCCGGTGTAGAGCGCGGCCGACGCCTCGTCGCCGTTGGCCCGCGCGATCTCGGCCGCGATGACGAGCCCGGCGATCTCGGCCGCGATCGTGCTCGGCGAGTAGCCGCCCTCCTCCTCCCACCGCTCCTGCGGTGTCGCCGGACCGTTGGCGACCAGGAAGTCGGCCGCCTTCTTGACGTGCTGCTCCCAGGTCTCCGCGTCGTCGCGACCGAGCTGGCCGGCCAGCACGATCGGGAACGCCACCTCGTCGAGCTGCAGGCCGGTCCAGTAGGGCGTGCCGTCGAGCAGTGAGTTCTGCGGGAACGACCCGTCCGGCTTCTGCTGCACCTCGAACAGGTAGTCCAGCGACCGCTCGGCGGCGGCCCGGTCGCCGGCGGCGAGCTGCGCTGTCGCCACCTGGTAGAGGTCTCGGGCCCACACCAGGTGGTAGCCCCCGACACCGGGCTCGTCGGCGTTGATGGCCTGTCCCCACGGCACTGTCAGCGAGGCGATGTTGGCGCCGCGGTAGGTCTTGTCCTCGTGCGCCGCCAGGGTCATCACGGCGACGTTGTACTGGGTCCGCAGACCCTGGCGGACGCTGCGCGGCGCCGGGTCGAGCCGGTCGAGGTAGCGCCGCCAGCCGCGCTCGTACGCGCCCTGGGTCCGACCGAACGGCTGCCGCAGCGATGCCCGGGCGGTGGACAGCGCATCGGGGCCGCTGCCGCCGAAGCCGAGCGCGACCGTCGCCTTGGCCCCGCGACCGGACCGCGCGAGCCGGCCGACCTGGACGACATTGCCGTCGGTGGCCGACGTGTAGTCCCAGTCGAGCGTGTGGTCGTCGCGCAGGTCGGTCCAGCCGTCGCTCACCCCGGAGAACCCGTTGGACACCGCGCCGAAGCCCGGGCGAGCCGCCAGGGCGCTGGCGACGTCGCCGTCCTGACTGAGCAGCGCCGAGCCGTCCGACCACGCGCTGTCGTGCCGGCCGCTGTTCGCGAGGGACGGGTTGTAGAGGACGTACGCCGTGTAGCGACCGCCGTCGAGGCTGGTCAGCCGGACGTCGACCAGGACCGTCGAGCGAGCCGGGTCCGTGGCATAGGTCTTGACGATCCGGTAGCGCCCGTCGACGTCGGTGTTGACCTGCCGATAGGTCAGCGCCTCGTCGTCGAGCAGCTGGATCCGATGGGTCGTGGCATCCCGCTCGAGCTCGGTGAACGTCTCGCCGTCGGTCACGATCAGCTGCAGGTCCTGGACGTTGGCGACGTCGACCGTGGGGTAGTAGACCTCGGTCAGCACGCCCTGCGAGAGCGTGTGCCAGACCTTCGACGCGGTGGTCGCCGACGTCCCGATCCCCTGCTTGGCGCCGGTGGTCCAGCTCGACGAGTCGCCGGGTGCCCCGGGTGCTTCGCCGTCGGGCGCCGCGGTCGACGGGAGCTGTCCGACGCTTCCGAGAGTGACTCCGGCGATCGCCAGTCCGACACGTGCTGTCCGCCGCATGATGGCTCCCCTCGGTCCGCGCGTACTGCGACGCTAGCGACCCGAGGGCCGGTCGGGAACCCCGTCAGTTCCGCGCGGTCGATGCCGCTGCCCGAGCCGTTTCGATCGCGGCCCGCGCGCCGGCCTCGAGGGCCGGGAGGTCGCGGTAGATCGGCAGCACCTTGAAGCCCAGCTCGAGGTACGGCCCGATCTCCGCCGACGCCGGATGGATGCCGACCCACCGATCGGCCCGGCGGCAGCTGTCGGCGATCCGCTCCACCAACCGCTGGTGCTCCGGATGCCGCAGCTCCAGCATCGGCGGCAGCCCGGCCGAGGACGCGAGGTCGCTCGGCCCGACGTGGACGGCGTCGACCCCCTCGACCGCAACGATGTCGTCGATCGCCTCCACACCCGCCACGGTCTCGACCATCGCGATGCACACCGCGCGTTCGTCGCCGACCGCCGGGGAGTACGGCGCCAGCTCCATCGCCGGTCGGATCGCCCCCCAGCTGCGGTGACCGTGCGGCGGGTAGCGCATCGCGTCGACGATCCGAGCGGCCTGCTCAGGGGTCTCGATCAGGGGCACGATGACGCCCTGCGCGCCGGAGTCGAGGGCCCGGCCGATCTCCGCCGGGCTGTTCGACGACACCCGCACGATCGCCGGCGTACCCGAGATCGCGATCGCCTGCAGCATGCCGAGCATCGACTCGTAGCCGATCATGCCGTGCTGGGTGTCGATGCCGACCCAGTCGAAGCCCAGACGACCGACGGCCTCGGCGGCGATCGGGTTCGGCATCTGGAGCCAGGCGCCCAGCGCCGGCCCGTCGGCCTCCAGGGTCGCCCGCAACGTACGTCCGGTCACATCGTCGCCCTCTCTCTCGGACTCGGTTCTCTCGCGCTCAGGGCCAGCGGGCGAACCGGCGATCCGGTCGCGCCCACCAGTCGTAGCGGGGACATGACGAAGACGAACTCGTGGACCGCGGCCGCCGCCAGCTCGTCGAGGTCCATGACCTCCACCAGATGGATGGCATGGTCCACGAGCAGGATGCCGTGCACCGGCAGGGCCGAGTGGGTCGGGCCGGGACCGACCACCTCCGCGGCGAGGGTCTCCGCGCCGACGAGCCGGACCCGCCTCTCCGCGAGCCACCGGGCCGCCTCGACGCCGATCCCGGGTGCGCCGGTACGAGCGCCGACGAAGGCGTCCGCGTCGTCGAAGTAGCGACCCCACCCGGTACGGACGAGCACGGCGTCACCGCTTCGGACCGGCGTGCCCTGCTCGGTCGCCGCGGCCTCGAGCTCGTCCGGCGCGATCTCGTACGCCGCGTCGAGCACGTCCCGGCCGACCGCGCGTGGCACGTCCAGCAGGACTCCCCGGCAGACGACCGGCGGCAGCGCGTCGATGCCGAGCGCCGTCAGTGCCCCGGTCCGCTGGGTCTCCCGCGCGTCGACGCCGCCGTGCAGCCGGCCGTGCTGGGAGATGTGTCCGATCGCGTCGACATGGGTGCCGACGTGGGTCCCTGTGACGACCAGGTCGGCCGCCGACGAGCCGCCGTCGGCCCGCACCCGGTCGCCGTGCCGCAGCGCGAGGGCGTGGTGATAGCTCGGGTGGGTTCGCGACTGTGGCATGCCGTTGAACATCGGTCGACCCAGGTCGAAGACCCGGCTGCCCGCCACGAGCGCGTCGAGGTCCACGCGAGCCCTCCCGTCCTGGTACGGAGCGGCCCATGATCGACGACGGCCGCCGCCCGTCCGCGCCATACTCTACATAACGCATCGTGTAAAGTTCTGCCGAACGGGAAGCGAGGACGGGATGCTGCCGCTGGAGAAGATGCGGGTGCTCGATCTGACCCGGTTCCTCACCGGCCCCTACTGCACGATGGTGCTGGGCGACCTGGGCGCCGACGTCGTCAAGATCGAGCGCCCGCCGCACGGCGACGACTCGCGGAAGCTCGGCCCGCACGTCGACGGGGAGAGCTACTGCTTCACCATGGTCAACCGCAACAAGCGCAGCGTCGGGCTCGACATCTCGACCGGGCCGGGCCGCGAGGTTCTCCTGCGGTTGGCGGCCACTGCCGACGTGGTCGTCGAGAACTTCCGGCCCGGGGTCGTCCGGCGCCTCGGCATCGACGCGGAGACGATGCGGGCCACGAACCCGGGGCTCGTGTACTGCTCCATCTCGGGGTTCGGCCAGGACGGGCCGTATCGGAACCGGCCCGGGTTCGACATCATCGCCCAGGGTGTCTGCGGCTTCCTGCGCATGACCGGGCATCCCGGCGACCGACCGGCGAAGTTCGGCATCGCCGTCAACGACCTGGTCGCCGGCGCCACCGCGGTGCAGGCGATCCTCGCGGCGTACATCCACCGGCTCACCACGGGCACCGGCCAGTCCATCGACGTGTCGCTGGTCGACTCGGGACTGGCGTTGACGATCTGGGAGTCCGCCGCGTACTTCGGTGCCGGCGAGCTCCCCGTCCAGACCGGTACGCGGCATCGCCGGAGCGCGCCGTACCAGGCCTTCCGGACCCAGGACGGCTACGTCACCATCGGCGCGAACACCGACCGGATGTGGCACGCGCTCTGCGTCGACGTCCTCGACGCGCCGCACCTCCTCACCGACCCACGGTTCGCCGAGCGGAGGACCCGGCTGGCGCACCACGATGAGCTGGAGACGCAGATCGAAGCCGTCACGACCACGCGGCCGACCCGGCACTGGGTCGAGCGGCTCGACTCCGCGGGCGTGGCCGGCGGGCCGGTCTACCGCTACGACGAGACCCTCTCCGACGAGCACGTCCTCGCCCGGGGCATGGTCCGCGAGGTCGACCACCCGCGACTCGGTCGGATCAAGACCCTCGGGCCACCGGCGAAGTTCTCCGCGACGCCGCTCGAGCTGCGACTGCCGGCACCGTCGATCGGGCAGCACACCGCCGATGTACTCGACGAGATCGGGTACGCGCGCGCCGAGATCGACCAGCTCTTCGAGGCCGGCACGGTATACCGGGCGACGTCACCCGAGCCGACATCGGAGGCATCCGCATGACCGAGGACGTCTACCTGGAGACCAGCGGCAGCATCGCCACGATCGTGCTCAACCGCCCGCACAAGCGCAACGCCCTGACGCTCGGCATGTGGCGGCGCCTCCCCGAGCTGCTCGACGAGTTCGAGGCCGACGCCGACCGCAAGGTCCTCATTCTTCGGGGCGCGGGCGACAAGGCGTTCTCGGCCGGAGCCGACATCAGCGAGTTCGAGACGCTGCGGGCCACGCCGGAGGCCAACGAGAAGTACAACGAGGTGGCCGACCGGGCCCAGGAGACGCTGGCCGGCCTGTCGAAGCCGACCATCGCCCTGATCCGGGGCGCCTGCGTCGGCGGCGGCTGCGGCCTGGCCGTCTCGTGCGACCTCCGCGTCTGCGGGCCGTCGGCGCGGTTCGCCATCACCCCGGCGAAGCTCGGCATCGTCTATCCGGTCAGCCTGACCAAACGACTCGTCGACCTGGTCGGTCCCGCCCAGGCCAAGGCGATGCTGTTCACCGGCGCCGCGCTGACCGCCCGGCAGGCGTACGAACGCGGGTTGGTCAACGACGTCTACGAGGACGACGCGGTCGAGGCGGAGGCCGTCGCCCTGGCCGAGACGATCGCGACGCGGGCGCCGTACTCCATCCGGGCGACCAAGCAGGTGATCTCGCTCATCACGGCCGGCCTGACGAAGGAGAGCGACGAGACCCTGGCGATCCGCACCCGCGCCGTCGACACCGAGGACTACCGCGAGGGCGTGCGCGCCTTCCTCGAGAAGCGGCCGGCCGTCTTCACCGGTCGTTAGCAGGTCCGTCGAGAGGCAGCCGCCATGACCCGATCCGTGACCGTCGACGCCACCGGTCTCGAGGCCTTCACCCGGACCGTGCTGGAGACGACCGGGCTCGAACCGGCCGACGCGACGGCCGCCGCCGACGTCCTCGCCCGCACGACCCTGCGGGGCATCGAGAGCCATGGCATCTGGTTCCTGAACCGGTACGTCCAGCAGCTGCGCGACGGCGGCGCCACCGCCCGGGCCCAGCCGACGACCGTCGTGGACCGAGGCGCCCACGTGGTGCTCGACGGCGGTGCGGGCCACGGGCCGGCCACCGCCTCACGCGCGACCCGCGTCGCGATCGAGCGCGCCCGAGAGCACGGCGTCGCGGTCGTGTCGGTGCGCAACGCCAACCACTTCGGAGCCGCCGGGCACTACGCCCTGATGTGCGCCGAGGCGGGCTGCGTCGGCCTCGCGCTGTCGAACACGCCGCCGATCATGGCGGTCACCGGCTCGGGCAGTCGGAGCATCGGCAACAACCCGCTCGGCTTCGGCGCGCCGCGTACCGACGGACCGCCGATCGTGCTCGACATCGCGATGAGCAAGGTGGCCGGCGGCAAGGTGCGGATGGCCGTCGAGACCGGGGACTCGGTCCCGGCCGGCTGGATCCTCGACCCCGACGGCCGGCCGACGACCGACCCGGCGGACTTCTTCGTCCGGCGCGGGGCGTTGCTGCCGCTGGCCGAGCACAAGGGGTACGGCCTGGCGTTCATGATCGAGACGCTCGCCGCCGTGCTCTCCGGATCGGCGATGGCGAGCGGGGTCGGCAACTGGCTGTACGCACCGCAGACGCCGGCCGACCTCGGATACTTCCTGCTGGCCATGGACATCGGCGCCGACTTCCCCGACCGGATGCGGGCACTGTGCGACGAGATCACGTCGGCGCCACGAGCACCCGGGATCGACCGCATCTTCGTACCCGGCGAGATCGAGCACGAGCACGAGCGGCGGGCCCGGCGCGACGGGCTGACGCTGCGCGACGAGGTGTGGTCGGCGCTGTCCGAGCTGGCCGACGACCTCGACCAGCGACCCGAGCTCGAGGCGATCCGGCGATGACCGACACGACGAGGAGACCCAGGTGAAGCCGAAACTGTTCGTCCCGCAGCCGATTCCGGACGCCGCGGTGGCGCGGTTGCGAGAGCGCTGCGACGTCACGATGTACCCGCACCTGGACCGCCGGATCGGCCGGGCCGAGCTCCTCGAGGCGGTCCGCGACCAGCAGATCCTCTACGCCCTCGGCGAGATCGACTACGACGCCGAGGTACTCGACGCCGCGACCGAGCTCCGGCTGATCGCCGCGATGCACGTGGCCGCCACGTTCGTCGACATCCCCGGGGCGACCGAGCGCGGCATCCCGGTCACCGGCATCCCCAACACCGGTCTCGCCCGCACCACCGCGGAGTTCACCTTCGCGCTCCTGATCGCGACGGCCTGGCGGCTGCCCGAGGCGGACCGGTTCCTGCGCGCCGATCAATGGGTGCAGAACCAGTCGATGGCGTTCCTCGGGAGCCGGCTGTACGGCGCGACGCTGGGCATCGTCGGCATGGGCGCCGTCGGCACCGGCGTCGCGGTCCGGGCCCGGGCCTGCGGCATGCGGGTCGTCTACACCAAGCGGACGCCGCTGTCGCCGGTCGAAGAGGCGAGCCTCGGCGCGGAGTACCGCTCGCTGCCTGACCTGTTCCGCGAGTCGGACTTCGTCGCCCTGACACCGGCCCTGACCAAGGCCACCGACGGCCTGGTCACCGGCGAGCTGATCGCGACCATGAAGCCGAACGCCATCCTCGTCAACACCTCGCGCGGGCCCGTACTCGACGAGGCCGCTCTCGAGGAGGCACTCGCCGCCGGTCGCATCCGCGGCGCCGGCCTCGACGTCTTCCAGCACGAGACCCATACCCACGGGCCGACCGGGCCGTCGGCGCGGTTGCGGGAGCTGCCCAACGTGGTGCTGACACCACACATGGGCAGTGCCGCCCGCGAGACCCGGGACGAGATGGCGCTGCGCACCGTCGAGAACATCGAGCGGTTCCTCGACGGCGAACGGCCCCTGGACATGCTCAATCCGGAGGTGTACGGCGAGGCGCCCCGACGTACCGAGGTCATCGGCTGACGGGCTAGATCGCGCCGTTCGGGTTCGGGTGGTCGCAGCGGAAGGGCGGCCGTCCCGTCGCGCCGTGGTACGTCACGTCCTTCCCGTCGACGCGCAGCACGATCCGGTAGCCGTCGACGAGTGCCTGGGTGTACATCTTGCCCGGCTCGGGACAGCCCAGGCTGCCGTCCCGCCAGGTCACCGGGTCGTGCGCGACCACGCCGATGTCGTCGGGATCGACGCCGGTCTCGCGGGCCAGGTCGGAGATCGCGGCGGCGAGCGGGCCGTCCTCGGGCATGGGTTCCTCCGTCGGCGTCGGGATGTCGCGGTCCCGGGTCGGTGTCGCGGGCGACTCCGGGTGGCGGGTCGGCTGGCGAGTCGGTTCGCGGGTCGGCTGGTGGGTCGGGTCGAAGGGCCCCCTCGACGGTGTCGCCGTGTCGGACCGCGTCGTGACGCTGGACGACGGCTCGCCGTCCGCCCGCTCCGACTCGACCGCGTCGCCGTCGCTCCCGCAGGCCACCGCGGCGGAGGCGATCACCGCCACTGCGGCGAGGGCGATCGCGGGTCTCGACGCCGTGCTCACCACGCCGCCACCCTAGGGCCGAGCCGGGCACCGCCGCGCTTCACTCGTTCAAGTGTTCGGGAAATCGGGCATAGCGGACATGATCGCGCACCTGAACGAGTGAAGCGGGACCCTGCGGCCCCGTCAGAGCAGCAGCCGCTCCTCGAACGGCGCCCGTGACATCACGTGCGCCTCGTCCTCGGTGATCGCCACCATCTCCTCCAGTCGGACCCCACCGCCACCGCGTACGCCGTCGACCCAGATCAGCGGCTCGACGGCGAACACCATGCCGGGCTCGAACTCCACGACCGGGGCACCCGGCAGGGACTCCCCGATGTACGGCGGCTCGTTGGCGCCGATGCCGACGCCGTGCCCGATGAACAACGACAGGAAGCGGCCGCCCAGACCGTACTCGTCGGCCTTCGACCGGATCGCGTCGGCGGCGTCCTCGTTGGTGAACCCGGGCCGCATCTTCTCGATGCCGGCCTGCAGCGCGTGGTAGACGGCGGTGTAGATCTCCTGCTGCCGCCGCGACGGCTTGCCGCAGATCGTCGCCCGGGCGATGTCGCCGTAGTAGCCGCCCCAGCTCGCGCCGATGTCGATGAACACGATGTCGCCGTGCCGGATGATCTTGTCGCTCGAGATCCGGTGTGGCGGCGCCATGTGCTCGCCGGACGCGACGAACGGCGTCATGACGTGGGCGTACTCGCCGCCGAGCCGGAAGAGGGTCCGCATCGCCTCGGCCGCGACCTCCATCTCGCGGACGCCGACCGCCACCGTCTCGATCCCGGTCACGGTCACGGCGTCGCCGATCGCGCAGGCCTCCTCGATCAGCTGCAGCTCCTCGGGCAGCTTGATCCGCCGGGCCCGCAGCATCGCGCTGTCGCCGTCGGCCACCTCGAGATCCGGCAGCGCCGCTCGCAGCGCCAGCGCCAGGCTCGTGTTGCACTCGTCGATGCCGATCGTGCCCTTGGTCAGCCCGTGGTTCTCGAGTACGGGCACCAGCGTCTCGCGTACGAAGCCCTCGATCAGGCCGCGGTCCTCGATGATCGGGATCGTGTGGACCTCGGTGATCCACGGCATCGTGTAGTCGACGCGGTCCCGCTCGCCGCCGGAGCAGAAGAGCGCCGGATCGGCGTCGCCCACGAGCAACGCACCGTTCAGCGCCGTGCTCTTGCACGAGATCAGCTGCGGTCGCAGGTCGGTGAGATAGCGGACGTTCTCGTCCTTCCAGACCAGGATCGCGTCGAGCTGGTCACGCTCCCGCTCGGCCTGCGCCTTGCCGACGCGTTTCGTCCGCAGGGCGGCGAGGTCGATCCGGTCCTCGTAGCCGACCTGGAACTGTCCGCGCGCGAATCGGTCCATCGCTACTCTCCTCATTCGCTGCCACATCGTATCGAATATAGGATGTTTGTCCATCGGCTCGAGGACGGAGGAACCCGGCCATGCTGCGGAACACCGACCTGTCCATGACACAGGAGCGCCAGCGGGACAGCCAGCAGTGGATGCTCGACTGGATGATCAAGACGACCGGGCGGGAGCAGAACTTCCAGTACGACGAGCGCCGCTTCCCGCCGGACGCGAAGACGTACCGCATGATCCCCCGCGTCATGTTCAAGCACGGGGCGAAGAAGGAACGGATCGCCCGCGCCGCCGACGAGCGCGGGCACGCGCAGACCGCGATCAGCCTCTACCACGAGGCGGTCGAGGACTACCGCCACGGCCAGCACGCGATCTTCGAGGACGACAACCCGGAGAAGCAGTACATCCACGACCGGATGAGCGCCTGCTACGACCGCATCATCGCGCTGTCCGACGGACGGATCGAGCGGATCGAGATCGAGTGGGCGGGCCACCGGATGTCGGGGATCCTGCACCTCGCGGCCGGCTCCGGGCCGGCTCCCCTGGTGCTCTTCTGCCCAGGGATGGACATGACGAAGGAGGCGCAGCCGCATCCGATCGACAACGTCTTCGCCGCGCGCGGCCTGCACGTGCTCGCCATCGACGGTCCCGGGCAGGGCGTCTCCAACCTGCGCAAGGTGCGGGTGACGGCGGACAACTACGAGCGGGCCGGCAGCGCGTTCCTCGACCACGTCGTCGAGCGCGCGGACGTCGACACCGACCGGATCGCGGTGTCGGGCTTCAGCATGGGCTCGCACTGGGGCACCCGGATCGCGGCCCGCGACGACCGGGTCAAGGCGGTCGCGACCGCGGCGGCGACGTACGGCAGCAAGCGACCGCTCTTCCAGTTGGCCTCCCCGCGCTTCAAGCAGATCTTCATGTACATGGCGGGAATCCACGACGAGGCGGAGTTCGACGAGCTCGCCGCCGAGCTCGGGCTGGTGGACCAGGCGGCCGACGTCACGTGCCCGTCCCTCCAGGTGATCGGCGAGTACGACCCGCTCTGCTACCTCGAGGACGCGTACGAGGTCTACCGCCGGATCGCCGGCCCGAAGGAGCTCTGGGTCATCGAGAACGACTTCCACGTCCCGCTCAACATCCCCAACCTGGGTGGCCTGGACGTCTACCCGTACCTCGCGGACTGGCTGCGCGATGCCCTCGACGGTCGGTTCCCGGAGGGGCACGCCAAGGAGATCCTCATCCGGCAGGACGGCGTCGGCCCGTACGGCGACCAGGTGCCCGGCTACTGGCTGCCCGAGCGGGCCCCGCTGCTGGAGTGAGTCGGCCGGCCGCGTACGCGACGTCAGAACCGGTCGAGCAGCTCGTCGAGGTCGAGGACCCAGGCGATGCTGCGCGACATCAGCTCGAGCGCCATCTCGTGCGAGTCCGTGCCGCGCATGCTCGCGACGCAGTCGCGTACGACGATCGGCGCGTAACCCCGATTGGCCGCGGCGAACGTCGTCGCGTGCACGCAGGTGTCGGTGTTGATCCCGGTCAGGATCACGAACCGCGGCCGCAGGACCCTCGCGAGCAGGAACTCCAGCTCGGTGTGCGCGAAGCTGTCGAGGCTCTTCTTGTCGGTGATGTGGATGTCGGAGTCCGCGAGCAGTCGGGCCGGCACCTCCGACTCGGGTGAGCCGGCCGGCCGGTCGGGACGGGTCCGCGCGGCCCGATGCGGTGCCTGCGAGATCCCGGCCTCGTCGCCGACCCGGAGGTAGGCGAGCCCACCGGCGTGGAAGTCGGCGGCCAGCTCGTGGGCGGGCCGCACCACGTACGTGTGCACCACGGGGATCTGCTCGGCGCGGCAGGCGTCGAGCAGGCGGTGGTTCGCCTCGAGGACGCGCTCCGCTTCGGCCGGCTCCACCACGGCCTGGCCGACCGAGGCGTCGAGGTACTCGCGTTGCAGGTCGACGGTCAGGACCACCGCCCGGCGCTTGTCGAAGTCCAGGGCGTCGTTCATGCGCGCCTTGAACTCACGCCGGTCCGCCACCTCGATGTGCATCGCACACTCCCTCCGACGACGGCCCGATCGAGCCTGGGACCGAGCTTGCCAGATATAATGCAACATGCAATAGTCGCAGGTACCCCGCGTAGGCACGACACGACTCGGGCGGACAGGTGGGCCAGAGCCCACGCCCGGAGAGCAGGTCGGCGCACATGCGCCCGCCCGCATCGGAAGGAAGGTCCGCAAGCATGAGGCGGAAACTGGCGACATCTCTCCTGACCATTCCCGCGCTCGCCCTGGCGGCGTGCTCCGAGGGAGACCCGATCAGCGGAGGATCGGGCGGCGACGAGTTCGACTGCTCGTCGGTCCAGGTGATCGTCCCCTATGAGCCCGGCGGCGGATCCGACCAGCAGGTCCGCCGGCTGCAGGAGGCGCTGGAGAGCGCCCTCGACACCACGCTGAACGTCACCTACCAGGACGGCGGCGACGGCGCGGTCGGGTGGAACGCCCTCGCGAACGCCGCGCCGGACGGTTGCACGATCGCCAATGTCGTCGCGCCCAACATCATGAACCTCACGCAGACCGCGGGGGCGGACCTCGGGTTCGACGCGGCCGAGTTCGAGTACGCCGCGTGGACGGAGTTCTCCCCGAACATCATCGCGGTCGCCCAGGACGACGAGCGCTGGAGCTCGATCGACGAGTTCGTCGAGGAGGCCAGGGCGAACCCGGGAGACCTGACGATCGCCGGCGTCGGCAGCAACGGCGAGCTGCTGATGAAGGAGATCCTGCAGGCGACCGGCATGGAGCTGTCGTACGTGCCGGTGAGTGGCGGGGTCGGCGACATCATCCCCCAGGTCGCGGGTGGCCACATCGACGCGGCCGTCTCGGGCTTCTCACTGCTCGACGGCGACCAGCTCAAGCCGCTCGTCCTGTCCGCGCAGTCCGACGACCTCCCCGACGTGCCGACCTTCGACGAGGCGGGGTATCAGGGCGTCGAGCTCGTGACGTCCTGGGGCTTCATCCTGCCGCCGGACACTCCCGACGCGATCGTCGAGACCTGGAACCAAGGCATCCAAGAGGCACTCGAGGACCCGGAGGTCCAGCAGGCGTACGAGGAGGGGGCCGGCTTCACCGTCCTGCACCAGACCGTGGAAGAGGCGAGGCAGTACTTCGAGGACCAGAACGCCGCCACGACGGCCGCCCTCGAGGCGTCGCCCTGATCCAGGTCCGGCACCCGCGCACCGGGGTCCAGACCAGATGACGAGGACGGCACATGCTTGAGGGACTGCTGACCGCGCTCTCGCCGTCGTCGCTGTTCGTCGTCGCCATCGGCGTCGTCGTCGGGATCCTGGTGGGCGCGTTGCCGGGGTTCACCGCGACGATGGGGACCGCGCTGCTGCTGCCCTTCACGTTCGCCATGGAGCCCGCCCACGGCCTCGCGATGCTGGGCGGCCTCTACGTCGCGGCGATGTTCGCGGACGCGGTGCCGGCCTGCCTCGTCAACACCCCCGGTACGCCGTCGGCCGTGGCGACCGCCTTCGACGGCTTCCAGCTGACCCAGCAAGGACAAGGACAGCGGGCGCTGGTCGCGGCGGGCTTCAGCGCCCTGGTCGGGACGATGGTCGGTGGCCTGGCGTTCCTGTTCCTCTCCGAGCCACTGGCGGACGCCGCGCTGAGCTTCGGACCGCCGCAGTTCTTCTGGATCGGCGTCTTCGCGCTCACGGTCATCGGCAGCATCGCGGGCGACTCGCTCGTCAAGGGCATCCTCGGAGGCGTGCTCGGGATGCTGATCGGCACCATCGGGATCAGCGCGACCGGGGCCGTTACCCGGTTCACCTTCGGCCTGCCCGAGCTGCAGGGCGGGGTCAACATCGTGGCCGCCCTGATCGGCGTGTTCGCGCTCCCGCAGGTTCTCCACATGGTCGCCGAGCGCCACGAGAAGCCGATCGTCGCGGAGTACGAGCGGATCCCCGGCGTCGCCCGGGCGACCGTCGCCGAGATCGTGCGGCATCCGGTCAACGTGACGCGCTCCTCGGTGATCGGCACCGCCATCGGGATCCTGCCGGGCGTCGGCAGCCCAGTGGCCTCCCTGGTCTCGTACAACGAGGCGAGACGGTGGAGCAAGGACAAGGAGAAGTTCGGCAAGGGGGCTGTGGACGGCGTTGTGGCGTCCGAAGCGGCCGGCAACAGCGCCGCCGGCGGATCGCTGGTCCCCCTCGCCGCGCTCGGCATCCCGGGCTCCGCTCCCGCCGCCGTCATCCTCGGCGCCCTGCTGTTGCAAGGCATCCAGCC
>Ga0081538_10001820_pt1 | contig 21461 bp, 25 predicted proteins | sample TabmetS5T2R1_FD_71022 | JGI IMG/M metagenome (GOLD analysis project Ga0081538, IMG submission 71022) | Tabebuia heterophylla rhizosphere microbial communities from the University of Puerto Rico - S5T2R1 | ecosystem: Host-associated > Plants > Roots > Rhizosphere ...
GTTGCGATACGTGGCACCAGCCACGGGCTCGAACGGGATCGAGTACGGGTAGCACTGGGACTCGCCCGGGTCGAGCACCGGGTTCAGGCTCATATCGAGCGGGACGGACGCGAGTGTGATCACGTCGTCCCCGACGAGCGCCTGCAGCCGGTCGACCACCTTCAGGTTCTCCGTCGGCATCGTCGAGACGTTCTCGACGCAGACCTTCCCGTCGACCCAGACGGTGTTCGTGCCCGAGCTCCTCGTCACCTTCACGGTGTACGTGCTCGTCCCTGACTCCCCGGCCTCGAGATTCCAAGAATCCGGCGAGACGGACTTCTCGATCGTCCACTCGAACGTCCTTGTCCAGTGGGCCTCGGCGGTCTTGTAGGCCGAGATCGGCGATGTCGCATGGGCAACCGGCGCGATCACACCGGCCACGATGGCCGCACACGCGACAAGCCACAGCCTCCTGCGGAATGCCATCCGAACCCCTTTCGGTTATGTCACTGCCGGGGTGCCGAGCGGAGGCGAGGCTACGGCCGCATCCTTCCCTCCCCTTCAGAGCACCTTGTCCCCTAGTCGATATCGCGCGTGGAAAATGGTGTCAAGAGAGGACCAGCCGACCGGGGAGCTCGACCTAGACCACCGGGACGAACGGGACGCAGGCCCTGGAGCCCGCCGCTAAGGTAGTGGGCTTCGCGTGCGCAAGGCGCTTGTCATCTCGCTCCTTGCTGTCGCCGTCCTCGCGGGGTCGGGAGCCGCCGCCCTGCATCGTTACGACGCGTCACGCTCCGACCAGCTGGCCGAAGGGATCACGCTGGCGGGGGTCGACGTCGGCGGCATGACGGCCGCGGAGGCACGGACCGCTGTGAGCCGAGAGGTCACAGACCGCCTCGAGCGTCCGCTCGTGCTCAAGTACGGGAAGCGCCCCTTCACCCTCGACCCCGCCCTGTTCGACGTGCGCACGAACGTGGACGAGCTGGTGCGGGCTGCGGAAGCGGAGAGCCGGGAGGGCAACTTCCTCACCCGCTCGTTCCGCAGCCTCGCCGGCGGTGAGGTCGACTCCGACCTCGAGCTGGAGATCGCGTACTCGAAGGCCGCGGTGCGCAGAGTGGTCACCGGCATCCGCCGCGAGCTCGACCGTCCGGCGCGCGACGCGGCGGTCAACGCCTCCTACTCGGGCGTGAGCATCAGCCCGTCGCAGGAAGGCGTGTCCGTCCGGACGGCCGCGCTGCGAAAGGCGATCGCCGACGGCCTCGTGAGCGCCGAAGCGAACGGTCCAATCAAGGTGCCGGCCCGCGTCCTCAAGCCGAAGACGACGACGAAGGAGCTCACCGGGCGGTACAGCCACTTCGTGGCCATCAGCCGCAGCCTGCGCAAGCTGCGCCTCTTCGTGGACACGAAGCTGGTCAGGACCTACAGCGTGGGCATCGGCTCGCTGGGCTTCGAGACGCCGACCGGCCTCTACGAGATCGAGAGCAAGGCGGCCAATCCCGCCTGGTACGTGCCCGACAAGGCGTGGGCCGGCGACCTCGCCGGCAAGGTCATCCCCGGAAACGACCCGGACAACCCGATCAAGGCGCGCTGGATGGGCTTCTGGAACGGCGCGGGCATCCACGGCACTGCGGACGAGGCTTCGATCGGCACGGCCGCCTCGCACGGTTGCATCCGCATGACCGTGCGCGACGTCATCGACCTCTACAACCGCGTGCCGCTGCACACGCCGCTCTCGATCGCGTAGACGCTTCCGTGAAGGGAGAGGTCGCCCCTGGTGGCCGTAGTCCAGGGGCGACTCTTCGCAGTTGGGGCGCCAGGCTGCCGACACCGGCGGCCCTGCGGCCCCGGCCGCAGGTCCCGGGCTTAGAACACCATCAGCTGTCGAAGGCCCTGGAAGAAGGCCTGGAGCGCCGCCAGCGCGTCCGCGCTTGTCGCCCCCTCGTCCGGCGGAAGCGGCTCGTCGCCGAGCGGCTCGGGCGTCTCCTCGCCGTCCTCCGCGACACCGTCACGGTCGTGCGCCTCGCTCGACACGCACTTGCCGAAGGCGTTCCGCTTGTTCGCGTTCGTTCCGTACGAGTCGGCAAAGGCGTCGGCGCCCATCTGCTCGCGCTCGAACTTGCAGACCCAGGCTGGGTTGTCGCGCTTCGGAGCGTCCGTGTCGGGCTCGCCCGCTGCCGCGGCCCGGCGTGCCTCCTTCCTCGCAGCCTTCTCGGCCTTCTTCTCGTCCTTCTCCTGGCCCTGACCGGCCGACGTCGGCTGGCCGTTCTTCTTCGCGCCGCCGCTGCCGCCCCCGGCCCACGCGGGCGGTCCGTTCCCGTTGCCGTTCCCCGGCTTGGCCGTTGCCGTGGGGGCGAGCAGGACGACGGCGAGGATGGCGGCGATCAGGGTCTTGAGTCCGAGCTTCATGGGGTATTCGGCCTCCGTCGACTGGGAGTGGTGTCCTCAGCACAGACGTCGCAGGGGCCGAAAACCTGCGCTCAGGCGCTCGAGACTTGAAGCGGCGCCGAGATCGGCCACAATGCCCGTATGGAGCTTGCGCAGGAGGCCACGGCGCCGCAGGCGGCTGCGGAGACCGCCGAACACCTCTTTCAGGAGCATTCGGGCTGGATCTACGGCTACTGCCTGCGGGTTCTCCGCTCCCCGGAGGAGGCGGAAGACGCGCTCCAGACGACCTACCTGAACGCGTGCCGCAGCCTCAACGACGGCACGCGACCGCAGGCGGGCTCCGCCTGGCTCCTGCGGATCGCGCAGAACGTCTGCCTGACGCGACTTCGCTCGTCGGGCCGCAGGGGCAAGGTCGAGCGGGCGCAGGACTTCACGGTCCTCGAGGAGACTGTCGCGGCCCCCGAGCGCTCGGACGACGACTTGCGGGGCCTCGTCGACGCCCTCGATGGTCTGCCCGAGCGCCAGCGACGAGCGATTCTCCTGCGCGAATGGCAAGGCCTCTCCTACCGAGAGGTCGCGCGCGAGCTGGACGTGACGCAAGCGTCGGTCGAGACGCTGATCTTCCGAGCCCGGCGTTCGCTGGCAGCCGCGCTCGAGCAGGATCGGACGAAGCCCAGGCGACGGTCGCTGCATGCGCTCGACTTCGGCTCGCTCCTCGCAGCGGTCAAGGGCTTCTTTGCCGGGAGTGCCGGCGTCAAAGCAGTGGCGACACTCGCGATCGCGACTGCGACAACCGCAACCGTCGCCGCGACCGATCCGGTAAACGTGTGGTCGGATCCGGATCGGCGCACGCGTCACGCCGCGAACACCCGCGCGACTCACACGGCGCCGCCGGCCACGACCGCATCGGCGAGCGCCGGGTCAGTCCTGCCGCAGGGCGAAGCCGCGTACCACCTCCCACCCGCCCGATCGCGCAACGGTCCGCGCGTCGAGCGCGGCCGAGCCTTCGGACAGGCAACGGCGGCGGCCAAGATCAAATCAAAGAACGCCGAGAAGGGGAAGCACAAGGGAAAGGCGGTCGAGCCAACAAAACCGACCGGCTCGAACGGCAACGGCGCTCGAGCGCAGGGTACGCCCGATTGGGTTGGACAGTCCGGCCCACCGCCCCACGCCAAGGCCAACAGTGGCGTGAAGCAGAAGGACGCGAAGAAGTCCGCTTAGGCTATCGCCGCGGCGCCGCCATCCAGCCGCGATCCTCGATTCGCCGGGAATCCACGCCGAAGTAGTACGAGAGCGGGGCGACCACGAGGACGAACGCGATGACGAGGTATCCGAACACTTCCACCTCACCTCCTTCGAACCGACTATGTGCGTAAACGCCCTAAGGGCGTCGTGTATTCCGGCACAAGCTCGCGTCCCGCCTCATTTGGTGGGATCTCCCCAGGCGTTGGGGCCGCACTCCGGACAGGCCAGCTCGAAGCTCTCGAGCTCGCGCAGGATCGCGTCGACAGGCGCCGACGCGGCCTGCAAGCCCACGGTGCCGTAGCGGTCGGCAACCGTGACCGAAGGCCGTCCGAGCGCGCGGGAGAGCGGCCCCGAAGCGCGCTCGACGACGAGCTCGGCATTCAGGCTCGCAAAGGACGCGCGGGCCGACTCGTAGCGAGTCGGGTCGTCGAGACAGACGATCACCGCATGCCGGCGCTGGCGCAGCGGCCAGAGGGCGGTGACCGAGCGCACGTCCTCCACGGGCTACGAGGGCTGCTCGCCGCGCACGAGCGCCAGGAGGCTCTCGTGCTCCTCGCGGCAGGCTGGGCAGCCGTCGAGGTGGGCGCGGAGCCCCGGAACGGCGGCGTCCGCGTCGGCGCCCGCGATCTCGAGCTCGACGTAGCGGTCGAGCTCGGCGAAGCACTCGTCACAGCCGAGCTCCGTCCCGCTCGGTCCCAGCAGGCGCGGAAGAAGGTCCTCCCGGCGCGCCATCACTCCTCCTCCAGGATCGTCGTCCCGAAACCGGCGTCGGCCAGGTGCCCGCGGAGCTTCCGGCGTGCATCGTGCAGCGTCTTGTAGAGCGCGCCGCGCGTGCTTCCGAGGCGCTCGGCGAGCACGTCGATCGGGACGCCGTTCAGGGCCAGTGCAACGAGGACCCGCCGTTGGTGCGGCGTCAGGGCAGCTGCGATGCCTTCCCGGATGGCGGCGAGCAGCTCGGTCTGCGCGACCTCCTTGCCGAGCGTCGGGCCGCCGCCCGCGACGAGCGGCCAGCTCTCCGGCTCGAGCGGGATCTCACGGCCCTGCCAGGCACGCCGGCGGAGCTTCACCGCGGCCTCGAGCAGAGCGAACTTGTAGGCCCACGTCGTGAAGCGGCTGGCGCCGCGGAAGTCGTCCAGGCGTGCGAGGACGGAGACGAGGGCGTCGTCGGCGGCCTGCAGCGCGATGTCGTCGAGGTCGTTCCCGCGCAGGTACGGCAGCGTCGCCCGCCGGCGCCCGACCTCGAAGCGGGCCGCGCGGAGCAGGAGGGCGTGGAGGCGGGCGACCGCCGCGTCGCGCGCTCCGCCATCGGCGCGGAGCTCACGGAGCCAGCGCCGCGACTCCGGGTCGAGCGGCGCGACGGACGCGGCCGGCGGCTGCGGGACGACGTCCACGCACCCGACCCTAGCAAGGGCCCGCCCCGGGCCTCGGGGCGGGCCCAAGCGGAGCGGCTCGGCGCTAGGAGGGTCTGAGGAAATAAGCGACTGTGCCGCCGAGCGATATTCGGCCAGAGCCTCCTAGAAGCGGTGGCGGAACTGCTTGACGATGCCGGCCGAGAGCTCGTTTGCCATCTGGAGCGCCTGGAGGTGGATGCGGTCGTAGGCGGTGACGTCGGCGGCCCAGTCGGCCTGGAGGCGGGCGACGACCTCGCTCGTCGTCAGACTCAGGTGCTCGTACAGCATCGCCTTCATCTCGCCGAGCTTCCACGAGCGGGGGTTGGCGGCGTTCAGGAACGCGGCGATCTCGTCGGCGTTCGCCCGCCAGCGAGCCTGGGCGGCAGCCACTGCGGGCTGGTCACCGGCCCGTGCCGCTGCGATCAGGTCCGCGGCGATCAGGATGTGCGCCGCAGCAGCCGCGTGAGCTCGTCGCCGGCGGCCTCGCCGTAGAAGGGCTCGATGGCGTCGCCGAGGTCCGTCTGGTTCTGGAGCAGCCTCCCCACCGTCGCGGCGGTGTCGGGCGCGTCCGTCGTCAGGCTGATGACGGCGAGCCTGGTCCACGTGATGTGATCTTCCCAGAGCCGGCGCATGTCGTTCCGGAGCGCGAGCTCCTTCTGCGAGATCTTGTCCTTCCCGCCTTGACGGTCGATGCCGTTGGCGAGGGCGCTGGGCCCGCCCGCAATGACGAGGGCGAGGAACGCTCCGAGGAGCGCGATCGCCAGCGTCAGGCCCAGCGCGGTCGGGCGGAATGCTCGAAGCACGTTCATGGGGGCTCCCCTCTTCGATTGTGTCGGAGCCTTTGTGACGCGGGGCGCGACCTTCTTACCCGCGAGCCGGCTGTCCGCCCGCCTCAGAAGGTGTCGACGTGAACGTGGTCGTAGTGGTCTCGGCGCGTCTGCCCGCTCTCGATCCCGTGCCAGCCGATCCCCGCCTGCCACATCCCGACGGGCGAGTAGATGACGATGTCGACGCCCCTCATGCCCGCGACCGCCCGCGCGTACCGCCGCATGCTCCTCTTCGAGCCGGCGACGTCGATCGCCCGCGAGGGGTAGTACCCGTGGTCCGACAGCTTGCCGCTGCTCAGCCGGGAGCCTGGCCGATGTGCCGACACGAGCCTGAGCCCTAGGCGCCGTGCGAGCCCGAGCTCCGCCCAGAGGCGCCGGTCGACGCCGCCGACTGCCCGGGCACCGGAGGGCCGGCGGGCGGTCGATGCCGAACCGCCGCCGCCGCGATTCAGCGCGGCCCGCGTCTGGGGCCCGACGATGCCGTCGACGGTCAGGCCGTGTCGTGCCTGGAACCTCCGCACGGCCCGGTGGGTCTGCGGGCCGAAGATCCCGTCGGAAGGGATGCCGAGCCTCCGTTGGAGCGCCGCGACGGCGGGGCCGCGGCTCCCGATCTTCAGCATGCCGCTGCCCCTCGTGGGATTCCTCTCACGCGCGAGCGCCGCCCGGGTCTGTGGGCCGACGATGCCGTCCACAAGCAGGCCGTGCCGCTTCTGGAACGCGCGCACGGCTGCCCGTGTCCGGGGCCCGAAGATGCCGTCGGCCTGGATGCCGAGCGCCCGCTGGAGCGCCGCGACCCGGGGCCCGCGGTCTCCGATCTGCAAGAGCTCGACGTGCGCACGCGTCGCTCCCCCGGCCCGGGCCCGGCTCGCCGCCGTGCCCTGCACCGGAACTGCGGCGGCGACCGCCGCGATGAGGAGTGACGCCCCGGCAACGCGGGCCTGCGGAAGGAGGCAGGGCTCGGCCGCTCGCCGTTTGGCCCGAGCGCAGGCGAGCGAGAAGTCCCACACCTCGGGATCGGCGAGATCACGGTCCCGGCGGAGCGGATGCACGCTCTGCCGAGCCGGCCCGTCGAGATCCGCCAACGCGGACGAGACGAGACTCCGGGCCGCCGACGCTCCGTACTCCTTCTTGGCGCGGCGGAGCCGGGAGCGGGCGAGCGAGCGCCTCCACAGCTCGTCCGAGCCCAGGTCTCGGTGAAGGTGTGCGAGCGGGTCGTTGGGTGCGCTCAACGGAACCTCCCCTCTCCCAGCCGCGCGGGACGGCCCGTAGCTGCCAGAAACACCCGCCTCGCAGCGACGAGCGCCGGAGCCCGATTCCCGGGACGGCTTGCTTGGCTGCTGTGCGAAGCGGCGGAGGCTAGCAGAGGTCGGGAAGCGACGCCCTGCTCAGCCGAGCCAGTCCTCGAGCGGGAGGCGGACGCCGAGCGACGAGAAGTCGCCCTCGTCGCGAATCTCCCCTGCTGCGGCGGCCATCGCGGCTATCGCCACCCACGTCAGGCCTCCCCCCACGCTGACGCGCTGCGCGCCGGCCTCGACCACCTCCGCGAGAGACAGCTCCGGGAGCGCCAGCACGTTCACCGGCTTCGAGACGGCGGCGCACACCGCCCGGACCTCCTCGGCGGTGCGGAGACCGGGCGCGTAGACCACGTCGGCGCCGGCCTCCTCGAAGGCCTGGAGGCGCGCGATTGTGTCCCCGAGGTCGGGGTTGCCTCGGATGTGGTTCTCCGCCCGGGCCGTCAGCGTGAACGGGAAGCCTAGGCTGCGGGCGGCCTCGACCGCGGCCGCCACCCGCTCGACGGCATGCCCCCGTTCGTACAGTCCGGCGTCGTGGTCGTAGTCCTCGATCGAGCCGCCGACGGCCCCGGCAGCGGCGACCCGCTCGATCGCCCGGGCGGCGCTCTCGGGATCGGAGCCGTAGCCGTTCTCGAGATCGACGGAGACGGGGAGCTCGGTGGCTCGGTCGAGCGCGGCCGCGTGCTCGGCGACCTCGTCGAGCGTGACGCCGCCATCGAGGCGCCCCAGCGTGAACGCGAACCCCGAGCTGGTGCTGGCCAGCGCCTTGAACCCGAGGCCGGCCAGTGCCCGCGCCGAGCCCGCGTCCCAGGGGTTGGGGATGACGAAGGCCTCTCCGGCGTGCAGCGCCCGAAACGCTTCCGCCTTCCGCGCCTGATTAGTCGTCGACGACACGAAGCACTACCTTGCCACGCTTACCTGGGACCATGCTCCGCTCGAAGGCAGCGCGTGCCTCGGCCAGCGGGAAGACCGAGTCGACGAGCGGGCGAAGCTCGCCGCCGTCGACGAGGCGCGCGAGCTCCACGAGCTGCTCGCGGTTCGGCTCGACGACGAAGTACGTGCCCTTGCCCGACGGCTTCTCCGCGATCGACACGAGTCGACCGCCCTCGCCCAGAATCGCGGGCGAGCGCTCGAGCAGCTCGCCCCCCGCCGTGTCGAAGACGAGGTCGACAGGGGCGACGGCTTCCTCGAAGCGGGTCGTCGTGTTGTCGACGACCTGGCCGGCTCCGAGGGCGCGCGCTGTCTCGACCCCGCCGGTCGAGGCCGTTCCGATCACCTCCGCCCCACGCGCGCGCGCGAGCTGGACGGCGAAGCTTCCCACCCCGCCTGCGGCCCCGTGGACGAGCACCCGCTCCCCGGCCACGAGCCTGCCGTGGTCGTACAGCCCTTGCCATGCGCTGAGCCCGGCCAGCGGGAGCGCCGCGCTCTCGACATGGCCGACCGACTGCGGCTTGGCGGCCAGGAGGTCTTTCGGCAGCACCGCGTACTCGGCGGCGGCGCCGTCGCGGCCGAAGTCGGCGAGGGCGAAGACGGCGTCGCCGACAGCAAGGCCGTCGACGTCCTCTCCGAGTGCGGCCACGACACCGGAGAGCTCGTACGAGGGGATGGCCGGCAGTCGATCGACCGGCCACTCGAGCTCGTCCCGCGTGATCGCCGCCGCATGCACCCGCACGAGCGCCTCGCCCGGCCCGGGCACCGGCGTCTCCACCCGTTCGTCGACGAGCTTCCCGGAATCGTGCAGGCGGATCGCGCGCATCGAACCTGGAACGGCGGTCAAGAGAGTCTCCTCTCTGGGAAGTACCTTCCTAGAAAGAATTTACCACGGTAGCTACCCTGTGCGCGTGGCCCGGAAGCCCGAAGATCAGGTCGACCGGATTCTCGCCGAATGGCGCCGGGAGCGCCCGGACCTGAACACCGCGCCCATGGGGCTCTTCGGCCGCCTTCATCGCGCTGCGCAGCTCAGCGATGCGGCCCTCTGGACGCAGCTCGTCCGGCGGGATCTCCAGCCCGGCTGGTTCGACCTCCTAGCCGCCCTGCGCCGCGCCGGGCGACCTTACGAGCTCAACCCGACCCAGCTGATGCGTGCGACCATGCTCTCGTCGGGCGGCACGACCAAGCGGCTCGACCGGCTCGCCGAAGCAGGCCTCGTCGAGCGCCGGCCCGATCCCTCCGACCGCCGAGGCGTCCTCGTCAGGCTGACCCCCAAAGGGAAGGCGGTCATCGACAAGGCCGTCGAGGCTCACGTCGCCAACGAGGAGCGCCTCCTCCGCTCGCTCGGCCCGGCGGACCGGCGCGCGCTCGACGGCCTGCTGCGAAGGCTTCTCGCCGATCTCGAGCACGGGCCGGTTCAGTAGGGTCCCCGACATGGGCCGGATCGAGACCCGCCTGGACCAGCTCGGTCTCACGATGCCGCAGGCGCTCGTCCCTCCCGGCAATTTTCGGCTGGTCAAGGTGCACGACGGCCTCGCCTACGTCTCGGGCCACGGGCCCTTCGACGGCGCGACGCTGCTCATGCATGGGCTGGTCGGACGCGATCTCACGCTCGAGGAGGGCTATGAGGCCGCGCGTCTGACCGCCCTCTCGATACTTGCCTCCCTGAAGCAAGAGCTGGGCGACCTCGACCGAGTGACCGCGTGGATCCGGGCCGTCGGCTACGTCCACTGCGAGCCGGGCTTCGGCCAGAACGCGGCGGTCGTGAACGGTTTCAGCGATCTCATCGTCGAGCTCTGGGGCGAGGCGGGGCGGCACGCCCGCTCGGCCCCGGGCCAGGGCCCGTCGCCGCTGAACGTCCCCGTCATCGTCGATGCTGTCGTCGCCGTCGCCTGATCGGGTTCGGAGTACTCAGCAGCGGTGAAATCCGTCCACCCCGCCCGGCACCTCCTGCGCGCGAAGGACGTCATCGACGCCCGCTACCGCGATCCGCTCGACGTCCCGACCTTGGCCAATGTCGCTCTCCTCTCACCGGCGCATTTCAGCCGCGAGTTCCGGCGGACGTTCGGCGAGTCGCCACACCAATACCTGCTGACGCGGCGCATGGAGCGCGCAGCCGCTCTTCTCCGCAACACCGACCGGTCGGTCGCCGATATCTGCCTCCTCGTGGGGCTACGCAGCATCGGCTCGTTCACGACGACGTTCGGACGAACGTTCGGGATGTCCCCGACCGCGTATCGCACGGCCCACACGCCGGCGGTGAGGCGGGCCCGCGTTCCGACCTGCGTCCTGCAGGCATACGCGCGTCCGCAGCCGAGCACGTTTGGAGAAGACAGCCGTGGGCGCCGGGGCTAACGTCGCCGCAGAGAACAGGCCCACCACATTTGGAGGATCGGCGATGCTGAAGCGGCTCACACATACCCAGGTCTGGGTCCACGACCAGGACGAGGCGCTCGCTTTCTATACCGAGAAGCTGGGGATGGAGCTTCGCGAGGACGTCACTGTCCCCGAGCTGGGCAACTTCCGGTGGCTCAGTGTCGGCGTGCCCGGCCAGCCGGATGTCGCCATCACGTTGATGGCCATTCCCGGGCCGCCCGTCTTCGACGAGGACACGCGTGCCAAGATCCAGGAGCTTCTGGCCAAGGGCGCCTCGGGCGGCCTCTTCTTCGCCACGGACGACGTCCAGTCGAGCTACGAAGAGCTCAAGGGTCGCGGCGTCGAGTTCCTGCAGGAGCCGACGGAGCAGCCCTACGGCATCGACGCGGGGTTCCGCGACCCGTCGGGGAACCAGTTCCGCTTGGCCCAGCTGGCTTCCTAGCGCTGGCGCGGGAGGCCCGCTCCCCTGCGGCCTCCTGCGTGTGGCCTCAGTCGCCCTCTCTCTTCGTGGGCGCGATCATCGCGCTTCCGCCGCCGCGGCGCACGGGCTCCGCTGCGGCGAGCACGCGGCCGTCACGGAGGAACTCGATGGCCGTCGCTGCGCCGATCTCGCCGGTGGGCGACAAGACATGTCCGTAGGTGCCTGTGAGCACCGGCGCTTCGGGCGAGCTCAGAAAGGCCGCCTCGGCGAGGCTCGCCGGGGTGTTGCGCTGACTAGCACGGGGAGCGGCAACTGCCTCGGGCAGCGTCGACCCGAGATCGAGACGGTCGACGAGGATCTGCAGCACGGTCGTGATGATCATCGAGCCGCCCGGCGAGCCGAGCGCTAGCAGCGGGTCGCCGTCGTCGAGGACGATCGTCGGGCTCATCGAGCTGCGGGGGCGCTTGCCGCCCTCGACCCGGTTCGGGTGGGTCAGCGAGTCGAAGTTGAAGTCCGTCAGCTCGTTGTTGAGCAGGAAGCCCCAGCCCGGCACGACGATGCCGTTGCCGCCGGTTGACTCGATCGTGAACGTGTAGGAGACGACCGTCCCCCGCCGGTCCGAGACCGTCAGGTGGGTGGTCGTCTGCCCCTGGAGTGCGGTCGCGGCCTCGCTGACGACGTCGTGCGGATAGGGGTTGCCGGGCGCGACCGGGCTCGTCGCCGCTCGGTTCGGGTCGATGAGCGCCCGTCGTTCGGCGGCGAAGGCGTCCGAGAGCAGGCCGGCGAGAGGAACGTCGAAGTAGGCCGGGTCGGCCAGGTACGCGCCCCGGTCGGCGAAGGAATACCGCGATGCCTCGAAGAAGAGATGGAACGCCTGCGCGCGCGTCGCCGCGCCCAGGTCGTAGCCCTCGAGGATGTTGAGGGCCTCGCCGACCGTCGAGCCGCCGCTCGAGGGCGGACCCATCCCGTAGACGTCCAGGCCCCTGTAGCCGACCCTCGTCGGCTTCCGCTCGAGCGCGTCATAGCGCTCGAGGTCGCGGAGCGTCATCAGGCCCGGGCGCCAGACATGGTTCGCGTCGGCGGCGATCGGCGGCCGCTGCACGGCCTCCACGATCGCGTCGGCGATGTCCCCTCGGTAGAAGCCCTTGGCACCGGACTCCGCGATCCGCCGGTACGCATCCGCAAGGTCCGGGTTCCGGAAGATCGTGCCTACGTCGCGGGGCGTCCCGTCCGCGTCGAGGTAGAGCTCGCGCGAGGAAGGGACGTCGTCGAAGTAGTCCACGTTGCCCTGCGTCTGGTCGAAGAACGTCTGGTCGACGACGAAGCCTTTGCGGGCGACCTCGATCGCAGGCTGCAGCAGCTTGCGAAGCGACATCGTCCCGTAGCGGCGCAGGGCCTCCTCCCACCCGCGCACCGTGCCCGGCACGCCGGCCGAGAGGCCGCTGTAACGAGCGTCGTTGAAGGCGAGCGGCGCACCGCCCTCCCAGAGCGAGTCCGGCTCCATCGCGCTGTGAGCGGCCTCGCGAGAGTCGATCGTCGTCACCTTGCCTTCCGCCGTCCGGATGACCATGAAGCCGCCGCCGCCGATGCCCGCAGAGAACGGCTCAGTGACACCGAGCACGCCGGCCGCCGCGACCGCGGCGTCCACGGCGTTGCCGCCGGCCCGGAGCACGTCCACCGCGGCCTTCGTCGCCAGCACCTCGACCGTCGCCGCTGCACCGCCGCGACCGATCGCGGTCGGCTCCTTGACGGGTTGGGCCGGCAGCTCCTGCGCGGCCGCGACCGGGGCGGCGAGCACCGCCGTCGCGACGACGGTCAGTAGAAGACGCGCCGAGGTCCGTCTCATCGTCTGCCCCCTCGATTCGAAGACGTCGCACTTCGCCTACCCGGAGGGCGCGCGCGCCGAACGCGTCCCGTTTTGGTCAGCCGCCGGCGGAGACTTCGAGGACTGCCTTGACGATGCCGTCGTAGCCGGTGCAACGGCAGAGGTTGCCGGAGAGCGCGATCCGCACCTCGTCCTCCATCGGGCGGGGATTCGCCTCCAGCAGGGCGGTCGCCGAGATCAGCATCCCGGGCGTGCAGAAGCCGCACTGGACGCCGCCGTGCGCGAGGAAGGCGCGCTGAAGGGGGGAAAGGCTCGCACCGTCGGAGAGGCCCTCGACCGTCGTCACCTCTCGTCCGTCGGCCTGGAGGGCGAGGTACGAGCACGAGTTCACGGGCTTGCCGTCGAGGAGCATCATGCAGGCGCCGCACTCGGAGTCGTCACAGCCTTCCTTTGCGCCCGTGAGGCCGACGTCGCCGCGGACCGCCTCGAGAAGGGTCGTCGAGGGGGCGACCTCGAGCGGATACGAGACGCCGTTCACGGAGAGGGTCAGCGGGAGCTTCACGTCGTGCCTCCGAAGACCGCGGAGCTGGCCGGCACCGGCACGGCCTCGCCTCGGGCGCGCGAGACGGCGGCCGTCAGCGCGCGGCGTGTCACGACCTCTGCCATCGCGCGCCGGTAGTCCGCCGAGGCGCGAACGTCCGAGATCGGCTCGGAAGCCTGGGCCGCGGCCTGCGCGGCGGCCGCGACGGCGGCCGCGCCGCCGTCGGAGCCCAGCAGCCCGTCGGCGGCCGCCGGCACGAGGCGGATCGTGGGCGCGAGCGCCGTGATCGCCACCGCTGCCCAGTCGACAGCCCCGGCGGAGAACGAGAGCGCCGCCGTCGCCCCCACGACCGCGATCTCCATCTGGCGCCGGTACTCGAGCCTGACGTACGCGCTCCCGGTCCCCTCGACCGGCAGCGGAAGCTCCACCGCCGTGAGAAGCTCGCCCGCTTCAGCGGCGGTCGTGCCCGGGCCGGTCATGAGCTCGGCGACCGGAACCTGCCGCTCGCCCGCTTCCGAGCGCAACGTGACGGTCGCGCCGAAAACCATGAGCGGCCCCCCGGTCTCCATCGCCGGCGAGGCGTTCATGAGGTTGCCGCCGATCGTCCCCTGCGCCCGCGTCGCGTGCGAGCCGACGATCGAGGAGGCATCGGCGAGCGCCGTCGGCCGTTCGAGGACGACCGGATCGGCCGCGATCTCCGCATGGGTCGCGAGCGCTCCGAGCCGGAGCAGGCCGTCCCCGGCGCCGAGGTGATGGAGCTCGTCGAGGCGGTGGATCGCGACGAGGCTCGCCGGGAGCGGGGACTTGCCCTGCCGCGCGCCGACGACGAGGTCGGTGCCGCCCGCGACCGGGCGCGCGCCCTCCGCGATGGCCGAGAGCGCTTCGTCCAACGTGGCCGCGGAGATGAACGCCGACCTCACTGCGTCGCGGCCCAGACCCGCTCCGGCGTCATCGGCAGCTGCCGGACCCGAGCTCCGATCACGCGCGCGATCGCGTTCGCGATCGCGCCCGGAGTCGGCACGGTGGGCGGCTCGCCGACGCCTTTCGTCCCCTTCGGACCGCCGTTCTGCGCCGGGGTCTCGATCCAGGCGACGTCGATGCGCGGTGCGTCGGACGCGGTCACAAGCTTGTAGTCGAGGAGGTGCGGGTTGCGCTGGCGGCCGTCCTCGTCAAGCTGAGAGACCTCCAGGAGCGCCTGCCCGATGCCCATGACGACGCCGCCGTAGACCTGCCCGCTCGCGCCGATGCGATTCACGATCGTCCCCGAGTCGTGGACGGCGGCCACCTGGAGCACGCGCACGACCCCGGTCTCGCGGTCGACCTTGACGCGGGCGGCATGTGTGAACACCTGCGGCTCGAGGAACGACTCCGTGCCGAGGCGCCCGAGGCACCCCTCCGTCTGTGCGGGCGGGTTCTTGGGCGGCCGACCCGAGCCCTTCCCGATCAGCCGCTCGCCGGCGCCCGCGAGGCTGGAGATGTCGATCGCCTTCGCCGGCGAGCCGACGACCCGGACCTGCCCGTCGACGAGCTCGAGGTCCTCGCGCGCCGCCTCGAGCCTCTTGGCCGCCATGTCGAGGAGCTGCTCGCGCACCTCGCCGGCGGCTGCGACGACGGCGCGTCCGTTGTTCATGGTCGTCTGCGAGCCGGAGGAGCCCGCGTCGTACGGGGCCGCTGCCGTGTCCTGATAGAGAATCGAGAAGTCGGTCGGCTGCATGCCGAGGACGTCCGCGACGAGGAGCGGCAGCGCCATCACGGCGCCGCTGCCGTTCTCCTGCGCCCCGGTGACGATCGTCCCGGAGCCGTCGGCGTTCAGCTTCACGTAGGCGCCCGAGGGGTTTCCGAAGGAGGGCCACCAGCCGCAGGCGACCCCGATCGCCTCGTCGTCGGGGAGCTCGCCGTCGGGCGCGATCAGCTCGACGGCCCGCTCGAGCGTCTCCTTGAGCGCGATCGGCCCGAGCACCTGCCGCGTCGGCCCCTCGTCGCCCTCCGTGATGAGCGTGCGCCGCCGCAGCTCGACGGGATCCAGCTCGAGCGCCTCGGCCAACTCGTCCATGTGCTGCTCGAGGGCCCAGCAGACCTGTGGCGCCGTCGGAGCGCGGATCGAGCCCGACGGCTGGTTGTTCGTGTAGGCAAGCGTGCACTCGATGTTCACGTTCTCGGTCACGTACGGTCCGGCGGCGAGCATCGCCGCCATCTGGGCAAAGAAGCCGCCCTCGCCGCAGTAGGCCCCGCCGTCGAGGACGAGTCGTCCTCTGCGAGCGATGAGCGTCCCATCGCGGCGAGCGCCGGTCTCGAGCTCGATCACCATGCCCTCGCGCCGGTGGTCGGGCGCGACGAACTCTTCCTCGCGGCTGAAGACGAGCTTCACCGGCCGCCCGGCCGCGCGCGCCAGCGCGGCGACGTGGCCCTCGTAGTGGAAGTCGCACTTGGAGCCGAAGCCGCCGCCGAGCAGCGGGACGATGATCCGGACGTGCGACTGCGGGATCTGGAGGACGTGCGCCACCCCCGCCCTGGCCGCGTAGGGGACCTGGGTCGAGCTCCAGACGGTCACCTGGTCGCCCTCCCACTGCGCCAGGAGCGCCCGGGGCTCGATCGGCGCTCCCTGCGAGGCGTCCGTCACGTACCGGCCCTTGACGACGACATCGGCCGACTCGATCGCGGTGTCGGCGTCGCCCTTCACGACCGTGGAGTAGCCGAGGACGTTTCCGTTCCGCCCGAGCTCTTCGTCGGCCTCGTAGGACTCCCAGTCCTCGTGGATGAGGGGCGCGTCGGCCGCGAGCGCCGCCTCGATGTCGCTGACGGCCGGGAGCGGCTCGTACTCGACCTCGATCGCGGCGGCCGCCTCGGCTGCGATCTCCGGCGTCACCGCCGCGACCGCGGCGACCACGTCCGCCTCGAAGCGCACGTGTTTCCGCGCGAACAGCCGCCGGTCCTGCGCGAGGTCGCCGTAGAGCACGTCCGGCACATCCTCGTGGGTGAGGACGGCGAGGACGCCCGGCATCGACCGGGCTCGGCTCGCGTCGATCGAGAGGATCCGGGCGTGGGTGTGGTCGGCGTAGCGGAACGTCGCGTGGAGCTGTCCCGTGAGGTTCAGGTCGGCCGTGTAGCGACCGGAGCCGGTGACCTTCTCCTTGCCGTCGGGCCTGAGGAACGGGGTCTGCTCGGTCTCGGTGACGCCCATGGCTGCGGAGGATAAACCGACGGTTGGTGCGTGTCAGGCGCTAACGCAATGAGAGCGATGCCGGCCATCATTACGTTAGGAACTCTTAGGCGGGCGTGCGCCCGTGACGAAGCGTCCGGATCGAGCCGAAGCCGCCGTCGGAGTGCAGGACTTGCCCCGTCAGCCACCCTCCTTCGGGCGAGAGCAGGAACGCCACGAGCTTGGCCGCGTCCTGCGGGCGCCCGAGGCGCCCGAGCGGGCTCTCGGCCCGGACGACCTCGGAGAGGTCCTCGTCGAGCCAGCCCGTGTCCGTCGGGCCGGGATCCACCGCGTTCACGGTGATGCCGCGGCCGGCCAGCTCGGCCGCGGCCGTGATCGTGAGCCACTCGATCGCCCCTTTGCTTGCGGCGTACGCAACCTCGCCCGGGAGGGGCGCGGCGCTGGTGAACGTCACGATCCGGCCGCTGCCGGGCTCGCCTCTCCACCGGCGCGCGAACTCGGCGCAGAGGAGGAGGGTGCCGCGAGCGTTCACGTCCAGATGCCGGTCCCACTCGTCCACGGAGGTCTCCGAGAGCCCACCGACGCGCGAGTGGGCGTGCGCAGCGACGAGGGCGTCGAGCGGGCCGACCGCCCCCTCCGCCCAGGCCACGAGTCGTGCCGGCTCGGCCGGGTCGCCGAGATCGCACTCCCGGAAGGCTGCCCGAACGCCGAGCGTCTGAAGCTCCTCGACGATCTCCTCGGCCTCGTGCGCGACCGAGCCCCATGGCTCCGTTGCATCGAACGGCCGCCAACCCGTCGTCGCCACGTTCCAGCCGTCGCGGCCGAGACGCCGCGCGACCGCAGCGGCGATCCCCGCTCTCCGCGTCGCGCCGGTCACGAGTACGCTGCGATCCGACACGTCCCGCACCGCCGCAGCGTACCGCGGAGGATAGGAAAGAGACGTGGCCGGACACGGTCTCGAGCGCTGGATCCCCCGGGCCCGCCTGATCGCGGTGCCGTTTGTGTTCGTGGAGGTCGCGATCGAGTCGGGCAACTACCCGCCCGGGTACGAGCGGTGGGCGTGGACGACGGCCATCGTCTTCGCGGTCGGTGCCGTCGTCCTTCTGTTCGCGCGACAGCCGCTCGCAGGCGTCCTCTTGGACGCAGCCGTCGTCTCGGCGTTCGTCTGCATCTACTCCTTTGAGCCGAGCTCGCCCGTCCGCGAGGTGCTCTTTCTGCCGGTGATCGAAGCCGCGCTCTGCTTCGGAGCCCGCGGCGGCCTCCTGCTGCCGCTGGCGAGCGTGCCGGCGCTCGCGTTCTTCGAGGTGAAGACCTCCGACCAGCTCGGGGTCGACTTCGACCCGGGCCACGTGCTGACGCCGATCGCACTCCAGGCCGCCGCGGGGCTCGTCGTCGGCCTGCTCGCCGCGGGCCGCACGAGCCCTACCGGACGTTGATGCTGCGAGCTTCGCGGCGCGCGGCCCTGCGGGCAGCGGCTGCCAGCCTCCAGCGGAGCCGCTCGAGCAGACGCTCCCTCTCCGCGAGCTCCGTCGAGCTCGCCCGGCGGGCACGGAGCTCCTCGAGTCTGAGGTTCTCCGCCTGGATCCGGTGGATCAGGCGGAGAACCTCAGCACCCTCGGTCGTCATCGGGCCCGCTCAGTCGGCTCTGGCAGGCTCGACGCGCAGGTCGGGCAGCCACTCGAGCCGACGGGGCAGATACCAGTTGCGCTCGCCGAGCAGGCGCATCGTCGCCGGCACGAGCACCGAGCGCACGATCGTCGCGTCCAGCAGGACTGCCACGCCGAGGCCGAAGCCCATCTGCTCGAACATCACCAGCTGGCCGGCCGCGAAGCCGCCGAACACGGCGACCATGATCAGCGCCGCGCCGGTGATGATCCTCGCGGTCGAGCCGACGCCGAAGGCGATCGACCCCGCGTTGTCGCCCGTCTGGTCGTAGCGCTCGCGGATCCGGCTGAGCAGAAATACGTGGTAGTCCATCGAGAGCCCGAAGAGCACCGTGAAGAGGAAGAGCGGGATCCAGGCCTCGATCGTCTCGACCTGCTCGAAGCCGAAGAGCCCGGCTCCGATCCCTTCCTGGAAGACGAGCACGAGCAGCCCGAAGGCGGCTCCGACCGAGAGCAGGTTCATGAGGATCGACGTCGCGGGAACGACGATCGAGCGGAACGCGACCGCGAGGAGCAGGAAGGACAGACCGAGCACGAACGCGATCACGATCGGGAGGTAGCGGTCGGTGATGCCGAAGAAATCGACGTTCTCGGCCGTCTCTCCGCCGACCAGCACGTCGGCCGGGACGCCGGCGAAGGCCTCCGGAATGTAGTCGTCGCGGAGCGTTGCGACGCCTTCGACGGCCTCCGACGAGGAGCCGTCGCCGCCGAGCAGGACGGTCATCACCGCGAGGTCGCCGGCGTCGTTCACCGCAAGCTCCGGACGTCCGAAGGCGGCATCGGCAGCCAGGCGGGTCTCCAGCCGCTCGATGCCGGCCTGCACCGCCGGCGAGCCGATGTCGCCGTCGATGACGATCTCGGCAGGCGCCGACCCGTAGCCGAACTCCTCGTCGAGGATCTCGAAGCCGCGCTTCGACTCGAACGACTCGGGGAGCGTCGAGACGCCCGCGAAGCCGGTGTTGATGCCGGCGAACGGAACAGCCGCGGCGACCAGGATCGCCACGCTGGCGACGAGGCTGACCACCGGCCTGCGCATGACCCCCTGCGCCACACGCGCCCAGAAGCCGCCTTCGCCGCGACGGCGGACGAACGGAAGCCGCAGCGCGTCGATGCGGTCCCCCAGGAGGCTGACCACGGCCGGGAGGAGGGTCAGGGCCGCCGCGACCGTGACGACCACGACGATGATCGCGCCCACGGCCAGCGAGCGGAAGATCGTCGACGGGATGAGGAACATCCCCACCAGCGCGAGGACGACGGTGATCCCGGAGAAGAAGACGGCCCGGCTCGCCGTGGAGCCTGCGGCGGCGATGGCGGCGAGCTTCTCGTTGCCCTTTTCCCGCTCCTCACGGTAGCGCGAGACGACGAAGAGGGCGTAGTCGATCCCGACCGCAAGCCCCATCATCACGAGCATGTTGACGACGAAGAACGAGAGCTCGAAGGCCGTTCCGACAAGCGCCGTCAGGCCCAGGCCGATAACGATCGAAACGATCGCCAGGATGATCGGGACGAGCGAGGCCACGACGGCGCCGAAGACCACGAGCAGGACGATCAGGGCGATGCCGATGCCGAACATCTCGCCCCGCTGCAGGTCTTCCTCGGCGGCGGCGTTGAAGTCGGCGTCCGCGGTCAGCGGCCCCGTGATGCCTGTCTGGAAGCCGCTCTCCCCGCCGGCGCCCACCACGGTGTCCACCAGGGTCTCGACGGTCTCGTCGGAGTCGTCGGAGAGCCTCAGGGGAACGGCGGTCGTGTCCCGATCGGACGAGACGAGCGACTCGTCGCCGTCGGCGTAGTAGCTCGCGGTGGGCTCGGCGCCGAGCTCGGCCGCCTGCGCCAACAGGCGTTCGACGGTCGCCCGGAACGCCGGATCGTCGACGGAGAGGTCGGCGGAGCGAACGACGAGCACCTCGTCCGGGTCACCTGCGGCGCTCGGCAGCCGCTCCTCCATCAGGAGCTCGGCCGCCTTCGACTCGGGCGTGTTCGTCACGTCAGCCTCGGTGGTCAGCGCCCCGCCGAGGGCGGCGACGATCAAGAACCCGGCGGCGACGAGGGCGCCCAGCCAGGCGCCGATCACGAGCCAGGGTCGTCCGGCGGAGCGCTCTGCAAGTGCGCCTGTCGAGAGCCGGTTTCTCATCGAGAACCTCCCGTTCGTGGACTCCACCAGGGTCGCCCGCAACGCCCGCGTGCGGAATCGCGCCAGCAGGCGTCTTCGGGTCAGGCTGTCCCGACTCTTGACAGGTGGGGCTAGCGCCACCTGGTCTGAGAACCCGTTTAGGTACTCAGGTAGGCGAGGACAGCGAGAACGCGGCGGTGGGCGTCGGCGCTCGCCGGGAGGGCGAGCTTGTCGAAGATGCTCTTCACGTGCTTCTCGACGGTGCGCTCGGTGATGAAGAGGCGCTCGGCGATGGCGCGGTTCGAGCGCCCCTCGGCCATGAGCGCCAGAACTTCCCGCTCGCGCTCGCTGAGGTCGTCGACCGGATCATGTCCCTGTCGACGGCGACCGACGAGCTGCGAGACGACCGTCGGATCGAGCACGGAGCCGCCCTCCCCCACGCGGGTGACGGCGTCCGTGAGCTCGTCCAGGTTGGAGACGCGGTCCTTGAGCAGGTACCCGACGCCGCGCGCGTCGTCCGAGAGGAGCTCGAACGCGTAGCTCGGGCGCACGTACTGCGAGAGGACGAGCACGCCGAGCGCCGGGTGGCGGCTGCGCAGCTCGCGTGCGGCCTGCAGCCCCTCGTCCGTGTGCGTCGGCGGCATCCGAATGTCGACGATCGCGACGTCGGGCGCCTTGTCCTCCACCTCGCGCAGGAGCTCGTCGGCGTCGCCCGCCTGGCCGACCACTTCGAACCCGGCTTCCGCCAGCAGGCGTGAGACGCCCTCCCGCAGGAGGACGGAGTCGTCCGCAATCACGACCCGCATGGAATCTCCGCCCGGAGCACCGTCCCGAGGCCGCGAGGGCTCTCGACGGCGAAGGAGCCGCCGAGGGCCTCGACCCGGTCGGTGAGCCCGCGCAGGCCCGAGCCGCGCTTGGGGTCGGCACCCCCGACGCCGTCGTCCGCGACCTCGACCACCGCGCGCCCGTTGCCACGCCCGACGCGGACCGAGACTCCCGTGGCCGAGGCGTACTTGGCCACGTTGGCGAGCGCCTCGGCGACGACGTAGTACGCCGCCGCCTCGACGGGATCGGGCAGGCGCCCGTCGAGCGAGACCGAGAGGTCGACCGGCATCGGCGTCCCGTAGGCGAGCTCGCCGAGCGCCGCTCCGAGGCCCCGCTCGGTCAGGATCGCGGGGTGGATGCCTTGGCTGAGGTCGCGCAGCTCCTGCAGGGCGACTCCGAGCCCGTCCCGCGCCTCCTCGAGCAGGCCGCGGGCCGCATCCGGATCGGACGCGAGCCGCGACTCCGCCAGGCCGAGCGTGAGCGAGACGGA
>Ga0081538_10001821_pt1 | contig 21461 bp, 16 predicted proteins | sample TabmetS5T2R1_FD_71022 | JGI IMG/M metagenome (GOLD analysis project Ga0081538, IMG submission 71022) | Tabebuia heterophylla rhizosphere microbial communities from the University of Puerto Rico - S5T2R1 | ecosystem: Host-associated > Plants > Roots > Rhizosphere ...
GGCTTTCGCCCCCGCCCCCCCCCCCCCTGCCGACCCCGCGCCGCCCGGGGTGATGCCGCCGGCGGCGGTCGCCGCCATGCCCGCCATCCCGGTGCCTGCCATGCCGGCGCCGCCACTGGAGGCGGCTGCGGCGCCGGCGCCGCCGAAGCCGAGCTTCGCTACCCATAGCTTCTTCAGGAAGAGGAACGGCACCACCGGATAGACGGCGGCCAGCGCCTTGGTCGTCGTGCGCAGCTCGCCCTTGAAGATGCGGCAGCGCTCGCAGGCCTTGAGGTGGCGGCGCACCGGCGGCGAGGACCTGGCGAGCCCCTCTGCGACCTGGCCGAGCTCGAGCCGGACCTCCTCGCAGGTCAGCAGCCGCGCCTCGGACGCCTCGGCGAGCGCCACGCGCGCGCGCACGAGCAGCGACTTGACGCTCGGGACTGTGGTGTCCATCGCCTCGGCGATCTGGTCGTACGAGAGCGCGTCGATCTCGCGCAGCAGCAGCGCTGTGCGCTGCGTCTCGGGCAGCTGCTGGACGTCCGAGACGATGTGCCGGAACTCCTCGCGCTTGTGGACCGTGTCGGCGGTGCTCGTGCCGCCGTCTCGCTCGAACACGTCCATCGAGTCCTGGCCCGCCGGCTGGGGGCGGCGCAGGTGGTTCAGGCAGCGGTTGCGCGCAATCCGGTAGAGCCAGGGGCGCGCGTTGATCGGGCGCTCGTCGGCGCAGATCGCGTTGAACGCGGCGGCGAACACCTCCTGCAGCACATCCTCGGCGTCCTCCTGGGAGCCGAGCATGTGACGGCAGAAAGCGAGCAAACGCGGCTGGTAGCGCTGCACGAGCGCCTCGAAGGCGCCGTGGTGGCCACGCCGGATCAGAGCGACGAGCCTTTCGTCGCTCTGCAGCCGCAAGAGCGGCGAGCGCCCCGCAAGCGCGGGCAAGCCGGCTGAGTGCCTGAGTGCAGAAGCTTCCACTAGTTACCCCTACGGGTGGGTACCCGCCGCCGAAACACCGTAGCAATGCGGGAGTTGCGCGACTCAGCGGCGTTACGCTTTTGGCACCCGAGCGAAAGGACCCGCCGCCATGGACAAGCTCGAGTTCGTCAAGGACGTGACGTACAAGATGTGCGATCACGACTTCGACCTCGACCTGGTCGAATCCACGTACGCGGACGACTTCGTACACAACGCGAACGGGGGGAGCTCGGACAAGGCGGGCTACCTCGCCCGCGGGCGTGAGTACCGCGAGCAATACGCGAGCATCGACCGGCCAGAGTTCGACGAGCTGTTCGAGGCCGACGGCCGCGTGGTGGCGGCGTACACCCTGAACCTGCAACGCCAGGACGGCTCCAGCGAGCGCATGGCGGTAATGGCCGTGTGGACGGTCAACGACGACGGAAAAGTCACGGCCCTGCGCGAGGTGGACGCGCCGGCCGCCTAAGCCGGCGCATGGAGTCCTCCTTCGATGCCCGGGGTGGGACTCGAACCCACAATGCTCTTTCGAGCGGCGCCTTTTAAGGGCGCGGGCTGTGCCAATTCGCCTACCCGGGCAGGCGCAATGGTAGGCCGGGCCTGACTGCGCCGGGCGCTGTCGGGTATACAGCTCGCATGGCCAAAGTGCTCTTCATCCCCGTCTCGGTCATCGGAGGCCTGATCGCGGGGTTCGTTTCGAAGAAGGTCTTCGACCAGATCTGGGGCCTGATCGACAGGGAGGAGCCGCCGGACTCCAAGCACCGGGACATCCAGTGGAGCAAGCTGCTCCTGGCGGGTGCCATACAGGGCGCGATCTTCCGCGCCGTGAAGGAGGCGTCGGATCACGCGAGCCGGCAGGCCTTCTACAAGACGACCGGCGCCTGGCCCGGCAAGAAGGCACCCGAGGAGGAATAAGCCCGCAAGGATCGCCGCACCCCTGCGTTTCAGCCTCCTGACGGTTCATAGCCGAGCTCGGCCCAGGCAAGGGTCCTCCGCCCCGGATGGCGGGGGCTGGGTCGGCGGGAGGAAGCAAGGCAGGGGCAATGCGAACGCCGAGCAGTCTTGGACGGGTGGCCGCCCTGGTCGCGGTCGTGGCGGCGGTCGCGCTAATCGGAGCCGTGCTGCTCGACGCCGGGGGCGGTTACCGCATCAAGGCGCGCTTCCTGAACGCCGGCCAGCTCGTGAAGGGCAATCCGGTGCAGGTGGGCGGCGTCCCCGTCGGCTCGGTCGAGGGCATTCGCATCACCGACGACGGTCAGGCGGAGATCGAGCTCTCAATCGACGACGAGCACGCCCCGCTCAGGCGCGGCACGCGCGCTGAGATCAGGCAGTTCTCCCAGTCGGGGCTCGCGAACCGCTACATCGACCTGAAGCTGCCGCCGCACACCGAGGCGGAGATCCCTGACGGCGGCGTGATCGGGACGGACCATACCGTCACCCAGGTCGACCTCGACGAGCTCTACAACACGCTCGACGCGGAGACGCGCCGCTCGCTGCAGGGCTTCTTCAGGGGCTCGGCAGACCAGTTCCGGGGCCGTGCGCGTGAGGCCAACCTCGGCTTCGAGTACCTGAACCCGGCGCTCTCGACAGCAAGCCGGCTCGCCGGCGAGCTGACCAAGGACACGCCGCTGCTCGAGCGCTTTCTCGTCGACAGCTCGCAGCTCGTGACCGCGCTCGCCGAGCGCCGCGACGACCTCGCCGGACTCGTCGGCAACCTCAACACCACCACGCGCGCACTCGGCAGCCAGAAGCAGGCGCTCGCCGAGTCGATCGGGCGCCTGCCGCCGTTCATGCGGCGCGCCAACACGACCTTCGTGAACCTTCGCTCCACGCTCGACGAGACGGCCCCGCTCGTCGAGGCGGCGAAGCCGGTGGCGAAGCGTCTCGGGCCCTTCCTCTCGCAGGCCCGGGCCTTCGCCGCCGACGCCCAGCCGACCGTCCGCGACCTCAGCGTCACGATCCGGCGCCGCGGTCGCAGCAACGACCTGATGGACCTACTGCACTCGCTGCCGCCACTCGCGCGCATCGCCACCGAGACCCGCAGGCGCAGCTTCGCCCCGGGCGGCCGCCGCTTCGACGTGGGCGAGACGCGCGGCGCCCTCCCGGAGACCGCCGACGCCCTACGCGGCGGGGCGCGCGAGATCGGCTTCGCGCGGCCCTACACGACCGACTTTCTCGGCTGGTTCGACGACTTCTCCACGACCGGCGGCGGCTTCGACGCGCTCGGCGCGACCGCGCGCGGGTTCATCACGCTCTCGCCGGTCCTGCATCCGGGCTCCATCGCGACGAAGCAATACCGGCGCTGCCCGGGCTCTGCCGAGGCGCCGCTGCCGGACGGCTCGAATGTCTTCTCCGAGGAGCAGCAGGAGGAGCTCGGCTGCACCGAGGCCCACAGGGCGGTGCCGAAGTGAAGCGCGTCCTCGCGATCGCGGCCGTGGCGGGCGTCTGCGCCGCGGCCTTCCTGCTCTCCGGCGCCTCCGACGAGCGCGAGGGCAGGACCTATCGGATCGAGTTCGACAACGCGTTCGGGCTCGTGCCGGGCGGCGACGTGCGCGTCGGCGGCACGGGCGCCGGCCGCACGACCGGCTTCGACGTGGTGAAACGACCGGGCCAGTCGGCCAAGGCAGTCGTCGAGGTCGAGCTGACCGAGGAGGGCTTCGCCGACTTCCGCAGCGACGCGAGCTGTGAGATCCGGCCCCAGTCGCTGATCGGCGAGTACTACGTCGACTGCCAGCCCGGCAAGGCGGGCCGGAGGCTCCCGGCGGGTGGCACGGTTCCGGTCGAGCAGACCGCCTCGACGATCCCCACCGACCTCGTCAACAACATCATGCGGCGGCCCGCGCGCGAGCGCCTGCGGTTGATCGTGACGGAGCTCGGCACCGGGCTGGCGGGCCGCCCGGACGACCTCCAGGAGGTGCTGCGGCGCGCCCATCCCGGGCTGCGCGAGACCTCACGGACGCTGCGCATCCTCGGCGAGCAGAACGCGGCCATCGAGTCCTTCATCGCCGACGCGGACACCGTCGTGACGGAGCTGGAGGCAGGCAAGGCGGACGTCGTGCGCTGGATCCGCGAGGCCGGCGAGACGGCCGAGATCACGGCCACGCGCCGCAACGAGCTGCGCGCCGGGCTGCGCCGGTTGCCGCTCTTCCTGGACGAGCTGCGTCCGACGATGGCCCGCCTCGGTGAGCTCGCGGACGAGCAGACGCCGCTGCTTGCCGACCTCGAACGCGCGGCTCCCTCGCTCGACACGTTCCTCACGCGCGCGGGCCCGTTCGCGGAGGCGGCGAGCCCGGCCGTCGACTCGCTCGGCGAGGCGGCCGCGGTGGGCAACCGCGCCGTGCGCAAGGGGCGCGCCGAGATGCGCGAGCTCCGCGAGCTGGCCTCCGAGGCGCAGCCGTTCGCGCGCCCCCTGCGCCAGTTCCTCCAGAGCACAGACGAGCGCCGCCGCGCGATCGAGGACGACCCGCGCGCCAAGGCGAGCGCCCCGCCCGCCCCCGACCCGACGGCCATCTCGGGCAGCGGCGGCTTCACGGCCATGGAGGCGATCTGGAACTACTTCTTCTGGCAGACGCTCAGCATCAACATGGTCGACGACGTCGGCCACATCCTGCGCGCGTCGCTCACGGCCGCGCCGGACTGCATCGGGCTTCGCAACACGCCGCCGCGAAACGCGCACGAGCGCGAGATCTTCGAGCGCTGCAACAGCTACCTCGGGCCGAACCAGCCCGGCATCTTCAGCCCGGACCCGCTCGATTCCACCGACCCGCGCGCCGCGCGCGTGCGGGCGGAGGCGGGCAGGCCCGCAACCAGCCTCGGCGAGCGGCGCGCGGAGGGCGAGCCCGAGGCCGGGCCGCTGCCGGGCCAGCGTGACCTCTCTCAGCCGCAGGTGGCGTTGCCGCCCCGGCTCGAGGAGATGCTCGAGTCGCTCAGTCCGCGCGAGGGGCGCCGCCTGCCGCTCGACCCGGGCGAGCTCGACAACGTCGATCCGCTCCAGCTCCAGGAGCAACTCGGTGAGGCGCTCGATGGCCAGGCTCCGGCGCCGCTCGATCAGGGCACGACCGGTCAGCTTCTCGACTTCCTGCTCGCTCCCTGAGATGCGCGGCGTGAGCCGGACAGCCGCGGTCTCCTCGAGCCCCGTCCTGATCGGCGCCGCCACGGTGCTGGTTGCGATCGTCGCCGTCTTCATCGCCTACAACGCCAACTCGGGGCTGCCGTTCGTGCCGAGCTACGAGCTGCGGGCCGAGCTGCCGTCGGGCGCCAAGCTCGTCGAGGGCAACGAGGTACGCGTCGGCGGCTTCCGGGTGGGCGTCGTCGATGAGCTCGAACCGGCTCAGCGCGTCGTGAACGGCGAGCGGCGCAGCATCGCGGTCGCCCACCTGAAGCTCGACAAGAAGATCCAGCCGCTCGCCGCCGACTCGCGCCTGCGCGTGCGCCCGCGCTCCGCGCTCGGGCTGAAGTACATAGAGATCGAGCCCGGTTACGGGCGCCGCAAGCTCAAGGCGGGCGCCACGATCCCGGTGGAGCAGGCCTCCGAGCCGCTCGAGTACGAGGACCTGTTCTCGACCTTCGACGACGAGACACGCCCGGCGATCCAGGCGGCGACCGAGGGCTTCGGCGACGCCTTCGCCGGCCGCGGCATCGCGCTCAACCGCTCGATCGAGGCGCTCGGCCCCTTCTTCCGCGCGCTCACGCCGGTGATGCAGAACCTGTCGCGCCCGGAGACGGAGCTCGACCGCCTGTTCCTCGAGCTCGGCGGCACCGCCGCGCAGGTGGCACCGGTGGCGCGCACCCAGGCTGCCCTGTTCACGGACATGGCGGACACCTTCGAGGCGCTCTCGGCGCACCGCGAGGAGCTCCAGGAGACGATCGAGAAGGGTGCGCCGACCATGGACGTGGCGATCGACTCCTTCCGGGTGCAGCGCCCCTTCCTCGCCGACTTCACGGACCTCTCGAGCCGGCTGCGGCCCGCCGCCCGCGAGCTGCCGCGCTCGCTGCCTGCGGTGAGCCGCGCGCTCGCCAGGGGCACCCCTGTGCTGCCGCGCACCGTCGGTCTGAACGAGCGGCTCGAGGGCGCCTTGGCGGAGGCGGAGGACCTGTTCGAGAACCCGGTCACGCTGCTCGCGCTGCGCGAGCTCGACACCGCCCTCACGGTGAGCCGGCCGGCGCTCGAGTTCATCGCGCCCTACCAGACCGTCTGCAACTACCTGAACTACTTCATCCACCCGCTCGGCGAGGCGCAGTCGATGGTGCAGGCGGGGCCGACCGGCGGCGGCACCGTGCTGAACCAGAACATCAAGCTGCCGAACCTGCAGCAGCAAAACGGCTACGGCAGCTCGGAGGGCTCGCGGCCCTGGGACATTCTCGCCGGCCAGCGCCCTCAGGGCGCCACCGACGCCCTCGGTCAGCCGCTGATGCGCTTCTACGCGCCGGCACACCAGCCGGCCATCGACGCGCAGGGCAACGCCGACTGCCAGAACGGCCAGGACGGCTACCCCAACGGAGCGCTGAACGACTCGCGCTACGGACCCGGCAACCTGCGCGACCTGTCGAACGCGCAAGGCCTTCCGATACCGAGCGAGATCGGCACCGGCGGCAACGGCGCGATCACCGACAACAACCTGCCCGGACTCTCGGGCGGCACCTACAAATCGCGCGAGCTCGGCATCGACAACCTGGCGGACGTGCCATGACGAACTTCCGCGCAGGCCTGCTCGCGCTGCTCATCCTGGCTCTGGGCGCTTATTTCGGCTTCACGAAGGCAAACCCGTTCGCCAACCCGTTCGAGTTCGAGGCCGTCTTCAACGACGTAAACAACCTGAAGCCGAACTCGCCGGTGCGGATCGCGGGCGTCGAGGTCGGCAAGGTCAAGGCGATCGAGCCAGTGGATGGCAGCCGGGGGCTCGCGCCCCCGGATCCCCGTGGCACCTGGCCGGCCGAGGCGAGGCGCGGCGCCGCGCGCGTCACGATCGAGATGCAGGACGAGGGGCTGCCGCTGAAGCGCGACGCCGAGCTCAAGATCCGCCCGCGCATCTTCCTCGAGGGCAACTTCTTCGTCGACCTCCAGCCGGGCACACCCTCCGCCGAGGAGCTCGATGACGGCGGCACGATCCCGGTGACCCAGACCGCAGCGCCGGTTCAGTTCGGCGACGTGCTGACCGCGCTCCAGCGCGACACGCGTTCGGACCTCCAGACGTTCCTGCGCGAGTACTCGACGGCGCTTGCCGGCGGGGGCGCCGAGAGCTTCAACGAGTCGATCCGCTGGTGGGAGCCGGCCTACCGCAACGGCGCGCTCGCGAATGACGCGACCCTCGGCCAGGACCGCGACCGCGACCTGCAGCGCGTCCTCTCGGGCCAGCAAGCGACGGCGCAGGCTCTGACCCGGGACGAGCGCGCGCTGCAGAATCTCGTCACGAACTTCAACGTCACCGCGGGCGCGCTCGCGCGCGAGGACGCAGCGCTGGCCGCTTCGCTGCCCGCGCTGCGCGACGCGCTGCGGGTCGGCTACCCCGCTCTCGGCGCCCTCAACGCGGCCTTGCCGACGGTGCGGGCGTTCGCGCGCGACGCGCTGCCCGGCGTGGAGTCCTCGGACGAGACTCTCGCGGCGGCCCTGCCGTTCATGCGCCAGGCGCGCCTCTTGATGTCGGAGCGGGAGCTGCGCGGCAGCGCGCGCGTGCTGCGGCGCACGATCCCGGCGGTCGTCGCCTTCAATCGCAGCTCGATCCCGCTGCTCAGCGAGACGCGCGCGCTGTCGGCTTGCACGAACAACGTGCTCGTGCCGTTCATGCAGCTCGAGATCCCCAACCCAGACGAGCCCGACAACGACGGCCAGCAGGTGCGTTATCAGTTCCAGCGCGCCTTCCCCGGGCTCGCGGGCGAGAGCCGCCTCTCGGACGGCAATAACCAGTTCTTCCACGCGGGCGCGACGCCGCCGGCCGGCAGGGTGCGCCCCGGCCCGCCGCCCGACGGCGGCAGCCAGCCCTTCCCGCATCGGCCCGACGTGCCCTGCGAGACCCAGGAGCTGCCCGACATGCACGCGCCCGGCGGCCCGATCGCGAAGTTTCAGCCGCTCACGAGCACGGCGGACGCCGAGGTCGACCGCGGTGCGCCGCGCGTGTCCGAGGGAGCCTTCGCGGCCGCCGCACGGCGCTTCGCGCGCGAGGGCTGGCCCGTGATCGAGCGGGCGCGCGCCGAGTACCGCAGGCGCGAGCGACGCGCCGCGGCAAGGCAGGAGGGGCGGCGGTGACGCAGGCGATCCGCAAGCACCTGCGCGACTTCGTCGCGATCGTCGCCGTGGTCGTGCTCGGCCTCGGCGTGGGCGCCTACGTGCTGGCGAACCAGCGGTTGCGCTTCCCGCTGCTCGAGGAGAAGCCGTTCAGCGTCCGGGCCGAGCTCTCCGACGCGCAGGCCGTAACGCCCGGACAGGGCCAGACGGTCGTCGTCGCCGGGGTACGGGTCGGCGACATCGGCGACGTCGAGCTCGAGGACGGGCACGCGGTCGTCGAGCTGCGGCTCGACCGCGAGCACGAGGAGCTGCTGCGAGAGGACGCGACGGCGCTGCTGCGCGCCAAGACCGGCACCAAGGACATGTTCGTCGAGGTCGATCCCGGCGAGGGCAGGCCGCTCGAGGACGGCGGGCGCATCCAACTGCAGAACACGCTCCCGGACATCGACCCAGACGAGTTCCTCGCAGTGCTCGACGCGGACACGCGCGACTACCTGAAGCTCCTGATCACCGGTGCCGGCAAGGGGCTCGCCGGGCGCGGCACCGACCTGCGCGAGGCACTCCGACGGCTGGGGCCCCTACACCGCGACCTCGCTCGCGTGACGAAGGCGGTGGCGGACCGCCGCTACAACATGCGGCGGCTCGTCAACCGCTACGGCGAGCTCACCACCGAGCTCGGCGAGCAGGACGAGGACATCGTGCGACTCGTCCGCGCGTCCAACGCGACGCTGGGCGCATTCGCCTCGGAGGAAGGCAACGTGTCCGCGCTCGTCGAGCGGCTCCCGGGGACGCTCCGCCAGACCGAGTCGACGCTCGGCAAGGTGGACGTGCTCGCGAGGCGCATGGGGCCCGCGTTCGAGTCGCTGCGGCCGCCCTTCCGACGCCTCGACGAGGCGAACGAGGCGCTGCGCCCCTTCGCCGAGTCGGCGACGCCGGTGATCCGCGATGAGATCCGCCCGTTCACCCGTTCCCTGCAGCCCTTCCAGCGTAACTTCGGGAGGGCCTCGCGCGAGCTGGCCGGCGCGGCGCCCGACCTGACGAAGTCCTTCCGCGGGCTCAACCGCCTGTTCGACATCGGCGCATACAACCCGGGCGGCACGGAGGGGATCTCGGAGGGCTGCCAGCTGCAGGGCGACTGCAGCGCGGCCGAGCGAGCACGCAACGAGGGCTACCTCTACTGGCTCGGCTGGCTCGGCCAGAACACGACTTCGCTCTTCTCGACATCGGACGCGCTCGGCCCGATCCGACGCGCCTATCTCCTCAACCTCAACTGCGACATCCTCAAGTCCGAGGCGGGGACGCTCGGCATCCCGGGTGCCGAGATCGACGCACTCGTCGGGCTTCTCGGCGGGCTGGGGGCGTGCGCGAGCTGATGGTCAAGCGCATGCCGACAACCGGCCGGCTGCTCGCGATGGCGGTCTTCACGCTCTCCGTCTTCGGGATCCTGATGTTCCTCTGGCTCACCTTCGGCGGCCCGATCCCGTTGAAGCCCGAGAGCTACCGCTTCACGGTTCACATCCCCGAGGCGGCCACGCTCGCCGAGGAGGCCGACGTCCGCATGGCCGGCGTGAACATCGGCAAGGTCAAGGGCAAGGAGCTCGACGCCGGGGCAGCGCGCACGATCGTCGAGGTCGAGCTGGACGACGCCTACGGCCCGATCGCGAAGGACACCAAGGCGATCCTGCGCCAGAAGACGCTGCTCGGGGAGACCTACCTCGAGTTGACCCCGGGTCACCGCTCGAGCGGCACGCTCGACGACGGAGGCCGGCTCGCAAACTCGCGCGTGGAAGAGACGGTCGAGCTCGACGAGATCTTTAGCGCGTTCGACGCAGACACGCGCCAGGCCTTCCGCGACTGGGTCAAGGAGCTCGCCGGCGCGATCGAACGCGGCGGGGCGGAGAACCTGAGCGACGCGCTCGGCAACTTCGAGGGCTTCGCCGTCGACGGCGCGAAGCTGCTGACGATCCTCGACGAGCAAGGGCTCGCCCTGCACCGGCTCGTTCGCAACACCGGCGAGGTGTTCGGCGCGCTGAACGAGCGCCAGGGGGCACTGCGCGAGCTGATCGTGAATTCGAAGCGGACCTTCGAGGCGACCGCCGCCCGCGATCAGGCGCTCGCGGACACGATCGCAATTTTCCCGACGTTCCTCGACGAGTCGAGGGTGACCGCCGACCGGCTCGAGCAGTTCGCGCGCGCGACCCATCCGCTAGTCAACGACCTCAAGGGCCCGGCCGACGACCTGGCTCCCACGCTGCGCGACCTCGGCGACCTCGGCCCGGACCTGGAGCGCCTGTTCGCCGACCTCGATCCGCTCGTCCGCGCCGGCCGCGAGGGCGTCCCCGCGCTCCAGCGCACGCTTCGCGAGGCCGAGCCGCTCGCCGAGGTGCTGCACGTCTTCCTGCCCGAGCTGAACCCGATCCTCTCCTACTTCAATTACCACCAGCAGACGATCGCGAGCTTCATCTCGAACGCGGCATCCGACCTCGCCGCCGACTACGGCACCGGACAGCGCGGCCAGACGCAGATCGCGATTCTCGAGGACCGCTCGCTGCAGCCGTTCCCGTGGGGGCAGGAGCCCCCCAATTGGGTACGGGGGAACTCCTATATGGCGCCGAACGGTCTGGAGCGGGCACTCACGCTGGGCGGGATCGAGAGCTTCGACTGCCCCGCGGGCGAACGACGCGATCCGGAGGACGCGACCGCGGTCGGCCAGACCAACGCGGACAAGCGCCTGCCCTGCCTCCTACAGCCCCCGTCGCTCTACGACGGGCGCCGGTTCCCATACCCGCGCAGGGGGGAAGCGCCGCTGCGCCAGCCGCCGCGGGGAAACGATGGATCGCCGCCCGCGAGCGACCCGGATCCAGCTCGTTGACATAACTCCCCTCCAGGGCTGAGATTCGGATTCCCGGCCCCGCTCAGGGAAATCGCAGGCATACTGGAGCCGTGGTCCTGCTCACGGAGGAGAGGCGCTGCCTGCGCGATGCATGCGGGGGGAACCCACATTTGAAGGACTTTTCGGTGCGTATACGCAGTACGGGCCAAGTGGGGATGAACTCACTGCAGCAAGAGCTGGACGAATGTTCGACCCATCCCCTCCCGCCCCGCTCAAGCCGTAGCCCAGAAATGCCGAAGTAGTCAAAGTGGTCCCGTTCCATCCCCTGCGTCACGAGGCGCGGGTCCGCGCGGCCCGCGCGCTAGCAAGCGTCGCTACGTTCTGCCTGATTGCGGCGGTGCTGCTCGCTGGGAGCGTTGGCGACGAGGGGGCCACAAGCGCTTCAGCGGCACAGGACGAGCCGGTTCTGGCCACTCCGGATCAGGTCGCCCAGCAGACGGCGCCGCCGCCTGCCGAGGCCCCGCCGACCGAGGAGCCGCTGCCTCCGCCGGTCGAGGAGCCGACCACTCCGCCGGTCGAGCAACCGCCCGCCGGCGAGACCCCGCCGCCCGTCGAGGAGCCGCCGGCTCCCCCGGTCGAGGAGCCGCCGGCTCCCCCGGTCGAGGAGCCGCCGCCCGCCGAGCCGCCGCCCGGCGGTGGCGGCAAGGACGTGCCCGGCGACCCGGTCGAGCCTGAGACCCCGCCGGTCCCCGACCCTGACGAGCCGGCTCCCGACCCGGGCCCGGCGCCCTCCGGCAACGGCGGGTCCGGTCGGCCCGGGATGGGCGACGACCCGAGCTCGCCTCGGCCAAGCGGTGCCAGCAAGGGTGAGGTCAGCTCGCCCGAGCAGGCGCCTGCCAGTGATGGCGGCCAGGGCGGCACGGACGGTGAGTCGACCACTCCTCCGCCGGCGACACCTCCGGAAGCAAACGGCCCCCAGTCGCTCGGCTCCGAGCCTGGCTCCGGCTCCCAGCAGCGCCAGCCCGCCGGTGAGACGCCGAACGGCGGCAACGGCGGCTCCCCCGACACCAACTTCGGCATCGGCGGCGGTGGCACGGGCGGCACCCTCGGCGTGACCGCCGACACCGCGCCGCTGAGCGCCGCGGCGATCGTGCCCGGCGCGACCGACGGCGACGGCGGCGGCAACGCGAGCGGCGGCGACGGTTCGGGCGGCGAGCAGGGCGGCGACGGCGGCGACGACTCAGTGGACGCCGTGCCGGAGGAGTTCGGCCAAGTGTTCGGCAGCGTGCCCGAGCTGCTCGAGTTCGTGCCCGACTCCTTCAAGATTGCCCTGGCCGGCCTCGCGGCACTGTCGATCCTTCTCGGCCTCGGCTACCTGCTGTCGGCGATCCGCAACCGCCGGCTCGAGCGCCAGCGTGGCGAGCTCCTCAAGGAGGTCGGCCTGCTGCAGACCGCGCTGCTCCCGCCAGTGCCCGACCGCGTCGGCGCGCTGCGCACCTCGGTCGCCTATCGCCCCGCCGACGGCCCCGGCGCGGGTGGCGACTTCTACGACGTGCTGCCCCTGGCCGGCGGCCGCGTCGGCTTCATCCTCGGGGACGTGTCCGGGCACGGACGCGGTGCACTGGCCCGCACCGCGTTCATGCGCTACACGCTGCGTGCGTACCTCGAGGCCGGCCTCGAGCCGCGCGTTGCGCTGCAGGTCGCCGGCCGCGTCATCGACGAGAACTTGGGTGGGGACTTCGCAACCGTGCTCTTGGCCGTGCACGATCCGGAGACGGGCTCGCTGACGTATGCGACCGCCGGGCACCCGGCGCCGATCGTTGTTGGGCCCCAGCCCCACGAGCCCGTCACGACGGGCTCCTCGCCCCCGATTGGCGTGGGCGTGAAGACCGGGCTACGCCAGACGACGGTGCCACTGGTGCCCGGCGCTGTCGCACTTCTCTTCACCGACGGCCTGATGGAGGCCCGCGTCGACGGTGGCATCCTCGGCCGCGAGCGGCTCGAGGAGCTGCTCACCGAGCTGGGCTCGAGCGCCACGGCCGCCGGCCTGATCGCGAGCGTGCGCGATGAGGCCCGCGTGCTCTCGGACGACATCGCCGCGGTCCTGATTCAGCCGACGAGCGCCCCCACGGCGGGGCTCTTCCGGACCGAGCAGCTCGAGCTCTCGACCCGCGAGCTCGACGGCCAGGTCGCGGCGCGCTTCCTCGAGTCCTGCGGCTTCTCCAAGGTCGAGGTCGAGGCGGCCATCTACGACGCGCGTGCGCTCGCCGAGCGCTTCGGCGGCGTGATCCTGCACGTGGTGTTCGGCAACCGTCTGCGCGTCGAGGTGCTGCCGCGCAACGTGGAGTCGATCGAGGCCGCATCGCGTCGCGCGGCGGCGGCCCGCTAGCCCGCCGGCCAGCCTCTCAGCGCCTCCGTCACCGCTTCCGGCTCGTCCTCCGGGACGTAGTGCGCCGCGCTCTCAACGCGCACGACGTCCGCCTCCGGGAAGAGCTCGATCCACTGGTCGAGGAAGACGGGCTGGAACACCGGGTCGCGCATTCCCCAGACGAGCTTGACCGGGACTTCGAGGCGCTCGAGCCCCTCGTGGATCGAGCCCATCAGGCGCGCGCTCCGGTCGCGCTCGGTCAGAGGAATCTCGCGCTGAAACGCGAGCGTTCCGACGCGCGACCAGTAGTCCGGGAAGGGCGCTCGGTAGGCGTCCATCATCAGCGGGTCGTGCTCGCGCTTGGCCATGCCGCCGGGGATGGACTCGACGAACAAGTTGCCGCCGAGGGCCAGGATCTCGCCGAGCCCCTCGGCGCGGAACTCGCGCAGGAACGGCGGCAGGAAGCTCGGCAGCTCCCACGCCCAGGTGTTGATGAGCACGACGCCGGCGAGCCGGTCGATGCGCTCGAGCATGGCGCCGAGGCCGATCGGCCCGCCCCAGTCGTGTGCGACGAGCGTGACGTCGCGCAGGTCGAGCTGGTCGATCAGCGCGAGCGCGTTGTGGATGTGTGCTTGGAGCGAATAGCCCGACAGATAGGGCGGCTTGTCCGAGCGGCCGAAGCCCATGTGGTCGAACGCGACGCAGCGGCGCTCGCCCGCGGACAGCTCCCCGATCGCGTGGCGCCACAGGTAGCTCCAGGTCGGGTTCCCGTGGACGAACAGCACCGGCGACGAGTCCGCCGGGCCCTCGTCGACGTAGTGCAGGCGGACGCGACCCACGCTGGCGTAGCGAGGTTCGAAGGGGAACGTGCCCTGGAAATCGCCGTCGAGTCCGTCCTTCATCGGCTCCGTCGCTTATACCCGATCCAGTAGGCTCGCGACCTCGTGTCGATGGGGACCGAGACAGAGACGGGCACCGCCCTGCACGGCGGCCGGCTGGTCGCGAAGCGGCTCAAGGCGCATGGCGTGACGAAGCTGTTCACGCTCTCGGGCGGTCACCTGTTCTCGATCTACGACGGCTGCCGCGAGGAGGGCATCGACCTCGTCGACGTGCGCCACGAGCAGTCGGCGGGCTTCGCGGCGGAGGGCTGGGCGAAGGCGACGCGCGAGCCCGGTATGTGCGCGCTCACCGCCGGCCCCGGCGTCACAAACGGCATGAGCGCGCTCGCCTCGGCGCAGATGAACGGCACGCCGTTGCTTGCGCTCGGCGGCCGCGCCCCCGCGCAGCGCTGGGGGATGGGCTCGCTTCAGGAGATCGACCACGTGCCCTTCGTCGCGCCGGTCACGAAGCTGGCCCGTACCGCGCAGGAGACGAGCGCCATCCCCACGCTTGTTGACGAGGCGATCGCAGCGTCGCTCACGCCGCCGTCGGGGCCGACGTTCATCGACTTCCCGATGGACCAGGTGTTCATGGAGTCGGACGTCGATGCAGACGCGCCGGCCTCGCTACCGGATCCGGTAGGCATGCCCGGGCCGGACGGCGGCGCGCTCGAGCGCGCCGCGGCGCTACTGCGCGACGCGTCGCGGCCGGTCGTGATGGCCGGCACCGGGCTGTACTGGTCCCACGGGGAGCACGCACTGCGCGCGCTCTGCGAGGAGCTGTCGATCCCCGTTTTCCTCAACGGACTGGCGCGCGGCTGCGTGGCGGCGGACCACCCGATGTTCTTCTCGCGCGCCCGCGGCGACGGGTTGAAGTGTGCAGACGTCGCGCTCGTGGTCGGCGTCCCGATGGACTTCCGGCTCGGCTTCGGCAACTCATTCGGGGAAGACACGCAGATCGTCGTGATCGATTCGGCTCGGCCCGATCGCGAGCCACCGCGGGCGGTGGCAGCCGAGCTGTACGGGAGCGTCGCGACGGCGCTCGACACGCTCCGGAGCGCCGCCGGCGGCGGCTCCGCCAAGCGCTCCGAGTGGGTCACCTCGCTGCGCGCGACCGAGACCGAGAAGCGCGCCGCCGAGCGGGACGACCTGAACGACCCACGCGCGCCGCTCCACCCGATGCGCGTGTACGGCGAGCTCGCCCAGGTCCTCGACCGCAACGCGATCGTGATCGGCGACGGCGGCGACTTCGTCTCGTTCGCGGGAAGGATGATCGACACCTACGAGCCTGGCTGCTGGATGGATCCGGGTCCGTACGGGTGCCTCGGCGCCGGACCCGGCGCCGCGCTGGCGGCGAAGATCGCTCACCCCGAGCGCCAGGTCTGCCTGCTGCTCGGCGACGGCGCCTTCGGCTTCGCCGGGATGGAGTTCGACACCTACGTCCGCCACGGCGTGCCGGTCGTCGGGGTGATGGGCAACAACGGCATCTGGGCGCTCGAGAAGCACCCCATGGAGTTCATCTACGGGTACTCGGTTGCGGCCGACCTACAGCCGGGCTGTCGCTACGACGAGGTGGTGCGCGCGCTCGGCGGCCATGGCGAGCTCGTCACGACGCCGGATGAGCTGCGTCCGGCGCTCGAGCGGGCCTTCTCATCGGGCAAGCCCGCCCTCGTCAACGTACTCACCGATCCGGAGGTCGTGTACCCGCGCAGGGCGAATCTGGCGTAGCCAAGACATTCGGGTCTTGACCTTTCCCTGGGGGCGCTGGTGGGTTATAGTGTCGGGCGCTGGGTGGAGAGTCTGTGCGGCAAACCCGCCGGTCTTCACTCGGTGCATAGGTTCGGGCGAAGCCGCATCGTATCGGCGCCTCCCGCCGTCCGAACCGCCAGGCCCTTTCATGGCACGTACCCCTGCCCGTCCTGATGGGGCCGTTTTGAGAGCCGCCCGCATGATGCGGGCGGTTCTTTTTTCAGCGCACCGCCGCGGCCATCGCGGCGCCCTGCAGGATGTCGGACTCGCTGATCTCGATCTCGTCGAGCCCGAACGCGCGGATCGACTCCACGAGGATCGTCACCCCGGCGACGATCACCGGCGCGCGATCGGGATGGAGCCCGGTGACGTTCCTTCGCTCCTCGACGGCCAGCGCGGCGAGCATCGCCTGGATGCGCTCGGCCGCGGCCAGGCCCACGCGGTAGCCATGGACCTTCTCGGGATCGTAGGGGTCGAGCTCCAGGTCGATCGCCGCGAGTGTGGTGGCCGTGCCCGCCACCGCGACGCCCTCCGCCGTCCGCTCGCGAATCTCATTGGGAACGCTCTCTCCGATGATCCGGCGCACGTCGGCCGCGAGCGCCTCGAGCTCCTCGTGCGCCGGCGGATCGGATGGCAGGAAACGCTCGGTGTGGCGGCGCGAGCCCATCTGCGCCGAGACATGGAAGTCGGGATCGGCGCCGTTCGAGCCCACCACGTACTCGGTCGAGCCGCCGCCGATGTCGATGACCACCGCCGAGGCGGGACTCTCGACCGCCGCTGTCCGGCCGCTCGTCGCCCCGAGGAAGGTCAGGCGTGCCTCCTCGTCCCCCGAGATCGTCCGCGCGTCGATGCCGTAGCGCCGATTGAGCTCGTCCCGGAACTCCGGGCCGTTGTCCGCGTCGCGCATGGCGCTGGTTGCAACGGCGATCACGTCCTCGGCCTTCAGCCTGTCGATCGTCTGGCGGTACCCGTCCAGCGTCTCCCGAACCCGATCCATCGCCTCGTCAGCCAGCCGCCCCGTGGCATCGACGCCCTGGCCAAGCCGGGTGATCGTCGTCTCCTTCTCGAGCTCTTCAAGCCGACCGTCGTGGACGTCGGCCACCAGGAGCCTCGTCGTGTTCGTCCCCAGATCGACGACCGCGACGCGCATGCTCAGTCGAACAGCTCGTTGACGCGCTCGACCGGACGAGCGAGCACCGCGCGCTCGCCTCTGACCACGACGGGGCGCTGCAGCAGCGCCGGGTGCTTCGCCATGAGGGCGATCGCCTCGTCGTCATCCACCTCACGCTCGCCCAGCTTCAGCTCCTCGTAGACCGGCTCCCGGGCGCGGAAGAGGTTGTGGGCCGACTCCCCGGTCTTGCTCACGAGCACCCGTATCTCGTCCTCCGTGAGCGGCTCCACGTGAAAGTCGACCCGCTCGAACTCGATCCCCCTCTCATCGAGGAGCGTTGCGAGATTCCTGCACGTGGTGCAGGTGCGCTTCTCGTAGACCGTCAGCTCGGCCATGGCCCGGGACCGTACACGCTGCCGCCACAGACGCCGGCTGTGACGGGAATACCGAAGCCTGCTGCGCCGATCGCCCGGCACTGGCGCCAAAGGTCGATCCCGCATCCGCGCCCGGCGCGCGGCCAGCCGCGAGACTTGGTGATCGCCCCGGCGCCCCCCGGCCGTTGACGCTCCCGCCGCCGATTGGCTAAATTCGGTGCTCACGCCGCGGGGTGGAGCAGTCAGGTAGCTCGTCGGGCTCATAACCCGAAGGTCGCGGGTTCGAATCCCGCCCCCGCTACTGCGAAAGCCCTGCATATGCGGGGCTTTCGGCTCACTTGAGGGTCTGTGGTGGTGCCGTTCGCGGTGCCAATTTGAGCCGCGAATGGCACCACGGCCGTTCCGGATTCCGCTCCAGCACTGGCTTCCCGCCGCAAACAGTCGGGTTCTGGACCCGAATGGACCGTGTCGACGCCGGCATTCGGCGTGCCGACCTCCTGACCGAGACCTACAACTCGAAGGCGGGCGCGCCCTGCTGGGAGCACCACCGGCGAGCCTCAGACGGACTGCATCCGCGTCGAAAGCGCGTTCAGCTCCTCCGCGCCATCGACCGTCACGAGTACAGCACCGCCCAAGAGCCCCTTCTTGTAGCCGAGCGCGGGGCAGGGCTCGACCGCCAGGGTCATGCCCTCGGCCAGTCTGAACTCCTCATCGTGATAGCCGGGGATGAACGGAGGCGTCTTGATGGTCGGGTCGATGTCGGCCTCCATCATCCCGGGGTGCATCTCGCCGACATGCAGGACTGGCGAAAGCGTGTGCAACAGCGGGGCTTGCAACCCAGCAGCCGCCATCCAGGATCACCTGGCGCATCGGCTTCCACACGGAGTCGAACGTGACACCGGGTCGGATCGCTTCCACCCCGGCCTATATGAACGTCGCCGCCTCCTATAGCAACGCGGTCTTGCCGATTGGGCCTCGCCGCGCAGCACGAGGACCGTTGCGGCCCCCGCGGCGTCGGCCAGCAATTCGCGGAGGCGCGCGCTCCGCCTCTCGGCTGCTCGGTGAGGTCCTTGCGGAGGCTGGCCTGCCGGTGGGTGTCTTCAACCTGGTCAGCGGTCTCGGTGAGGTGGTTGGCGAGGCGATCGCGCGCCACCCCGGGGTCGACATGGTCAGCTTCACGGGGTCGGTGCGTGCCGGCAAGCGCGTCGCCGAGCTCGCCGCCCGCGGCGTCAAGCGGGTGACGCTCGAGCTCGGCGGCAAGTCGCCCAACGTCGTGCTCGACGACGCCGACGATCTGCCGGCGATCGTTCGGGGGGCGATCCGCAGCGCGTTCCTGAACTCCGGCCAGACCTGCTCCGCGCTGACCCGGCTGATCGTGCCGCGCCAGCAGCTCCCGCAAGTCGAGCGGCTGGCGGCCGAGGTCGCGGGCGGCCAGCGGGTCGGCGACCCCACCCGCGATGGAACGAGCCTCGGCCCGGTCGTCTCGCAGACGCAGTACCAGCGCGTGCTCGGCTATATCGACCGTGGCCTCCAGGAGGGCGCGCGGCTGGTGGTCGGCGGGCCGGAGCGCCCGGCGGGCGCCGGCGGCGGCTACTTCGTCGCCCCGACGGTCTTCTCAGACGTGCGGCCCGACATGACGATCGCCCGAGAGGAGATCTTCGGCCCGGTGCTGGCGGTCATGTCATACGACGACGAGGAGGAGGCGATCGAGATCGCCAACGGCACACCCTACGGCCTCTCAGCCGGCGTCTGGTCGGGCGACCCGGACCGAGCCGAGCGAGTCGCCAAGCGCCTGCGCAGCGGTCAGGTCAAGATCAACGGCGCAGCATCCAACCCCACCGCCCCGTTCGGCGGCTACAAGCAGTCCGGCGTCGGTCGCGAGCTCGGCGTGCAGGGTCTCGAGGAGTACCTCGAGACCAAGGCGCTCCTCTTCTAACTCGGAGCGTCCGCAGCGGGCACCTCAGGGCCGCGACCGGCGCGCCCCCGTTTGCGACGGTTGCGAACGACCGGTGTGACCGCGGTGAACGTCGGCTTGCCTACCCATGGCGTGGGTGACTCCACGTCCTTGACTGTGGCCCGCCGTGCGGCGGCAGTCAGACGAGTGGCGGCCCTACCACCTCCACGTGGTGGCGCTGAAGGATCTCCTGAAAGCGCTCGGGATCGGCGAAGGCCTCCTCGAGGCCGCCCGGCAGGAGCAGCACGAGTACCCGCGCCGGCTCAGTACCGATACCGAGGAACGTGTGGGGAATCCCGCGCGGCATGAAGGCGAACGTCCCGGCTTCGGCGCGAAACCGCTCCTCGCCGCACACCAGGTCGACCGCCCCGGCGAGCACATAGAAGGCCTCGTCCTCGTCGCGGTGGACGTGCAGCGGTGTGCTGTGGCCGGGGGGGATCACGGTCTCGACCAGACCGAGAGCGCCACCCGTCTGCTTCGCGCTTGCCTTGATCCCCTCGCCGGCGCCCACGAACACGGGTCGCGGCCCTTCCATCGCGCTCATACAGAGATCTTGATCAACCGAGCGGCCCGCGGCTGGCCCATTGACCGGGCACCTCCCTTCGCCCAACTCGGGAGCGCGAACCCCCGCGAGCTGGCTCCTGGTTCTGCCTCGAAGGGGCAGTGCTCCACATGGGGTCGGATCGAGCCGTTCTGCTGCCCCAAATCGACGAAGGCAGCAGTCTTGGCCCGGCCCTCTGGTCCCAGGGTCGCTCGCCCTTCCGCGTGGCTGGAGCGGCGGAGCGGAGTCCGCAGACGCGCTACCGGTTTCGCCTAAGGGAGTACTCTCGAGCGCTGTCGGGCTGGCGGCCGCTCCGGACGAACGGGAGCAGCACGGCGAGCGCATCAGCGCGCGCCCGCTTACCTCAGCCCTGCAGTCGTCCGTGTCGGCGACCGCGCGCTCTTCTCACTGTCGGCGGGCGGCTGACGCAAATCCCTTCACGGCGGTCAAGGAGGCCGTGGAGGCAGGCGGCTTCGATGAGATCATCATCTCGACGTTCGCCGACGCGGGTGTCGCAATGGCTGCGCCCCGATCTGCCCCACCACGTCGAGGCGCTCGGCCTTCCCGCCACCGTGGTCACCGCCAAGCACTCCGAGCGCACCGTCACGGACGCTCGCTGACCGCTACACCAACACCCCCTGTCGCTTCCCGTTGGGCTCGAACGCGCGCGGTCTTCGGGGTGGTTGGGCTGGTGGGGTGGGTCGGATTCGTCCGGACTCCCGCCATCGGCGCAACTGTCCTGCACCGGATTCCTCCAGGTCCTCCACCGTGTCTCTTGTACAGGCCGGAGGGGAGTGAGGTTCCGGGAACCCAGGCGCCGCGGCGCATGTATAGTCGTCAAGCGACGATTGGAGGCTGGGATGCCGAGGACCGGCTGGCTGCTCGCGGCGGCCGCCGTGCTCCCGCTGCTGGTGCCGCCGAGTGCGGTGGCCTACCCGCCGGGTTTGATGGCTTTGGAGGTGACGGAGATCAGCTCCGCGAAGGTCTGTGGGGCGGGCGAGTGCAGGGAGCTCTCCGATCCGGAGGCGGCGACGGCGCTCGCGGTCGGACCCACCCCCCGGGGTACGGACGCCCCCGCGCACGGGCTGCCCTGGTACAAGAGCACGCTCACGATCCGCGTCGAGGACGCGGACGGCGGCGAGGTGTTCACCGGCCCCGTCTCCGTCGCCGTGGTGCCCTCCGCCGGGCTGATAGGCGCGGGGGACGGTCTTACCTGGGTGACCCTGCCCAGCGAGAGCGAAGAGGCCTACGCGAAGCTCACAGCCGGGCTTACGCCCCGCCCGGCGAGGACGCTTCCGGGCGTGGGCGTGGACGGGCTGCCGCCCGCCCGCGTCGATGAGGTCGTCGAGCCCCCGGGCGCGGCCACCCCGGCGCCGGCGAGCGACGGCTCGAACGTTTGGATCGTCGCGCTCGGCGGCGGCGTGCTAGCGGCGCTCATGGCGGGGGTGGTGCTCCAGAGCCGCCCCCCCCCCGCCGCGGG
>Ga0081538_10001822_pt1 | contig 21460 bp, 19 predicted proteins | sample TabmetS5T2R1_FD_71022 | JGI IMG/M metagenome (GOLD analysis project Ga0081538, IMG submission 71022) | Tabebuia heterophylla rhizosphere microbial communities from the University of Puerto Rico - S5T2R1 | ecosystem: Host-associated > Plants > Roots > Rhizosphere ...
GGGTCGACGGCGGCATAGCCAAGGTCCGGGCTGTAGGCAACCCGGACGCCCCCCAGGTCACCGTCGACGGCGCGCCGCCAGTCGATGCCGTCGGAGGGGATGCTCAGGCGGTCCCGGTCGTCGTAGCCGGCGATCACCGACAACACCAGGGCGGCGTCGGCGACGGTGCGGGTCAGCGGCCCGATGTGCTCAAGCGACTCCCAGCTCGACACCCCCGGATATCGGTGGTCCTTGGTGCCCGGATACAGCGGGACCACGCCCATGGTCGGCTTGATGCCGTAGATCCCGCAGAAGCTGGCCGGGATCCGGACCGAGCCGCCGCCGTCGCTGCCCAGCGAGAACGGCCCCACCCCGGTGGCGACCGCAGCACCCGTCCCGGCCGAGGAGCCACCGGAGGTCCGCTCCAGGTTCCAGGGGTTGCGAGTCGGCTCCGCCAGCGGGGTCTGCCCGGTGCCCGAATAGCCGAACTCCGGCACCTGGGTCTTGCCGATCACCACCGCGCCAGCGGCCTTGATCCGCTCCACCACCACGTCGTCCTCGTCGGGCACGAAGTCGGCGTAGGCGTGCGATCCCGAGGCCGTGCGGATCCCCTTGGTGCAGATCAGGTCCTTGACCCCGGTGGGCACCCCGGCCAGCGGCCCGACCTCGCGGCCGGCGGCGAGGTCGGCCTCGATCCGCTTCGCCGCTTCCCTGGCCTGGTCCGGCACGACGGTGGTGAACATGTGCAGCGTCGGGTCCAGCCGGTCCAGCCGGTCCAGGACCGCCTCGACCGCCTCCACAGGGGACAGCTCCTTCGCCGCGACGGCACGGGCCAGGGTGGTCGTGTCCATCTGGCAGATCTGGTCGCTCGCCGCCATCGTCACCGCCTCCTCGCGGTCCTGCTCGGGTCAGACCGCACCGGCACACCGCCCACCCACAAGCCAAACACCGGTCCAGGGTCTCGACAAGGGGATGAGGGGACGCGCACGACATCCGCCAGCGCTCAGTCCCCAGCCTGCTCCGTCATCGTCCAGCGGTGGCCGGCCGGTCTGGCGGTGCGGATGGGTCCAGGCGCCGGCGACCAGGCGTCGGTGCCAGCGCAGCAGCGTCTCCGGTCTGATGAAGAAGCACGACCCTCGGGCTCGAGGAAGGACGCGGCTGACCGCGGCGAGTTGCGCTCGATCGGCAGGCTCCAGCTTGGGACGTGCGACCTGGCGGCGCATGACGGTGAGCTGGTGGCGCAGCACGAGGATCTCCAGGTCCTTGACGGCCTCGCCGCGGGCCAGCAGCACGAGCAACTGGATGGAGCGGCAGAGCGTCAGGTAGGCGGGCTTCGACAGCACCGGGTGGCGGCCCCCGAGAGGTCGGCGGAGGCGTCAGCCTACCGCGGCGTCGTGGAGCGCACCGCCAGCCTGGAGGCCATGTCGGTGTTGCGCACTCTACGCCCACGATCCACAGGATTGGCCATTCCTCGACAGCTGGGGGGACTGCTTTCAGAATGGGTGGCTGGCGCTCGCGGCCATCCTGGGGTGAGGCGAATGCTTCAGCGTCCTCCTGCGAGCAGACGATGAGGTCCTGGTGGGTCGGCCACCGCCGCTCAGGTGCGGCGACTGCCTTGGAGGGTCAGGAGCTGTCGGTCGGCCGGGGCCGAGACCCTCCTGGCGCCACCGGCAGCTTGTTGCTCGGCTTGCGCAGCGACCAAGACAACCCGCCGGTCGACGCCTGGGATTGACCTTCTTGTTGCTGCACACCAGCCGCTCCTCCAGGGACGCGACCATGCGCGAGGAGGACAGGAATGGACATGTTCGATGTCATCGTCGTCGGAGGCGGCATCTCGGGCGGGATCCCGGCCGCGACGTACCTCCAGAAGGCCGGCCTCAAGGTCGCGATCGTCGAGGCTCGACCGGAGTCCGGCAACTTCTGCCCGACGCACGAGACCTGGCCGGAGACTCTCGACAGCCCACACGCGTCGATCAACTTTTCCGGCAGCGCTCCGGCCATCGAGGACCTCGAGCTTGAGTCACGCTACGGATACCAGCTGCGAACCACCCCGGTCGTACTGGGCACCGCCCATCCCGACGGGACGAACTGCCTGATCTGCTACGACCCCGAGCTGACCGCGCAGAGCTTCGCGCGGCATTCCAAGGCGGATGGCGAGGCCGTCTTCGAAATCCAGAACCGGGTGCTGGAAAAGATGGTCGAGATGAACGAACTCGCCTTCTACAGCCCCCACCCCGACGTCGGGAAGTTCGAGCAGATCCTCAAGCTGTGCGGCTACGTCATGGGGCGGTCGGTCGAGGACATGTCCTCGATGACCGCCTACGAACTGATCGAGTTGACCTTCGAGTCCGACAAGGCCCGTCAGACCCTGATCTGCCCGGTGGCGCTGCACCTGCAGGGCGCCCCGCTGTCTCGCGGGCAGGGCGCCTTCGCCGTCGCCCTCAGCCTCTTCTACACCACCGCCATGGGGATCGGCGGCAACGAGGCGCTGGTGGACGCGATGAGCCGCTGCTTCTTGGAGCACGGCGGCACGATCCTCACCAACTGCCCGGTGGCGGAGATCGAGGTCGAGGACGGCAAGGCCCGGGCCGTCATCCTCGGCGACCAGGCGGTGTTCCCCGGCGTCAGGATCGAGGCCCGCCACGCGGTTGTCTCCAACGTCGGCGCCCGCAAGACCTTGGAGCTCATCGGGGAGCCGGCGATGCGGCTGGTTGACTCGCGGCTCGCTTCCAAGATGAAGCACTGGAAGATGGACGAGCGGGGGTCCACGGTGACCTCTTGGCTCATCGACGGTGAGATGCCCTGGGGCTCGGCCGACTTCGACCCGCTGGTGACCAAGGCCCACCTCATGTATCGGGCCTATGACTCTTGGCAGGCGGCCAAGGACTACGTCATGGCCATGATCAACAACGACACCTGGGGCGCCTTCGGCAACATGATCGAGATTCTTGACTACGGCCAGTGCGACCCCAATGCCGTATCGCCCGAGGGCTACCGGGTGATCCGGGGCGAGGAGGCGATTCCCTACCCGCTGCGTCGTGAGGGCGGCCCCGAGGCCTGGGATGGCCCGATCCGCGACGAGATGCTGCGCCGGCGCCACGACGTGATGGAGTCGATCGCGCCCGGGTTCAAGGACCGCATCCTCGACGCCTACCAGTGGACCCCGATCGACATCTGGCGGGTGAACCCCGCCGCCGTGTACGGACAGGTGCTTGGCGGTGACTTCTCCGAGGACCAGTGGATGCTGGACCGGATGCCCTACCGCATGCCGATCAAGGGCCTGTACATGTCCAACTCCGTGTGGCCGCTCGGTCTGACCTGGATGGCCGCCGGCTACAACGCCGCCCAGGTGGTCGCTGAGGATCTCGGCGTCCGTAATCAGCCGTGGTGGACGCACCGGCCGGTGGCATGGTTCCTGAGCAACATCGGCCGTCTGCTAGAGCCGCTGGAGCGCGTTCCCGTGGGCGCGGGCAGGTGATCGTCATGGCAGCAGAGCGTTTCGATGTCATCGTCATCGGCGGAGGACCGAACGGCTTGACGTGCGCCGCCTACCTCGCTCGAGCGGGCGCCAGCGTGATGGTGCTCGACAAGCGGTTCGAGTGGGGCGGCACCATGTTCACCGACGACTACTCCACCCCGTTCCACTACAACATCTGCCAGTTCGCCCTGCCGTTCACGGCCGACCTGCCGCCCTATGCCGACCTCGAGCTGGAGCGGCTGGGCGTGCGGCTGCTCGAACCTGAGGTTGCCGCCGCCTTCGTCCCCGAAGGGCAGGGGCAGCCACTGATCGTGCGCCGGGACGGCACGGGCCTGGACCAGCTCCGAGAGCTCCTGCAGGCAGCGCAGCAGGTCGTGCCGCCGCTCCTCTTCGCGGCGCCGGCACCGGTCGACCAGATCGAACAGGCCCTCGACCATGGTGACGGCAAACTCCTGCTCGAGCTGGCGCATTTCACGCCGCAAGGGCTCGTTGAGACGCTGCAGGACGAGCGCGCCGCCGGGCTCGTGCGCTACCTCTGCGCCCTGGCCGGCTTTGGCGCGGCCGACCAGCCGCTGGGTGTCATCGGCGCCTTCGCCCTGAGTCGGCTGCTGCGCCCCACGCTGGTCCTGGGAGGGTCAAAGAGCCTCCCGATTGGGCTGTTTCGCGCCGGGGCGGGCGCGGGGGCGCAGTATCGGACGGTTGCCGACGTCGGCCTCATTGAGCCCGGCTCGTCCGGGGGGCTTCGGGTCGCGTGCCAGGACGGGCGCGAGTTCACCGCACGGGCGGTCGTCTCCACCCTCGATCCCAAGACGACCTTCCTTGAGCTGGTCGATCGCAGCGCCGTCCCAGACGGCGTCCGCCAAGGGGCTGAACGCTGGCAGCTCGACCCCACCGGCCCGTTCACCGCGCACTTTGGGATCAAGGGTGAGCCGCCGACGCTCCCGAGCGAGGACGCAAGCCTGGCGCTGCTGCGGGTTGTCGGATTCCAGGACGCCGCCGCGGTCGGCGAGCAACTGGACACGGTGGGCAGCGGGCGCCTTCCCCAAACCCCCGCCGGCCACCTCACGGTGACGACCCTGCATGACCCAACCCAGGCTGCGCTAGGGCCCTACGGGCCCCTGCACACCCTGCGCTTCGAGACGATGACCCCCTACGAACATCCCGATGGTCCCTGGGACCGCCAGCGGAGCGAATTCCGGTCACGGTGTTGGGACTTTGCCGTCGGTCATACGTCAGGCCTGGACCAGGCGCGGCTCCTGTTCGCCTTCGCCGATGGCCCGCGCGATCTCGAACGCCGCTTCCGCACCGCCCGAAATGGTTCGGTGCGCCAGGGCGCACTCGTGCCCGGCCAGACCTTCGCCGGCCGGCCGCATCCCGACTGCAGCACCACCAAGACACCGATCGAGGGGCTGTACCTGGGCGGCGGCGGCGTGCATCCCGGCGTTCCGGGCAGCCTCGCAGGGGGCTATAACGCGGCAAGCGCCGTGTGCCGTGATCTCGAGCTCGAGCGGTGGTGGCCGGAACCTCCGCTCCTGCAGCACGCTCGCGAAGCGGGAATGCTCCCAGAGCCAGCCGCAACTCGTTGACCCGCGCGGTGGGAAGGTCGTGCCTCGCACGGCCTTCCCACCGATCTGGTGGAGCAGTCAGCAGGTTATCGACGCTGCTCCAACCCCCAACTGGGCCTGACCCACTTTGACGGACATCCCCCATCAGGGGCACCGTCCCGGAGAGGATGTCCATCATGGAGACCATGGAACGCAAGCAGCCTCGGGCGCGCCGGTCGTTCACGCCTGAGTTCAAGGCCGAGATCGTCGAGCTGTGCCAGCGGGGTGACCGCTCGATCGGGCAGGTCGCCCGGGACTTCGACCTGACCGAGACCGCGGTTCGGGAGTGGGTGCGCCAGGCCGAGCGGGACGCCGGGACGCGGGACGACGGCGGGCTCACCAGCGCGGAACGCCAGGAGCTGTCGGCCCTGCGCCGGGAGAACCAACGGCTACGGCAGGACGTGGAGGTCCTCAAGCGAGCGACGGCTTTCTTCGTGAAGGAGACCCGGTGAGCGCCTATCCGTTCATCGAGGCGGAGAGAGCGCAGCAGCGCAACGTCAAGCGGGCGTGCGAGCTGCTGGAGGTCTCCCGTGCCGCCTACTACGCCGACCGCGCCGGTGTCCCGTCGGCCCGCCAGCTCGCCGACGAGGAGCTCACCGGGCACATCCGCCAAGCCCACCAGGCGTCCAAGGGCCGCTACGGCGCACCACGAATCCACGCCGAACTGCGTCGACGCGGCCATCGGCACGGGAGAAAGCGCGTGGCCAGGCTGATGCGGGCCGCGGGCCTGTGTGGTCGCAGACCGCGCCGGTGGAAGCGGACCACGATCCCCGATCCGGCGGCCACCGCCCGGGCGGATCTGATCCGCCGCGACTTCACCGTCAACGCCGCCGCGGTCAACACCCGCTGGTGTGGCGACATCACCTACGTCCCGACCTGGGAAGGCTGGCTGTACCTGGCCACCGTGATCGACATCGCCTCGCGCCGGGTGGTCGGGTTCGCCCTGGCCGAGCACCTGCGCACCGAGCTGGTCGCCGACGCGTTGACCAACGCCGTCGCCGCCCGCGACCCCGCACCCGGGGTGGTGTTCCATGCGGACCGCGGTTGCCAGTACACCAGCGGCGACTACGCCCACGCTCGCCGGCGACTTGGCCATCATCTTGTCGAGCGGCCGCACCGGGCAGGTGCTGGGACAACGCGCTCGCCGAGTCGTTCTTCGCGTCCCTGAAAGGCGAGTGCCTCGACCAGCAGCCCTGGGCCACCCGAGCGGCCGCCCGCCGCGCCACCGTGGAGTACATCGCCTGGTACAACGGCACCCGGTTGCACAGTGCCCTCGGCTACAGGACCCCCGACGAGTTTGAGACCACCGACCAGGAGGTCCTCAAGCAGGTAGCCTGACCGAGCCACCAGCCCTGTCCGTCAAAGCGGGGCAACCCCACAAGATCGGCTTGAGCTTGAGCATGCTGACTCCTCTGTGACACCAGAGGAAGCATGCTACTGCGACCACGGGACAGGACGGCAGGCTGGCCGCATCCTTACCATGAATCGGCGGCCAAGCGCCGTGCTATCCCGTGTTCTCGCAGCTCGCCCGGCTCCGCAGAGCATGAAGTTATGCGCTCAGTTGTGGTCGCCGCAGCCCTGGGCTGATCCGAGCCCTCGTTCGAGTTGGACAGCGTTTCGTTGGGTGCAGGATGATCGCACGCCTCGTGCCAAGGATGCGTAGGGAGGGCAGATGGACGAGCTGGACACCACCGCCGTGGCCGAGGGCGACGCGACGGCCGCCGTTAGCGAGGCAGCCAGGAAGCCGAAGGATCGCAGCGCGCCCAAGTGGGAAACCGACGCTCGCGACCGGCTACGCACCGCCATCCGCCGGTTCAGCAGGCCACTGGCCGACCTGGTGGCCCGCGACGCCAACGAGGGTGACACTCGGCTGCTGGTCACCGACTTCCTCTGCGACGGCCTGGGCTTCGACAAGTACGCCGACCTCACCACCGAGTACCAGGTCAAGGGCGAGTTCGCCGACTACGGCGTCCGCATCGACCGCGACCTGGTGGCATTCATCGAGGTCAAGCGGGTCGCCACCAAGCTGTCCACCAAGCACCTGCGGCAGGTGGAGATGTACGCCGTCAACGAGGGCGTGGAGTGGGTGATCCTGACCAACGGGTCGGTATGGCAGGTCTACCACATCACCGGCGGGCTGCCGGTCGTCATCGACCTGGCGCTGGAGGTCGACCTGCTCGGCGACGAGGCGCCCGCCTACAAGGTAGGCCAGCTCTTCTACCTGACCCGGGAGTCGCTGAAGCGGCGCCAGATCGACGAGCTGTGGAAGGCCAAGCGGGCGACCTCACCGGCGTCGCTGTCGCAGGTGCTCGTGTCGGATCCGGTTGCCGAGGCGATCCGCAAGGAACTGTGGCGCCAGACTGGTCATCGAGTCGACACGGCCGAGATCACGCGGTTACTCACCGAAACGCTGCTTCGTCCCGGTGGACTCCAACCAGAGCACTAGCCGACCAGCAGGATCGCCTTCCCATTACGAGTCGCCTCACCACCGTCCAGTACGTCGCGGGCGAGCTGATCTTTGCAGTTCAGGTCGGGTATGCCGCCGGTTGCTCGTATCCTGTTGCGCGGCATAAGTCCGAGTGGAATGGCCGAGAGAATGACCGGCTGCCCGGCCAGCTCGATACGGTCTGCGTGGTCAGGCGAGCTGAGGGCTGCAAGGTGCGAGGATGAGACTGTGCTCGTGAGCTATGACCAAACCTGGATGGATCAAGAGTCGTCGTGGTGGGCGAAGGCCAATCGCGCGAACGAGCACATCGACTCGCTTCGCCGCCAGGTCGACGAGTATCGGGCCTCTGCGCCGTACTCGCTGACGCCTGAGCCGACGGAGAAGCCAGATCGCCTGGCCTACCGCCTGCGGTTCTCGAAGCCGGTTCCGGTAACGATCAGCACGACGGTCGGCGACGTGCTGCACAACCTCCGCGCGGCGCTGGAGAGCCTGGCCTTCGAGGTTGCCAGGCGCAGCCAAGGCGGAACGCTGACCCCCAAGCAGGAGCAGGAATCAACGTTCCCGATCTGCGAGAGCCCCAAAGACTTCGACGCCTTCTTCAAGGGCAAGAAGGGACTGCTGTATGACCGCCGAGCCCGCACGGCGCTCCGGTCGGTCCAGCCCTTCGTGAACCTCGAACAAGCGCACAGGCTCGGCGTCGCGTTGGACCGGAGCTTCGATGAGACCTTCCGCTGGAGTGAGCTGCACCGCCTCGACACCTTGTGGAACATCGACAAGCACCGGCGACTGACTCTAATGGCCTGGTGGCCGGACCTCATCTACTGGGGCAGCAACGGGCCTTCCAACCGCCGCGCGCTACCGGGCGATGGCACGCTCGCGAACGGCTCCATCCTCCTCCACATCGAGGGAACCGACGAAGGCCAAAGCGACGAACTCCGTCACGAGTTCAACCTCGTGCTCACTGACGACCCAGCGGCTTCCCGCGACCAAGGCGCCGCAGACGATGTTGTGGACCTGCTGGAGCGTTGGCACCAGCACATCGTCAATCTCGTGGTCTTCCCCAGGGTGTTCACGATCATGTCACAGGCCACCGTGCCGGCTGGCGGCCAGTAGCCTTCGGTCGATTGGCCGGCCAGCCCGGAGGGAGCGCCCGGCCTGCCTCCTGATGTTAGAAGAAGTGAGCGCCCCGTCCGGCCGGGTCTGACCAGTGCGGTCCTCGCAGGTCAGGTCGGGCACTGAGTCTGGCCAGTGGCCTGCTGTTCGGTCTGGTTACGGCCGGAGTGAACAGCGCCCGGTTTCTTGGACAGATGTCGTGCCAACTGAATCATGCCGCTGCCGCTGCTTGTGCTGCCTGATAGGCCTCCTTGGGGGTCCGGTGGCCGTGCCGTTGGATCAGCCACGAGCTGTTGTAGCGGTCGACGAAGCCAGTGACGGCTTGGCGCAGCTGGTCGATGGTGTCGTGCAACTCGACCCACAAGCACTGCTCCTTCAGGGTGCGGATCCAGCGCTCGGCGCAGCCGTTGGTCTCCGGCTCGCCCAGGAAGGCGGCGTCATCGGCGATGCCCAGCCAGCCGATCGAGCCCAGGAAGTAAGAGGAGCGGTATTGCGGTCCCCAGTCGTGGCGGAGGTTTAGACCGCGGGCCACGTCCGCATCCAACTGGCCCCAGCGGGCGATGACCGCGTCGTAGACCGGCTGCAGGGCGGCGAAACGATCACCGGTCTTGGCCACATGCGCCCACGCCTCGGCGGTGTAGTGATCGACCACGCAGAACACCCACACCCAGCCATCGCTGCGGGTCCAGGCCATGGTGGCGTCGGTGCCCCAACGCACATTCGGCGCCTCCGGGATGATCGTGCCGTCGTGGGGTCGTGGCTTGCGCCGGCCCCGGACCCGCTGGGGCGCCAACAGCCCCTCCCGGCGTAGCAGCCGCAGGACCCGCTTGCCGCTGACCCGCAGGCCATGCTCGCGGCGCAGCCGGACGCGGACCTTGCGGTAGCCCTCACCGGCGAACGGCGAGGCGGCAAGGACCTGGTGGATCAGCCCTACGAGCTGGTCATCGCTGATCAAGGTCGCGGGTCCCGGTCGTGGCGGCATCCCAGACCGGCCACGCCGGGCATACACCGTCGAGCGCGGCGCGCCCAGCACCCGGCATACCACCGCCACTGGCAGCTGGTGGTCCATGGCTATCTGGGCCGCTTCGCCGGCGGGATCTGCACCCCCCTTTTTTCGGCCGCCGCCCGCAGGATCTCGTTCTCCATGGTCAGCTGTCCGATCTTGCGCTCGGCCTGCCGCAGGGCCCGATCGTCGGCCGACCGGTCGGGCCGCTGACCTTTCAGGCCTTCCTTGCCGCCTTCCAGGAAGTCATCCCGCCAGGCGGCCAGCCGGTGCGCCTCCACCCCAAGCTCGCGCGACACGGCCTCCAGCGACTCGCCGCGCAGCAGCCGCAGCACCGCCTCCATCTTCTTGCCCGCCGACCACCGGGGCCGGGATCGATGGTCACCGGCTTCCTCATGCTGGTTCTGGTTGTTCACCGCCATGACAGGCATCTTCACCCCTGCCTACTCGGTGTCCAAGAGAACCGGGAGCGATGGAGTCCGGCCATCGCCGCGGCCGTGGACTGTAGCCACCTCCGCCGGCTTCGTAGCGGGCTCAGGGCTGCAGTGGAAACGGCCCACTATCCACGACGTCAAGAAGTCTAGGAGTTGCTCGTCCGCAGAGCGTGGCACGGCACGCTCCATGGCCTCCCACGTCATACAACTCCACCCTCACCTTCAGCCTGTCGCTTTCCACCAGGGGCGCCAAACTTGCTCCTGGTCCTACAACCCTTCTAGCCACAGGAAGGGGTTGCGCGATCCATGCCCGTAGCACGACCTTATCTGCAGGAGCCTGCGGGCTGAATGTTTCGGTTACTTCCGCGTGTTCAGTTATCCCCATCGGGAGCACTGCTGATTCATTGGCCGCATCAAGAACCTTGCACCAAATGGCATACCGACTGTCCGGAAGGCCATGGAGGTTTACCTGAGCATAGATGACCAGCCCTATGAGATTCGCGTCAGGGCCATGGAAGACAAGACCTGTGCGATCAAGAAACTCTCGTAGGGTAACGTCGCGCTCCAGCTTGACTTTGTCGATCGTTGCTCCTACCTCTTCTCGAGGCTTAAGCGTGGGACGCACGAGGAAGAGAAGGGCGCAAAGCGAGCTAATTATGGTTACCAGGGAAAGAAGGTTGCCTAGACCAAGGAACGGAAGGACTCTCCTCCACGGTTCCTTCGTCGATCCGATCTGATGCTCTCGGCTGAGATCGGAGCTTGCCACGCTACTGAACCCCTCTTGGTCGCCGGACAGGCGACGACTTCCGCTCTGTCTTGATAGACAGTATTGAGTAAACCGGCCGGCCGTAAGACGTGGTTAAGGCGCGCATAAGGAAGCGCGCTGGCTAGATCCCAGGCAGCGTCATGCAGCCCGAATGCGGACCAAGTGTCGCCGGAGACCGACGACGGACAGGGTCTGGCCGCCTCCTGTCGATGGTGTCCCAACAGGCGCCCCACAGAGCGGGCGCCGAATGAAGGAGCAGTCCATGTCCAGGAGCTGTCCGGCCTGCTCAGCCAGGCTGGACCAGCAGGCAACCGCCCGCACTGCGGTGCCAACCTTGACGCCGACAGCGCCAACGAGGCGGCCTGGGCCCCTGCAGTCGAGGAGTCAGCCCGCACCACCGCCGTGGCCGCCCAGCATCAACCTTCGCCGGGCTGATCGTGCCCTTCGGCTCGGTCATCGGGCCGCTGGCCAACTGGCTGACCCGGGCGCAACCGGGACCCGTTCATCGACCAGGCCGGCCGCGAGGCCCTGAACTTCGGCATCACGATCGCCATCTACGGCGCGGTGCTGGTGGTCGCCGCCCTGCTGCTGGTCGGCATCCCGCTGCTGATGGTCGGGGTGTCGCCTGGGTGGTGCTGGCCTCGCTGGCGGCGGTCAAGGCGAGTGAGGGCCAGCCCTACTGGGTACCCGCTGACCCTGCGGCTGGTCCGCTGAGCATCGTTGATCTGCTGATCGACACAGGTCGGAGCGACGGATCAACCGCGGCCGGCAGCACGCTACTTCTCCGTAGCCCACTGGCACGGTCTCGCCGGCACAGCGGCGGGGTGGACGCCGGAGGCCCCGCAGAGTTTGCGGGGCCTCGGCACTTGCATGGTATGCGGGCTTACGGTAGCACCGCCTCCACCGGGGCGGACCAGGTCAGCCGGCAGGCACGGTCAAGCCTGCCGCCATCGCGGCGCCAAGCTCCCAGCAGGCCTGGAGGTCCGCCCGGCTCGGGTCGCCGAGCACCGCCACCGGGGCCTGGGCACGGCGCCATCCCAGGCCGCGGGTGATCGCCTCGACCGCCCGCACGGCCCCGGTGGGGTCGCTGTCGCCGTGGACGTACAGCCCATAGGGCCGCCGCAGGGTCGCCTCCAGACAGGGGTAGTCGATCTGGTCAAGGAAGTGCTTGAGCGCGCCCGACACGTACCCGAGGTCGGCCGGCGTGCCCAGCAGGTCGCCGTCGGCGCCCAGCACGTCGATCGCGGTGGCGGCCAGGGCCGGCCGGGCCAGGACCGTGACGTCCTGTATCGCCCCGTCGCCGGCGCCCGAGAGCACCGCCTCCAACAGCGCCTGCAGCCGCGGCGAGGTGGTGTGGTGGACGACAAGCAGCCTGGCCATCGCCGTGCAGGGTGGCGTGCCCGCCGGCCAGGCGCAACGGCCATCCAACACGATCGCTGACCGGTCCACGAGCTCCCTGCGCAGCCGGGCGGCGCTGCCCGGGCCTAGGGTCCAGCCGCTCCAGCCCCTCGGCGGACAGCCGCTGCAGCACCCGCAGCCCAACAGCCTTGAGCAACCCGGGGTGAAGCGGTCCGACGGCAGGTCGCGGGATGCCCTGCATGGACGACCCGGCGGACGTCCAGCAGCTGCCCAGATCCTGCTTGCATGCGGGCCGCCGTTGGCTGGTTGGGTGCCTGGAGCGGCCGTCCGAGTCAGCTTGGGGGTTGGTCGGTCCCGCCCGGCCGCCAGGGGCGTCGCCGCGGCCACCAGGCCGGCACGGCCTGCCGGTAGGCCTGGTACTGCGCGCCGAACTGGCGGGCCAGCGTCGGCTCCTCATACCCATGGACGAAGGCGGCCATGGCGGCGCCCACGACCACGGCGTATGCCAGCAGCACCGGCTGGACCAGGACCAGGGCCTGCCCCACGATGGTCGACACCACCGCCAGGTACATGGGGTTGCGGACGTACCGGTACAGGCCGCCGACGACCAGCCGCTGGGTCGGCGCGACCGGCGCGGGGGTGCCGGAACCCTCGGCGACGAAGCGCACGAACGCCTGCACCAGCACGACCACGCCGGCGGCCAGCAGCACCGCACCGGCCACCCGCAGCGGCACCCAGGCCCAGGACGGCTGCGGGTGGCGCACCCGCCAGCCGGTCAGCCACCAGGGGACCAGGCCAGCGACCACCCCGGGGGCCAGCACGAAGAACACCACGCTGACCGCTGCCGCCGCTGGTTTGCGCATGGTCAGCTCCTCCTCCTCCCAGGACGCCGGGCCGACCTGGCGACCGCGGCGACACGATGTTGGCGACTCACGTCAGGGCCGTCGAGACTGCGACGGCGTTCGGCGCGTGCAGGTTCGGGGTCGCCGCTCATCCCCGGCCCGGGTGTCGCTCATCGACCGCGCACTGGCAGCAGCGAGGTAGACCACCAACCTGACCATAGAAGGCGTCCAAGCCGGAGCGGACAACCACACCACCATCGTCGGCAACCTGGTCGACGACCCCGAGCTGCGCTTCACCAACACCGGGATCGCCGTGGCGAACATGCGCGTCGCGGTCACCCAGCGGATCCAGCAGGACGGCGAGTGGCGCGACGGCGACACCTCCTTCCTGCGGGTCAACGTCTGGCGCCGGCAGGCCGAGCACCTGGCCGACTCCCTTTCCAAGGGCGACCGGGTGATGGTCACCGGCCGGCTGCGCCAGCGCAGCTGGGAGACCCCCGAAGGGGAGAAGCGGTCGGTCACCGAGGTCGAGGCCGATGAGGTCGGCGCCTCGCTCAAGTGGGCCACCGCCAAGGTCGAGCGCGCCCCAAGCCGCGGCAACGGCGAGCGCACCCAGGGGCGGGAGCGGCAGGCCGAGCGCGGCGGCGACTTCAATGACCCACCGCCGTTTTGAGCCATCCGCCCTGTCAGCGCCCTCGGCCTCGGCCGGGGCGCTGGCCTATCGGAGTAATACGGCAGGATCCGAGCGACCCCACCGGGGTTAGGTGGGCAGGAGTACTTCCCGGGGCTGGTGGCGCGGCGTCGGGGGCGTCGAGCGGGCGAGCAGGCAGCGCTCAACGAATCCCAGCAGCAAGAGGTGATCGCGCTGCTGCGTGAGACGACCCCCGACCAGTTGGGGTTACCGGAGTTCCTGTGGACCCGCGAGGCGGTCGCCGAGCTGATCACCCGCCGCTATGGCGTCCGGCTGGCCCGCACGACGGTGGGTGCGTATCTGCGCGGCTGGGGGTTCAGCCCCCAGAAGCCCCAACGGCGGGCCCTGGAGCAGAACCCGGCCGCGGTGCGCCGCTGGCTGGCCGAGACCTACCCCGCCCTCCGGGCCCAGGCCCGCCGGGAGGGCGGGGTGGTGGTGTGGCTGGATGGGATGGGGGTGCGGTCGGATGCGGCGGCCGGGCGGTCCTGGGCGCCGGTGGGCCAGACCCCGGTGATCAAGCGGACCGGCAAGCGGTTCCGGGTCAACATGCTGAGCGCGATCTCCAACGCCGGCCGGCTGCGGTTTCGCCTGTTCACCGGGTCGTTCACCGCAGCGGTATTCATCGACTTCCTGGGCCGGCTGCTGCGCGACAGCGCCGGGCGGAAGGTCCACCTGATCGTGGATGGCCATCCGGTCCACCGGGCCAAGGTGGTCAGCGCTTGGGTAGCGCGGCATGGCGAGCGGATCCAGCTGCACTTTCTGCCCGGCTACAGCCCGGAGCTGAACCCGGTGGAGCTGCTCAACCAGGACGTGAAGGCGAACGCGGCGGGGCGGCGGCGTGCCCGCTCGGCCGCGGAGCTCATCGCGGAGCTTCGGTCCTATCTGCGTCGCCGGCAGCGCCAGCCAGAGGTGGTGGCCCGGTTCTTTATGCACCCGCACGCCTGCTACGCCGCCCAATGAATCACCCTATTTGCCCGCCCCCGTGATAAGACGTCGTTTCGCTCCCTTTGGGGCTCGTCCGGGCATGATCCCGCGCCATGACCACCCTCGCTGACCACCTCGTCCCCGACCAGTTGTGGGCGATTGTCGAGCCCCTACTGGCGCCCCCACCCCGGCCTCCCTACGGTGGGCGGCATCGGACCATCAGTGATCGCAACTGCTTCGCCGCGATCGTGTTCATGGCCCGCACCTCCACCCCGTGGCGGCTATTGCCTGCCCAGGAACTGGGTTGCGGTTCACCCAGTACCGCCTGGCGGCGCCTTGCCGAGTGGGCCAAGGCGGGCGTATTCGAGCAGCTGCACCTCGACATTCTTGACCGGCTCGGCGAGCGGGGCCGGCTGGACTGGTCGCGCGCCAGCGTGGACTCGGCCAGCGTGCGCGCCAAGCGGGGGGGACCACGTTGGCGCAATCCGGTCGATCGTGGTAAGCCCGGGTCCAAGATCCACCTCGCCTGTGAGGGCGGTGGGCTGCCGCTGACCGCGGTGGTCAGCGCCGCCAACGTCGCTGACGTGACCATGCTGGAGGCCGTTGTCGACGACATCCCGCCGGTGCGCGCGCCGTCTGGTCGGCGGCGGACCAGGCCCGGCAAGCTGGACGCCGACAAGGGCTACGAAAGTGCCGGCAACCGGGTCTGGCTGCGCGCCGTGGGATCACCGCACGGATCGCCCGCCGTGGGATCGAGTCGTCGACCCGGCTGGGGCGGCATCGCTGGCGGCTGGAGCGGGCGCTGTCGTGGCTGTCGTGCTATCGGCGGTTGGCGGTGCGGTGGGATTGGAGCTCGGAGCGGTTCTTGGCGTTCGTGCTGCTGGCATGTGCCCTTGTTTGCTTCAACCGGCTGTCGCCGGCCAGCAGGAGCGAGACGAGGTCGTTGCTAGGTCGCCTGCCAGATGTGGTCGCTGAGGGCGAGCAGCCCTGCGCGGGCGAGCGGCTCGGTTGGTTGCTGGCGGGGCGAGGCATGGCGGTAGCGTCCGGGCGGCTGGCCGTAGCTGCGATGGAAGCGGCGCGAGAAGTGGTAGGGGTTGGCAAAGCCGCAGTCGTGGGCGACCGCGGCGACGCTGAGGTTGCTGCGGACCAGCAGCGTGGCCGCCCGGGCCAGGCGCAGCAGCTCAAAGGCCGCCACCGGTCCGATCCCGTAGTGGCGGCGGAACAGCCGGCTGAGGTAGCCGGCCGAAAGGCACGCCCCGGCGGCCAGCTCCCGCAGCGACAGCGGCCGGGTTGGTCCCGGCGACCAGGCACGGCGGACGAACACCACCAGCGTGTCCAGGTGGGGGGGCAGCCGCTGCTGGTCATGGTCGGGCAGCGGTCCCTGCACAAACAGGGTCAGCAGCAGCCACAGGACCTCCTGGGTGGTCTGCTGGTGCTGGTCGGTGCGGGCGGGTTGCTTGTCAAGGTTGAGCACATAGCGCAGCAGGGGCCGGAGCGGATCATCATCAGGCAGGGTTCGCACCAGCGGCCAACCGGCAGGATCGGGCAGCTCGGGCAGCGGTCCGGCGAGTTCGAAGTGCAGGTAGGCGTGACGGGTTGGCCTGGTGTGGTCCCAGATGAATGAGTCGGTGATCCCGGGTCGGCCCAGCAGCAACGAATTCGGCCCAAGCGCGATGCTGCCCTGTTCATCATCTTGGTCGTAGCGCCATTCGGCGGTGCCCTGCAGCAGCCAGACGAACTCGAAGTCCTCCAGTCGTCGGGGTCCGAAGGTGGCGCCGGGCGGGTAGACGGCGACTCCGGAGCCGCTGACGGCGAGGCTCGTCCCGCCCCGCGGCCGCTGGCAAGAGGTCATGATCAGATAGGTTCTCGCGGCAGCTGGACATTCTCAACCGGCTCGCCCGGCCCCACACTGGCCCCATGACCGACACTGCTGAACACCTGACTGCGACCTCTCCGCAGCCGACCGCCGCCAGCGACGGCGACCTGGTCAGCCGCTACCACCGCGACGGCTACGTCGTCTTGGCCGACGCCCTGTCGGCCCGGGAGGTGCGGGCTCTGCAGGAGGAGGCCGTGCGCATCTGCCGGGGCGAGATCGGGGCCGTCGACGGCGTCCAGCCGCCGAGTGCCGATGAGCCCGACGAGCTGGTGGTCCGCCGCTACCTGTGCATCCATTTCCCCCACAAGCTCTCCGAGCTGCTGGGCGCGACCCTGGCGCATCCGGTCGTGGTCGACGCCTTGACGAAGCTCATCGGACCGAACATCAAGGCGATGCAGTCGATGCTGTTCATCAAGTCCGAAGGCAAGCCCGGGCAGGCCTGGCACCAAGACGAGCTGTTCATCCCCACCCGGGACCGGTCACTGACCGCCGCGTGGATCGCCCTGGACGACGCCACCGTCGAGAACGGCTGTTTGTGGGTGCTGCCCGGCTCGCACCGACCCGGGATCTTGTACCCCGACCGCGACCACCACGACCCCCGGTTCGACTGCGAGGTCGAGGCCTACGACTTCCCCTACCGCGACACCGACGCGGTCGCCGTCGAGGTGCCGGCCGGCTCGGTGGTGGTGTTCAACGGCTACCTGCTGCACATGTCGCTGCCCAACACCGGGCGCCATGGACTGCGCCGGGCGCTGGTCAACCACTACATGAGCGCGCAGTCGCTGCTGCCGTGGTTCGTTCCGGTCGGTGTCACGCCCGGCCGGGCCGACCACCGCGATATCGTGCTGGTCGCCGGGACCGACCCCTACGCCTACAAGGGCACGACCGAGGTGATGCGGCCGCACGTCCGACCCGACGGGCAAGGCGGCTGCCTTCGCTGACCAGGTAGCTGGTCGGCATCAAAGGTCAAACGAACGGGCAAACAGCCGGGCCGTGCCATCTCGCCAGCAGACCTCCAGGTCACCACGGTCGGCAAGGTCAGCGAGCAGGAACTAACGCCGCTGGCGAACCTGCGGCGATCGGCACTGCCGACGACCGATCCCGGTCAACTGGACGTGTAACACTCGGGATCGCCCCATACCCATCCAAGGGAGCGAACGAGATCTAAGCATGGGTGGAACCAGACATTGCGTAAACCAGTTGCTGCTGGCTGCTCCACCGCTCGGCGTGTGATCGGCGACGGCCGGCTGGTGCGATGGCCGACATGACGCCAGGCGGCTACGTCCTTCCGCGGCGCCCGATCAGCCCCTCATCGGGCAGGTCGGTGCGGGCGTCGAGCGTCGACGGGTCGACGCTCCACTCACGCGCAACCTCCAGCACGGTCTCTTCGTCCGCGAACTCAAGCTCGTCCCAGTCGCGATCAAGATCGCTCGATCGGTCGATGCCTGCCTCGGCGGCCGCCGGTTCACCCTGGTCGAATGGGATCTCGCCACGGTCGCCGATCCAGCAATAGCGGCGAACGGGCGAGCCGTCCACCCAGCGCTGCCACTCATGGTATTCGGGGACGCGGTGGGTCCCAAAGAGCTGGGCCTCGCCGAAGGCGCGGCTCAGCTCGGCAAGGTCGGGCTCCGCGATCGCCGAGTCGATGAGCGCCAGCGTCCAACCGTCGATGGGTGGCGTGACAAAGACGAGGAGGTCGTCTTCGTTGCGCTCGATGCCGTCCCGCCACGTTGCCGGACGCATGTCCTCGAGTGCCAACGCGTTGGCGACCGCGCCCGGATCCTCGCTTCGAACCGCCAGCCATCGGCGCTTGTAACCGAACGAAGCGGGGGCACCGACGGCCTCGCTGGTCGCCGACTCACCGTGGCTGATCGCCCGCATCAACGCATCGTGCACGGCGGCGCCGAGCGCCTCGGCAGTCGGGTCGACAAGCTCACGCCGCTCGTCCGGGAGCTCGGTCAGCCCCTGTCTTGCCCCCAGGTTCCGCTGCGGCCTGATCGAGATCCTGCCGTATCGCCGAGCGACCGTGACGGAGCATAGGCCCTGGAGGTACTGTCCCCACGTCTTGACGCCGGCGGCGCGGAAGACGGGCGCCAGCGGCTCGTCGGTCGCCTTGACCAGCCCTTTGGAGCGACGGAGGGCCTCCAAGACGGTATCGCCGAGTGTGGTCGGCTCGGCGTCGTCCGCCAGCTCGGCGAACCAACCATTCGCGCGCCACATGCCCCACTGGTCCAGCGACCACGATGTGACGAACAGGCGGTCCCAGCGCGCGTCGACGTGCGCGGCGGCCTCTTGGGCCGGCGCCCGGCGACGTCGACGGAACCTGAACACTTCATCCACTCCCGAGTGATGTGGCTCCTCACGTCCGGGCGCGCCCCAACCGCGACGATGGGAAGAAGAGCCTTCAATAGACTCGGACGGCCACCGTGGCTTGCCGGCAACCGCGACGTCAACCGGCTGGTCGCGCGCCGAACAGAGTGACCTCCTCGCTCAAGTGCCCAAGTTTCTTCGCAGCTCGCTCGCGAATTTGGTCGTCGTCGTCGATCAGGCTGGCGTAGGCGTCCTCGGCCGCCTCGTACCACAGCATGAGCCGGAAGGAGAGGTCTCCCTCGAAGGCAGCCAGCCGCTCGTCCACGAGGTGTTCCTCCTCGTCCTCGGCTTCTATGGTCCGCGGCCCCGCCAGGATGTCGTCGGCGCACAGCAGCAGCTCTGCCCGCTTGGTGGCCTCTTGGCCGAGCAGGTGGGCGGCTGGCCGGCCCTGCTGCAAGGCGACCAGGGTGAAGTGGGACAGCATCTTGGTCAGCCACACCTGCCGTGCCGGATCGGCGCCCTGGTACACGATCCGTTTAGCGAGCGGCCAGTCCGACCGGGTCAGCAAGCTGTCTGCGGCGCGAACCCCCAAGACGAAGTCGAGGATGGCCGGGCACAGCCAGACGTCGCGCTGCTCGCCAGTGCGGTAGGCTTGCTGTTCAGCGCGGTGGACCTTGGCCAGGTCGCCGAGATGGAGGTCGAGGTCGTGGAACACCCGCAGGTACGCCGACAGCTCTGGGTGGCCTAGTGGGGAGTTGAGCTGGTCAAGCGCATCCAGCAACGCGGCACGAAGCTCGGGCATCGCTGCTCCCGGTTGGCTGCGGCACACCGACGTGGTTCGGCTCGTAGTCTGCCCGTCAGGTACGACACCGTGGTTGCCGTCTCCTCCGCCGGCACGCCTACTTCGGTGCCGGCAAGCCCGGAGCACCAGTCCAACCGAACGCCAAGGACCCCGACGGATTCCGGAATGTCCTCTTGGGGTGTTCGATCCCTTTAGTTGGTAGGCACCTTCGGCTCTGCCGACTGCCAAAGAAGGCACACCCACCCGCTATCCTGCTGCCGGATCCTGGCAAGACCCAAGGGCCTCGTCGACCAGGCACCAACACCAACTGGGGATGCTGGTATGGGTTGGGTGTTGAGCATGGCGGTGGTGGAGGGGCTCAGCGCCGAAGAGGTCGCTGCCCGGCTGGAGGCGGAGCTGGGCGAGGAGACGATCGGCTACAGCATGAGCGGGGAGGAGGCCGAGGCCGGTCTGGGGCCGCCAGCGGTGGGCATCCATCGCGACGGCCGGGCGGTCATCCTCGACGACCGGTATGCCGATGCGCCGGTCCTTGAGGATGCGCGCCTGCTGGCTCGGCTCAGCCGCGCCTCCAGAGTCGTGCTATTCCAGCTCAGCGAGCGCGTCAACTGCGGGTTCTTCCAGGTCGGCTGCTGGGTTGACGGGGCCATGGCCTGGCAGATCACCCACTGTCGCGAGGAGCCCGAGACCGAGGAGTACCAGATCCTTGGGGTCCCGCCGGGGATCTTTGCCGACAAGGCGGCACCGTATCGAGCCCAGCAGGCCCAGGCGGATGCCGCTGGGGAGGAGGAGATCTGCTATCTGGGGGAGGCCGTGGTGGAGCTGTTTGTCTCGCTCACCGGGATCAAGTACGACATGCCTGGTTGGTGGCGGGACCTGCGGTATCGGGTGCTCTGGACGCGGCGGAACCGGGAGCCGGGGTCGGCCAGCGCCCCTAGCTCGTCCGGCACAAGCTCGCGCTCGACGTGACCGCCCGGCCCGCGTTGCACCGCTGGCCGACCGGTCGGGCACACTTGCCTCGGACCACGACGCGACCGCCGCAACGCCGGGTGTGGTCCGAGTGAGGCTGGCAGATGGAGGAAGAGGAACAGGTACCGCTGGTGTGCCCGGCACGCGCCCTCACACGCTGTGGCCTGCGGCCGGCCTCAGCCTCGCCTTTGTAGCTGGGGGGGTGTGGCTCATCCGCACCGGCGAGGCCGGCGGCTGGCTGGCCCTGGGCTTCTTCGGCCCCTGCGCCGTGCTCGCCCTGCTGGTGCCGCTGGCCACCCGCAACCACCTGCGGCTCGACCCGGACCGATTCACGGTCACCACCCCGGTGCTCACCCGCACCTACCGCTGGGCTGAGGTCGACCACTTCTTCCCGGTCGGCGATGGCACCAGCGGCGCGGTCGCCTTCGACCTGGCCGCCGCCTCACCGCGGCGCCGAGGTACAAGCCAGCGGCTGACCAGGCGGCTGTTCGGCTACGACGACGCCCTCCCCCAGACCTACGGCCTGCCCCCAGAGCGCCTGGCTGAGCTCCTGAACAACTGGAAGGCCGGTGCGACCGGCGCGGCCAGGGCCCCCGACCCCGACAGGGTGGTGGTCGACCAGGTCGGGGTCCGGCGTCGGCTGCCCGACGGCCGCCACGAGGCGGTGGGTTGGGACGACCTGGTCGAGGTCGCGATCCGCACGACCCCGGAGGGTCCCTGGCAGGAGGATGTGTTCTTCCTGTTGACCGGCCGCGACGGTGGCGGCGTCGCCGTGCCGCACGGCGAGGCGGTCGAGCTGGAGCTGCTGGGCTGGCTGCAGGCCCTGCCTGGCTTCGACAACCAGCAGGTGGTCGAGGCGATGGGTTG
>Ga0081538_10001823_pt1 | contig 21449 bp, 22 predicted proteins | sample TabmetS5T2R1_FD_71022 | JGI IMG/M metagenome (GOLD analysis project Ga0081538, IMG submission 71022) | Tabebuia heterophylla rhizosphere microbial communities from the University of Puerto Rico - S5T2R1 | ecosystem: Host-associated > Plants > Roots > Rhizosphere ...
CCGACGTCTTCAAGCTCAGGTCGGGTCTCGGGCCCCTGCCGGACCCGCCTGCAGTTGTGCTGACCTCGAGCCGCGACGGCGCCGGGCTCGAGGCATGCGTCTCGGCCTGCGGCGCGCGCGGGTTCGTGCCGAAGGCCGAGCTGTGCCGTGACGCCATCGAGGAGCTCTTGCGATGATGGCGCAGCTGCTCGGCGCTGATCACCCTCGCGAGGCCGTGCGGGTCAGCCGACAGCTGCCCTGGGTACTGGCCGGAGCATCAGCGGCGATCGCGGTCGGACTCGTGCCGCTGCTCGCCACCTCCGACTTCGCGCCCGACCGCGGATTCTGGATCGTGCTAGACCTGGCGATCGGAGGCGGCTTCACCGCGGTCGGTCTCTTCGCCTGGTATCGACGCCCTGATAACCCGGTCGGGGCGCTGATGGTCGCGACGGCGTTCGCTTGGTACGTCGTGGTCGCCGGTAACGTCGACTCGCCCCTCCTGTGGACGCTCGGCCAGACATTCAGCAACCTGTTCGTGGCCACCGCGATCCACCTCCTGCTCGCGTTCCCGTCGGGACGGCTCGAGACGCAATTCGACCGCGTGCTGGTGGGGATTACCTATTTCGTCACGACAGTCGGGTGGCTCCCCTTCGTGTTCTTCACCAGCCCCGCCGATTTGGGGTGCACGGACTGCCCGGAGAACCTCCTGCTCGTCGACGCGGACGCCGGGTTCTCCGACGCGTACCTCGACGGGCTGGCCGTCCTCGGGATAGCGGTGATGGTCGCGGTGCTCACGCGACTCGTCCAGCGTTGGCGGAATGCGAGCGCACCGCTTCGGCGCGCTGTCACCCCGGTTTTCCTCGCGGGCGGGGCTCTGATGGTCGCCCTCGCCGCGCTCCTCGGCGTCGGGCTCTTCGAACCTTTCGGCCAGGGCGACACCATGGACCTGTTCTATACCGACCTGTTCTACGCGTGCGCGGTCGCGTTCGGGCTCGTCCCCTACGTGTTCCTCGCGGGCCTGGTGCGCGGCCGCTGGATTCGTGGCCGCGGCCTGGGCGCGCTGATCCGCTGGCTCGGCCAGCCCCGCGAGGCCGACGAGTTGCGGGCGGAGCTCGGTCGGGCGCTCGGCGATCCCTCGGTCGAGCTCGCCTACTGGCTGCCGGATCCTCCGCGGTACGTGGACGCGGAGGGACGGCCGGCGGAGCTACCGCGCGCAGACGCGGATCGCGCCGTCACGGCCGTGGAGCGCGATGGCCGGCGGATCGCGGCGATCGTCCATGACCCCGCGCTGCTCGACGACCCGGAGCAGGTCCGCGCCGCCGGGGCCGCTGCGGCGCTGGCGCTCGACAACGCGCGCCTCGATGCGGAGCTGCGTGCGAAGGTCGAGGAGCTGAGCGCCTCGCGCGCGCGGATAGTCGAATCGGGCTACGCCGCCCGGCGCCGCCTCGAGCGCGACCTCCACGACGGCGCCCAACAGCGCCTGGTCTCCCTCGCCCTCAGCCTTCGGATCCTGCGCTCGAAGGTTGAGGACGATCCCGACGCCGCGCGCGAGCTCGACTCCGCACGCCATGAGCTCGACCAGGCGCTCGACGAGCTGCGCGAGCTCGCTCGCGGCATCCATCCCTCTGTGCTCTCGGACCGCGGCCTCGAAGCGGCCCTCGATGGGTTGGCCCGCCGCGCCCCGCTGCCCGTCGAGCTCGAGCAGACGCCGGCCGAGCGCCTGCCGGATCAGGTCGAGTCGGCGGCCTACTTCGTGGTCGCCGAGGCGCTCACCAACGTCGCCAAGTATGCGGAAGCGACTCATGCGAGCGTCAACGTCAGGCGCCAGAACGGGCAGGTCCTGGTGGAGGTCTCTGACGACGGCGTTGGCGGCGCCGACCCCACGACGGGGTCGGGCCTGCGCGGACTGCTCGACCGCGTATCGGCGGTCGGGGGCCGACTCGAGGTCGACTCGAGGCCCGGGGAGGGGACGACGATCCGGGCGAGCCTCCCCTGCGAATAGGGCGAACCTATGCTGCCGGTGTGAGCGAACCGGCCACCCGTCAGCTCGGCACCGGCGACCTGAGCGAGTTTCGGCAGACCGGCCACGCGCTCGTCGACGCAGTCGCCGACTACCTCGCCGGGCTCCCTGAGCGGCCGGTCTGGCAGCCGCTGCCGGACGACCTGCGCATGGAGCTCCTCTCGCTGCCCCTCCCGGACGGCCCGACCAGGTTCGCCCCGCTGGCGGAGAGGATGGCGCGCGACGTGCTGCCGTACGCGATGGGAAACGGGCACCCGGCGTTCTTCGGCTGGGTCAATCCCCCGCCGTCGCTGGCGGGAGTGCTGGCGTCGCTGACGGCGGCCGCGATGAACCCGAGCGTCGTGTCCGGCGACCACGCCGACGTGCATCTGGAGCGCACCGCCGTGCGCTGGCTGGCGGAGCTGGTCGGCTACCCGCACGCGCCGGGCGCGGGCCTGCTCACGAGCGGAGCATCCGCCGCGACGATCGTCTGCCTGGCCGGGGCCCGTGGCCGCGCCTCCGCCGCCGCCGGCCGCGAGGTGCGCTGGGACGGGCTCGCGGGCGGGCCGCCCCTGATCTCCTACGTGCCTTCCGAGGCTCACAGCTGCGTGCCGCGCGCCATCGAGCTGCTCGGGCTCGGCAGCGCGTCGATCCGGCCCGTGCCCTTACCCGGCGAGCGCCTCGACCCGGACGCGCTGCGCGCCGTCATCGCGGCCGACCGGGCGGCGGGCGGGACGCCCGCCCTGCTGGTCGGCTCGGCAGGCACCGTCAACACGGGTGCTATCGACCCGCTCGAGGCCCTCGCCGACGTCGCGGCCGAAGAGGGGCTGTGGTTCCACGTCGACGGCGCGTACGGGGCCTTCGGCGTGCTCGATCCCGCGATCGCCGCGCGCTACCGAGGCATGGAGCGCGCGGACTCGCTCACGCTCGACCCGCACAAATGGCTCGGCGTCCCCGTCGACGCGGGCTGCGCGCTCGTGCGCCGTGCCGACAGCCTGCGGGACGCCTTCAGCGTTGTCCCGCCCTACCTGCGCCAGGACGCGGGCGCAGAGGTGGGCACCTTCGCGGAGTACGGCTTCGAGCAGACGCGCCCGTTCCGCGCCCTTAAGACGTGGGCGACGATTGCCGCCCGAGGTCGCGACGGCATCGTCGACCAGGTCGTTCGCGCGAACGCGCTGGCGCGCGAGCTCGCCGCGCTGGTCGAGCGTGAGCCCTCGCTGGAGCTCGCAGCCGCCCCGGAGACGTCGATCGTCGCGTTCAGAGCCCGGCCGCCCGACTGCCCGCCGGACCGGCTCGAGGCCGTCAACCGCGCGCTGCCGGAGGCCGTCCAGGCCCGCGGGCGGGCGTTCGTGACCGGCACGGTCTACGAGGGCCGCGAGACCCTGCGGGCCTGCATCCTTCACCCCGGCACGACCGAGGCCGACCTGGCGACGCTCCTCGCGGAGGTGGTCGCTGCCGCAAGCGAGCTGGCGCCCAGGCCGTTGACCCGGGACGATCCGGTCTAGCGGAGCTCAGGTGTCAGCCGACCACGACCTCATCCGCAGGAAGCTACGCCGCCCGAGACCATCGACCCGCCCTACGTATCACCCGACCCGCGGGCCAGCGATTCCCAGTAGCTCGGGCGATGTAGTAACTCGAGCTTGATCCCGTCCGGGTCGTAGAAGAAGACGGCGTAGTAGCCAGGCGTGTAGTCGTATTCCGCGGGACCGCTCTCGATCCGGGCTCCCTGGTCGCGGAGCCACAGCGCCCGTTCGTCAACAACCTCGCGCGAGGGAACGTCGAAGCAGAGGTGGTGGACGCCGACCGCGTAGCGGTCGTAGGGGACGCCGTGCGCGTCGGATCGCTTCTCACGCAGGCCCAGGGCCGCTACCCCCGGGCCCTCGACCAGGAGGTAGTAGATCGTCTCGCCTCGCTCGCCGGACACGTCGCGCAGGCCCGACCAGCCGATCGGCCCGAGCAGGCCGCGATAGAAGGGCAGGCTCCTCTCGATCGACGTGACGACGAGATCGACGTGGCTGATCTTGGAGAGCGGCATCCTCACGTAGGGTGCTACACCAAGGCGATGATCGAACCGGAGGAAAGCAAAGCGCTCGTTCGGCGGCTCGTCGAGATCGTCAACGCCGGCGACCTGAACGGCTTGGAGGAGGTCGCGACCGGCGAGATCGCCGAGGCGGCGCGACGCTGGATCGGCCCCTTCCGCGAATCGTTCCCGGACTTCCGCATGGAGGTCCGCGAGGTGATCGCGGAAGGAGACACGGTCGTCGGCTACTTCAAGTGCTCGGGCACCCACCAGGGCGACTGGCGCGGCATCCCACCAAGCGGCAAGCGCTTCGAGGACGTGGACGAGGTCTACATCTTCCGGGTCGAGCACGGAAAGCTCTCGTACCCGATCGCCATAGTCGAGGACAACCTGACGAGGATGCGCCAGCTCGGGATCCAGCCGTAATCTCGCGGGACGATGCCGCGCGAGAACGTCGAGGTGGTGCGCGCGATCTACCGCGCATTTGAGCACCGCGACACAGAGGTGCTGGTGCGACATCTCGATCCCTCGATCCGGGTCTACGACCGACCGTTGCATCCGGACGCGTCGGTTTACGAGGGGCACGAGGGCTTCCTTCGTTTTAGCGAGACCGACTGGGAAGCCTTTGAAGAGGTCGTCTACGAACCTCAGGACTTCCTCGCCTACGGGGCCTACGTCGTCGTCCCGATCAAGCAAAGCGGCAGAGGCAAGAGCAGCGCCCTCGGTATCGAGGAGGGCATCGTCAACCTGTGGAAGCTGCGGAAGGGCAAGTGCGTCGAACTACGCATCTTCTCCACGGTCGAGGAAGCTCTCGAAGCCACGAGATGACCTCGGGGACGCTACGGGTTCGGTTATCCGTAGCGCGAAGCGCATGGAGGCCACATGGCGCCGCCGCACCGGCGTGCCACGCTTCGGACCATGGCGACCATCCACCCGACCAGGAACCGCGGGGCCGAGCCGAGCCCCCAGGTCACGGGCCTGATTGCCCGGATCAAGAGACTCGTTGCCGAGCAGCGGCGCCTCGAAGACGAAGACCGCGAGGACGACGACCGTCGCGACGCGAACCGGCGCGAGATCTCGCGCCTCAAGTGGCGCCTCGCGAACGCCGTCAAGCGCGAGCTCAGCCCGGGCCCCGGTCTACAGCGCGCGCTCATCGTCAGGCGCTGACCGGGGCGCGCGGCGATGAGTTTTCGCCGCGAAACCGTCATACCTGTATGAGATCTGCTTCACAATCACGCGGCAACGGCTGGAGGGCGACATCATGAGCGGCGTCGAGGTCACACCGAGCCGGGAGGACACCGACACGGTCGCCGCCGCGACAGCGGGCGACGAGTCCGCGTTCTCCGAGCTCACCGAGCGCTACCGGCCCGAATTGCGCGTGCACTGCTACCGCATGCTCGGTTCGCTCGAGGACTCGGAGGACCTGACTCAGGAGACGTTCCTGCGCGCCTGGCGCAAGCGCGCGAGCTTCCAGGGCAGGTCCACGTTCAGGGCGTGGCTCTACCGAATCGCGACCAACGCCTGCCTCGACGCGCTCGAGCGCCGGCCGCGCCCGGGGCCTCAGGCGCAACCGGCGGGCCAGGCCGCCGCACTCGAGATTCCCTGGCTTCAGCCGTACCCGGATCGGTTGTTGGAGGAGATGGCGACGACCGACCCCGAGCCCGAGGCGGCGATCGTCGCGAAGGAGACGATCGAGCTGGCGTTTCTGGTCGCCATCCAGCACCTGCCACCGAGACAGCGCGCGGTGCTGATCCTGCGCGACGTGCTGGACTGGTCGGCGAAAGACGCTGCGGCCGTGCTCGACGGGAGCGTGGCGTCGGTCAACAGCGCCCTCCAGCGCGCCCGCGCGGCGCTGAAGAAGCACCTGCCCGAGCGTCGGCTCGAGTGGCCCCCTGGATCCGATGCGAGCCAGGAGGAGCGGGTGCTGCTCCGGCGCTACGTGGCGGCCCACGAAGGAGGCGACGCGGACGCTTTCGTCGAGCTGATGCGCGAGGACGCTCGCTTCTCGATGCCGCCGGAGTCCGGGCTCTACGTCGGGCGCGAGAAGATCATCGCCGCATGGAAGGAGGGCGGCTTCGGCACCGACGAGCTCCGCGACTTCCGCTGCCTGTTCACCCGAGCGAACATGCAACCGGCGCTGGCGTGCTACCACCGGCGCCCGGGGGCGCTTGAATACAAGCCGCTTGCCCTCGACGTGCTCCGGATCGAGGACGGGCTGGTGGCGGAGATCGTCGCCTTCCCGGGCACCTTGTTCCCGGCCTTCGACCTGCCACCGAGGCTCTGATGGGAGGGCCGGTCGACCGGCCCTCCCTGCTCCCGGCACCCCTGCCTTCGAGGTTCGAGCTCCGGGTGACCACAGTCGCACCGGGCCACACGCTCGCCTACCGAGATTCCGACTGGCGGGACGCGCTCGTGGTCGTCGAGCGGGGAGCGGTCGAACTCGAATGGCTGGGCGGGGCCCGACAGCGGTTTGGGTGCGGCGCCGTCCTGTGGCTGGCCGGGCTGCGGCTGCGGGCGCTCGACAACCGGGGGTTTGAGCCCGCCGTGCTGCTCGCCGTCTCGCGCCGGCGGGCCGTCCCTCGCGACTAGCCGGCCGCGAGGCGTTCGCGACGCTGGATCTCGGCCTCTGTCGGCTCGTCGAATTCGAACGACCCGGCGCTGATGTCACCTGCTCGTTCGTAGATGTTGATCGTGACGCCGGTCTGCGAGACCTTGCTGTCGACAAGCTTCAGCGCGACCGGGATCGTGCCGTCGCCGAAGAAGCGCTTGCCGGTGCCGATCACCAGGGGGAAGATCCACATGCGGAACTCGTCGACGAGGTCGTGCTCGAGCAGCGTCTGGATGAGGCCCGGGCTGCCGTGAACCTGGATCTCCGGGCCGTCCTGGCTCTTGAGATTCGCCACGTACTCGGCGACGTCGCCGGTGATCAGCGTGGAGTTGTTCCACTCCAGCTTGTCGAGCGTCGTCGAGGCGACGTGCTTGCGGGTCCCGTTGAGCCGATCGGCGATAGGACCCTCGTCGTAGGGCCAGTGCGCAGCGAAGATCTCGTAGGTCCCGCGGCCGAGCAGCAGCTCGTAGGGGGCCGACTCGGCCACCCGGCCCATCATCTCGTCGTCGAAGTAGGGGGCGCCCCAGCCGCCGTAGGTGAAGCCGCCGGTCGGGTCTTCGTCCGGACCGCCGGGTGACTGCATGACGCCATCGAGGGACAGGAATGTGTTGACAGCGAGTGTTCTCATGCCTTTACAAACGAACGTGCGCGAGAAACTCATCGGTCAGAGGGTTGGTGGCAGCCCGAACGCCGGAAACAGGTCGGGAAACACGAATGAGTCGATCTCCGCCACGCGTCCGGCCTCGAGCCGAAGCACGTCGAGTGCCAGCGGCCGGTAGGCCGATTCCCCGGGCGCTCGCAGATAGTGCGCGGCAGCGGGCTGCATATTGGCCGCGGCGACGAGGGTGCGGAGCCGTCCGAAATCGGGGTCGAAGCCCTGCCGCATGGCGACCATGATCGCCTTGCGCCCCGCGTACCAGGTGGGGTGCGGAGGCATGGCGAGGAACACGTCCTCCCGCAGGAGCTCGGCCAGGGCGTCTGCGTCGGCCCGCTCGTGGGCCGCCACATAGCGCTGCAGCAGCTCGCGCTCCTCTTCGCTCGGTCCCGAGGACGGAGCCCACTCCGTCCGCCGTGCGGGTAGCCGGTCCCGGAGCGTGGCTCGCGCCCTCTGAAGCGCGCTGTTCGCCGAGGCGACGCTCGTCTCGAGCAGCGAGGCCGTTTCCTTCGCGGACCATCCGAGCACGTCGCGCAGGATCAAGGCCGCCCGCTGCCGCGGCGGCAGGTGCTGGATCGCGGCGAGGAACGCGAGCTCGATCGTCTCCCGGGCAACGACCACCGCACCCGGCTCGTCCTGCGGCGGGGCGATTGGCTCGAGGAGCCGATCGGGGTACGGCTGGAGCCATGGCAGATCGGCCGGGGGCGAGGGCGGCACGGCCGGGTCCGCCGCCGGCGCCACCTGCGGTGGCAGGATCCGGCGCGGCCTGCTGCGAAGCACGTCGAGGCACGCGTTCGTCGCGATCCGGTACAGCCATGCTCGAAACGAGGCGTTTGCGCGAGGGCTGAAGCTCGCGCGCCCCCTCCACGCACGCAGGAACGTCTCCTGAACGAGATCCTCCGAGTCCTCGAACGACCCCACCATCCGGTAGCAGTGCACCTGGAGCTCGGGCCGGTAGCGCTCCACCAGTCGCGCGAACGCCGGCTCGTCGCCGGCCCCCGCAGCGGCGACGACGGCGTTCGTGTCGGGCTCGCTCATCGCGGTTACTTGGTGGCGGCCCGCTGGGCTTGCGGGACAAGCCCCAGGTGGAACTAGTCCTCACCGACCTCCGGGCGGTAGGTTCCGAACGCCCACAGGTTGCCCTCCGGGTCGCGGACCGTGAAGTCGCGCGAGCCGTAGTCGGTGTCGGTTATCTCCAGGGCGATGTCGCCCCCCGCCCAGCGGACGCGTGCGTACAGGGAGTCGATCTCGTCGAGCGCGCAGTACACCAGGCGACCGCCCGCCGGCAGGCTGCGGAACGGCTCGCGTCCCACTCCCGCCGTGCTCAGCATGATGATCGCCCCGCGGAAGACGAGCTCCGCGTGGACGACGTCGCCGTCCTCGTCGCGGTGATCCTCGCGGCGCTCACAGCCGAGCACGTCCTCGAGCCATTTCATTCCCGCGTCGGCGTCCCGGTACAGGAGCCCGGGATAGAAGGTGGGGGTCGAGACCTGTGTCGCCATCGATGCTCTCCTTTCCGTCTCTGTCCCGACGCACACTAGACGCGGAGGCGGTTCGCGTCTTGTACGAAATTGACGTCCGTCGGTTGGCGTCAGCTCAGGAGAGCCTCGCCGACTGCGAGGTCCGCCGGCGCGAGCTGCTGGATCCGGTCGAGCACCTCTCGGCTCAGTCGGAGCTCGGTCGCTTCGATGTTGGAATCGAGGTGCTCGGTGCTCCGGGTACCGGGTATCGGGACGATGTCATCGCCCTGGTGGAGGAGCCAGGCCAGGGCCAGCTGGGCCGGAGTGACCGCGATCTCCTCCGCCAGCTCGCGCAGGGGGGCAAAACGGTCGAGGTTCTGACGCAGGTTCTCGGCCGCGAAGCGCGGCGCGTTGTGGCGGAAGTCGTCCTTGCCGATCTGGCGGGCGCCGGCGAGAAAGCCGTTCCCGAGCGGGCCCCAGGCCACGAGTGAGGCGCCCAGCTCGCGCGCGACCGGGAGGAGGTCGCGCTCTACGTTCCGCGTCCAGAGCGAGTACTCCGCCTGAACCGCCGCGATCGGGTGCACGGTCGCAGCCCGCCGGAGGAGCTCGCCCGTAACGTTGGAGAGGCCGAGGTGACGAACCTTGCCCTCGCGCACGAGCTCGGCCATCGCCCCGACGGTCTCCTCGATGGGACGGCCGGGATCGGGGAAATGAAGGTAGTAGAGGTCGATCGCGTCGACGCCGAGGCGCGCCAGGCTCTGCTCGGCAGCCTCGCGCACGCGCTCCGGGCGCCCGTCGATCCAGATCTCGTTGCGATAGGAGGCGTCGACGCGATTGGCGTGCTCGCTGCCCGCCGGAACGACGCCGAACTTGGTCGCCACGAGCACGTCGTCCCGGCCCTGGACGGCTCGGCCGACCAGACGCTCGTTCGATCCGTCAACGCCGTAGGCGTCGGCCGTGTCGATCAAGTTGATGCCGCGCTCCAGAGCGTGCTCGATGACCCGCACGCCCTGGTCCTCGTCGACCTCGCCGTAGAGGCCGATCAGCACCATCGCCCCATAGCCGATAGCCGACACACTCGGGCCGCCGTCTGCGAGCTTGCGTTGCTGCATCGCCGCCCGAGACTAGGGGAGGCGATTCTTGTTGTCCAAGACTTATTCTGTACCGACTAATACATGGCTTCTATTACTCCCGAGCTGCGCCTGGTGCGCTACTTCATCGCTGTGGCGGAGGAGCTGCACTTTGGGAGAGCGGCGGAGCGGCTGCACATCGCGCAACCGTCGCTCAGCCGCGCGATCCGGGATCTCGAGCGGATCCTCGGCGCCGATCTCTTCGTGCGCACGAAGCGCAGCGTGCGCCTCACGGACGCCGGCCGGACGCTGCTGGGGGAGGCGCCGCGCGCTCTGGCCGAGATAGAGCGCGCCTTCGACGAGACACGCCGCATCGGTCGCGGTGAGGTCGGGGAGCTGCGGCTCGGATTCCTGCCGTCCGCGACGATCGAGCTTGTGCCGGCCCTCGTTCGCGCCTCCCGGGCAGCCTTCCCGGGAGTTCGGCTGCACCTTCGCGAACTGCTCGACGATCCCCAGATCGAGGAGCTCCGGGAGGGGCGGCTGGACCTGGGGCTGTTGCGCACGGCTCGCCCCGACGGCGGACTCACCTTCGAGCCACTCGTGCGAGAGCGCCTTTCGGTGGCGGTCGCTCATGACCATCGCCTCGCCGGACGCAAGCGGGTCCGCTACGCCGACCTGCGTGACGAGCCGCTGATCCTCTGGCCGCGGCCCGCAGCGCCGGAGACCTTCGACGCGGTTGTCGCGGCCTGCCGGGAGGCGGGCTTCAGTGCACGCGTGATCCAGGAAGCAACCTCCCCCTACACGATCATCGGACTGGTCGCGGCCGGCGTCGGAGCGTCCGTCCTCGCCAGCTCCTATGGCGCGCGGAGCGGAGAGGACGTCGTGTTCATCCCGTTCACAGGAAGCGAGACCACGCTCCATCTGGCCTGGCGCCGGGACGAGCCGTCAGCGGCACGCGACAACCTGATCGCGGTCGCCCGCCGCGTCGCCGCACGCCTCCGACGGGCAGCCCCCGTCAGCCGAACTTGAAGTCAGCGGCTGCGGCTTATGAGCGGCTGGGAGGCGCGACCCGGTACTTCAGGTGAGTCACTCCGGGCGCCTCGACCGCGCGGACCTGCTCCAGCGCCAGGTCGGGGCCGACGCCCTCGAAAAGGCGGGCGCCGCCGCCCAGCACTAGCGGCACGATGCTCAGCTCGAGCTCGTCGACGAGCCCGGCCGCGAGGTACTGATTGATCACATCGGCCCCGCCGCCGACCGTGACGTCCTTGCCGGCGGCCGCCGCCCTGGCCCGCTCCAGGGCCGACTCTATCCCGTCGGTGACGAAGGTGAACGTCGTATCCGAGAGCGTGAGCGGATCACGCCGATGGTGGGTCAGCACGAAGACGGGCATGTGAAACGGGGGCTCCTCGCCCCACCATCCCTGCCAGGGATCATCGCCCCACGGGCCGGGGCCGCCACCGAACTTCCCGCGGCCCATGATCTCGGCGCCGACGTTCGCCTGCGCCTCCTCGACGACGCGGTTGCTCGCGTTCACCTCTCCGCCTTCCATGCCGTGAGGTTCGCGCCAAGCCTTCAGGGGGAAGGCCCAATGGTGCAGGCGCCTGCCGTCCTCTCCGAGCGGATTCTCCTTGCTCTGGTTTGGCCCGGCCACGTAGCAGTCCGCCGACACCGTGATATGGACTCTGAGCTTGCTCATGGCCGTGCCCTCAGCCGTACTCGCTGATCTCGAACGTGGGTCAATTCCATCCCCTCGGCTGGAAAGGCCATCCGTCCATCGGCGAGCGTAGCCGGAACGGCGTCTGGCGGATGGCCGGCGGGTACTGCCTCACCAGGCTGCACCCGGGACCGCACGCCAGTCGGGTGCTCGGCGGGCGAACTCGAGCATCACGGGCGCCAGCACCGCTGGGTCGAACTGGTGTGTCTGGCCGGGGAGCGTGCGGAAATCGGCGCTCGGCAGCGCTGCGGCGACCGTCGCGGCCGCTCTCTGCATCCACGCGGGGCTGTCACCGCCCGCGATCACCAGCGTCGGCTGTGTGGCGGCATCCCAGCGGCCGGGTGGGATCGGCTCGCCCCGAGCGAACGGATCCATGATCCGGCCGTCGTAGCCGATCGTGTGACCGACCGCCTCGAACCCCGGCCACGCCGGCGAGGCACGAAACTGCTCGATCGCCTGCGGCGGCATCCCTCCGGCTACCTCCAGGAAGTAGGCCATCGCGTCGCCGGGCCTGCCCGCCGCGACGAACCCGTCGATCGTCTCGAGGTAGTCGGCGATGGGCTCCGGCCCGTCGTGGTCGAGCAGGCAGGGCGGCTCGTAGAGCACAAGGCTGGACATCGGAACTCCACGCGCCGCGGCCTCGACCGCGAGGATCGCGCCCGAGGACATCCCAAAGACCGCCGCCTCCCCGCCCGCGGCGGCGACCAGCGCCCCCAGGTCCTCGAACTCGCGCTCGGGCGCGTAGGGCAGCGTGTCGCCCGACTCCCCCCGACCGCGACGGTCGTAGTTGATCACCGTGAAGCCGCCGCCCGCCAGCAGGGCCTGGAGCTTCGGCGTCGTCTCGTCGATCGCGCGGTACTGCGTCGCGCCCGCCACCAGCACGAGCGGCGGGCCCTCGCCCACGGAGTCGTACGAGATCCGGGTCCCGTCCGCCGAGGTTACGGTCGCCATCGTCAGATTGCTCATCTCGCTTCCTTCCGCTGCTTCCTTCCGCAGATTTGGGCTCGGCCATATGACCGTCGCGTCCGGGCAAACTCATCGGTGGGCCGCGTCGTTACGCGGCTCTTCATGGCGTCGCAGCCACGCCCTCCCGGCCGGCGCCGATCGGGCCGGTTGGCAGCGGCACGCGGGCGGCTCGGCCGCTAAGGCGACTGCGGCAGCTTTGCCGCCCCGCGCGTGGTCACCGGAGCGGACGGCGGGGGAACGACCGGGCCGATGTCCCCGTCCGGGGCCTCGTCCAGATCGACGATCACCGGCGCGTGGTCGCTCGGCCCGCTGCCCTTGCGAGCCTTCCGGTCAACCCACGCCGCCCGGACGCGGCCGGCGACGGGCTCGCCGGCGAGTACCAGATCGATCCGCATCCCGAGATCCTGGTGGAACATCCCTGCCCGGTAGTCCCAGTAGGTGAACACCCGCTCGTTCGGCCACCGGTCGCGCACGACGTCACGAAGCCCGAGTGCCTGCAGCTCCTCCAGGGCCGCTCGCTCCGGCGGTGTCACGTGAGTCTGCCCGATGTAGGCGTCGGGGTCGAACACGTCGTCATCGGTGGGTGCGATGTTCATGTCGCCGCAGACGATCGTCTCGTCGCGGCCGGCGGCGAGCATGTCGCGCAGCGACTCTAGCCACGCGAGCTTGTACCGGTAGTGCTCCGAGCCCGGTTCGCGCCCGTTCGGCACGTACACCGAGACCACCCGGATCCCGCCGCACGTGGCCGACAGCGCACGCGACTCTGGGTGCGGGAAGCCCGGCCCGCCCTCGATTCCTGCGACGACGTCGTCCAGCCCCGTGCGGGAGAGGATGGCGACCCCATTCCACGTGGCCTCGCCGTGAACCGCGACCTCATAGCCGCGGTCGCCCAGCTCCTTGCCCAGCAGGTCGAGGAACGCGTCGTCGGCGAGCTTGGTCTCCTGCAGGCAGACAACGTCCGGGCGACGCTCATCCAGCCAAGGCAGCAGCCGCGGCACCCGCTGCTTGACCGAGTTGACGTTCCAGGTCGCGATTCGCACCGACCCCACGGTATCGGCCTCGATCGTGCGACGAGTTTCGCGCCTCGCGCGGGTCTCTAGTTCGAGACATGTCGAACAGCTTCACTCATTGACAGGAGGAAGTCCCATGGGCCCCGAGCCGGATCCTCTGCGCTGGAAGGCGCTGGCGCTCCTGTGCACGGCCTTCTTCATGGTCATCCTGGACTCCGCGATCGTGGTGGTGGCGCTGCCCTCGATCGAGCAGGACCTCGGCTTCTCGTCAGGGGACCTGCAGTGGGTCCTGAGCGCCTATCTGCTCAGCTTCGGCGGCCTGCTGCTGCTCGGCGGCCGGGCGGCCGACCTGCTGGGTCGGCGGCGCGTGTTCATGGCCGGAACCGGGCTGTTCGCGCTCGCCTCGCTGGGGTGTGGGCTGGCGGGGTCGGACGTGGCGCTGATCGCGGCCCGCGTCGTCCAGGGCGTGGCCGCGGCGGTCATGACCCCGACCGCGCTCTCGATCCTGATGACCACGTTCGAGGAGGGCGTCGAGCGCAATAGGGCGCTGGGCGTTTGGGCCGCGATCGGCGGCATCGGGGCGACGGCGGCCTGGTTGGTGGGCGGGCCGATTACCGACGGGCTCGGCTGGGAGTGGATCTTCTTCATCAACGTGCCGGTCGCCGTGGGGGTGGTCTCCCTGAGCCCTGTGCTGCTTCGCGAGAGCCGCGACCGAGAGCGAGCTCCCCAATTCGACGTCGCCGGCGCGGTGACCGTCACTGCCGCGCTGGTCGCGTTTGTCTACGCGGTCGTCGAAGCCCCGGAGGCGGGCTGGGCGGACGGCCAGACGCTCGGCCTGTTCGGGCTCGCGGCGGCGCTGTTCGCGCTGTTCGCGCTGATCGAGGCGCGCTCGGCCGCCCCGCTGGCACCGCTGCGCGTATTCCGCTCGCGCGCACTGGTCGGCGGCAACCTGGTGCTCTTCTCGCTCGGCATGCTCGCCTTCGGGATGCCGTTCATCCTCACCCAGTACGCCCAGCAGGTCCTCCACTACTCGCCCGTCGAGTTCGGGCTCGGCTCGGTGGTCATGCCGGTCACGGCAGCCGTCGGGTCGGCCACCGGACAGGCAATCGCGAGCAAGAGCGGCGTCCGCTCGATAGTCGTGGTCAGCATGGTCCTGACGGCGGTCGGCTGCCTGCTGCTGACGCAGGTGTCCGTAGGCGGCAGCTACCTCGGCGACATCTTCCTCGGGCTGCTGATCTTCGGCCCCGGGCTCGGGGCAGGCTACGTCGCCGGCTCGATCGCCTCACTCGCCGGCGTTGCCCACGCCGAGGCGGGGCTCGCCTCCGGGCTCAACAACGCCTCGTTCCAGATCGGCGGCGCAGTCGGGGTCGCGATCCTCTCGACCGTCGCCGTATCCCAAGCCGACGGCGTCGAACCGCTTGCCGCGCTCACGAACGGCTTCCAGTCCGCCTTCGCGACCGCGATCGCATTCGCCGCGCTCGGGCTACTCGTGGCCGTCCTGCTGCTCGGGAGCCTGCGCGGCCCGGTACCCGAAGTGGAGCCGGCGGTCGACCGCGCCGACTAAAAGCGGCGACGATCCAAGAACGCGAACCGAACCGAGAGGAGCCCCATGGCCGAGTTCCCCGCTCCAAGGGAAGGGATTCTGCTCACGCACTTCATCGTCTCTGACGACGTCGAGCGCTCCCGCCGCTTCTACACCGACGTGCTCGGCGGCGAGACCGTCATGGCCGGCGAGCCGTCGTTCGTCGCGCTCGCCAACAGCTGGATCATCATCAACGTAGGCGGCGGGCCAACCGAGGACAAGCCGACGGTCACGCTCGAGGCACCCGCGGACCCGGACCGAACGAGCAGTTTCCTAAACATCCGCGTGGCGGACATCCAGGCGGTCTACGCCGACTGGAGCGCCCGTGGAGCCGAGTTCCTCACGCCACCACAAGATCGCGGGGCCGAGATCCGCTGCTACGTGCGCGACCCGGATGGGCACCTGATCGAGGTCGGCCAGACGTCCCCCGAGTTTCTGGACCAGGTCAGCTCGTGAAAGGGCCTATCGCCGTGCGCGACGCTCACTTTCTCGCGCGGCTTGGCGCAACTCGCGGGGGCTCGTCGGGCATCTTGGGGTAGACCGGCGGCCACGGGGCGTCGAGCAGCCCGTTCGCGCGGTCGCGCTCGTGCATGGCGAGCAGCGCTTCGAGTGACTGCGGTGCCTCGTCGATGTCCGCCCACGGGTCGCCGAGCCGATCGAGGCGGTCGGGGACCGTGGCGAGCGTCAGCTCGTCGGGGTGCAGCTCGGCGACCTCCTGCCAGCGCAGCGGCGCGGAGACCTGGCCGCCCGCGCGTGCGCGCACTGCCCACGCGCCGAAGACGGTCTTGTGCGGCGCGTTCTGGTTGTAGTCGACGAAGATCCTCGCGCCGCGCTCCTCCTTCCACCAGGCCGCGGTGATGAGGTCGGGGCGGCGGCGCTCGAGCTCCCGGGCGACCGCCACCGCCGCGGCGCGCACCGCGTACGAGTCCCAGCGCGGCGCGAGTCGGACGTAGACGTGCAGTCCCCGGTTGCCGGTTGTCTTCGGATAGCCGACGACGTCGAGCTCGTCCAGCAGGGCCTTGAGCTCGCCGGCCGCGCGGCGGACATCGGTGAAGTCCGTGCCCGGCTGCGGGTCGAGATCCAACCGCAGCTCGTCGCAATGCTCGGGGTCCGCGGCGCGGTGGGGCCAGACGTGAAAGCCCAGACACCCGAGGTTGACGGCCCACACCACGTGCGCGAGATCGGCGATCACGAGCGCGCGCGAGGTCGTGCCGTTGACCGTCGTCACCGTCGTCGTCCGCAGCCAGTCGGGCGCGTTCTCCGGCACGCGCTTCTGGAAGAAGGACGGTCCTCCCGCCCCCCTCGGAAAGCGCTGCATGAGCACCGGGCGACCGCCCGTCGTGCGCAGCAGCGGCTCGCCGACCCGCAGGTAGTAGTCGACTAGATCGCGCTTGGTCTCGCCACGCTCGGGGAAGAGCACCTTGCCGGGACTGGAGAGCCGAACCTCATGCCCGGCGACCTCAAGGACCTCCGCGCCCTTGGCAGCCACAGGAGGACCGTAGAACATGTCGGCAATCCCGGAGGAGTAGCCATGGCATACACCCGCGATCCACGCGTCGACGCGTACATCGATGCCCTGCCGGAATGGCAACAGGCCACGTGCCGCGAGGTCCGTGACCTCGTCCATGCAGCCGATCGAGAGGTTGCCGAGACGATCAAGTTCGGAAATCGCCCCTACTTCGTTCTCGAGGGCAACATCTGCGCACTGCTGGCGGCGAAGGACCACGTCAACGTGTTCCTCTATGACGGGGCCATCGTCCCCGATCCAGAGAACATCATCACCGGGGGTCACGACAACAAGACCGCCCGCACGGTGGCGATTCGTCAGGGCGAAACGATCAACGCCCGCGCGCTCACCGCGATGTTCAAGCAGATCATCGCCAACAACCGGGCCGGCGGCTGGCGCAAGTTGAAGCGCGAGAACTGAGGGGTGCTCAGCTCTCCTTGGTGTAGCTGAGATCGAAGTCGTGCTCCCAGGTCCTGCCGTCGTGGCAGATCTCCCAGGCGCCGGTGATGGTCTTGCCGTCATCGTCGAACGTGCCGGTGTAGCGCTGGGAGAAGTCGAGCGGGGAGAAGTCCGGCTCGTCTCGCCACAGCTTCCAGACCCGATTCTCGAAGCTCATCCTGTAGATCCGAGCCACGCCGCGTGAGTCGAAGTAGTGCTGGACGTAGTCGCTTTCGCTCCCGGGATTGGCGCCGATGATCGCGATCCCGTCGGGGGCCTCCGGCACGGGGACCTCCCAGCGCTGGATCAGGAACCGCTCTCCCGGCATCCAGTCGAAGCTGACACGGGCACCGGCGTCGGCGGGCGGCACGTCCTTGAACGCGGCCACCATCCTCCACTCGCCGACGAACGGCTCCAGGGCCGCCAGCGTCGTTTCGCTATCTGGCGCTGCCATCTCTTTGCTCCTTGGTCGGCTTGCCTCTCTACCAATGCGTCGAGGGACCGAGGGAAAACTCGACACTTTGAAGGTCACGCCATGAGGGTCACGCCTCGCCGAACCCGAGCCGCGCGTGAATTCGCTGCAGCGGCTTGGGCGCCCACCAGTTCCAGTCGCCGAGCATCTCCATCAGCGAGGGGACGAGCAGCGCCCGCACGATCGTGGCGTCGATCAGCACGGCCAGCGCGGTCCCGATGCCGAGCTGCTTGATGAAGATCATCTCGGAGGTCACGAAGGCCCCGATCGCGACGGCGAAGAGGACCGCAGCGGCGGTGGCAATGCGGCCGACACGCTCGAGTCCGATCGCGACCGCGTCCGCGTTCGCGGCGCCGCCATCGTGGGCCTCCTTGATCCGCGAGAGGAGGAAGACGCCGTAGTCCGTCGACAGCCCGAAGGCGACCACGAACAGAAACAGCGGCTGGGTGGCCTCGAGGGCGCCCTGGCTCGTGTAGCCGAGCAAGCTCTCGAGTCGACCGTCCTGGAAGATCAGCACCAGGATCCCGAATACGGCGCTGAGGCCGAGCAGATTCATCAGGATCTGCTTCACCGGCAGCACGAGGGAACCGGTAAAGGCGAACAGGACCCCAAGCGTCACGGCAACGACGATCGCCAGCATCAGCGGGAGGTGATCGGCGAGGCTCTGCTTGAGGTCGACGAAGCCCGCGGTGAAGCCGGCGGTGAGCGCATCGCCCTCGAGCGCACGTAGGTCGTCGACCAGTTCTTCGCTCGCCTCGCTGAGCGGCGGGTTCGAGGAGACCACCTCGACCACGTTGTTGCCTCCCTCGAGCTCGATTGGCGGCCTCACCTCCGCCACGCCGGGAAGCTGCGCCGCGTCGCGAGCGACCCTCTCCGCCTCGGCCGCTCCGCCGCTCACCGCGAGCTGGATCGGTGTGTCGCGGAAGGGTGGGAAGTCGGCACGCAGGGCGTCGTCGACCCGGTTGGCGCTCGCGCTATCGGGCAGGACCTGGGCGTCGACCGAGGTGAATTGAATGCTCCAGAAGGGGATCCCGAGCGCGATCAGGAGGGCCGCGCTGGCAAGCGCGATCCTGCCGGGGAAGCGCATCACGAGCCGCGAGAGCCGGTGCCAGAACCCCTGCTCGGCAGGCCGCGCGTCGCGCTCCGCGCGACGGCGGAGGAAGGCGGGCGCGAGCGCGTTGACCCGGGTGCCGAGCAGGGCGAGGATCGCCGGCAGCACGATCAGCGCAACCGCCGCGGCGATCAGCGCGACCAGCGACCCGCCGACGCCCATGGAGTAGAGAAAGCGCTGGGGGAAGACGAGCAGCGACGCGAGCGCCCCGGCCACGGTCAGCGAGCTGAACAGCACCGTGCGCCCGGCGGTCGCCATCGTGCGCCGCATGGCCTCGAGACCGGGGCCGGTCTTGGCGATCTCCTCGCGGTAGCGCGAGACGATGAACAGGCTGTAGTCGATCGCCAGCCCGAGCCCGAGCCCGATCACGAGGTTCAGCGCGAAGATCGAGATCGACCCCAGCTCAGCGGCCACGCTCAGCATCAGCATCGTGCCGACGATGGTCAGCCCGCCGACCAGCAGCGGCAGAGCGGCAGCGACCAGGCTGCGGAAGAACAGCACCGACAGCAGGAACAGGATCGGAAAGGCATACAGCTCGGCTGTGCGCAGATCCTTCTCGACCTGCTCGTTCGCCTGCTGCTGGGCGACCGCGCTCCCGCCCACGGTAACGCCGGGCTCGGCCTCGAGCGCGTCGCTGATTCGTTCGCCCGCGTCTTGGATCGCGTCGTCGCCGGTCGGCGACAGTTGGACCGCCAGGTAGGTCGAACGTCCGTCGCGCGACACGAAATCGCGCGAGCCGGTGGTGTACAGGCTCGCGACGGCGGCGACGTCCTCGTCGGCGCCAATCCGCTCGGTCAGGGCCTCGACCCGCGCCCGGCCGGCAGCCGAGTCGACGTCGACGTCATCGACCAGCACGACAACGCCGGTCTCGCGGTAGCCGGCCCGCTCGAGGCGCTCCGTGGCCTCGACGCTCTCCGTCGCCGGATCGTCAGCCCCGTAAGGGTCGAGCCGGTCGGCCACCCCGGCCCCGAGTCCACCGGCGATGAGCGCCAGGACGACCGCCGCGATCACCACCCACCTGCCGCGCCGCTGCGCCAGCAGTGCGAGCCGGTCGAACATCAGGACCTCCGCCTCCAGTGGTTTCGACCACTGGTTCGCATGGCACGACTATGCGTCTCGGAGGGGCTGGTTCGCATCGGAGCTGACCCCAAGCATGCCCCTAAGGTTCCGTCCACGGCTCCGCGTGACTAAGCGGAAGCAGGCGTCGGCGTCAGGAGGGCCTTGTCGAGCTGCGCGCGGGAACTGATGTCGAGCTTGCGATATGCGTGGCTCAGGTGCACCTCGACCGTTTTGATCGTGACGAAGAGCGTTTGCGCGATCTCCTTGTTGCTCATCCCGTCGGCTGCCAGCTGTGCGACGCGCCGTTCGCTCGCCGTGAGCGCATCGAACCCCGTTTTGAGGACCTTTCGCCGCCTTGCGCCCGTGGCGGCGATCTCTTCGTTCGCGCGATCAGCGAGCCCGAATGCTCCAGTCCTGCGGGCGAGGTCGACGCCGTCCCGGAGCTGCTCGCGTGCCTCTGTTCGTCGGTTCGCACGGCGGAGGGCTGCGCCGAGGTCGACAACGGCGCAGGCGTGCTCGAGCCCAGCTTCTGACCCTTCGAGGACCTCGACCGCCTCTCGGAGCAGCCCGATTCCTTCCTCGCCGCCTTCAACGAGCCCGAGCACCCGCATCGCGCCGCCGATCGCATGCGCGTCACCCCAACGTCGAGCGAGCGCGAGCTCTTCGCTAGCGAGCGCGCGTGCTTCGTCGATCCGGTCGAGCCGTCGAAGGCCTTCCGCGGCCCAGCTCCGCCACGGCACGTTGCCCGGGCTGTCGAACGGAACAAGGCGAACGGTTTCACCCACCTGGACCAGCTCCTCCACTCCGCGCTCGGGGGCTCCGCTCTCGATACGCAGACGGCCGCGGCTGAGCCGAAACCAGACGAGGTGCACCTTGTCGAGCGGTAGCTGCTCGGGGAAGTCACCCTGGTCGATCACTCGCGCCGCCTCGTCCACGTGTCCCTGCTCCAGCAGCGCCCGCGCCAGGAACCCGATGTTGTACGGCCAGGCGACGTGCATGCCGTGCGCGAGGCAGAGATCCATCGCCTCTCGCTGATCCGCGACAGCCGCTCGAAGATCGCCGCGGAGGGTCTGGCAGTGGCCGCGCCATATCAACATGAACGCGACGCTCGTGATGTCTCCGCGCCGGCGAGCCTGAGCGATCGCCCGGTCAAAGATGGAAAGCGCCTCTTCGACGAGCCCCGACACGGCTAGCGCCATCACCGCGTAATGAAAGGCAACCGAGCCGCTCGCCAGCAGCTTTCCGGACGCTAGCGCGCGCCTCGCGAGCTCGATTGCGACCTCGCGGCGCAGCCCGAGCCGGGACTCGTAGTGCGCGAGCGTCCCGCAGAGGATCTCGCTGCCGAGGCCTCCGTGGAGCGCATCCAGGTTGAGCTCGCCGATCATTGCCTCGGCCATGGGATAGCTCTGCGGGTCCCACCATGCCGAGCTGATGAGCTCCGCCGCGAGCAACTCGTAGAGATCGGGATCGCGCTTCGGGCCGATGCTGTCCAGCGCCTTATGAAAGACCGCCAGGGCATCCGCGATCCGGTCCGTGAACCAGAGCGCGCGACCCAGTTCGAGCGCGACCGCGCAGCGCCGGGACCGGTCGCTGAGGAGCTCGAAACCGGCGCGCAGGTGATCGACCGCGGCCGGGCCGTTCGTGCGCCGCTCCGCAATGCCGAGCTCGACGAGTACCTCTGCCCGCAACGCCGAATCCATCCGCTCATCGAGCGCGCGAGTGAGATAACCGACCGCGGCCTCGGCCGCGCCCTCGGCGAGTGAGCGCTCGGCGGCTCGGCGGAGCGTCGAGACCACGAA
>Ga0081538_10001824_pt1 | contig 21449 bp, 31 predicted proteins | sample TabmetS5T2R1_FD_71022 | JGI IMG/M metagenome (GOLD analysis project Ga0081538, IMG submission 71022) | Tabebuia heterophylla rhizosphere microbial communities from the University of Puerto Rico - S5T2R1 | ecosystem: Host-associated > Plants > Roots > Rhizosphere ...
GCCCCGACCATCGAAGGGGGCGTGTGTGCCAGACACTCGCCCCGTGAGCCATGGAGCCCCTAGAGCCTAGGGAGGTAGCTTGCAGAGCTGTGCCGCCTCGCGATGAAGGGCGACCGCCTGCGTGCAGAGCTGTGCCACCTCGCGGCGGAGCGCAGCCGCCTGCGCGCGGGTGGCAGCTGTCTTCTGCCGCACGGCGGCCGTGCTGAGCACCACAGGTGCGGGTGGCGCATCGAGCAAGCCGTCACTCTCCACGATGGCGGCGGTCAGCTCCCGTGTGAGTGCATGGGCGCCTGGCATCAACCACGGGAGCTTGGCTTCGTAGACGACACGAGAGCTGTTCGGCGGTTCCATCATCGTGGGGTACGGCATTACCACTCTCCTCGGACCGTGATATGCCTGGGGACATGGCTCGCACCTGAGCCGCCTGGCCCTACAGGTCCAAGGTCTTCACACCAGGCCGCCGCGCGAGCAGAAGAATGGGGGGGAGAGATGAGTATACGCCTGAAAAGTCTGAATATAATGAAAAATACGCCAAAGCCATAAATTGAATGTAAATAATACTATTTAGACGGTATTGATCGGTAAGGGCTGACATCGGCATGTTGCACATGCCTGCCATGGTCAGCCCGGCTGGGAGGCCGGTGGCGGCCGAGGCCTATCAGGGGTGGACCCAGACCAGGGGCGCGGGGCGATCGTCGCACCACAAGGCCGGCAGGCGGGGGGTCGGGGACGTTTCGCCGAGTACGCCGAGGCCAACCCCCTGCCCCAACCGGGGGAAGTGGGGCGTGGGCGAAATAGAGATGGTCATCCCATCTCTAAATATCAGAACGACGCCGACTACCTGGCCCGGCGCATCACCCGCGACCGCCCCGGCAGGCCCCCTATATCGCCCCAGGATCAACGATCTCACAGGGGGCTGGACCTTTTTTAAGGTTAGGGTAGGGGGGTGAGTCAGATCGGTGCGCGGTCCAAGCGGAGGAACACGCCATGGCCAATCCAGAACATGTCAAGGTCGTGAAGCAAGGGGCAGAGGCCATTCACCAATGGCGGGAGAAAAACCCAGATGTGAAGCTGGACCTGGGCGAGGCTGGCCTGGCGGTCCGCCATCAGCCGATGCACCCGGCGCAGTACGGCCCGGACCTGGTCCAGGTCGTCCTTCGCGTGCAGCCAGGCCCGGGGGGTGAGCCGGTCGTAGTCGGGACCGCCCTTGCCATCCACCAGGACGAACTGGACCGCCAGGGAAGGGGCGAGCTGGCCGAGCAGGTGGGCGACCAGCATGGTCTTGCCGAACCCGGCCAGCCCGGCCACGACGATCCCCGACACCTCGGCCAGCCGGACCATCACCGGCCGGGAATCCTCGGCCCACCCCAACCACCACGACTCCAGCGAGGCCGGGGCGACACCGGAAAGGTCAACCCGAGCCGGCGCCAGGAGCGGGTCGTAGAACAAGCCCCGGAGCCGGATCAGCCCAGGGGCCTCCTGCTCGGCCCGCACGGTCACACAGCCCCAGGTGTCAGCCAGATACCCGGCGGCCTTCTGGTAGTCGGCCAGCCCGGCGCCGGCCAGGGCCGCCACGGTGGCGGTGACGCCCTGGTCGTCGACCACCAGCTCGGCAGAGGGGAACCGGTGCTGTCGGGTCCACTGGTCCCGGTAGCCGAGGCCGAGGGTCTGGGCCAGCAGCGGCCACTCGGCGGCCAACCGGCGAGCCTGGCGGGTCCGCTCCCGGGCGGCGGCCTGCTGGGGATACCGCCTCGCCTGCCGGGCGCGCAGCCGGCGACCCACCAGCACCACGAGCAGGGTGGCGGTGCCGCCGACCACAGCCAGCAGCAGCGAGAGGCCGACCAGGGTGGCAAGCATCCCAGCCGCCTCCCTTACCTGGTCCACAGGGGTCGGCGGCGGCGGGCGATCAGCAGGCCATCGCAGCAGCGCTCGACCAGCTCGCCGCCCCCGTCGTCGGCCAGCTCGGGCCAGCGGCAGCGGGTGTGCCAGCCGCTCGCACACGCCGGGCAGTCGGGGCTGTCGTCCCACATCAGCCCGCCACCCCTTCCACCAGCGAAGGGGTCGGGTCGGGGTAGGTGCGCTCAGGCAGCTCCGCGCAACCGAGCAGGGCCTGGGCCAGCTCGCGCAGGGCGGCCGGGCGGCCCTGGATGGTGAACCAGGCCCGGTCGGTGTCGTAGCGGACCGATCCGTGCGGCTGGCCGGTTGAGGCCAGCCAGCAGTCCACCTCGTAGCGGCTGCCTCTGTGGGCGAGCAGGGCCACGCTCAGCGCCGAGTGGCGCGTAGGATCGCTAGGCATCATGGGCTCCATTCCTGATGCGAGGGCCAGGTGTTGGCGCACCTGGTCTGGTGGGTGGAGGGGACCGGGGTTCGCTTGGCGGCGGCTCCGGTCCCCTCCCTCACGGTCGCGTGGTGGGCATCGCCTCCTCTCGGGTCAGCTCGCCTTCGCCTGCGGGATGGCCGGCTCGATGCGGGTCGCCCGGAAGGCGACGCCGGAGCGGTCGTTCATGGTCCAGGGCTGGGCGACCAGCCCGGTGACCTTGACCGGGTGGCCCTGACGCAGCCCCGAGGGCTGGCCAGGCACCTTGACGGCCAGGATCTCGGCCTCGCCCTCGCCCAAGGCGATCAGCTGCACGACATAGAGCGGCTCGCCGTTCTCGTCGGCTCGTTGCTGCTTGGTGTCGAACGCCAGCAGTGGCTGGGGCTCCAGGGCGCACAGGAACGCGATCGCCGACGTGTCCACCGGAAGCTTCAATCCCTTCCTCCTTCCTACGATCCTCACTGCCTCGCTAGTGAGGTGGTGAGGTAGCATGACATGTCTAACTGATTCGGTCAACCGCACCAGCGAGCTACCTCTCTAGGGAGATAACTTTGCCCACATGAGCATCGATCCGACCGATCCACGACCGCCGTATCGGCAGATCGCCGACCAACTTCGGGCCGACATCTACGGGCAGGCGCTCGCACCTGGAGACCAGCTGCCGTCCGAACGCGAACTGGTCGAGCGCTACGGCACAGCTCACCAGACCGTCCGCCAGGCCATCAGCCTGCTCAAGGCGGAAGGGCTCGTCATCGGCCGGCCCGGACGCGGGGTGTTCGTTCGGGAACGACCGCTCCTACACCGGCTCGACGCTAATCGGCGGTTCATCACCCAGGCCAGGAGCCAAGGGCTCTCCGCCGAGGCACGCCTGTTGGAGGCACGGTTCACGCCTGCACCGCCGCCCGTCGCCGCCCTCCTCGACCTGCCCGAGGACGCGCAGGTGCTGGTTCGGCGGTATCTGATGCTCGTGGGTGGCGAGCCGGTGCAGCTCGCCGACAGCTACTTCCCCGCGGAACTAGCCGAAGGCTCCATCATCGGCCATCAGGACAACATCACCCCAGGTCAGATCGACGCCGACCTCAAGGAACGCTTTGGCCTGGAACCGGCCCGCTTCCTCGACGAGCTCACCGTCCGTATGCCCACAGCCGAGGAGATCCGCAGCCTTCGACTCCCGCCCGGCACGCCGGTGGCAAGCCTGCTGCGGACCTACCGCGATCCCACCGGTAAGCCGTTCGAGGTCGTCCACTTCGTATTGGCCGGCGACAAGCACATCCTGGTCTACGAGGGTCAACCCTCCACGTCGGCATGAGCACACAGCAACCCCTTGGCAGCATGAGCGTTCTCCATCCCAACCTCGACCTTGGCCGCGCCCTACAAGCAGTCAAGGAAGCGGGCGCGGCCTTCATCCCCCATGCCCTGAGCGAGCCTTTCCGGGAGGAGCTTCAGCGCGAGATTCAGGACGGCCCGTTCGAGCGGCTGCCCGACCAGATCGGCCCGGTCCGCCAGGAGGCCGACCTGTTCGTCATCACCGACGCCATGACGGCCTATCCGACCCTGACCCGCCTGCGCGCGGCGTTTGTCACGCGCCTCCGCCAGGACAGCCCGCAGCTCGCGGGGCTTACTCGCTGGTGGCCCAATGAAGCCTACGTGCAGCGCTATGAACCGGGCGCCCTGGGTGTCTCCCCCCATCTGGACAGCAAACGGTTCGCCGCGCTGGTTGCCATCTTCACCACCGAGGGCAGCGCAAGGTTCGCCCTCTGCCAGACCCGAGCCGGCGAGATCATCCAAGAATGGGAGGCCGGCCCCGGCAGCCTCGCCCTCCTGCGCGGACCGGGCCTGCTGAACACCGAGGACCAACGACCGTTCCACACCGTCAGCGGGCCAGCTGCTGGACGCCGCTTCTCGATCACCTTCCGGATGAACCAGAAACGTCGCTAAGGCCTGGGCCAATAGGGCGGGCTGGTGCAAAAGGCAGGCACGAGCCGTGATGATCCCGGCCTGAGACGACGCAACGCTCGCCTTGCAGCGGCACCGCTCCTAGGATGACGGCGGCATGAATGGGCTGTCGGCATCCGAGCTGGCCGACCTGGCCGGTGTGACCGAGGCCGAGGTCTGGCGGCTGGTCGACCTCGGCATCCTGGTGGTCCGGGATGGTGCCGGCCCGTTCCTGGAGCCCGACGCCCAGAAGGTCCGCCTGGCCACCGCCTGCGAGCAGGCCGGGCTGCCGATGGCGGGCATCGCCGCGGCGATCCGGGCCGGCCGGCTGTCGTTCGCCTTCCTGGAGGCCGCCCCCTACCAGCGCTGGGCGGTGCGCACGGACAGGACCTACCGGCAGGTCAGCCAGCAGGCTGGGGTGCCCTTGGAGCTGCTCGGCAGCTTCCTGGAGGCCATCGGGTTCGCCCGGATGGCCCCGACGATCCGATCCGGGAGGACGAGCTGGAGGTCGTGCCGCTGCTGCAACTCGGCCTCTCCAGCGGCTTCCTGGATCAGCGCTGGTCGACCCGGCTCGGCCGTGGTTACGCCGAGGGCCTGCGGCTGATCGCCCAGGTCGAGAAGGAGGTCTGGCAGGCGCGGTTCATCACCCCCATGCTGGAGGCCGGCGCCGACCGCCAGACCGCCCAGGAGCGGGCCGCCCAGCGGGTCGGCGACCTCGACCTCGCCTCCCTGCTCGACCATGCGCTGCTGGCCGCCTACCGCCGCCAGCAAGAGCTGGCCTGGATCGAGCAGCTGGTCGAGGACATCGAGACGGCGCTGGAGGAGACCGGCGGGCTGGGGCGGCCCGAGCGGGTCCCGGCGATGTCCTTCCTGGACCTGGCCGGCTACACCCGGCTCACCGAGGAGCACGGCGACCAGGCCGCCGCCGAGCTCGCCGAGACCCTGGCCATCCTGGTCAACCGGTCCTCGCGCGAGCACGGCGGCCTGCCCGTGAAGTGGCTGGGCGACGGGGTGATGGTCCACTACCGCGACCCCGGCGAGGCGGTGCTGGCGGCGCTTGAGATGGTGGAGCGGCTCCCCGAGGCCGGCCTGCCGCCGGCGCATGTCGGGGTGGCCGCCGGGCCGGTGGTGGTCCAGGGCGGCGACTACTTCGGCCGCACCGTCAACCTGGCCGCCCGGATCGCCGCCTATGCCAGCGCCAGCCGGGTCCTGGTGAGCGAGCGCGTGGCCGAGCGGGCGCCGCCCCAGGGTGTGGCCTTCATCGAGCGGGGGCAGGTGCAGCTGGAGGGCATCGCCGATCCGGTACGGCTGCTGGAGGCCCGCCGGGCGTAGCGGCGACAATGGCTCCTGCCGACCTGCAGATGGGCCTGATTCGCGCGGCGAACCGCAAAGCTACCCCCGGTCGAGCCGGCAACGGCGGCGGAGGAGGATGAGCGTGGTTGGCGTGAGAAGCTTCGAACCAGCCGACCGGGCGGCGGTTCGGGACATCAGCTACCGCACGGGCTTCATGGGCGAGTCCGCCGAATCCTTCTGGCGCCACAAGGAGTCCTGGGCCGACCTGTGGACCTCCTACTACACCGACCAGGAGCCGGAATCGCTCCACGTCGCCACGATGGACGACGCGGTGGTGGGCTACCTGGCCGGCTGCAGGGACACGGCGGCGATGCGTCCCAGCACTGAGGAGCTCACGAAAACCGTGATCAGGAGGTACTGGCTGCTGTTCCGTCCTGGCACCGCCGGCTTCCTCTACCGAGGGCTGCTGGACAGCTTGCGGGACCGCGAGCGATCTACCGGCGACTTCATCGATCCCCGCTGGCCAGCGCACCTGCACATCGACCTGCTCCCAGCGGCGCGTGGCACCGGGTTGGGGGCGGCGTTGATGGAGCGTTGGCTGCGACGGCTGCGGGAGGCCGCCTCACCAGGTTGCCACCTGCTCACGCTGGTCGAGAACACGCGCGCGCTCAAGTTCTTCGAGAAGTCCGGCTTCCGCAACCACGGGAACCCCACCCTGGTCGGGGGGATGCGGGGGAAGCGGGGGGAACGGCTGCACCAGCGAGTCATGGTGTGGAACCCGTGATCGGCTCGTCTCGCCGCCGGCGCCGCCGGAGGCCAGCCACCGCCTGAGCGACCACGCAGCCTCCGGACCGTCGACCGGGTGCCTAAGCGCCGAAGTGCGGGTCGGTGATTCCGCCGGGGCAGGCCAGGCGCCGGATGTCCCAGCCGGCCAGTCGGGCGCCGGCCTGGTAGGCGCTCTCATAGAAGGCCAGCACGGCGGCGCGGGGATCGTCACTGGCCCGGGCGTCGTCGTAGCGCAGGACGGCCAGGTGGCTGCCATCGCGCGGATCCCACCAGGCAGCCTCGGGCTCCAGCGGCTCCTCGGCCAGCCCGGCCGGCTCCGGCGCGGTGTAGGCGTAGAACGCCGGCTCGGCGAAGCGGTCGTCGCCGAACCAGAACCCGAAGCTGACCACCTCGCGCGAGTACGCCTCCCGGGTCACCGGATCGGCCGTCGGCGGCTGGTCGACGTGGCGGTCGGCAAAGCGGGTGTGGGCGATGTCCAGGGTGTGCCAGAAGTGGTGGACCGGGCTGACCTTGCCCGAGAACCGGGCCGCGAACTCCTCAAGGACCAGGTTGACCTGGCTCAGGACCTGCCAGTAGCGGCCGGCCCAAGCCGGGTCGTAGCTGGCGTGCTCGGTGTTGTCGGCGAAGGGTCGATCGGCGTCGGGGAGGTCGAAGGGATGCGGGTGGGCGATGGCCACGGTGATCCCGAGCGTCGCGAGGGCCTGGAGGGTCTGGTCGGAGAAGGAGGCGACCGACTGGTCCTGGAGCGGGACCGTCGCCATCCGGCCGTCCAGGGTGGAGATGCGCAGCTGGTGGTCGACGAAGTCGAAATCGATGGTGAAGATCGGGTTGCCGTCGGCCTGGCCCATGGGCCGGGTGGTGGTGCCGCGGCCGGTGAGATGGAAGGGCACGTTCCACCAGTGGTTGCGCCGCACGCTGGCGGCCAGCCGGATCTTGCCGACGACCTGGCAGAACCGGTGCAGGGTCTGCTTGGTGTCCTGCCAGGAGGCCAGCGGCATCGGCGGGAACAGCTCCACGCCTTCCTCCCTCATCATCCCGTCACCTCCGCGACGGCGATCTCGAGGAGGGGCAGGACGCGTCCCGGGATGGAACCTGACGGGACCGACCCGCATCGACGCGCGCCCATGGCCAGATAGAACGGCTCCGCCCCGGGGTCCGCCTCCACGGTGATGCGCTCGAACCCCAGCGTCCTGGCGGTGACCATGGCGTGGCGCCAGAGGGCCCGTCCAACGCCGGTGCCGATGTGCTCGGGCTCAACGAACAGGTCCTCCAGGATGCCCATCGGGGGCGTGCCGGCCAGGGCGTAGAACCCGAGGACCTGGCCGTCGCGCTCGGCCACGGTGACCCGATTGGCCAGGACCTCCTCGGGCGTCAAGGTCAGCTCGGCCCGGCAGGCGTCCAGGAAGGCCTGGTCGTAGCCCCAGTGGCCCTTGGAGCGCAACGCCAGCCGGCTGAGGAGCCCCGCCTCCTCCCCGCGCCCGGGTCGCAGATGAAGTGCCCGCATGCTGGTGCCTCCCTAACTGCTGAAGTGCTCACAGTAGATCGGGGGCCGCGTAGACGGCGAGCACCGTGGCCGCGATCAACCGGGGGGCGTCTGCCGGGTCGAGGCGGCCGGCGCCGGCGTCGGCCATCAACCGCCAGCTCGACTCGATGAGGACCCGCAGGGCCTCGCGCGGGTCGCCGGTGAGGTCCAGGCGCAGCGCGTCGCGACCGCCGCGCGGTGACCCGCCGCCCCGACCTCCTGGTCCTCGACGACGTCTCCAGCGCGCTGGACCTCGACACCGAGCGAGCCCTGTGGGACCGCCTGTTGCGCGACATGCGGGCGACGCTCCTGGTGGTGTCCAACCGCCCCGCCACCCTCGCCCGCGCCGACCAGGTGATCACCCTCGACCACGGCCACGTGGCCCAGGAGCGAGAATGCGCATGACGACTCCTGGCTCTCGAGGCGACCGAGGCGGTGCCAACATGAACGTCAGGCTGATCTCCGAAGAAGCGGCAGAGCTCGGCGAGGGGCCGCGCCTCGACGCCCGCACCGGCGAGGTCCTGTGGGTCGACATCATGGCCGGCCGCCTGTACCGCTGCCGCTGGGACGCCGGTCGACTGCGCACGATCGCCATGATCGAGGTTGGCCGGCACCTGGGCGCCGTCGCGCCCGTGGAGGCGCCCGGAGCCGGCTGGATCGTCGCCGCCGGCCAGGGGTTCGCCCATGTGGCCGAGGACGGGACGGTGACGGTCCTGGCCGAACCCGAGGCGAGCCAGGCCGGTCGGACGCGGATGAACGACGGCGCCTGCGATCCCCAGGGCCGCTTCTGGGCGGGCAGCATGGCCTATGACACCAGCCCAGGCGCGGGCACCTTGTACCGGATGGACCGCGACGGGACGGTGACCCCGGTCCTCACGGGCGTGACGATCTCCAACGGTCTTGGCTGGAGCCCGGACGGCGCGACCATGTACTACGCCGACACCGGGGTCGGGACGCTGGACGCGTTCGACTTCGACGGCGTCAGCGGCGACCTGGAGCGACGGCGAACACTGGTGCGATGCGAAGGCCCGGCGGCCCCCGATGGGCTCTGGGTCGACGACGAAGGCTGCCTGTGGGTGGCGATGTGGGGCGGCGGGGAGGTGCGCCGGTACGCGCCCGACGGCGGCCTGCTCCGCGCCTGGCCGCTGCCGGTCTCCCAGCCCACCGCGTGCTGCTTCGTGGGCCAGGACCGTGACACCCTGATCATCACCTCGGCCCGCTTCGAGCTGTCAGCCCAGACCTTGGCCCGCGAGCCGGCCGCCGGACGGCTCATGGCCATCGACACCGGTGCCACCGGGCCGCCGGCAACGCCGTACCGTCCGCGCCCCGGCGTCCTGCCCTAACCTCTGACCTGCGGATCTGGTGCCCTGGCAGACCGGGCCCGCCGCCCAGCGGGCCGCGATCGCCGACCACGCCGGTCGGTGGGGGAGGGAGCCCCGTGACGGTCATCCTGGCCATCGCCAACCAGAACAGCGGCGCGGGCAAGACGGTGACCGCGGCCAACGTGGCGGCGGGGTTCGCCCGCGCCGGCCGCCGCACCCTGGCGGTCGACTGCGACGCCCAGGCGCACCTGACCCGCTGGCTCCTCGGCCGGGCTGACCAGGACGCCGCCGACCTGGAGGCGATCGTCGCTGGCGGCGCCGACCCGGCCGCGGCGGTGCACCCCACCCGCGTGGCGGGGCTGGACGCGCTCCCCGCCACCCCGCGGCTGACCCGGATCACCCGGGCCCTGGCCGCCGACGGCACCCGCATCGCCCAGGCGCTGGGACGGCTGCGGCCCCGCTACGACGCGATGGTGCTGGACCTGCCGCCAGGCCTCAGCCGCCTGACCGTCTCGGCGCTGGCGGCCGCCGACGGGATCGTGATCCCGGTCCCCGCCAGCGCGGTCGGTCTGCACGGGCTGGCCGGCTTCCGCGACTGGCTGGCCAGCTTCCGCGCCGACCGCAGCATCACCGCGCCGGTGTGGGGGGTGCTGCTCACCCAGGCCGACCTGGACGCGCAGGGGCGGATGCGGACCCAGGTGGGCCGCGAGGTGCGGGACGCCCTCGCCGACTTCCGGGTCACGGGCGCGCGGTTGCTGCCGGTGCTGGTGCCCCGCCGGGTCGGCGTGGACGAGCTGGTGTCCCAGCGGCTGCTGCTGGGCGACCCGGCGGCCCATGCCGGGCCGGCCCGAGACGTGGTCGACGCCTACGCCCGGCTGGTTGACTACCTGCTGGAGCGGGTGCCCGCAGCCGCGGGGCCCGCGCGGTGAGCGCCGAGCACGGGCGGGTGGTCACCACCGCCGACCGGAGATGGCGTTACGTCTGCGGTGCGGTTTCGACAAGCCAGTCCTCAAAGCGGGGGTCGAGGATGAGGGCGTCCGCGCCGGGGAGGAGGGTGCGCTCCCCTGGGACGGCACCGAAGTAGCGAGCTTGGGGGTCGGCGACGACCTCGCGCGGGTCTCCTCGAAAGCGCAGGCCCTTGCGGATCAGCTCATCGAGACCGAACTGCTCCGGGCCGGCGATCTCGATGGTCCCGTTGATGGGCTCGCCAACAGCGGTGCGCGCGACCGCGCTGGCGACCGCGTCGGCCGCGATGGGCTGGATGAGCGCGCGCGAAAGGCGAACCGTGTTGCCGTCGGTTGCGGCGTCGGCGATGTTCTTGACGAACTCGAAGAACTGGGTCGCATGCACGATCGAGTAGGGGATGCCGGATTCCCTGATCAACGTCTCCTGCGCCAGCTTGGCGCGGAAGTAGCCGCTCTCGGGCAGGCGTTCGGTGCCGACGACCGACAGCGCCACATGATGGCCCACGCCAGCTGTCTGCTCGGCTTCGAGGAGGTTGCGGGTCGAGGTCGTGAAGAACTCCAGCGCCGCCTTGTCCTCGAGCGAGGGGGAGTTGGAGACGTCGACGACGACCTGGGCGCCGGCCAGGACCTCGGCGAGGCCCTGGCCGGTGAGGGTGTTGACGCCCGAGTTGGGTGACGCGGCGATCGCCTCGTGGCCGTGCTCGGCCAGCCTCGCGACAACCTTGGAGCCGATGAGCCCGGTGCCACCGATAACGACGACTTTCGTCATGAGGGACCTCCCACCTGTTCGCTCATCGGCAGTGGGCTGACGTCCAACTCAGGTTGTGGCTGGTACTGCCTGGGCGGCGGTCCTGATGAGCTGGAGGACCTGGTCTGGGTGGGAGACCATGGCCACGTGGTTGGTCGCGACCTCCACGGTGGTGGCGCCCATGCGCGGGGCCCACTGCCGCTGGGCAGCGGGCGGGATCGCCTGGTCGCCGTCGGCGATCAGGAACCAGGACGGCAGCGCCTTCCAGGCCGGCACGCCCATCACCTCCTCCAGGGCGCTCCAGTGCAACGGCTGCTGGACCGCGCACATGACCCTGGCCTTGACCGGGTCGACGTCGGCGGCGAAGTGGTTGACGAAGTCGTCCTCGGGGATCCAGGCGAAGCCCTGGGGGTCGACATCGAGATGGGCCAGGGCGGGCCCGAAGGGTCCCTGTTCCAGCAGGGCGCCGATCGACTCGCCCTCGTCCAGCCCCATGCCGGCGACATAGACCAGGCCGACGACGTTGGGGGCATCGGTGCCGAGGGCGGTGATGATCTGGCCGCCGTAGGAGTGGCCGGCGACCAGGGTTGGCCCGGGCTGGCGGGCCAGGACCTGGCGGAGCCGGGCGACGTCGTCGGCCAGCCGGGTCAACCCGAACTGGGGGGCGGTGACGTGGTAGCCGTCGGCCTGGAGGTGCTGGATGACGGCGCTCCAGCTGGAGCCGTCGGCCCAGGCGCCATGGACCAGGACGATGTTGGGCTGCGCAGTCATGTCAGGCTCCTTCCCGGTCTGCGCGGTGCTGGTCGGTCCCGCTGGGGCCTCCTTTCTCAACGTTGGCGGGTGCTCACAGGTCGTCTGGGGAGTTGAGGTACCAGACGACGACCTCGACCGCTGAGCGCAGGTCCCAGCCTTGTTGCCAGCCCGCGCGCTGGCCGGCGGCCCAGCCGGCGTCCCAGCCCGCCTGGAAGGCTCGGGCCTGGTCGGGTGCCTGGTGGCCAGCGGGCGTCGGCGCTGGCGGGGGGGTGGTGGGCGGCGCGGCGCGGCGCGTGGCTTGGATCTGGGCGATGCGGGCGAGCGCGAAGCTGTCCAGCCCCCCCAGCCCCTCCCCGTCCATGATGGCCTCCTAGCTGTGGGGTCGTAGGGAACCGTGCAGCGGCTCGGCCCCAGCCGCCCGGCCGTCCTGATCAAGGCCTCGCTGGGCGATCTGGAAGCGTGCACACGGAGGTGGTCGTTCGTCACGCCGCCCTTCAACCAACTCAAGCGCGACGCACACACTGTAGAGCGCCCACGACCTGAACGCGACCCCTGATCGACCCAGACCACTCTGGAAGCTCGACCCGAAATCGTCCGAGAAGCTGTTACACGGACATGCGATGCTGGACGAGTCACAGGAGCGGACCAACGGACGCCTCACCGCCCCAAGTCTCGAGAGGAGTCCCCCCATGAAGACACCCCCGATCGTGTCGCCCGAGGAATGGGAAGCTGCCCGCCAGGAACTGCTGGTGAAGGAAAAGCAGCTGACCCGGGCCCGCGACGCGCTGGCCGCCGAGCGTCGGCGGATGCCATGGCTGGCCGTGGACAAGGCCTATGCGTTCGAGGGGCCCGACGGCAGGGTGAGCTTGCTCGACCTGTTCGACGGCCGCCGGCAGTTGATCGTCTACCGCGCCTTCTACGGGCCCGAGGTCACCACCTACGCCGAGGGCGGCTCGTACCCGCAGCGGGCGTGCGTCGGCTGCTCGTTCGTCGCCGACCAGGTCGCCCACCCCGCCCACCTGCAGGCCCGCGACACCACGCTGGTGTTCGCCTCCCGCGCCCCCCAGACGGAGATCCAGGGCCTGAAGGAGCGCCACGGATGGGACCACATCCCCTGGTACACGATCACCGACGACTTCGACAAGGACTTCGGCGTCGATGAGTGGCACGGCACCAACGCCTTTGTCCGCGAGGGCGACCGGGTCTTCCGCACCTACTTCATCGACGCCCGCGGCGACGAGCAGATGGGGGGAACCTGGAACTACCTCGACATCACCGCGCTCGGCCGCCAGGAGGACTGGGAGGACTCACCGGAGGGGTACCCGCAAACCCCGCCGTACGAGTGGTGGAACTACCACGACGCCTACCGCGAGGCGCAATGAGCAAGACCGTCACCGAACCTCGACAACTTCGGGACATCCTCCCGCCGGAGCGGATCGCGGGTTGGCGTCGGATGAGGAGTGGGTGCTGTGGAGCAGCGGAGGCTGGGTCGTCTTGGCCATCAGAGCTCGGTCCTGATCTACGGCGCGGCCGCCCTGAGCGAGGTCGACCAGGACACCGCCGACACCTCGATCCAGCTGGCCCTGGACGCCGGGATCAACCACTTCGACGTCGCCGCCAGCTACGGCGACGCCGAGCTGCGGCTGGGCCCGTGGATGCCCACGATCAGGGACCGGATCTTCCTGGCCACCAAGACCGGGCTGCGCGACCGCGACGCCGCCTGGGCCCAGATCAACCACAGCCTGGAGCGGCTCCAGACCGATCATGTCGACCTGATCCAGGTCCACGCCGTCGGCGACCTTGCGGAGCTGGACCTGGTCACCCGGCCCGGCGGATCGCTGGAGGCGGTGGCCCGGGCCAGGGACGAGGGCCTGGCGACCTGGGTCGGGATCACCGGCCATGGCCACCAGGCCCCGGCGACCCACCTGGAGGCGCTGGCCCGGTTCCCGTTCGCCACCGTGCTCACCCCGCTCAACTTCGTGCTCGGTCAGGACCCGGCGTACCTGGCTGCCTACCAGGCCCTGGTCGCCGAGGTCCAGGCCCAAGACGTCGGGCTGATGATCATCAAGACGGTGTCGCGGCGGAACTGGCCCGAGCCGGTCGAGCACGGCTACAGCACCTGGTATGAGCCGTTCGACGACCAGCGGCGGATCTCGGCCGCGGTGGCCTGGGTGCTGGCGCATCCCGAGGTGACCGGGATCGCCACTCCCGGCGACGTCCGCCTGCTGCCCCTGCTCATCGAGGCCGAGCGGCGCCTGGCCGAGACCAACCTGGCCGAGGCCGAACAGGCGCTGGCCGGCGCCGAGGACTACAGCTCCCCGTTCCCCCGCATCCCGTTCTGAGCGCCGATCCGGGCCGCGCGGCCCTGTATCGTCCTGGATGACCAATTCGTGTGGACTCTCGCGAGGAGCAGCTGCGATGGATCGACCGTCCACCGACCAGGGCCGGGGCGACGTGTGGCCATGGACCTGGCCGCTGGGAGGCGACGTCACCCAGAGGATCGGGACCTGGTGGATCAAGTCGCTCAGTGACCAGACCGGCTTCATCAATATCAACAATGTCCGCGCCGGCGACCCCGAGGTCGAGCGGCGCATCATCGAGGACGTGGCCAGCTACGGGCGCCAGCTGGGACGGATCATGGAGGCGCTCGACGTGGTCATCGGCCACCTGCGACTTGGCGAGAGCAAGGATCTCACCGGCGACGAGCGGCGCGCGCTGCAGGACTTCTCGGACCTGGTCCGGCAGGTGCAAGCGCTCAAGGGTGGCACCAGTCCGCCTCGGCTGACCTTGGCCGAGCTCGACCGGATGCTCGACGACCTGCAGGCGCTCAAGCACCGGGACCCACCGACGTACCAGCGGATCGCCGCCCGACTCCGGGAGGTCGTCTCCGACTGAGCCGCCCGGGTCAGCCTCCGCAGCCGCTGAGCGGGCCCGGCCACGACCAGGGCTGGATCGTCTGGTCGGAAGTGCCCAAGGGTGATCGCGCCGTGCGCCGTGAGAGGGTGGTGTCGCGACCGTGAGGACCTCCACAAGCCGGCGCTACCTGCTGGCGGCCGTCATCGTGCTGGCGATCCTGCTCGTCCGTTACACCGGGGACGAATGGTGGCCGCGCTCCACGAGCACGACGGCGACCACCGCTGCCTCGGCGGCGATCCCGGCGGCGCCCCCACCGGCCCAGCTGTGCGGAGGGCCGACCACCCCAGCCCAGAGCTTGTGGCTGTCCGGCCCAGGCGGCGCACTCGTCTATGCCGCGGTGGTCGGGACCGGACCGACCACCGCCGTGTTCGTCCACCAAGCCGGCCCAGGGGGGCTGTGCGGCTTCTGGCCCTATGCCGACTGGCTGGCCAAGACCAAAGGCGTCCGGTCGGTGCTGTTCAGCCAGTGCGGCGCTGGCGCCTCCCAGTGCCCAGCCGGCAATGCGGCCGACCAGTGGCTGTCCATGACCACGGCCGCGGTCACCTGGGCTCGCACCAACGGCGCCGGCCAGGTCACCCTGGTGGGCGCCTCGGCCGGTGGCGTCGTGGCCCTGCAGGTCGCGGCCTCGATCCGGCCGCCGGTGGATGCCGTGGTCAACCTGTCCGGGGAGCGGCGCTGGCAGGGGCTGGACTCGCTGGCGGCCGCCCGGCGCCTGCAGGTGCCGGCGCTGTTCGCCGTCGCTCCCGGGGACAGCTATGTGAGTGTGGCCACGATGCGGCGGCTGTACCAGGTCGCTCCGGTCCGGGCCAAGCGGCTGGTGGTGCTGGCCGAGGGCGCCGGCCATGGCTGGGAGCTGCTCGGCGGCGCCGCTGGGTCCGACTGGTCGCCGCTGGCCGTCACGGTGGCGGCATGGATCCAGGGCCGCCACCGGTAGACCAGGTGACGCGGGCCCACCTGGCAGTGTCCCGCAGCAGTGGAGACCGACCGGCTGGGGCGTGTGAGCGTTCTCGGTGGTCGTCGTCAGCCGTGGTGGTGGGCCTCGACCGGCGCCAGCTCAACCACCTCCGAGGCCCAGTACTCGCGCAGGCTCTCGATCAGGGGGCCGTCAAAGACGAGCAGGGCGACCTCCCGCATCCGCTTGCGGACATGCTGCACCCGGTCGTCGAACTCGGCTTCCCACTCGGCGATCGCCGTCTCGCCGTCCAGGTACAGGTTCAGCAGCTCACACCTGATGTCGCCCTGGCCTGCGACGACCTTGGTCTGCCAGTAGTCGCGGATGCCGTCGCGGCCCAGGATCGGCGCCCCCAGGACGCGCTCGTGGTAGGCGGCGCCAGGGGTGAAGATGGTCGTGATCAGCTCGGGGTCCTGCCCGGTCCAGGCCCGAATGTAGACGTCCAGGACCTCACGAACCTGCTGCCTGGTCAGCGTCATCAGGGCTCCTCCACGACAGCGTCACCCGGGCCAGGCCCAGCGTCGGGGTCGCTAGCGTAGCCGCTGCAGTGACCCTCCATGACGGCCTCACCGGGCAGCACGGCCAAGTGCAGCGCCCGACGTAGCGGGCGTCGCTGCTGCGCCTCCAACAGCCGATCAGGTGGCGGTTGGCCAGCTGGGCGGTGGGCCACGCCCCGGCCGTGCGCTACCAGCACGTGATGGCCGGCCGGGGCGCAGCCGGTGTTGGTGGGTGGCCGGCGTTCTGTATGGCGCCCATTGGCGCTCGCTGGGACCGGTCGGTCAGGCTGCGGCCTTCAGCTGTGACGGAGTTACCGACGCCACAGCTCTCAACTCCCGACGGACTTCCGAACGGCGCCCATTGACCATCAGATCAAGGAGAGACTCCTGGTTGCTGCAACCAGATGCCCGCCTCAATGCATCTCGCAGATAGTTCATCTGTCGCCTCCTCTCGGCACCGCTTGCCTCAGCAAACGTGGTCTCAGCGATCGACCTGTCACCCTCTGAGACCGGACGGCCCGGCCGGCTGTGACACCGACCCCGGCAACTCCGGCGCCGCGTCACAGACCCGGGCCCTGCCTTGGGTCAGAGGGGAGCAACGGCACCTGAGCGCGCATCCACCACCTCGGCCCCGGCGAGCGGTGAGGTTGCTCCTGCACGGCAACGCGGCCGAGTGCGCCGAGGCCTGGCGATACGCATTTTTGCGCTTCATGCGGGGATGCCCATGAGAGCATGAGGCGCTGGGCCGATGATGGGTCCTGACCGTCTGGGTCAGTCGAGCCAGGAGGCTCGGGTGATTGATCGAAGCGGCCAGTGGTGGTCGGGCGAGGACTTCGACGATCTTGCCGAATACCTGCGCGTGGTCACCGCCGAGGGCTACCCCGCCGACCGCATCCTGCAGTCGGTGTGCAGCTGTGGCGGAACGACCCATCGCCTAGACGCCGACCCGGTCGAGAGCGTCGCCCAGCGTACCTGCGTCGCCTGCGGCACCAGCGCATTCATTGCCGACAGCGACGAGCACTGGTCGGCGGCGCGGCCTGAGCGATGGCATTGTGCGTGCGGGAACGATACCGCCGAGCTCGGGGTCGCCTTCTCCCTGAGAAGCGACGGCGAGGTCCGTTGGATCACCGTGGGGCAGCGCTGTACCCGATGTGGCCTGCTGGATGTGGTGGACTGGAAGATCGATTACGGGCCCAGCACCCACCTGCTCGCCCAGGTCTAGACCCTCGCTCAGGCCGGTCCACGCGGCCGAGCCGGTGGGCGCAGATCAACGCGCAGGCCAGGTGCAGAAATCCGGTGGTAGCAGCGGCTGGATGCGCTGCCACAGCGCATCGGCAGCAGGCGGTCAGCAAGGCTGGTCATGGGTGCGGATCATCCCAACCCCAGCCCGCGCGCTGGCGGTGGCGGGCGCCAACGGCGACGACCATGAGCGGTCGTGGCCGCCTGTGAGGATCGCCTCACCGACGTCCTCGGCCAAGGACTACCAGGTGGTCGCCAGGATCATGCGGCCGGCCTGAAAGAAGCCCTCGCCCTCAATGTGCACCAGCGCGCTGTGGTGCTCGGTGAGGTAGTCGAGCACCACCGACAAGGCCTCCCACAGCGCGTCGTCCTCCAGCGCGCTGATCGGCAGGCTGAGCGAGACAACGAAGCGGGTCTCAGCCAGGTGCGCCAGCAGCTGGTCGCGCTGCCGCGACCGCGGGAGCTCTGCCACCTGCTCGGCCTCCCAGTCGTCGAGGTCGCGGATGGTGACAGTCATCGGGGTCCAGTCCTTACGCCACCAGAGGGCGACTCCATCCCAGTCCCGGCTGGCCAGCTCCTCTGGTGTCTCCTGTCCCCAGTCTGGCGGCGGCTCGCCGACCCAGCTCACGAACTCGGGCATCTCTGGTGGTGGGTCCAGGTCCAGGCCATGCTCGCCAGCCCAGGCCAGGACCGTGCCAATGGTCGGGACCTCCCCATCGGTGCAATAAGCACGGACGTAGTAGGTCATTGCCTGCCGCTTGCTGCATCGCGGCCGAACAGCTGCGCCGCTGGGCTGAGGTCGGCGGCCAGCCGCTGGGCGATCCACTGGCGGCGTCGGCGGTCCTTGTCGGCCAGCAGGTCGAACTGCGAGTCGGCCACCTCACCCCAGATCGAGAAGCGCTGTTGCTCCCACCCCGACCCCGCCGGGTCGGGGTCCAGCTCAACTCGCAGCTCGGCGACGGCCCGCACCGGCAGGTGGGCGGCAAGCAGAACCCACAGCCGCGTCAGGGGGCTTGCCGGATCGCCGGGGATCACCGGAGCGCGGTACAGCTGCCGCAGCAGCCAGCAACGGCGCGCCTGCTCCCCCTCGGGATCGACCACCCGGATCCACAACGGCCAGTCCGGCCGCACCCACCAGCCCGGCTCGCCATGCCCGTCGGGCCCCAGCCCAACGCAGATCCAGACCGGCCGGGCCATGGCCTGGTCGAACGCCTGCCGCTCGGCGGCCAGCAGCCCAGCCAGGGCCTCGACGGTAACCGGCTCGCCCCAGGTGCCTTCCAGGTAGGGGAGCAGCTCGTCCTCTGCGCGCAGCGGACACCAGAAGTGCTCCAACGCATCCAATACTCGGTCCCTCAGCGCCTGACGGCTGGAGGTCGTTACGGCAATCGGCCTGCCCGTGGGCAAGGCATGTGTGGAACGTCACATCCTCCCAATGATGGTGGTCACTGACGAGTCGCGCCGGGCCCCCTTACTCTGCAGATTCGGACTAAGGGGGGTGCTTCATGACCGAGGGTGCACAGACCGAGAACTTCTCAACTGAGGAGGAAGCAAGGCTCGCTGCTGAAGCAGCGGAGGCGTGCCCAACAAGGCTGGGGCCAACGCTGCTGTCGGCGGTGGTCGACGAAACGGGCAATCTCATCCGGGGGCGGCATGCGGTCAGCGCGTCGCGCGGTGACGTGCCGGTCGGGTCCTACATAGTGAATTTTGAGCGCGATGTGACGTGTGGGGCCTACGTTGGATCCGTTGGACTCCCCGGGTCGAGCGGGATCGCCCAGGACGGTACGGTCACCGTGGTTGGTCGTGCAGGCGACCCGAACGCGGTCTACATCGCCATGTACGATGAGAACGGAAACCGCGTCGACCGCCCCTTCCATCTCGTGGTGGCGTGTCCCGAGTCTTTGTGAACTCGTCTGGTCGCAAGCTCTACTAGATGCGGTCGCCAAGCGACATGCGACGGTAGGCCTCACGAGCATCATGGCGCCGGCCAGGCCGAGCCAGAGGTTCGGCAGGTGGCGAACGGAAGGCTTGCTCGTAGCCGGAGGTAGCGGTCCAGGGTAAGGGCGGTCCAGGGCGAGGGCGGTCTTGCGACCGAAGGGGACGGCCCCTGGCCGGAAGCCCTTGCCGAACACAACGACCACCTGGGTCGTCCAGGTCGAGGTCACCAGGGAGCGTGATCCCGGCCGCCTCCGAGACACGGATGCCGGTGTCCAGGAACAGCCGCAGGATGGCCGCGTCCCGCCGGTCGGTGTAGCTGTTGGTCGATGTTCGCAGCCTCGTGCTCGCTGGCGGCGCGCACCGCGGCTTGGCAGGTGAGCGGGTTCACGACATCGCCTGCTCGGCGAGCCCGGGGCTGGCGCCCTCGGCCAGCTTGAGTCGGGTCCAGACATTCATGTTGATGACAATCCCGATGATCTCGAGGATCTCCTCCTGCGAGAAGTGCTCGGCGAGCGCGTCGTGACGAGCACCGAAATTATCGGCGACGGTCGCGTCGGCGACGCGAGTGATCGCCTCGGTATAGGCGAGGGCGGCGCGGGCGGCGTCGTCGTGGAAGTCGGTCTCCCACCATGCGGTCAGGGTGTCGATCACCGGTCGAGGGATGCCGGCGTCACGTGCGGCCTCGTAGTGGAGGTTGAGGCAGTAGGTGCAATTGTTGATCTGCGACACCCGCAGGCGCAGGAGTTGGGCGAGCTTGCGGTCGATGCGCAGGTTGGCCTTGTAGCCGAAGGAGTCGGCGCCGTGGCGGGCGAGCTGGGTCAGGTCCTCGTTGGCCGAGCTGTCGGCCCGGCGGTTGGTGACGGTCACGTCGGTCATGTCGTAGCTCCTGTCGGGGTCCCAGGGCTCCGGGGCCGAAGCGGTCCCTTCTGGTCGAGCGACTTGGTGGTTGCCCGACAGCTACCACACGGCAGGTCACCCGGCGAGGACCGCCACCTCAACTTCTATGGGACGTGTTGGCAGGCGATCGGCCGTACAGTCTTGTCGACCGCGGGGCGACGAGCAGGCCACGGCACGTAGGTGGCGGCCTTTTCCTGCAACAACCCGGCGGAGCTACCTCGGTGCAGCAAGGAGACGACCGTGCGGATTTTCGTCGCGGGGGGAATAGGGGTCTTGGGTCGGCCCCTCGTCGAGGCGCTGGTGGACCGGGGCCACGAGGTCACGGCCAGCACCCACCGGACCGAGAACCTCTCCGTCATAGCGGCACTCGGGGCGCGGCCGGCCTTGATGGACGGGCTCGACGATGCCGCGGTGCGTCAGGCGATCCTCGAGACCGAACCCCCGCCGACCGGGCCGTCCGCCAGGCCTGGGTCGACCAGTTCGCCGCCGCCCTCCAGCAGGACGACCTGGGCGCCTACGTCAACTTCCTCGGCGACGAGGGGCCCGCCCGCGTCCGCCAGGCCTATCCAGGCGCCACCTGGGACCGCCTGGTCGAGGTCAAGCGACGCTACGATCCGCACAACCTGTTCCGGCGCAACCAGAACATCCCACCCGACGCGACGTGAGGCCACGCCGGCCCTGGCCGACCCCACCCTACGGGAGCAACGACGTGAGCGGGCTTCGCGGGGTCACCCTGACGGTCCGGTTCCTGTGCGAGCTGGCAATGCTGGCTGCGCTCGCCTACTGGGGCTTCGTTGTCGGTGACGACGTCGGGGCGTGGGTGCTCGGCATCGGTGCGCCGTTGCTGGCGGCTGTCGTCTGGGGCGCGTTGGTGGCGCCCAGGGCCAGGTGGCGGGTGTCGATCCCGACCCGGCTGGTGATCGAACTCGTGCTGTTCGGGGCGGCCGCCGGTGCGCTGGCGGTTGCCGGTCAGCCGCTGACAGCGGTCGTGGTCGGCGTGGCGGCGGTTGCCAGCTCGCTGCTCAACGCCTTGCAGGAGCGCCAGACGAGCGACCGACCATCGCATCCGTAGGCTCAGGTCCGGCAGCCTGAGGTAGCTCCGCCACTGGCGGTTCAAGCTCCAGCCAGCAGGTCCACCACGGGGGCGAAGGCTTCCATGTCATCGTCGGCTACGACCAGATAGGAGAACCCGTACCGGTCCCGCCTGGCCTGGAGTTCCTCGGCGACCCGATCGGGCGGGCCCACGGCCACCGAGGGCATCTCCAGCACCAGCTCGGCCGCGGCGACCCCCCAGCCCTGCTCGACCGCGAACCGCTCTGCCGCTGTCCGATGGTCCGGGTCGGCGACCACCGACATGACCATGCTCAGCTCG
>Ga0081538_10001825_pt1 | contig 21448 bp, 20 predicted proteins | sample TabmetS5T2R1_FD_71022 | JGI IMG/M metagenome (GOLD analysis project Ga0081538, IMG submission 71022) | Tabebuia heterophylla rhizosphere microbial communities from the University of Puerto Rico - S5T2R1 | ecosystem: Host-associated > Plants > Roots > Rhizosphere ...
CAGCCCCCCCCACCCGCAGCTCGCGTCCAGACGCCGTTACAAGGCCCCCGGTGAGGTGCGGGCGCGTCTCGTCACGAGAGCCCGCCCGCGCGACCCGAGTCGCGGTATCGACGAACGCGGCTGCCGGAACCATGAGGGCTCCCTCACGCGGAGGCTCGGGCAGCTTTGGAAAGTCCTCCACCGGCAAGGTGCGAAGGTGGAAGCGAGAGCCACCGGAAACGACCTCCACGTCCTGCTGCGTCGAGCGATATTCGAGCGTCAACTCATCGCGCGGCAAGGAGCGCACCACGTCTAGGAGCAACCGGCCAGGAATAACCACCACGCCTGGCGATGCCTCCATGGTCTCCAGTGCGATCCGGATACCAAGCTCCATATCGGTGGCGCGCAGCTCCGCCTTGCCGTCCTGGACGCTGAACTGCACCCCGGCCAAGGTCTGAATGGCGCTGCGGGTAGATGCGCCGCGAACAGCGACGGAAAGTCGCGCCAGAAGCGTTTCACGGGAAACGGTGAGCTTCAACGGATGCTGCCTATCTGCGGTTGATGTTGTAGGGCCTGTGGGTGGGGTGGATATCTCCGATGCGAGGGCGTGGGATGCGGGATTGCTCATGTGCGTAATCCGTTGATTCTGTCAGTCGTATCGGCCGTCAGAGATCGGCTGTAGCTGACGGCGTAGGTTTTCGACTGCCGTCTGCACGGCTCCGTCGGTGGCAAGGACGTCGTTGACTCGCTGTATCGCATGAAGCACGGTGGTGTGGTTTCTCCCCCCCATTCGGCGCCCGATCTCGGACAGGCTGAGGCCGGCGACCTCACGTGCCACGTACATAGCGACGTGCCGGGCATGGGCGATCTCGGCGCGGCGGTCGCGGGCTAGGAGAGCGTCCGGTTCGACATCGAACTCCCGCGCCGTGGCGGTCACGATGTCTCCGACGTCGACTTTCTGCGCCGGGCCGCTGGAGATGGCGTTCAGTCGTACCAGGACTTCGCGAGCGAGCTCTTGGGTTGCGAGTTCATTCCGGAGCGAGGCGTGCGCTACCACGCGGATGAGAGCACCCTCGAGCGCGCGAACGCTGGTGCTTACTCGAGCGGCGATCTCATCAAGGACCTCCTCGGACACCTCGACCTCGTCCAACCGCGCTCGAATCGCGAGTATGGCGCGCCTTACCGCAAGCGTGGGTGGCTCGACCTCCACTACAAGTCCCGAGCGAAAGCGTTCGATCAGGCGCTCCTCAAGGTCCGCGATCTCCTCTGGCGGGCGGTCCGAGGTAAGGACCAGTTGGCGCCGCGAGTCGACCAGCGCATTGAAGGTGTGAAAGAACTCTTCGCGGGTCTTGGCCCGGCCGGCCAGGAACTGGACGTCGTCGATCAGCACGACATCGGCGGAGCGAAAGCGCTCCTTGAAGTCGGCTGTGCGCCGCGTCCGTACGGCCTGCACGAACTCGCTCGTGAATTCCTCGATCGTTGCGTAACACACGCGGAGGCCCGAGCCGTACTGCGCGACGTAGCGGGCGATCGCGTGGAGCAGATGCGTCTTGCCCAGTCCTGGCCGACCGTAGAGGAAGAGCGGGTTGTAGGCCTGCGCGGGCATCTCGGCGACGGATAACGCGGCGGCATGCGCAAAACGGTTGCCGCCGCCGATCACGAACTGCTCGAACGTGTACTTGGGATTCAGGTCGCCGCCATGAGCAACCCGCGTGATCTTCTCTTCAGGCGCATCGCCGTCTCGATCCGGTTGCCACTCGTCGTTGACGAGCTCGACGACGGCCTGAGGGTGGAAGTGTGATGCCGCTGCGCGACGCAGGACGGGTAGGTAGCGCTCGGCGACCGAGGTGCGGATGTGGTCCGGTGCGCGGATGTAGAGAGACCGCCCCCGAACCGCCGCCAGCTCTAGGGGCTCGAGCCAGATGTGAAACTTGAACGGGGCCGTCTCACGACGAAGCTCCTCGCGGATGTCGTCCCAGAGCTGGTCGGGCTGTGCGTGCACAGGGGGCAACGGCCCTCCCCCGCGGGCCTCGATACGTGTTCTGATGCTGGAGAGGTACGGCGAGCCGAGCGAGCCCGGGTGACCTCGGAGCGGCCGAGTCTACACCCGCCTCTCGGTGCTGCTCGGGGGCGGGCGGGCCTCGAGCCGCAAAACGCGCGAAAAGCGATCCCCCGGGTCGTGGCCAGCGGTCGCCGGGGAGTGACGACGTGATCTTGTACCCTGGCCTGCACCCCCTTTGGCCCCTCGGACCGCTAGGCCCAAGCATGAAGCGCACGTACCAGCCCAAGAAGCGCAAGCGCGCCCGTACACACGGTTTTCGAGCGCGCATGCGCACCCGCGCCGGCCGCCACGTGCTCAGGCGGCGGCGCGCTAAGGGCCGCCGGCGGCTCACGCCATAGCGTCATGACCGACCGTGCGCGCCGCAAGCGCCGTCGGCTGTCGCGCAGTGGCGAGTTCGAGCGCGTCTACCGCGAAGGCCGGTCCCACGCCAGCCGGCACCTCGTGCTGTACGCCTTCCCTCGTCCAGATGGCGACCGGTCGCCCAGGCTCGGCGTATCGGTGGGCCGCAAGTTGGGGGGCGCAGTCGAGCGCAATCGAGTGAAGCGGCTCCTGCGGGAGGCGTTTTGGGCCCGAGCCGACGAACTCGATGGCGGACACGATTTCGTGATCGTGGCGCGGCCCCCGGCCGGTGATCTCGCGCGCGACGGCGGCGAGCCCGCGATCGAGCAGGCGCTTGCCGCCGTGCTCTCGGAAGGCGGCTTCGTCACCAAGGAGCAGGGCGCGTGATCGCGCTCCGCCGCATCGCGACGGCGCCGGTGCAGCTCTACCAGCGCGTCATCTCGCCGGCCCTGCCCGCACGCTGTAAGTACCATCCCTCCTGCTCGGAGTATGCGGTTCAAGCCGTACGGCGCTACGGCATACTCCGCGGCGTGGTCCTTGCCGCGTGGCGCGTGCTGCGCTGCAACCCGTGGAGCCACGGGGGCGTGGATTTCGTGGAGGACCAGAAGCTCTTCCGGCCGCGCCCCCAGGTCTAGCTCGTGGAAAGCGTCCTACAGCCCCTCATCGACGCCTGCCAGTGGGTGCTCGAGTTCTGGCACGGCATCATCGGGGACTTCCCAAACTCTTGGGGCTGGTCGATCATCCTCCTGACCTTCACGGTCCGGATCGTGATCCTGCCACTGACCTTCCGCGGCGTGAAGGCGATGCAGCGCCTGCAGACGCTCCAGCCCGAGATCAAGAAGATCCAGGAGCGCTACAAGGACGACAAGCAGCGCATGAACCAGGAGGTCATGGCCTTCTACCAGCGGGAGAAGGTCAATCCGCTCGGATCCTGCCTCCCGCTGCTGCTCCAGATCCCGTTCTTCATCGCCCTCTTCTACCTGTTGCGCTCGGATGACTTCCAGCGCGACATAGCGAACAACCCGGGCTTCTATGCCATCGACAACCTGTCCGAGAAGGTCACGGACCCTGTGCTGCTCGGCGTCCTCATCGTGCTGTACGTCGGCACGCAGCTGGCGGCCAGCGCGATCACTGCGATCAGCGCGGACCCAATGCAGCGCCGGATCATGCTGGCACTGCCGTTCGTCTTCGTCATCTTCATCATCAACTTCGAAGCCGGTCTGATCGTCTACTGGATCACGACCAACGTCTGGACGATCGGACAGCAGCTGTTGGTGAAGAAGCTGTATCCGAAGCCGCCGCCTCGAGACTTCGAAGCGGAGAAGGAGGCGCCCAGGCCGGCGAGAGGAAAGCCGGTCGAGGCGAGCGCGGCCGGCGCGGGAGACGGAGCCTCGGCCGAGCGAAAGCCGGCGGTGGCGGCCACCCCTAAGGGCGGCGCGAAGCCAGGCCGCGACAAGCGCGGGAGCGACAAGGGCGCGGGTGAGAAGGCGGGCAAGGCTGGGGGCGGTAAGGCTGGCGGCGGTAAGGCTGGGAGCGGGAATGGTGCGCGTGCCAAGGCGCCTCCGCGGTCGCCGCGCAAGAAGAAGAAGCGCTCGGGGCGGCGGCGCTGAGCGTCGACGGGGTGACGTGAGCGAGGAGCCTCGCGGTGAGGAACTGACCGCCGAAGCGCAGGCGGACACGCTCGGGGAGGCGAAATGGGCCGCCATGAAGGCCCTCGAGCCGCGCTTCCCCGGGATCACGGCGGAGTGCATTCGCTTCGAGGTCGTAGAAGAGCCAGGGTCGGACCGGCTGGCCCGAGTTCGCGCCCTCGTCCAGCTGGAGGCGTGGCGGAAGGCCGCCGACGCCGTGCCGGCCGAGCCCGCGGAACGGGTCCGCGCCGTGGTGGCGCGAGTGGTCCAGGCGCTGGGCCTGCATGCCACCGTGGACATTCGAGAGGACGATGAGGAGATCAGGGCTACGGTCAACGGCGACGACCTCGGCCTTCTGATCGGAAAACACGGCGCCACCATCGATGCGCTGCAGCATCTCGTGTTCCGTGCAGCTTCGCGGGGCTTCGAGGATCGCAAGCAGGTGACGGTAGACGCAGCCGGATATCGAGACCGACGCGAGGCGGCGCTCCACCGCATGGCGGACCGCGCCGCCGCCGAGGCGCTGCGCTACGGCCGCGAGGTGGAGCTCGAACCGATGCGCGCCGCGGAGCGCAAGATCGTCCACCTATACCTGCGAGAGCGGACCGACGTCGATACCCATAGTGAGGGTGACGAGCCGGAGCGCCGCTTGGTAATCAGCCCGAGTCGCGGCCACGGGGCGTAGGTTGGCTCTCACGGGGGACCATGCCGCAACCCGGCGGCGCGGAAAGCGCGCCCATTTCTGCCCCGTCTTCTGACCACCCAACCCCCGTCTTCTGACCACCCAACGCGCGTTTCACGGGAAACGCTTGCCGAGCTGAGCTCCCGTTATCGGCTGGGTCACTCCGCCACGCATCAGTTTGCGCTGTTGCTTGACGGGCTTGCCGCCGAGCCTGACCCGCCAACGACCGTCAGTGATCCGGCGGCGGCGGTCGATTTTCATCTGGCGGACAGCCTCAGTGGCTTGGAGGTCCCCGAGCTACGGGCCGCCGGCCGGATAGCCGACATGGGAGCGGGAGTCGGCTTTCCGGGGCTGGCCCTGGCGATCGCGTTGCCTAGCGCGAGGATCGACCTGATCGAGTCGGCCCGACGCAAGGGAGCCGTCATCAATCGGCTGATCCAGGCTGCCCGGCTGTCCAATGCGCGGGCCGTCGTCGCGCGGGTTGAAGAATGGGGGACCGCTCCGGCCGCGCTCGGCGGCGGCCGTGGGGTCTACGACGCCGTCACGGCGCGCGCGCTGGGCGAACTGTCCCTCGTCGCCGAGTACGCGGCGCCGCTCCTTCGCGACGAGGGCGTCGTGGTCGCCTGGAAGGGCGTCCGCGACAGCGAGGAGGAGGCGCGCGCCAAGACGGCCGCGAACTGCCTTGGGCTGCGGCAGGACGACATACGCCCGGTGGTTCCCTTCGAGGGCGCGCGAAATCGGCATCTGTACGTACTCCGCAAGGTCGCGCCCACGCCGGCGGGGTTCCCGCGGCGGCCAGGCATGGCACGCAAACGCCCCTTGGGTAGGGCCAGCTAGGCGTAGTTCTGGGACGCGGCTGGGAGCCGCCGTTCGATAAGCGGCGTCGTCGGCGCTTGGGGGTAGCGCGGTGGCCAACCCACGCCGCCCCCACCGCTGCCGGTAGAAGTGGCGCCGCGGTCCACGCCGCTCCGACCGCTTCTCGGCAAGAGGCGGCGCCACCGACCATGCGGTTCATGCGGCGGGACATGAGCGCGAAGGAGGGTTCGGAAGCGAACCGCCGAAGGGGCGAATTCCGACCGGAGTAGGCCTTAGCGTCATGAACCACATGGGCAGCGTCCTGGCAATCGCAAACCAGAAGGGCGGGGTGGGAAAGACCACCACCGCCGTCAATCTCGGGGCCGGCATCGCCGATGCCGGTTACCGGACACTGCTCGTCGATCTGGACCCGCAGTGCAATGCCACCGTTGCGCTTGGCCTTCCGAAGGACGCAACGCCCAACGTCTACGACTGCCTGGGCGGCGATCTGGAACTGCCCGGGATTGCGGTCGCGACGCGGGTCGAGCACCTCCACGTGGTTCCGTCGAGCACCGAGCTGGCCGGGGCCAACGTCGAGCTGCCTCGGATTGCCGGCTCCGAATCGACGCTCCGCGGCCGCTTGGGCGACGTGCGGGACCGTTATCTCTTCACGCTGCTCGACTGCCCACCCTCGCTGGGTCCGCTCACCGTCAACGCGCTGGTGGCCGCCGACAAGGTCATCGTGCCGGTTCAGACCGAGTACTTCGCGCTGGAGGGTCTCGCCCAGATGCTCGACACACTCTCGCTGATCCAGCGGGAGCTCAATCCGCGCCTGACGGTGGCCGGGATGATTCTCACGATGCACGATGGCCGCACGCGCCTCGGCCGCGACGTCGAACGCGAGGTGCGTGAGCACTTTCCGGAGTTGGTGTTCGACACGGTGATTCCGCGCAACGTGCGTCTCGGCGAGGCCCCGAGCTTCGGCTTGCCCGTGCTACATCACGCCCCGTATAGCGCCGGCTCGGCGGCCTACTTGCGGTTGGCGAAGGAGGTTGCGGCGCGTGGCTGACGATCGGCGCGGTATGGGCCGGGGTTTGGCAGCCATCCTGCCTCGCGCGGAGCGGGGCCAGGAGGGCCTACGTGAGATTCCGGTGGAGCTGGTCGGCCCTAACCCGCGCCAGCCTCGGCGGACGTTCGACGAATCCGCACTCGATCGGCTGGCGGATTCGATCAGGTCTCGCGGCCTGCTGCAGCCGATCGTTGTCCGTACCCTCCCGAGTGGGCATTACGAGCTTCTGGCGGGTGAGCGGCGCCTCCGGGCGGCAGGAATCGCCGGCCTGGATTCGATCCCGGCCATCGTCCGCGAGGCCGACGATCGCGACCGACTGGAGATCGCGCTCGCCGAGAACATGGCGCGGGTGGACCTCAACCCGGTGGAGCAAGCCCGTGCCTGCGCGATGCTTGTCGACGACCTCGGGTTGACCAAGGAGGAGGTCGGCCGCCGCGTCGGTCGCAGCCGAGTGGCCATATCGAACCTCATTCGTCTGCTCGACCTCCCCGACGAGGTGCTCGACCTGATCGCCCGAGGCGAATTGTCCGAGGGCCACGGACGGGCGATCCTGCTCTGCAAGGAGCACGCCGCCCGCCGCCGGCTCGGATTCGCCGCGCGCGACGGCGCGTGGTCGGTGCGCGAGACCGAGGAGCGCGCACGCGGCCAACAGAGGGCGCCGTCCGATGAGGGGCCCCGCCGAGTTTCCGCCCGGACCACAACTCACCCGGACCTTCAGCAGGCTCTCGATGCGGCCGAGGATGCCCTGTCCGTTGCGCTCGGACTCGACGTGAGGGTCCGGGCGCACGGCGCGCGTTGTCGGGCCGAGATTGAGTTCGACAACGCTGCGCAGGCCGTAGCGCTGGCGGAGCGCATTATCGCCAGTGCGCCGCGCCGCGCCGCCTGACACGCCCGTGTGGCGCATGCGGCTCTGAACGCGCGCCCGGTCTGCTTGATCGGGGCCTGTGGCGTCGCGTGGCGGTTCGCCCGGTGCGTCGGTGCCGCCGCTCGAGACACGCTGACGCCCACTCCGTTTTACCGGGAGGTTGAGGGGCGGCGCGGGCGTTGGGCCCTTCCATGCTGGCGCTACAATCGGCCAGTCCGCCGCCCAGCGACGGCGAGGGCGATTAGCTCAGTCGGTTAGAGCGCGTCTCTGATAAGGACGAGGTCCCTGGTTCGAGTCCAGGATCGCCCACAAAAGGCGGAGTACCGCGAGCCCGGAGCCCCCATGCCACCTCGGGGGCTCCGCTTGTGGTCGACGTGCCGGATCGTAGGGCGGCTCGTCTTCGAGCCGAGGCCGGAACGTCAGGCCGGGGACGCATTCTTTCTTGCCTATTGCGCTCCGTGCGCGCGGATCGTCGTAGTCGGGATCTGGGGGGCGTTCTGGACCCCAGGGATGCACACGAGCTGGGGTAGCGCTCCAGCGTACGGCCGCACGGAATCGGGATCCGGCTGCAACACGGCTCACGGCTGCCGAGCAGTTCGGGTTCGAGGCGGCGGGGCGTCGCCGATGGCTCGAGTCCGCCGTCGTCGTAGCTCGGCTGGCGGGAGCCACCCCCTTCGCCGGGCTTCGCTCGGTGGGGTTTGAAGTACTCCTTCCCGTCCGGTCTAGACTGTCGAGAGCCATGCAGGAGATGGTCATCTATGGCGTCAGCTTCGACATGGTCGGCAAGCAGCCGATCGTGCTGCTGAAGACCCGCGATGGGAACAAGTTCCTCCCGATCTGGATCGGGCACCCGGAGGCTGCCGCGATCCTGATGAAGCTTCAAGGAGCAAACACTCCACGCCCGATGACGCATGACCTGATCAGCGAGATGCTCTCTGAGCTCGATGTGAGCTGCACGCGCGTCGCGGTTACGGAGCTGCGCGAGAACACCTTCTACGCCGAGGTGACGCTCCAGCTCAACGGCCGGGAGATTCCGATCGACTCGCGGCCGTCCGATGCCCTCGCGCTGGCGGTGCGGACTGGTGCCCCGATCTTTGCGGCGGAGGACGTGATCACGGAGTCCGCGATCGAGTTCGAGCACGAGGTCGAGGACACAGAAGAGGTCGTCGAGAAGTTCAAGGACTTCCTCGACAACGTCACGCCCGAGGACTTTCGCAGCGAAGACAGCTAGTGGCCCGCTGTTTCCGGGCGGCAGCGCCTCAGCGCGGCGGATCAGCGGCAAGCGGAAGTTTGGAACGCCGCTCGTTGCTGCCCGGCGGGGCCTGCCTAGGCCCACAGTGAACCGTGGCCGCGCCCGGAGTGGGCGCCGCGAGTGAAGCGGGGGTCGGGGCGTCCAGGGGCGCTGCGGGTGAGTCCGCCGCCGCGACGTGGGGGTGGGCAGGCCGGCGTGCCGCCAAGCCGGCGTGCCGCCAAGCCGGCGTGCCGCCAAGCCGACGGGGTCCCAGGCCCGCGTGCTGCCGGGCCGGCAGGGATCGCCAGCCGGGCACGGATCGCCCGGCACGTCAGGACCGCCAGGCCGACCGGATCGCCAGGCACGTCAGGATCGCCAGGCCGGCCGGGATCGCCAGGCGCGACGCTCGGCTCGGCTACGCCGGGGCGCGCTCGAGCGCCGGCTCGAGGATCCGCCCCACGAGGTCATCGAAGCCGATGCCCGCCGCCTCGGCGGCCTGCGGCAGGAGGCTCGTCTCGGTGAGGCCCGGGATCGGGTTGGCCTCGAGCACCGTGAGCTCACCGTTATGGCCGAGCATCAGGTCGACGCGGGCGAAGGACGAGCACCCGAGCAGGTCGTACGTACGCAGCGCCAGCCGCTGCGCCTGCTCGGTGACGCCATCCGGGAGGCTGGCGGGGCAGACGAAGTCCGTTCGGCCGATCTCGTAGCGCGCCTCGAAGTCGTAGAACTCCTCATCGCGCGGCACGGCCTCCACAACCGGGAGCGCGGCGTCGTCGAGAATCGAGACGGCGAGGTCTCGTCCTTCCACGTGGCGCTCCAGGAGGACGCGCGAGTCGTATGAGAAGGCCGCGACGAGGGCGGCCGGCACGTCGGCCGCGCCGCGCGCGAACTTGATCCCGAGCGCCGAGCCCTGGTTCGAGGGCTTTACCACGATCGGGAAGCCGAGCCGCTCCTCGATCGCCGGTAGCGCTTCGGCAGCGCCCAGCTCGCGGAACGCGGTCTCGCTGAAGGCGAAGAACTCGGGCGTCGGGATGCCGGCCTCGACCATCAGGTGCTTGGCCAAGACCTTGTCCGTGGCGCGCGTGCACGCGAGCACGCCGGAGCCGGTGTACGACAGACCCAGTATCTCGAGCAGCTCCTGCACGGTGCCGTCCTCGCCGTCGCGGCCGTGCATCGCGATGAAAGCCGCATCCGCGGCGGAGTCGCGTAGCCGCGCGATGAGGTCGGTCGCGACGTCGATGGCCACGACCTCGTGACCAAGTCGAGCCAGTGCGTCCTCGACGCGGGCGGCGGAGCGCAGCGAGACCTGGCGCTCGAGGGAGCGGCCACCCTTGAGGACCGCGATACGGGTCACGCGGCCGTCACGATCCCCTCGCCCGCCGCACACGCTCGGCCGGACCGGGGAGAGGCACCACCTGCGCGCTCGGCTCGTCCGGCTGCTCGGCGGCGACGGGCTCGTGCTCGCCGGTAAGCGTCCCGTAGAGCTCGACCTGCTCCGTCACGACCTCGCCGATCCTGCCGATGCCCTCACGGATCGCGTCCTCGTCGCAGCCCGAGAAGTTCAGTCGCATCGAGCTGTGGCCGCGGCCGTCCAGGAACGCGGCCGCCCCCGGGACGAAGGCGACGTTGTCGCGTAGGGCGCGGGCGAGCAGGTCGGTCGTGTCGATGAAGTCGGGCAGCGTGGCCCAGATGAAGAGGCCGCCACCGGGACGCGTCCAGTGCGCCTGGCGCGGGAAGTGGTCGGCGAGCGAGTCGAGCATCGTGTCGCGGCGGGCGCGGTAGAGGTTGGTCAGCGAGTCCACGTACTCCTCCCACCGACCGTGCTCGAAGTAGGCCTGGACCATCAGCTGCGAGAGCGTGGAGGTACAGAGGTCGGCGGACTGCTTGCCCAGGTTGATCTTCTCGAGGACCGGGGGCGGCGCGACGACCCAGCCCAACCGGACGCCGGGCGACAGGATCTTGGAGAAGGTGCCGAGGTACATCACGTAGACGCCGCCGTCCAGGGCGTACAGCGGAGCAGGTGGCTCGCCCTCGTACCGGAGCAAGCCGTAGGGGTTGTCCTCGAGGACCAGCAGCTCTCGCTCATGCGCCAGCTCCACCAACCGTCGCCGGCGGGCCAGCGACATCGTCACCCCGGCCGGATTCTGGAAGCTCGGCACCGTGTAGATGAACTTGGGCCGCCGCCCATCGCGCTCGAGGCGGGCGAGCGTCTCCTCGAGGAGGTCGACACGCATGCCGTCGGCGTCCATGTCGACCTGCACCACGTCGGCCTGGTAGGCGGAGAAGACCGGTACCGCGCCCGGATAGGTGGGCCCCTCGGCGATTACGACATCGCCGGGGTCGATCAGCGTCTTGGTCACGAGATCGATGACCTGCTGGCCGCCGGTGGTGACCACCACGTCCTCGGGATCGGCGTGCATGCCCTCCACGCCCATGACCTCGCCGATGCACGCCTTCGTCTCTGCGAGCCCCTCCGTCGGCCCGTACTGGAGCGCCTTCGCGCACGACTCGGCCGCGATCCGTTGGGTGACCGCCGCGAAGGTGTCGGGCGGGAAGGTCCCCGTGTCGGGCAGGCCTCCGGCGAGCGAAATCACCTCTGGCCGGGCGGTTACCGCCATGAGGTCGCGCATCGCGGAGGACTTCATGACCTTCGTGCGCGACGCGAAGAGGCCGGCGTAACGCTCGAGGTCGCGCGCGGTGCTCACGCCGGTCGCGTCGTCGCTGGTCGCGTCGTCGCCGGTCGCGTCGTCGCCGGTCTGCGCATCACGACAACCTTCGCCTCCGGCGGCCGGTGCCCTGCCGGCTCCTCTATCGTCACCGGCCGCAGGCTACCGACCCCTCAGGCGTGAGTCTCTTCCTCGACATCGGCACCGGAGCCGGTCTCTCCAGCTCGACCGGCGTGCGTCCCTACCTGCCCCCGCTCGCGGTCGGGGCGCTGGCCAGCGCCGACGCCGGTATCGACTTCGACGGCACCGACTGGAGCTTTCTCGAGAAGGCGCCGTTTCTGGCGGCCGTGCTCGCGCTTGGCCTGATCGCCTACGGGCTTGAGCGTTCGGCGGCGAACCGTTCGGGGGCGAACAGCCGCCGACGGGAGATACAGGTGCTGAGCGGGATCCTGGGCGTGGTGTTCGGCGCGTTGCTGTTTGCCGGGGCGCTGGCCGACGGCGGCGAGCCCGCCTGGATCGGTCTGGTAGTCGGACCGCTGTGCGCGCTGCTTGCCTGGCGCGCCGTCGGCGGTCTCGTCGAGCGGGCGCGGGGCCGGCTCGAGGGCGGCGCCGCGGCGTTGCTCACGCTCTCCACGGACCTCGGGGCGGTCCTGCTCGCGGTGGTGGCGGTTTTCCTGCCGCCCGTTTCCTTCCTGGCGCTGATCGCGTTCGTCGTCCTGCTCGTCGGCGCGCGCCGTCGGGAAGGCGAGAAATACGCCGGGCTGCGAATCCTCCGTTGATGGGCGCGGACGCGCCGCGGCCGAAGAAGGTGGTGCTCGCGGTGATCGACTCGCTGAAGCCGGCCATGCTCGACGAGGCGATCGCCGCGGGCGAGGCGCCGGCGCTCGCGGCGCTGCGCCAGCGCGGGACGTACGTGCGCGACTGCGTCTCCACCTTTCCGTCCGTGACGCCGGTGGCTTCCGCGGCGATCGCCACCGGGGTTGGTCCGGGCGAGCACAACATCCCGTCGATGAACTGGTTTCACCGCGGCGAGGAACGCTACGTCGAGTATGGATCGTCCCTGTCCGCGACGCGCGCCTTCGGCATCGTCCGCTCGCTGTACGACACCGTCTACAACATGAACCTGGCGCACCTGACGCGGGCGCGCCGGACCGTCTTCGAGCACCTCGACGACGCCGGCCTGCGCACCGCCTGCACCACCTACCTGATCTACCGCGGCCGCACGCGCCACGACCCGTCCGGGGAGAGCGTCTACCGACGCATCGGCGAGGCGTTTCAGTTCCGGCACGCGGTGTACGGCGCGCGGGAATTCTTCTACGCCGACCTCTTCGATTCCCGGAACACCGGCTGCACGTCGGCGCTCGGCATGCCCGGACAGCGCGACCGCCACACCGGTTGCGTGGGTGCCCACCTGGTCGAGCACGACCTGTTCGACTTTCTGCTCTTCTCGCTGCCCGACAACGACACCCACTCCCACCGGGTCGGCCCGGAGGGGCAGGTCCGCTCGATCGCGGAGGCCGACCGGGCGCTCGAGCGGATCATGCACGTGGCCGGGGGGGTCGAGCCGTTTCTCGCGGACCATGCCGTGATCGTGATGTCCGATCATTCGCAGACGAAGGTCGAGGCGCGCGCGAACTTGACCGACCTGCTCGGTTCGTGGCGAGTGCTCGTGCCCGCCGATCCGGCGCCCAGCGAGGCCGAGATGGCGGTGTGTCCGGCGGCCCGGTCGGCGATGGTCTACGTGCTCGACGAGTCGCGGCGCGCCGAGCTCGTGCCGCCCGCCGTCGCGGCGCTGGCCGCGGCCGAGGGCGTCGACCTGGTGGCCCACCGTCGCGACGGCGAGGCGGTGGTGACGACCGACCGGGGGGAGCTGCGCTTCGCGCCCGGCGGCGACCTGACCGATCGCCGCGGTGGCTCCTGGCGGGTCGAGGGCCGGCGCAGCGTGTTGGGGCTCCGGGCCACGCGCGGTCGGATCACCAGCAGGGCTTATCCCGACGCGCTCGGGAGGATATGGTCGGCGCTCGAGTGCCCCCACTCGGGGGACATCCTTGTGTCGGCCGCACCGGGGGTCGAGTTCGTCGACTGGGGCGGGGCCGACCACGTGGGCGGCGGGAGCCACGGCTCGCTGCACCGCGCCGACTCGGAGGGAGTGCTGCTGATGTGCGGCATCGACGCGCCCGAGCGCGAGCAGTGGTCGGTCACCGATGTTGCCCCGCTGGTTCTCGGACACTTCGGTGTACCGTTGCGCGGATGAGCGACGAGGGCGGACTCGGCGTACCGCTGCGCGGATGAGTGACGAGGGCGAATTCGCCGTCGCCGGCCGCCCGCGCACCCGGTCCCATGCGCTTCACCTCCGCGTGCGCGCTGGTCTGCGAAAGCCGCACAACTGGATGCAGCTGATGAAGTTCTGCGCCGTCGGCGCTTCGGGCTACGTGGTCAACCTCTCCGTTTTTGCGCTCTGTGTCGAGGTTCTCGGGCTGCACCACCTACCCGCCGCCACGGCGGCGTTCGTGGTTGCCGTGCTTAACAACTTCTGGTGGAACCGGCACTGGACCTTCCGGGCCCGCGGCGGCCACGCCGGCTTCCAGGCCGTGCGGTTCTTCGCCGTGAGCGTGGGGGCCTTCCTGGTGGCGGCGAGCGTGCTCGAGCTGTTGGTCAGCGTGGTCGGCCTCCCGAAGCTGCCCTCGCAGGCCATCGCGATCGTCGTCGCGACCCCGTTCAACTTCATCGGGAACAAGATGTGGAGCTTCCGCATCGCGCTCGCGCGCGACTGAGGGGCGCGGGCGGGTGCGCGGTGGGGGCGGCGGTCGCCGCCCTGCTGCTCCTGCTCCCCGCCTCGGCCCTGGCCGCTGATCTCAAGCGGCCAAAATCCGAGACGGAGCCGCCGCCGTACTACGAGCGCAGCGCTCGCGAAGTGACTCGGATCGCGTCCGGCGCCGGGAAGGTGCGTGCGGAGCGCCGGGATGGGGCGCTCCAGCCGACGGCCTACATGAACGGGGCGGGGCGCTGGCAGGTGAGCTTCTTCCGCGACGGTGACGAGGTCGTGCAGGTCCAGGTGGACGACGAGACCGGCGCGGTGCTGCAGCAGTGGACCGGCTACCAGGTGGCATGGACGATGGCCCGAGGCTACGAGGGTGCGTTCGGACGCACGCTCAACGCTCCCTATGTCTGGATCCCGCTCTGTGTGGCCTTTCTCCTGCCCTTCCTCGACTTTCGCCGCCCGTTTCGCCTGCTGCACCTGGACCTGCTCGTGCTGCTGGCCTTCGGGGCCTCGCACGTGTTCTTCAATCGCGGCGAGATCGGCGTCTCGGCGCCGCTCGTCTATCCGGTCCTGCTCTACCTGCTTGCCCGTGTGCTATTTGCCGGCTTTCGCCCGCGCGGACGCCCGGGGCGACTCGTACCCCACGCTCCGCTGGCCGCGCTCGCGGTGGCACTCGTGTTCCTCGTGGCCTTCCGCATCGGCCTGAATGTGGCCGACTCGAACGTGATCGACGTCGGCTACGCGGGGGTGGTGGGCGCGGATCGGATCATGGACGGCGATCCGCTCTACGGCGACGGATTCTCCGGCGACGCCGAGCACGGCGACACCTACGGGCCCCTGAACTACCTCCTGTACGTGCCCTTCGAGCAGGCGTTCGGGTGGAGCGGCGCCTGGGACGACCTGCCGGCCGCCCACGGCGCCGCGATCGCGTTCGATCTGCTCGTGATCGGCGGTCTGCTGCTGCTCGGGCGCCGTCTTCGCCCCGGGCCCGAGGGACGGGCGCTCGGGCTGGCCCTCGGGTACGCCTGGGTCGCCTATCCGTATACGACCTTCGTACTCGAGTCGAACGCGAACGACTCCCTCGTCGCCCTCGCCTGCGTGGGGGCGCTCCTGGCCACTACGGCGGTGGGTCGCGGGATCGCGGTGGGTCTGGGGACGGCGGCGAAGTTCGCCCCCCTCACGGTCGCGCCGCTGTTCGCGCGCCGCGCACCGCTCGTCTTCGGTGGCACCGTGCTGCTCACGCTGGTCCTGTTCGTGTCCCCGTTCCTCCCGGAGGGCGGCCCGGCCGAGCTGTACGACCGCACGCTGGGGTACCAGCTGGGCCGACCGTCGCCGTTCAGCGTCTGGGGGCAGGTCGAGTCGCTCGGCTGGTTGCAGACCGCGGTCAAGGCCGCTGCCATCGGCCTGGCGCTGCTGGTGGCCTTCGTGCCCCGGCGCCCGGATGTCCGGCAGATCGCGGCGCTCGGAGCGGCGGTGCTGATCGCGCTGCAGCTCGCCGCCACGCACTGGTTCTACCTCTACGTGGTCTGGTTCGTCCCCTTTGTTCTGGTCGCGCTCTTCACCGCGTACCGCCCACCGGCCGCGACCCCCCCGGCCCAGCCCGCGCCCGCCCGCGAGCTCGTGGCCGCGTGAGGCGCACCGCCGTCGTCGCCCTCGCCCTGCTGACCGCCGGCTGGGCCGCGACGCTCGTCCTCGCCCCGTGGTCGGACGAGCGCGTGAACGACCTGTACGTCTACGGGACCTTCGCCGAGCCGGTGCTCGGCGGCGCGCTCCCGTACCGGGACGTGTTCTTCGAGTACCCGCCGCTCGCCGCACCGGTGGTCGCGCTGCCCGGGCTGCTCGGGACGAGCGCGGAGGCGTTCCGGCTGGCCTTCGCCGGCTGGACGCTGCTCCTCGCCGCGGCCGTGGTGGTCCTCTGCGGCGCCGTCGCCGCCCGGACCGGCGGTGACCGGCGCCGGGCTCTCCTCGCCGCCGCCCTTATGCCGCTCCTCTGCGGCGCGATGGTGCGCACCCACTTCGACCTGGCCCCGATCGCGCTCACCCTCGGTGCGCTGCTGCTGCTCTGCATCGATCGTCCCCGCACCGGTCTGGCGGTCCTCGGCCTGGGCGCGATGGTCAAGGGCTTTCCGCTCGTCGTCGCGCCCGTGGCCCTCGCGTGGCTGGTCGGCCGCGGAAGGGCCCGCGAGGCCGCTCATGGCGCCGTGGCGCTCGTGGCCGTGCTCGCGGCGCTCGGCCTGGGCGCCGGGGTCATTTCGCCCGACGGCGCGTTCGAGGCCGTTCGCTACCACGTCGAGCGGCCGGTGCAGGTCGAGAGCACGCCCGCGCTCGGGCTGCTCGCGCTCGATGCCGCGGGGATGGGCGACGCGCTGAGCGTGGCGAGCCACCGCTCCGACGCCCTGACCCACCCGGCGGATGGGTTGCTGAGCGGCGCGCTGGCCGCGGTCCTGGTCACGACGATCGCGCTGCTCGCCGCGCTCGCCGCCCGCCGCCCCGGCCGACGCGAGCTCGTCCTGGCCGCGCTCGCCGCGGTCACGGCCTTCGCGGTGCTGGGCAAGGTCCTCTCGCCCCAGTTCCTGCTGTGGGTGATCCCGCTGGGGGCGCTTGCGTTCGCGTGGCGGATGCACGCGGTCGCGGCAGCGGTGGCCGCGGCCGCCGTTCTCACCCAGATGGAGTTTCCCGCCCGCTACTTCGATCTGGTGGCCCGCGAGCCGCTTCCGATCGGCGTGGTCGCGCTTCGCAACGCGGCCCTGCTGGCGGCGCTGGTGCTCGCCGTGGCCGCCCTCCGGCGGGCACCTCAGCGGGGCATCGCCGCGGCGAGCTCGGTCCCGCGGGCGCGCAAGCCGTACGCGCGCGCAACCACCGCGGCCGGACCGGCGCGCCGGCCGCCGGCACGGGCCTCACAACCGGGCGGGCACCAGCAGCGTTTCGATCGAAGTGGCGCGCCCGTCGCCGTCGGCCTCGACGAGGACGGCGTTGAGCCAGGGGTCCTCGTCGGAGGTCTCAAAGCGAACCTGGGTCAGGGTGAGGAAACGCTGGAGGGCCTGCTCGCGCTTTACCCCCAGCACGCCCCCGCGCGCCCCGGTCATGCCGACGTCGGTTATGTACGCCGTGCCGCCGGGGAGCACGCGGGCATCGGCGGTCGGCACGTGGGTGTGAGTGCCCAGGCAGGCGAGAACGCGCCCGTCGAGGTGCCACCCCATCGCCACCTTCTCGCTCGTCGCCTCCCCGTGCATGTCGACTACGAGCGCGTCGGTCTTGCCGCGCAGCTCGGCCAGCACGGCGTCGACCTCGCTGAAGGGCGAGCGCATCGCGGTCATGAAGACCATTCCAGCCAGGTTGACGATCCCCAGCCGGACGGCGTCGCGCTCGACCACGGTGTGCCCGTGGCCGGGGCTGCCCTTGGGGTAGTTCGCCGGTCGGACGATGCGCGGCTCCCGGTCGAGGAAGCCGTATACCTCCCGGTGGCGGTAGGCGTGGTTGCCCAGCGTGATGGCGTCGGCCCCCAGGTCGAGCAGCTCGCGCGCCGTGCGCTCCGTGATGCCGACGCCGCCGGCGGCGTTCTCGCCGTTCACGACCACGAACTGGGGCCGGTGTCGCTCCCTCAGGGCCGGCAGCAGGGCGGCGAGCGCCCGCCGGCCGACCCCGCCTACAACATCCCCGACGAACAGCACCTTCACGGCGGGCGATTCTGCCAAGCTGCGCTCGGATGGAGAGCGCGGTCGCCGCCCAGCGGGTCCCGGCCCGTCCTGTCCTCGAGGCGCGGGATCTCGGGACGCGCTGGCCTTCCTGGCGCTCATACCCTCCGGCGCCCTGGCCCTCTACAACGTCACCGGTGCCATGTCCCCGCTCTTCCCGTTGAAGCCCATGCTCGACGCGATGGATGCCGCGCTCAACGACGCCGGCGCCCTCGGCGGCCCGGTGCTTCATCTGGCGCTGCTGGCCCTCGCCCTCGGCGGGTTCGGCCGCTGGCCCTGCGCCGGTTCGCGTAGGCCCGTCGCAGCGGGCGACGATGCGGCGCGCCCGCGGGTCCTAGACTCAGGGCATGGCCTTCCCCGCCACCCGGCTCCGGCGCCTGCGCCAGACCGGAGTCCTGCGCGGCATGGTGCGCGAGACCGAGCTGACGGCGGCGCATCTGGTGCTGCCGCTGTTCGTCCAGCTCGGCGAGGGCGAGCGCACGCCGATCGACGCGATGCCGGGCGTGGAGCGGTTGTCGATCTCCGAGGCCGTCCGGGAGGCCGGCGACGCCCATGGCCTCGGGATCCCGGCGATCCTCCTGTTCGGCGTGCCGGCCGCAAAGGACGAGCAGGCGTCGGGTGCCTACGACGAGGAGGGCGTGGCCCAGCTCGCGGTTCGGGCGCTGAAGGACGCCCATCCCGACCTGGTGGTGATCACCGATGTCTGCCTCTGCGCCTACACGTCGCACGGACACTGCGGGGTGGTGCTCGAGGACGGCCGCGTGGACAACGACCTGACGCTGGAGCTGCTGGCCAAGACGGCGATCTCGCACGCGCAGGCGGGGGCCGACGCGGTCGCGCCCAGCGACATGATGGACGGGCGCGTAGGCGCGCTTCGCTCGCAGCTGGACGCCGAGGGCTTCAAGGACCTTCCGATCGTCGCCTACTCGGCCAAGTTCGCCTCGGCCTTCTACGGGCCGTTCCGCGAGGCGGCCGACTCGGCGCCCGCCTTCGGCGACCGCCGCAGCTACCAGATGGATCCCGCGAACGCCCAGGAGGCGGTGCGCGAGGCCCTGCTCGACGTGGAGGAGGGCGCCGACGTCGTGATGGTCAAGCCCGCGCTGCCCTACCTTGACGTGATCCGGCGGGTGAAAGAGGCGGTGCGGGTGCCGGTGGCCGCCTACAACGTCAGCGGTGAGTACGCGCAGGTCAAGGCCGCCGCCGCGGCGGGCTACGTCGACGAGCGCGCGGTCGTGCTCGAGGCGCTCACCGGGATCCGCCGCGCGGGCGCGGATGTCGTGATCTCTTACCACGCAAAGGACGTCGCCCGATGGCTCAGCCGGTAGCCAAGGTACGCAGCCGCAAGCACGGCTCGGCGGTCCCGCTCGACGAGCTGGACAAGCGGTTGCTGAACCTGCTGCAGGGCAGCTTCCCGCTGGCCCCCCGGCCCTACGCGGCGGTGGCGGAGGCCGCGGGCGTATCCGAGGACGAGGTGCTGCGACGTACGCAGCGGCTCCTGGACGAGCGCATCATCCGCGAGGTCACCCCGATCTTCGACACGCGGGTGCTCGGATATCAGTCGATGTTGGTCGCCGCGCGCGTGGACCCCGAGAACCCGTGGCGGGCGGCGAAGATCATCAACTCGCACCCCGGCGTGTCGCACAACTATCTGCGCGACCATGCCTTCAACCTCTGGTTCACGATCGCCACCGAGCCCGGCTCGCGCCTCGGGCTCGAGGGGACCCTGGCGGTCCTCAGCCGGCTCACCGGGGCCGAGTCCGTGCGCCAGCTGCCCACGCTTCGGCTGTTCAAGATCCGCATGGACCTCGAGATGGAGAAGGGGACCGACGCGCTGGCCGCCGCCGCGGCGGACTCCGAGTACCACGAGCCGGGGCCGATCGAGCTGTCGGAGCTGGACGTGGCGGTGATCCGGGCCACCCAGGGCCCGATGGAGGTGGTGCCGGAGCCGTTCGCGGCGGCCGCCGCCGAGCTCGGCCTCTCCCAGGAGCGGCTTCTCGGGCACCTCGAGGACATGGTCGAGCGGCGGGCGCTGCGCCGGGTGGCCGCGATCCTGTACCACCGCCGCGCCGGGTTCTCGGCTAACGGCATGGGCGTCTGGCGGGTGCCCGACGAGCGCATCCTGGAGCTGGGCCCGCGGATGGCGGCGTTCCGCGGCATCTCGCACTGCTACCAGCGGCCGACCTACCCGGATTGGCCCTACTCGGTCTTCACGATGGCGCACGGGCGCTCGAAGGAGGAGTGCGACGCCATCCTGGACTCGATCGCCGCCGAGACCGGCATCGAGGACCGGCGCACGCTGTACTCGTCGACCGAGTTCAAGAAGGTCCGCCTGAGGTACTTCACCGACGCCCACCGCCAGTGGGAAGCGGAGCACGCGTAGCCCGAAGCAGCCGGCTTGGCCGGCTGCGCAGGGGATGGTGATCCGGAGGCAGCCGGCCAAGCCGGCCGCCCGAAGCGGCCTGGCCCCGACGGCCACGCGCTCGGGCGAGCTGTACGGCCGCGCGCTCGAGTTGCTGCCGGGGGGCGTCAACTCGCCGGTGCGCGCGATGCGCTCGATCGGGCGCGACCCGATCTTCGTGGCCCGGGGGGAGGGGGCCGAGCTGATCGACGTGGACGGCGGCCGCTACGTGGACTGGGTGCTTTCCTGGGGCCCGCTGATCGCCGGCCACGCCCATCCCGAGGTGGTGGCGGCGGTGACGGCCGCGGCGGGCGCCGGCACCAGCTACGGGGCGCCCACCGAGCGGGAGGTCGAACTGGCCGCCGCGGTGGTCGAGCGTGTCCCCGTCGCCGAGATGGTCCGCATGACCTCGTCGGGAACGGAGGCGACGATGAGCGCCGTGCGGCTGGCGCGCGCGGCCACGGGTCGCGCCAAGGTCGTGAAGTTCGCCGGCGCCTACCACGGGCATGTCGACGGCCTGCTGGCCGAGGCCGGGTCGGGACTGGCCACGCAGGCGATCCCGGCGAGCCCGGGCGTGACCGCGGCTCAGGCGGCCGACACGGTGGTCGTGCCCTGGAACGACCGGGCGGCGGTCGAGCGGGCGCTCGCGGGGTACGACGTCGCCGCCCTGCTGTGCGAGCCCTACCCGGCCAACATGGGGCTGGTCAGCCCCGACGACGGCTTCCTCGCCCTTTTGAGGGAGGTCACGGCCGACGCCGGTGCGCTGCTCGTCTTCGACGAGGTCATCAGCGGCTTTCGGGTGGCCCGCGGCGGCGCGCAGGAGCGCGAGGGCGTGACCCCGGATCTCGTGATCCTGGGAAAGGTGATCGGGGGCGGACTGCCGGCGGCCGCCTACGCGGGTCCGCGTGCGCTGATGGAACGCATCGCCCCCGCCGGTGACGTCTATCAGGCGGGCACCCTCTCGGGCAATCCGCTGGCCACGGCCGCGGGGCTGGCGACGCTGGCGCTGCTGGACGCCGCGGCGTACCGGCGACTCGAGCAGCTGGCCCGCTCGCTGGCCGAGGGGCTCGACGAGGCGGCGCGCGCGGCCGGCGTGCCCGCCCACGCCGTCGCCACCACCGGCCTCGCGACCTTCTTCTTCGCCGAGCGCCCCGTGCGGTCCTATGACGACGCCCGCGCGTGCGACCTCGCCGCTTACGCGGCGTTCTGTCGCGGGATGCTGGAGCGGGGGGGGTACCTTCCGCCCTCGCAGTTCCAGGCCTGGTTTCCGTCTCTCGC
>Ga0081538_10001826_pt1 | contig 21447 bp, 18 predicted proteins | sample TabmetS5T2R1_FD_71022 | JGI IMG/M metagenome (GOLD analysis project Ga0081538, IMG submission 71022) | Tabebuia heterophylla rhizosphere microbial communities from the University of Puerto Rico - S5T2R1 | ecosystem: Host-associated > Plants > Roots > Rhizosphere ...
GTCGACGAGGAGGGCACCCGGTTCGGCATCGCCTGCGCGGGCTCGCGGCTGCTCACCGGGGCGCTGGCGCCGGATCGGGCCCGGGCGCTGCGCGATCGGGACGGCCGCACGCTCGACGAGGTGCTGCGCGCCCGGGGCCGCGATCCGGAGCGGTTGGGCGCCGATGCCGACCTGCTCGGTCGGGTCGGGAGCTTCGTCGAGCTGCACGTCGAGCAGGGCCGCGGGCTGGTCGACGAGGGCGCCGCCGTCGGTGTCGCGTCGGCGATCTGGCCGCACGGCCGGTGGCGGTTCGAGTTCCACGGGCGGGCCGACCACGCCGGCACCACCCGGATGGCCGACCGGCACGACCCGATGTTGACGTACGCGATGACCGCGCTGGCGGCGAACAAGCAGGCCCGGCTCGCCGACGCCCGGGCGACCTTCGGTCGGGTCGAGGTGCACCCCGGCGGCACCAACGCGATCCCGTCTCGGATCCGGGCCTGGCTCGACGCCCGAGCCGCCGACGCCGAGACCGTCGCGGCGATGGTGGCGACCGTCCAGCGGCTCGCCGCCGAGCGGGCCGACCGGGACGGCACGCGGCTCCAGGTCGAGGCCGAGTCGGTGAGCGACGCGGTGGCGTTCGACGCGGCGATGCGCGACCGGGTCGCCGCCGCGGTCGCCGGTCCGGACGGCGCGGTCGTGCCGGTGCTGCCGACCGGGGCCGGCCACGACGCGGGGATCCTGTCGGCCGCCGGCGTCCCGACCGCGATGCTCTTCGTCCGCAACCCCACCGGGATCTCGCACGCGCCGGAGGAGTACGCCGAGCCGGCCGACTGCGAGGCCGGCGTCGCGGCGCTCGCCCGCGTACTCGAGGACCTCGCGGGCCCATGACCGAGCCCGCGCTACGCCGGAGGCTCGGGCTGCTGGCGACCGCCGCGATCGCGGTCGGTCCGGCGACGGTGGCGGGCACGGCGATCAGCTTCGACGACGAGCTCACCGACGAGATCCCGGTGTGGTGGGCGCTCGACCAGACGGTCGCGGCGACCGCCGACACGACTCTGGTCGCCATCGCCTGTGGGCTTGTGGGCGCGGCGGCCGCGGCCGGCGGACTGGTCGTGACGCTGGCGGGTGGCCGACTCGGCTTTCACTCCCAGCGGCTGTCCCTGGTGGGGTTCGGCGCGCTGTCCGGCCTGGCGAGCGGACTGTGGTGGACCGACATGGGCCTGGTCCTGGACGCGGGCGCGTTCGCCGACCCGTGGGCGATTCCGGCGCCGAGCTGGGACCTGTGGTGGCCGGTGATCTGGCTGCTGATGCTGGCACTGGCCGTCGCGCTCGCCTGCGGGTCACCGCCGACGACGACCACCGACACGCCGCCGAGCCCGGACCTGCCTCGGGTCGACCTGCCCGACGGCCAACCGGTCGAGTGGCACTGTGACCTGGTCGCCGTCGGCCTCGCTGTCCTCGCCGGACCGCTGTGCGTCCTCGGCGCGTCGAGCTACCGGGCCAACGCCGCGGTCGCGGTGTTCTGCTGGCTGCTGACGGTCGTGGCGGTGGCATTCGCCCGTACTCGACTCCGGATCGACGAGACCGGCGTACGCCTCGGGCCGTGGGGACTGCCGACGCCGCGGATCGCGACGTACGACGCCATCGTCGACGCCCGGGCCGAGCCGGTCCGGCCGCTGCGGTGGCGGGGCCGGGGCTACCGCGTGCTGCCCGGCGCCGCCGGCTGGCTGCCTCGGACCCGACCGGGCCTGGTGCTGTCGATGGCCGACGGACGTCGGTTCGGCGTGGCGATGGACCAGGCCGAGGTCGCCGCTGGGATCGTCAACGCCATGCTCGACCGGCGCCGGGGCGTGCGCGGCGTGCAGCGTGTGCGGGGTGCCGACGGATGACCGCGTACTGGTGCGAGCGAGCCTGGCTGGGCTCGGGCCGGGGCATCGTCGACGCCGTCACGGTCACGGTGGACGCCGGTCGGATCGCGGCAGTGGACGTCGGTGGAGCGGCGCCGTCCGACGCGACTCGGCTGGCCGGCGTGACGATTCCCGGCCTCGCCAACTGTCATAGTCACGCGTTCCACCGGGTCTTGCGAGGCCGGACGCAGCGGGGGAGCGGATCGTTCTGGACCTGGCGCGACCAGATGTACGCGGCCGCCGACCGGCTCGACCCGGACGCCTACCGCCGGCTCGCCAGGGCGACCTACGCCGAGATGGCGTTGGCCGGCGTCACGGCCGTCGGCGAGTTCCACTACCTGCATCACGATCGGGCCGGCCGGCCGTACTCCGACGCCAACGCCTTCGGCCATGCGCTGGTCGCGGCGGCGCGCGACGTCGGCATCCGGATCGCGCTGCTCGACACCTGCTACCTCGCGGCCGGCTTCGACCGGGCGCCGGAAGGGGTGCAGCGCCGGTTCTCCGACGGCGACGTCGAGCGGTGGGCGGAGCGGGCGGAGTCGCTGGCGGCTGCTCATGCCGGTGCGGCCGATGTCGTCGTCGGGGCGGCGATCCACTCCGTGCGCGCGGTGCCGGCCGCCGCGATGAACACCGTCGTCGAGTGGGCCGCCCGGCACCGCGCGCCGCTGCACGTGCATCTGTCGGAGCAGCCGGCCGAGAACGCCGACTGTCTCGCGGCGACCGGGCGGACCCCGACCGCGCTGCTCGCCGAGCACGGCGCGCTCGGCGCGAGGACGACCGCGGTCCACGCGACCCATCTGACCGGGGACGACGTGGCCCGGCTCGGGTCCGCGCGGGCGTACGCCTGCTTCTGCCCCACGACCGAGCGCGACCTCGCCGACGGCATCGGCCCGTCGACGGCCCTGCGGGACGCCGGCGCGACGCTGACGCTCGGCTCGGACAGCCATGCCGTCGTCGACCCGTTCGAGGAGATGCGGGCGGTCGAGCTCGACGAGCGGCTCGCGACCCAGCGGCGCGGCTCCTGGACGGCGGCCGAGCTGCTGGCCGCCGGGACGGTCGACGGGCACCGGTCGCTCGGCTTCGGCGACGCCGGCCGGATCGCCGTCGGCGCGCCCGCCGATCTCGTGGCGGTCGCGACCGACTCGGTCCGGACCGCCGGCACCGGTGCCGGGGCGGAGAGCGTCGTGTTCGCGGCGACCGCGGCCGACGTCACCGACGTGGTCAGCGGTGGCGTCCCGATCGTCGCCGGTGGTATCCATCAGCGGCTGCCCGACGTCGCCGGCGAGCTGGCGGCCGCGATCGACGCCCTGTGGGAGGACGCATGACGGCACCGCGATTGCGGGACGGTGGTCGAGATCGGACCGCCGAAAGCAGCCACCATCCCGCAATCGCGAGAGGAGGGAGCGGCCGATGACGAGCGTGCTGCTGACCGGCATCGGTGAGCTGGTGACCAACGACCCGACCGTCGGCGACCGGTCGCCGCTGGGGCTGTTGACCGACGCCGCCCTGGTCGTCGCCGACGGCAGGGTGGCCTGGGTCGGCGAGCGGGTCCGGGCGCCGGCGGCCGACACGGCGGTGGACGTCGCCGGCCGCGCCGTGATCCCGGGCTTCGTCGACTCGCACAGTCACCTGGTGTTCGCCGGCGATCGGGCCGCCGAGTTCGCCGCCCGGATGACGGGGGAGCCCTACCAGGCCGGCGGGATCCGGACGACGGTCGCCGCGACCCGGGCGGCGACCGACGAGGCCCTCACCGCCGGAGTCGGGCGGCTGGTCGCCGAGATGACCCGGCAGGGGACCACGACGGTCGAGATCAAGAGCGGGTACGGCCTCACGGCGCACGACGAGTCGCGGTCGCTCGCCATCGCGCGGCGGTTCTCGGCGGAGACCACGTACCTCGGGGGACATCTGGTGCCGAGCGAGTACGTCGACGACGTCGCGGCGTACGTCGACCTCGTGACCGGCCCGATGCTCGACGCCTGCCGGCCGTACGCCCGGTGGATCGACGTCTTCTGCGAGGACGGCGCGTTCGACGCCGACCAGGCGCGGGCGATCCTCACCGCTGGGGCGGCCGTCGGCCTGACGCCGCGGGTGCATGCCAACCAGCTCGGGCCGGGCCCCGGAGTGCGGGTGGCGGCCGAGGTCGCAGCCGCCTCGGCCGACCACTGCACACACCTGACCGACGCCGACGTGACCGCGCTGGCCGACTCGGGCGTCGTGGCGACCCTGCTGCCCGGCGTGGAGTTCTCGACCCGGTCGCCGTATCCCGATGCCCGTCGGTTGCTCGCGGCCGGTGTAACCGTCGCGCTGGCGTCCGACTGCAACCCGGGCTCGTGCTACACGTCGTCGATGCCGCTGTGCGTCGCGCTCGCCGTTCGCGAGATGCGGATGTCGCCGGCCGAGGCGCTGTGGTCGGCGACCGCAGGCGGCGCCCGGGCGCTCCGACTCGACGCGGTGGGGCATCTCGGCGTCGGCGCCGTGGCGGACCTCGTCGTGCTGGACGCCCCGTCGTACCTCCATCTCGCCTACCGGCCGGGGGTGCCGTTGGTCAGCGCGGTCTGGCGGGCCGGCCGGCCGGTGGCCTAGCCCAGTCTCAGGCGCCCGCCGTCAGCCCGCGGGTACACCGAGCTCGTCGAGCAGGCGCCGCACGCGGCGTTCGATCTCGTCACGGATTGGCCGTACCTCGTCGACGCTCCGGCCGGCTGGATCGGCCAGCTCCCAGTCGAGGTAGCGCTTGCCGGGGTAGAAGGGACAGGCGTCGCCGCATCCCATCGTGACGACGACGTCGGCCTCGCGCACGATGTCGTCGGTCCAGGACCTCGGGGACTCGTGGGCGATGTCGATCCCGCGCTCGCGCATGACGGCGATCGCGGCCGGGTTGACCTCGTCTGCGGGCTCGGAGCCTCCGGACCAGGCCACCGCGCGGTCGCCGGCCAGTTGCCGGAAGAAGCCCATCGCCATCTGGCTCCGGCCGGCGTTGTGCACGCAGAGAAACAGGACGACCGGACCGTCGTCGTCGCTGGTGCGTTCGTCGATCGGGTCTCGGATCTCGGGCATCGATGTCTCCCAGCGGCCGTACGACTGGCGCCAGCGTCAATGTACGACGCCGGCGGTGGCCGTCACGAGGTCGCTGGCGGTCCCGTGAGGCCCAGCGGTACGGACTCCGCTGGAACGCCGCAACTCGCGGCCGTGTCGCCGTCGGACTCGTCGAAGACTCCGGTGCCGCCGCAGACGCCGGTCTCTGGCAGCGTCAGCTCGACCCGCTCCGCCGACTCGCGGTCGCCGGCCACGGCGGCGGCGATGGAGCGGACCTGCTCGTACCCCGTCATCGCGAGGAACGTCGGCGCCCGGCCGTAGCTCTTCATGCCGGCCAGGTAGACGGCGGGCTCGGGATGCGAGAGCTCGGTGACGCCGTGCGGCGGCACGGTGCCGCAGGAGTGGACGTTGGGATCGATCAGCGGCGCCAGCCGCACCGGGGACTGGAGGACGTGGTCGAGCTCGAGGCGTACCTCGGACAGCCACGTCAGGTCCGGCCGGAACCCGGTGAGGGCGACGATCTCACTCACGTCGTCCAGGTGCCGACCGTCCTGGGCGAGGAGCGTCAGGGTGCCGTCGGGTCCTGGGCGGACGGCCTCCGTGCGGAACCCGGTGACGACCTCGACGATGCCGGCCTCGACGACGCGTCGGGCCCGTTGCCCGAGTGCGCCGCGGGCCGGCAGCTGGTCGGCCGCACCACCGCCGAAGGTGTCGCCGATCCCGCCCCGTCGCAGCACCCACGTGACTCGGGTCGACGGCTCGGCCGTCGCCAGCGCCGCCAGCTCGACGAGTGCGGTCAGTGCGGAGTGTCCGCTGCCGGCCACAACGGTGTGCCTGCCCGCGTAGCGAGCCCGAGCCGCGCCGTCGGACAGGTCGGGGATCCGGTACGCGATGCGGGCCCGCGCCTCCGCCTCGCCCAGCGCCGGCAGGCCGTCGCCTCCGAGCGGGTTGGGATCGCTCCACGTGCCGGACGCGTCGATCAGACCGTCGACGGTCAGGCGCTCCTCGCCGCCGTCCGCCCGCCGCACGTGGATCGTCAGCGGCTCGCTGTCGCGTCCGGCGTCGACGAGGCGGTCGCGCCCACGTCGAGCGACGCCGACCACCTCGACCCGGTAGCGGACGTAGGTCGTGAGGGTGGCGGCCAACGGACGCAGATAGTCGGCTACCCAGTCGTCCCCGGTCGGGTACGCCGTGGGGTCGGGGTGCCTCCATCCGGTCGTCGCCAGCCGCCGCTCGGCCGCCGGCGCCACCAGCTCGGACCAGGGCGAGAACAGCCGGACCGGACCCCACTCGGCCACCGCCGCCCCGGCGTGCGCTCCGCGCTCGAGCACCAGTGGCTCGGCGCCGCGCTCTACCAGCTCGGCGGCCGCGGCCAGACCCACCGGGCCGGCCCCGACGACAGCCACGACTGACGATGCCGACATCGCGTGACCTCTTTCATCGATCGATATCGATCAAACGTTGTGGCGACTATATCGACCGACATCGATGAATGCAACCATCGAACCTCGTCGATAATGGCGACATGACGATCGCCCTTCCGCAGGCGCAGGTTCTGCCCACCCGCGAGGCGTCGACCTATGCCCGCTGGTTCGCCTGCCTGGCCGACCCGACTCGCGTGCGGCTGTTGCACGCCGTGGCGACCAGCCCTTCGGGCATCACGGTGGGCAGCCTCACCGAGGTCCTGGGGATCAGCCAGTCCACCTGCTCCCACCACGTACGCAAGCTCGCCGAGGTCGGCTTCGTCCACGTGACCAAGTCCGGGACGTCGACGATCGTCACCGTCAACGAGGCGTGCTGCACGGGTCTGCCACACGCGGCCGACGCGGTGATGGGCGTGCTCGCGCCGGCTCCGTCCCACCCGGGTGAGGTCCCGAACGACGTCACGGTCCGCGCGCTCCGGGTCAGGGACTGGGATGCCGTACGCCGGATCTACCGCGAGGGCGTCGAGACCGGGATCGCCACGTTCGAGACGACCGTGCCCAGCCGCAGCAGTCTCGACGCCGCCTGGCTTCGGGGTCATCGATGGGTCGCCGAGGTCGACGGTCGGATCGCCGGTTGGGCCGCGGCCAGTCCGGTCTCGTCGCGGGAGTGCTACGCCGGCGTCGCGGAGACGTCGGTCTACGTCGGCGACGGGTTTCGCGGCCGGGGCGTCGGCAGGGCGCTGGTCGCCACCCAGGTGGTCGAGGCCGACCAGGCCGGGCTGTGGACGCTGCAGACCTCGATCTTCACCGAGAATCGAGCCAGCATCGCCCTCCATCACGCCGCCGGCTTCCGTACGGTCGGCGTCCGAGAGCGCATCGCCCAGCGGAACGGGATCTGGCACGACACGGTGCTTCTCGAGCGCCGGTCGCCGGTGTCCTGACAGCGACCGACCGGTCGGATCCGGCATGGACCGACCGGCCGGCCCGATCTGGCCGTCAGGCGCAGCAGCCCGCCTCGGTCGGGCCGTCGGCGCTCGGCGCCGTCTGCCCCTCCAGCTCCGCGCCGGCGTCGGCCAGCACGGCGTAGATCTCCCAGCGCTCGTCGTTCGGCGCCCCCTCGACCCAGAACTTGTCTTGCTTGGCGTAGCAACAGGTCGTGTCGCGCTCGTCGACCGAGGCGAGGCCGCTGTCCGCGAGCCGGCGCTGGGTCGCGTCGACGTCGTCGGTGGTCGGCATCTCCACGCCCAGGTGGTTCAGGGAGCCGCCCTGGCCGGGATTGTGGAACAGCACGAGCTTGAGCGGTGGCTGGTCGATGGCGAAGTTGGCGTACCCCGGCCGCAGCTTCGCCGGCTTGGTGTCGAACAGGGCGGAGTAGAACTCGACGGCCCGGTCGATGTCGTCCACGTTGAGCGCGAGCTGGACGCGGGACGTCCAGGCGGGCGTGCTGGCCACGGTAGCCTCCAATGATCGATGTACGTCTATACGACCGGCAGTCTGGCATACGCATAGACGTACATCAATGATTGATGCCGATCGATTCGTCCGGCACCATGGGGACGTGACGACCCGTACGCTGCCCCTGGTCGAGACCGCGACCGACACCTGCTGTGAGCCGATCGGAGCCGGCCGAATCGACGCCGAGCAGGCCACCGACCTGGCCCGCCGCCTCAAGGTGCTGGCCGACCCGACCCGGCTGCGGCTGCTGTCGATGCTGCTCGACTCCGAGCGCGGTGAGGCCTGCACCTGCGACCTGGTCGAGCCGCTCGGTCTGAGCCAGCCGACCGTCACGCACCACCTGCAGCGAATGGCCGAGGTGGGCATCGTGCGTGGTGAGCGACGCGGTCGGTGGACGTACTACTCGGTCGACAAGAGCGCCGTCGAGGCGATCACCGCCGCGCTTCGCTTCTGAGGCATCGGGCCGATCCGTCGACGATGACTCGGCGCGTCCTCACCGGTGTACGGTGAGAGGCGTACGACAGGGGAGCGCCGGAAGGCGCTGAGAGTGCGGAAGCTCCGCAGACCCTCGAACCTGCTCCGGTTAGCACCGGCGAAGGGAGTCGCGTCGCGATGTCATCCACGCTGTCCACATCCATCCGCGGTCGGGGTCTCACGAACTGGCGGACCATCGACCTCGTCACGACCGCCATGCTCGGCGTCGCGTTCGGCGTCGCCTACTGGGGCTGGTCGCTGGCGTACGAAGGCATCTCGACGGCCTTCAACGCCTACCTGCCGGCCACCGGCCTGCTCGCCGGACCCTGGCTGATCGCCGGCGTCGTCGGCGGGCTGGTCGTACGCAAGCCCGGTGCCGCCCTGGCCGCCGAGTTCGTCGCCGCCAACGTGGAGTACCTCATCGGCAACGAGTGGGGTGCCTCCACGATGGTCTCGGGACTCATCCAAGGGCTCGGCGTCGAGATCGTCCTGGCGGTCCTCCTCTATCGCCGGTTCGGCGTCGTCGTCGCCATGCTGGGGGCGATCGTCGCCGCCTCGGCCGAGTCCGTGTACGAGTGGTCCGCGTACTTCGACTACTGGGACCGGGCCGAGCAACTGGTGTACCTGGGCTGCTTCGCGGCCTCCGGAGCGGTCGTCGCCGGCGTCGGTGGCTGGATGCTGGTGCGGTCGCTGGCGGCCACCGGTGCGCTCGATGCCTTCCCGCCCGGCCGCGAGTATCGGGACCGACACCCTGTCTGAGCCGGCGTCGGGCCCGGCGACGGTCGAGTTCCGCGGGTTCGGCTGGCGTCCGGTCGGGCGACGGTGGCCGGCCGTCCGCGACGTCGACCTGCGCGTCGAGGCCGGCGAGCGGATGCTCCTGGCCGGTCCGAGCGGCGCCGGCAAGTCGACCCTGCTGCGGGCCGCGGCCGGCGTGCTGGAGTCGGCCGGCGCCGGTGACCGGACCGGCGAGGTCGTCGGCGACGGCATCGCCGGACTGGTGCTGCAGAACCCCGCCGACGCGATCGTCGCCGACCGGGTCGGCCGCGACGTCGCCTTCGGCCCGGAGAACCTCGGTCTCGATCGGGACGAGATCTGGACCCGGGTCCGCGAGGCGCTCGAGCTCGTCGGATTTCCCTACGACGTACGCACTCCCACCCGCACCCTGTCCGGCGGCGAGACACAGCGGCTCGCGCTCGCCGGCGCGCTGGCCCATCGGCCCGGCCTGCTGCTGCTCGACGAGCCGACGTCGATGCTCGACGACGAGGCGGCGGTCGAGCTGCGGGACGCGGCGCTCCGGGTCGTCGCGACCACCGGGGCCACGCTGGTCGTCGCCGGGCATCGGATCGGGATCTGGACGGATCACGTCGACCGGCTCGTCGTGCTCGGCGCCGACGGCACTCTCGTGGCTGACGGCGAGCCGGCGGAGGTGCTGCGTCGGCACGGCGCCGAGCTCGAGTCGGCCGGCCTCTGGCTGCCGGACCTGCCGCCACCGGAGCCGGTCGAGGTGCCGCTGGGCCAGAGCGGGTTCGGGCGCACGCAGGACGACCAGGGCCGGCCGGAAGGTCGTTCTAACGTCGACACTCACTCCGCCGCTGTCACCGGCGCCCCGCTCGTGTCGGCCGAGGCGCTGACCGTGCGACTGCGACGGCGCAGCCTGACCGGTTGGCGCGAGGTCGAGGCGGTGTCCGGCGTCGACGCGCTCGTGCCGGACGCTGCGACGACCGTCGTGACGGGTCGAAGCGGCGCCGGCAAGTCGACCCTGCTCGCGGCGCTCGGCGGGTTGGTCGCGCCGACGCGGGGCGAGGTACGGGCCGCGCCGGTGCTCGCGGCCGGCCTCGACCCGTGGCCGGGTCGGTGGCGCTCCGCGGAGCTGGCCGGCCGCATCGGGTGGGTCCCGCAGGATCCCGAGCACGGCTTCGTCACGCATCGGGTTGTCGACGAAGTGCGGTTGACCGCGGACCGACTCGGTCGCCGGGTCGACGCCGATGCGCTGCTCGTCGCCCTCGGACTGGGCCGGCTGGCCGAGGCGAGTCCGTATCACCTGTCCGGCGGCGAGCAGCGCCGGCTGGCCCTGGTGGCCGGCTTGGCCCATCGGCCGCGGCTGGCGCTGCTCGACGAGCCGACCGTTGGCCAGGACCGCCACACCTGGGCGGCGATCGCCGGTGTCGTCCGAGGTCTCGTCACGAGTGGCTCCGCCGTGGCGATCGCGACCCACGATCGGGCGCTCGCGACGCTCGCCGACCACGAGATCGTGCTCCGTCGCGGTCGGATCGCGGAGCGACGATGAGTACGCCGACCCTTCGTCAGACCCCGGTGACCCGGGCGAATCCCCTGGTGCTGCTGGCCATCGGGTTGCTCGCCTTGGCGGCGTCCTTCGGCGTACGCAGCGTGACCCTCGGCCTGGTGATGCTCGGCCTGATCGTCGGGCTCGCCGTCGCCCTCGTGCCGGGGCTGGTCGGCAACAGCTGGCGGCTGCTGGCGCCGTTGCTCGGGGCCGCGTCGGTGACGTTCTCGACCTGGCTGCTCGCCGGCCGCGACGAGTCGGTGGCGGCGATCGCCGGCCTTCGGGTCCTGGTGTTGGCACTCCCCGGTGTGCTCGTCGCCCCCTTCATCGACCCGAGTCGGCTCGGCGACCAGCTCGCTCAGCGGCTCCGGCTCCCGGCCCGTCCCGTCGCAGCGGTGACCGCGAGCCTGCAACGGTTCGAGGATCTCGGTGCCGTGTGGGAGCAGCTCGACCGCGCCCGGCGGGTGCGCGGCCTCGGGCCCGGCCGGAGTCCGGTCGCGCGGCTGCGACACGTCGGCGCCCTCACCTTTGGGCTGCTGGTGTCGACCCTGCGCACGTCGGGCCGGATGGCGGTGGCGATGGACGCCCGTGGCTTCGCCACCGCCGCCCACCGGACCTGGGCCGAGCCGGCGCCGTGGACCCGACTCGACTCGGCCGTCCTCGCCGGTGCGATCGGCTTTGCCGCGCTGCCGTACGCGCTGGCGGGCGCCCTCTAGCGACCGCGGCGGCGGCCCTCGGCGGCGGAACTATCGCTGGCCGCGGGCCGGTCGCGTCACGAGTCGCCGGACTTGCGCTCCTCGGACCTGCGCAGCTCGGGGTCGCTGCCGGTCAACGAGCGCAGCGGCTCGGGCAGCTGCTGGCCCCACTTGCGGAGCGCGGCGTACCCGGCGCCGGTTCCGACCGCGATCGGCCAGCTCACCGCACCGACGGTGGCCAAGGCGCCCGCGCCGACGTAGACGGGGAGCCCGCCGCGCTTGTCGGCGACTCGCCGCGCCTTGGTGACCGGGACGCTCACGATGCCGATCGCCCGACCGGTCGTGGTGCCGACGACGTGAGCGGTCCGCTCCGACCAGCCCATCGAGCTCTTACGCCCACGCGAGCCGCCGGACTGTTGCTTCGTGGTGCTTCCACTCTTGCTGGATCCGGACTGTCGCTGTGCCATGGCGGCCTGCCTCCTCGGAGTTTCTGGTCTACCGAGTCGGTACCCGGACTCGGCGATTTCATGACTGGCAGGCATCAGTGACCCGCGCGCGGGTAACAACGAAGCAATGTCTTTCGCTGCGATGCCCGCGACGCTCGTGCGGTCGACCGTCGGAGTGACCGGCGGCGCCCTACGAGCCACCACCCGAATGACCACGACGGTCGCGCGTGACGTCGGCGGCCCCCCGGCGCGACTCGGTGCCCGGGTCGCGCGGGTTCCCCTCCGTGCCACGGCCGGGGCACGGCGCGACGTCGCCCGCGAGCTCTCGTCGGCCGCCAAGGGGCTCGGGCGGTCGCGGCCGGCCCGCGTACGCAGACGGGTCTGGACCGACCGTGGCCGCGCCCACATCGAGGTACGCGGCCTCGCGGGACGCGGATCGCGGCATCGCCGCCTCGCCACCGAGGTGACCGGTCGACTGCGGCGGCTCAAGGGCGTTCGCTGGGCGGACGTGAACGCCGTGACCGGTCAGGTCCTGGTCGCCTACGACGAGGGCCGAGTCGGCATCACGACGCTGATCGACGTCGTCCACGCCGTCGAGGAGGAGCACGGGACGCGTCGCGACGACCTGCCGTGGTCGCGGCCGATGCACCCGGGCGACGCCACGCCGGTCGCGGCCGCCGCGACCGAGCTGGCAGCTGACTGCGTCGGGTTCACCGCGGCCGTCGCCGGGCGAGCGCTGCGCCTCCCGGCGATGCCGCCGGTCGCCTCAGCGGCGGTGGCCCTGCTCGAGGTGGAGCGGCCGCTGCGGCTGTGGCTGAAGCGCCGGGTCGGTCCGATCGGCACCGACGTCGTGGTCGCGGTGTCGGTCGCCGGCGTCACCGGGCTGTCCCAGAACCCGGCCGGTCCGGCGGTGGACGCGCTGTACCGCTGCGAGCTGCTCACCGAGGCTCTGTCGCGCCAGTACGCCTGGCGCCGCCGCCGGCGCGACCTCGACGCCGAGCCCGAGCACGTAGCGCCCCAGGTCAGCGACCCGACATCGCCCGACCGACCCGACGGGCCGATCGAGGAGTGGACCAAGCGGCTCGGTCCGACCGCCCTCGGCGCGTCGGCCGTCGTCCTCGCCCTCACCCGCAGTCCGAGCCGGGCTGCCGAGGCACTCACGGCGACGGTGCCGAAGCCGACCGTCGTCGGCCGCGGCGGGTTCGCCGCCACGGTGGCCACCCGGCTGGCCGCGGCCGACGTCCTGACCCTCAACGCCGCCGCGTACCGCCGACTCGACCGCGTCTCGACGGTCCTCATCGACTCGTCCGTGCTGCTGTCCGACCGGGTCCACGTCCTCGCGACCGAGGCCTCGCCCGGCCAGAGCGACGCCGACATCTGGCGGATCGCGACCCGGCTGACCCGCGACATTCGGGCGGACGACCTGGCCGAGGCGTTCCCGCTGCGCGACGCCGAGTACGCCCTCGAGGCCGAGCCGACGTCCGACGACGCCCCGCCCGGAGCCCGTCGCGTGGCGCTGCTGCGCGACGGCGAACCGATGGGACGCGTCACGATCGGCCACGAGCTCGACGGCCACGCCGAGGCCGTCGTCGACGCGGCCCGGTCCGGCCGGACCCGACTCCTGCTGACCGAGGACGCCGGCGTCGCCGAGCTGGTCCCGCGTACCGACGACGTCGTCGACGCGGGTGAGTCGCTGGTCGACGTCGTGCGCCGGCTGCAGGCCGAGGGCGAGGGCGTCCTGGTGATCTCGCGAGCCGACGACGTCGCGCTCGCGGCCGCCGACGTCGGGGTCGGCGTCGATCGTCGCGGGTCGGGGCTGTCCTGGTCGGCGGACCTGGTCTGCGGACCCGATCTGATCCCGGTCTGGCGGATCCTTCGGGTCACCGGCGTCGCGCGATCGGTCAGCGCGCGTACGGTGCAGCTGGCCAAGGCGGGCTCCGCGCTGGGCGTGCTCCTCGCGCTCGTCGGTGGCCGCGGCCCGGGACGCTCGCACGCGACCGCGCCGGTGTACACCGCGGCCTTCATGGCGCTCGCCGTCGGTACGGCCCGCGGGCTCCGGGCCGCCTCGGCGCGGGCGCCGGCGCCGGTCCGACACGTGGCCTGGCATGCCCTCGAGCCGGATGAGGTCGTGACGCGGCTGACCTCGACGAACGGGACGACCGCGCATCGGTCGAGACCACAGCTTCCACGGCCCCGGATGCCGGGCCTGGTCGCGCGCGGGCTCACCCACCCGGTGCCCAGGACCGCTCTGGCACCGGCCCGCGGGACCCTCGCCGTCGCCCGAGCCGCGCGGGAGGAGCTGAACGATCCCCTGACTCCGGTGCTCGCCGTCGGGGCCGCCGCGTCGGCGATCGTCGGATCCGGCGTGGACGCCGCCCTCGTCGCCGGCGTGATGACCGGCAACGCGCTGATCAGCTCGGCCCAGCGGGTTCGAGCCGATCGGGCGATTCGCCAGCTGTTGCTGGAGCAGGAGACGTCGGCCCGCCGCGTTCAGGTCGATGCCGGAAGCCTCCCCACCGACCTCGACGTTCTGACCGATGGCGGCTTCGACGTCGTGCCGGCCCGGTCGCTGGCGCCCGGCGACGTGATCGCGCTGTCAGCGGCCGACGTCGTTCCCGCCGACGCCCGGCTGCTCACCGCGACCGAGCTCGAGGTGGACGAGTCGACGCTGACCGGCGAGTCGCTCCCGGTGGACAAGCAGGTCGCGGCCGCGCCGGCGGCGCCGCTCGCGGAGCGACGCTGCATGGTGTTCGAGGGGACGACCGTGCTCGCCGGAGCGGCGTACGCCATCGTCGTGGCCACCGGACACTCCACCGAGGCCGGCCGGGCCCGTCGGGTGGGATCGCGCGTCACGACGAGCTCCGGCATCCAGGCCCGGCTGGCCGAGCTGACCCGGATCGCCCTGCCGGTCGCCGGCGTCGGCGGCGCCGCCGTGACCGGGCTCAGCCTGCTGCGCAGCCCGCTGCGGTCGGCCGTCGCGGCGGGTGTCTCGATCACGGTCGCCGCGGTGCCGGAGGGGCTGCCGCTGGTGGCCACGGTCGCTCAGGCTTCGGCCGCGCGACGGCTCTCGCGCCGCGGCGTCCTGGTCCGGTCGTCGCGCACCCTCGAGGCGCTGGGCCGCATCGACACGATCTGCTTCGACAAGACCGGCACGCTGACCGAAGGCCGCCTCGCGGTCACCACGATCGCCTCGCCGGACGAGGTTCTGGACGACGACGAGACGGCGGACCAGGTCCTGACGGTCGCCGCCCGCGCCTGCCCGTCGACGAACGGCACCAGCCGCAAGCTCGCTCACGCGACCGATCGGGCCATCGTCGAGGCGGCGACCTCCCGGAGCGGCACCGGGAACGACTGGGATCCCGTCGCCGAGCTGCCGTTCGAGACCAACCGCGGCTACGCCGCCACCCTCGGTCGCGCCGAGGACGGCGGTGTCGTCGCCGTCAAGGGAGCGCCGGAGGTCGTACTCCCGCTGTGCGACGACGCCGGCGACCCGGATCGCGCGGCGAAGACGGCCGAGCAGCTCGCCGCCGAAGGTCTGCGCGTGATCGCGGTCGCCGAGCGCCGGGTCGACCCGCCCGACGCGAGCCGGTCGGACGGCGCGGTCGAGGACCTGGTCGAGCGACTGACGCTCCGGGGCTTCGTCGGGATCGCGGATCGCCCGCGGGCCGCCGCGGTCGACGCGATCGAGCGGCTCTCCGGCGACGGCATCCGCGTCGTGATGGTCACCGGCGACCATCCGCTGACCGCGAAGGCGGTGGCCCGCGAGGTCGGCATCGACGTGGACGAGGTCGTCACGGGCCAGGAGCTCGACGCGATGGCCGAGGACGAGCGGGTACGCCGGGTCGCCGAGGCCTCGGTGTTCGCCCGGGTCTCGCCGGAGCAGAAGGTACGGATCGTTCAGGCGCTGCACGCCTCGGACCGGGTCGTCGCGATGACCGGCGACGGCACCAACGACGCGGCGGCGATCCGGCTGGCCGACGTCGGGATCGGCGTCGCCGCGGCGCGGTCGACGGCCGCCCGAACCGCCGCCGACCTGGTCATCGCCGACGACGACGTCACGCGGATCCACGACGCCGTCGTCGAGGGCCGGGCCCTGTGGCACCGGGTCAGCGACGCCGTCTCGATCCTGGTCGGCGGGAACGCCGGCGAGATCGGGTTCATGGTCGTGGGGACGGCGCTGTCCGGGCGAGCACCGCTCACCGTCCGACAGGTCCTGCTGGTCAACATGCTCACCGACATGTTCCCGGCGCTGGCCGTGGCGGTCACGTCTCGTCGCGACAAGACGGCCGCCGACGGCGCCTCGATGGGTTCCGTCCTGGGATCCGAGCTCGGCCGTACCGTCGCTGTCCGAGGCGCGACCACCACGCTGGGCGCGACGACGGCCTGGGCGATCGGCCGCGTGACCGGGCGGCCGCGCCGGGCGGCGACGATGGGACTGGCGGCCCTGGTGTGCACCCAGCTGGGTCAGACGCTGGTGATGGGCCGGCACAGCAAGCTGGTCGTCGTCACGTCGGTCGCGTCGGCGGTGGCCCTCTTCGCGATCGTCGAGACGCCCGGGGTGAGCCAGTTCTTCGGCTCGACGCCGCTGGGCCCGGTCGCGTGGGGCACGGTCCTCGCCAGCTCCGCGGGTGCTACCGCGCTCTCGGTCGCCGGCCCGCGAATGATCGGCATGCGTACCCAGACCTAGTCGCCCAGTGGCGCACGGTCGTCGCGACGTCGGGCCCCGGGCGAGCAACCGTGCGCCACTCGCGGATCGGGCTTCGGTCCCAGACTTGAGTTGACTACACTCAAGGGAGTTGATCGCTCGCGAGGCAGTCGGCACACTGGCCCGGGCGAAACCAGACCATCACCGCCGCGACGTACGCGGCCGGAACAGGAACGACGACACACGGAGGCAACCACATGGCGCGCGCTGTTGGCATCGACCTGGGGACGACGAACTCGGTCGTTGCCGTACTCGAGGGCGGTGAGGCCACCGTCATCGCCAACGCCGAGGGCTCACGGACGACACCGTCGGTCGTGGCGTTCGCCAAGAACGGCGAGGTCCTCGTCGGTGAGGTCGCGAAGCGGCAGGCCGTGACCAACGTCGACCGGACGATCCGCTCGGTGAAGCGACACATGGGCAGCGACTGGTCGGCCGAGATCGACGACAAGACGTTCACGCCGCAGCAGATCTCGGCGTTCGTCCTGCAGAAGCTGAAGCGGGACGCCGAGGCGTACCTGGGTGAGACGATCACCGACGCCGTGATCACCGTTCCGGCGTACTTCGAGGACGCCCAGCGGCAGGCCACCAAGGAGGCCGGTGAGATCGCCGGTCTGACGGTGGCGCGGATCGTCAACGAGCCGACCGCGGCGGCGTTGGCGTACGGGCTGGACAAGGGTGCGACCGAGCAGACGATCCTGGTCTTCGACCTCGGTGGTGGCACGTTCGACGTGTCCCTCCTCGAGGTCGGCGAGGGCGTCGTCGAGGTCAAGGCGACCAGCGGCGACAACCACCTCGGCGGCGACGACTGGGACCAGCGGATCGTCGACTGGCTGGCCGACAAGTTCAAGAAGTCGCACGGCATCGACCTGACCAAGGACAAGATGGCGATGCAGCGGGTCCGGGAGGCCGCGGAGAAGGCCAAGATCGAGCTGTCGTCGAGCCAGCAGACCTCGATCAACCTGCCCTACATCACCGTCGACGCGGAGAAGAACCCGCTGTTCCTCGACGAGAGCCTGAGTCGCGCGGAGTTCCAGCGGATCACGTCGGACCTGCTCGACCGGACCAAGCAGCCGTTCCAGAACGTCATCAAGGACGCCGGTGTCAGCGTGAGCCAGATCGACCACGTCGTGCTGGTCGGCGGATCGACCCGGATGCCGGCCGTCACCGAGCTGGTGAAGGAGCTCACCGGCGGCAAGGAGCCCAACAAGGGCGTCAACCCGGACGAGGTCGTCGCGGTCGGCGCCAGCCTGCAGGCCGGCGTGCTCAAGGGCGAGGTCAAGGACGTCCTGCTGCTCGACGTCACGCCGCTGTCGCTCGGTATCGAGACCAAGGGCGGCGTGATGACCAAGCTCATCGAGCGCAACACGACGATCCCCACCAAGCGCTCGGAGATCTTCACCACGGCCGACGACAACCAGCCGTCGGTGGCGATCCAGGTCTACCAGGGCGAGCGTGAGATCGCGGCTCGCAACCAGCTGCTCGGCACCTTCGAGCTCACCGGCATCCCGCCGGCGCCGCGCGGCGTACCGAAGATCGAGGTCACCTTCGACATCGACGCCAACGGCATCGTGCACGTGTCCGCGAAGGACCACGGCACCGGCAAGGAGCAGTCGATGACCATCACCGGCGGCTCCGCGCTGGCCAAGGAAGACATCGACCGGATGGTCAAGGAGGCCGAGCAGTACGCCGAGGAGGACCGCCAGCGCCGCGAGTCCGTCGAGGTCCGCAACCAGGCCGACTCGCTGGTCTACTCGACCGAGAAGTTCCTGGCGGAGAACGACGACAAGATCGGTGACGACATCAAGACCGAGGTCAAGGCCGACGTCGACGCGCTCAAGAAGACGCTCGAGAGCGACGACACCGACGCCGCGACGATCCAGGCCGCGATGACCAAGCTCGGCCAGTCCAGCCAGAAGATGGGCGCGGCGATGTACGAGGCCGGCGCGGCCGAGGCCGGAGCTGCGCAGGGCGGCGAGGCGACCGAGTCCAGCGCCGCCGACGACGAGGTCGTCGACGCCGAGATCGTCGACGAGGGCGACGACGAGGACAAGGACAAGTGAGTCCGGAGTCGACCAACCGAGACGGCGACGCCGAGCAGCCGGAGCAGCCTGAGACCGAGGCGGCTCCGGCCGCTCCGGACGACGCCGCGTCAGACGACGCCGACCCGACTCCGCCCGACGCCGACGACGAGGTCCTCGCACTGCGTACGCACCTCGCCGAGCGGACCGCCGACTTGCAGCGGCTGCAGGCCGAGTACGTCAACTACAAGCGCCGGGTGGATCGCGACCGGGACCTCGTACGCGAGACGGCGACGGCCACCGTGCTGTCGGCGCTGCTGCCCGTACTCGACGACATCGACCGGGCTCGCGAGCACGGCGAGCTCGAGGGCGGATTCAAGTCCGTCGCCGAGTCGCTGGAGCGGTCGGTCGGGGCGCTCGGGCTGGAGCGCTTCGGCAAGCCGGGCGAGGAGTTCGATCCTCGGATCCACGAGGCCCTGATGCACGACTACGCCGACGACGTCGACACGGTGACCGCACAGACGGTCCTCCAGGTCGGCTACCGCGTCGGCGACCGGATCCTGCGTCCGGCGCGGGTCGCGGTCGTCGAGCCGACGCCGGTCGACGCGCCGGTGACCCCGCAACCGCCCGAGGCCGCAGCCGAGCCGGCAGCCGACGACGAGCCGGCCGAACCGCCGGAGGACGACGAGCAGTAGGGGAGGAGGCGCCGTGAGCAGCAGTGACTGGGTCACCAAGGACTTCTACAAGGTCCTCGGAGTGAGCAAGGACGCCTCCGCAGCCGACATCAAGAAGGCCTACCGCAAGCTCGCTCGCGACAACCATCCCGACTCGCATCCGGGCGACAAGGCCGCCGAGGAGCGGTTCAAGGCGGTGTCCGAGGCGTACTCGGTGCTCAACGACCCCGAGCGCCGCAAGGAGTACGACGAGCAGCGGGCGCTGTTCGGCAGCGGCTTCGGCGGCGGCGGTCAGGGTGGTGTCCGGTTCCCCGGCGGTGGTGGCGGCGGCGGATTCGACATCTCCGACCTGCTCGGCGGCATCTTCGGTGGTGGCGGCACCGCGCGCACCCGGACGCGGGCCCGCCGCGGCGCCGACGTCGAGACCGAGGCCCGCGTCAGCTTCGAGCAGGCCGTCGACGGTGTGACCGTGCCGCTGCGGATGACCAGCGACGAGCCGTGTCCCGACTGCAGCGGCACCGGCGCCCGGGCCGGGACCATGCCGCGGGTCTGCGAGAACTGCGACGGCAGCGGGATGCAGACCGCGACCACGGGCGGCGTCTTCGCCATGACCGAGCCCTGCACGGTCTGCCGCGGTCGCGGTCTCGTCGTCGACGACCCATGCCCGACCTGCCACGGCTCGGGGCGGGCCGCGTCGTCCCGGACGATGCAGGTGCGGATCCCGGCGGGCGTCCGCGACGGCCAGCGGATCCGGCTGCGCGGCAAGGGCGCGTCCGGTGAGGGCGGCGGCCCCAACGGCGACCTCTACGTCGTGGTGCACGTCGACCGGCACCCGATCTTCGGCCGGTCCGCCGACAACCTGACCGTGACGGCGCCGGTGACGATCGACGAGGCGGCGCTCGGTGCGGCCATCAAGGTGCCGACGCTCGGCGGCTCGCCCGTCACGCTGCGGCTGCCGCCGGGTACGCCGAACGGACGCGTCTTTCGAGTCCGCGGCCGTGGCGTACCCCGCAAGGACGGCTCCCGCGCCGACCTGCTGGTGACCGTCGAGGTGGCCGTCCCGTCCGACCTCAGCGACGACGCCCGGGCCGCGCTCGAGGCCTACCGGGCCGCCCGCGGCGACCAGGACCCGCGGGCCCCGCTGTTCGAGGCGGGGGTGTGACATGGCGACGCCGAAGAAGCGTGCGATCGGCCCGCCGGGGCCGGACACGCCGGTCTACGTCATCAGCGTGGCGGCGGAGCTGACCGGTCTGCACCCACAGACGCTACGGACCTACGATCGGCTCGGCCTGGTCAGCCCCGACCGCGCCGGCGGTGGCGGCCGGCGCTACACGCTGCGTGACATCGAGCTGCTGCGGCAGGTGGCCCGACTGACCGCCGAGGGGCTCGGGCTGGAGGGCGTACGCCGGGTTCTCGACCTCGAACGCGAGTTGGAAACCCTCCGCGACGAGGTCACCGCGCTGCGTCGGGAGCTGGCCACGGCGCAGGCCGCGCTGGCGAGCACGCCCAACCTCCCGGTGCGGGCGGCGCCGCACCAGATCGCGGTCTGGCGGCGTCGTTCCCCCTGATCACGGCCGGTCCGTGGTGAGATATGTCCATGTCTCGGGTGCTGGGGTTGACCGTCGTCGCATTGGCGGTGGTCGGCTGCGGGGGCGGCGACACGGACGACGTCGCCGATCCGCCCACGCAGCCGACGCAGTCCGCCTCGTCGTCGCCGCGTACGCCGTCGGACTCGACCGTCGACGCCGCGGCGGACCTGTCCGACTTCGTGTGCGAGGCGGGGAAGGACGGCGCGTGGGACGCCTCCGGCGTGGTCACGAACTCCTCCGGCCGCGCCGCCGACTACCGCGTGACGGTCGTCGTCGCCGAGGGGCCGGGGGTGTCGATCCCCGGGAAGCAGCGGGTCCTGACCCAGCTCGCGCCGGGCGCGTCGGAGCCATTCGAGGTCGAGAACCTGCCGGCGGCCGGCACGTCCGACTCCGCCTGCCAGGTCGAGGTGCTCCGGCTGCCCTGACGGTGGGCGGGGGCTCGGGGCGGGGGCTCGGGGCGGCAAGTGTTGGTGCATTTTCGCACCAACACTTCTGCCGACCTGCGGTTTCGCGCCAACAGTCGTCGCCGCCGACGATCGGGCCTGTGGATGACCGAATCGAGCCCGTCGTCGGACCTACAAATCAGGCATGGACGAGATCGTCATGACGTCGAAGGTGGGCTCCGTCGTACGCCGGGTTCGGTACGAGCAGGTCACCCACGGCGTTCATGCCGTACGCGGCTCCGTGAGCGAGTTGCGGCGGCGGTGTCGCGCGATTCAGCTGGCGCTGCCCCCAGGGGCGGTGTTCTCGCACTACACGGG
>Ga0081538_10001827_pt1 | contig 21445 bp, 19 predicted proteins | sample TabmetS5T2R1_FD_71022 | JGI IMG/M metagenome (GOLD analysis project Ga0081538, IMG submission 71022) | Tabebuia heterophylla rhizosphere microbial communities from the University of Puerto Rico - S5T2R1 | ecosystem: Host-associated > Plants > Roots > Rhizosphere ...
TGGAAGCAGCCCTTCGTAAGACACTGGTCGACGATCTTGGCTTGAAACCCAGGCTGGCCTTCGGGCCGGTGCGCGCGGCAATCACTGGCAGCCGTATTTCGCCGCCGCTGTTCGAATCAATTGAGCTGTTGGGCCGAGCCTCGGTGCTTGCGCGGATCGCCGCGGCGCTTGCTGAGCTCGGCGAGCCGGAGTTTGCCGGAACCAGTAACGGCCGCCCCGATGGCAGACGACTGAGATCGTGACCAGGCAAAAGAAATCTGAGGTCCCGGCTCGCACAAGCTCCAAAGCGCGCAGCCGGTCGGGAAATCCCGCAGTGCGTGCTGGCGAGATCGAGCCGGCTGCCCGACCCATAAAACCGACAGACGGCGATCGTCAGGCGTCGAAACAAGCTGCGCCGGCCGGCGACCAGGGCGTGTTGCCGCCGGACGGTGCCAGCTACCCGCAGATCTTGCGCACCCAGTGGTACGCATGGTGGCGCTCGGTCGTCGGCGTGATCTTCGGCATCTCGCTGTTTCTGCTGGTGTCGACGGTGGTGAGCCAGGCTCTTGTCATGGTCTTCTGGGCAGCCATGGCGGGCGACCAGGTGTATGCGGACTATTTCGCGAGGGCCTTTGCTTTTGAAATGCCGATCGGCATGCTTTCGGTGAACATCGGCCTCGCAACACTCATCCCAATCTCGTGGATCCTGATGGCGATGATCCATCAGATGCGGCCAAGGTGGCTCTCGTCGGTGCAACCAAGGATCCGCTGGCGCTACCTATTCGGTTGCCTGGCCATTGCCGCGGTCGTGTTGAACGGGGTCATGCTGCTCTCCACGACAGTGAGTGAAGATCTCACCTATGATCCTCAGCCCGGCCTAGTCGGCTTCCTCGTGGTGATCCTGCTGACCTCGCCGATCCAGGCAGTTGCCGAAGAGATCTTCTTCCGCGGTTATCTACTGCAGGCACTCGGCAGTTTGGTGGCGAAGCCTTGGTTCGGGGTGATCGCCTCCGCGTTGGTGTTTGCCCTGTTGCATGGCACGCAAAATCTGCCGCTATTCATTGACCGGCTGGCCTTCGGCCTGCTGGCAGGGCTTTTGGTCTGGCGTACCGGGGGTCTTGAGGCTGGCATCGCGGCGCACGTGATCAACAATGTGTTCGCATACCTGATCGCCGGGCTGACCACCTCAGTTGCCGCCCTGAAAGCCATCAAGGGAATCGGCTGGGTCGACGCCGCGTTCGATGTAGGTGGGTTTGCACTCTTCGCCGTGCTGGCCTATGCGCTGTCACGGTTGATGAAGCTGCGAACCCATGTAGCCCTCAGCTGAGGGGACTGACGGCGGGGCCGAGCCGGCCAGGATCGGTTTGGGGGCGAATGCGCCTTACAGTAAGGTTTGTCCTTGTGCCTGAATGGGTACGACGGCCCGGCGGCAACGCCGGTGGGGTATAGGGTAATTGGCAGCCCGACTGATTCTGGTTCAGTTAGTCTAGGTTCGAGTCCTAGTACCCCAGCGACGCAGAAGCTCCCAATTCGCTCTACGACAAGGGGAGTTGGTAGGCTTCCGCGGTCTCGTCAAAAGTGATCATTACGAGCTAGGGCCCCGTTGTGTAGCGGCCTAGCACGCCGCCCTCTCAAGGCGGTAGCGCGGGTTCGAATCCCGTCGGGGCTACCAGGAAGACCGCCGCTGACCAGGCCTTTTACCGCCCTCAGCTAGCCAGCATTTCCTCGGATCGACCGTCAGGGACGCGCGAGGGACGCAAGAACTCCCGCCAGTGCTGCCTTCGGCACAGCTCCAGATCAGCCGACCTGCTTGGGCTCAAGTGCCGGCGACTTGTGCTGTTGCGAGGGACCTCGTCTGGGACCCCAAGACCCCTTGGCACCCTGCAACGACGCGCCTCGACGATCAAGCGTCATTACAGCCGAGGGGCTAGCCGACACGTCGGCGACCGCCAAGCATCTGCGATCGCCCTTAGGGACGCGGGATGTCGACAGAAGCTCGCGATCGCTGGCGGCTTCCCGGACCAGTCACCCCTCAGCCAGAACCGGAGGAGAGAAATGACCAACGAGCTTGATCGACTGTTGACGATCACCGACTTGTCGGCGATGCTCGGCGTGCCTGTTGACACCCTGTACGGGTGGCGGCACCGCGGTGAGGGCCCGGCAGGCTACAGAATCGGCCGTCATGTTAGGTACCGCAGAGCAGCCGTCGAGGCTTGGCTCGACACACAAGTCGACAAGCGCCGGAGGTGACGTGGCGCACATTGAGCGGCGTCGCCTTCGCCAGCGCGACGCGTCCGGACGAACCCGTCCCGTTGTGCATTACAAGGTGCGGTACCGCGACGCGTCGGGGAAGCACCACAGCGAGACCAAGACCAGATTGGTTGACGCTGAGCGCAGGAAGGCTGAAATTGAAGTCGCGCTCGCGTCCGCATCGTGGCGAGATCCGAGGCGCGGTGAACTATGTCTTGCCGAATGGGCGGATAGCTGGCTGCCCACACGACTTGATCTTCGGCCAACCACCTGGGCAAGGCTCGAAACGACAATGCAGAAGCAGGTGCTGCCCCACTTTGGTTCGGTGCCGCTCAACAGAATCACGAACGCGATGGTGCGAGAGTGGGTGTCAACACTGCTCGGTTCGGGACTGTCCGCAGCCACCACACGCAAAGCCGTCTTCGCCTTGCGGCAATGCCTGGCTGCTGCAATTGCCGACGAACGCATTCAGATCAATCCTGCGTCCGCCGTGCCCCTTCCTAGCGAGCGTCAAAAGCCGCCGCGCTACCTATCGCAACGCGAGGTGGAGCGCCTCATCGATGAGATGCCTCCGCAGTACCGTGCCCTCGTGCTGGTCGGTGCGTACGCCGGACTTCGCTGGGGAGAAGCGGCAGGCTTGCGCAGGTGCGATATCGACCCGTTGCGTTCCCGCATCCGCGTGACGTCCACGGCTGTCCAGTTGCGGGGACGGGTGACCTTGGACAACGAGCCCAAGACGACGCGCTCGAAGCGTTCCGTCCCGGTCGCTCGCTCAGTCATGCGGTGGCTTGAGCAGCACCTCTCAGAGTTTGTTGACCAGACTGCAGATGCTCTTGTATTCACCGCTCCGGCGGGTGGCCCACTCTTCCGCTCTTGGGGACGCGCTGTCTTGCGCCCGGCCGTGCTGCGTGCCGGGTTGGACGACATAACCTTCCACGGACTAGGCACAGCTTCGTAGCGATCATGGTGGCCGCGGGCTGTAACGTACGCGAGGTCTCGGAGTGGGCTGGGCACAACAGCGTCGCGTTCACGCTGACGAGATACGGCGGATTGTTTGAGGACAGCGCCGATGCCGCGGTCGACCGCCTCGACGCACTTCTCGACGGCAAGGTCGCTGGAGCCATATCGGATAGCCTTCCGCCTCATAACCGCCAATTCATCATCTAGGCCAATGAGCAGGTCGGCCGGTCCGGCCCACGCCGACGAGGTGAACCTTGCGTTCTGGCAAAAATGATCAAGGGCCGACTCGATGGGTTGATCATCGACATTGAAGTTGATCAAAGAGATTGGACTGGTGGGCCGTGGTGGCGATGGCGGCGATGACGCCGCTGTCGATCGGCAGGTCGGCGCCGGTGATCAACGCGCCGTCGCGGCCCATCAAGCATGCGGCTGCCGTCGACCCGTCGGGGGCCGACCCGGTCAGCAGCGGAGGTCTTGATCATCCGCTGTAGCCTCGCCGCCGGGTCAGTTCAGCTCGTCCATAGCGGGCGGGGTCATGATGATGCCGGACTGAGCGAGTCGAGTCGCCCCGGGCAACTCGGGTTGAACTCGCTCTGGCTCGTTGAGCTTTTCCAGGAGCCCTTCACCCCAGGTCATGCTCTCTGCCTGGACGTGGCAGGGAACGGGCAGGCCGACGACGTCGGCGGTGGGGGTGCTGGCCAAGGCCTGGTTTTGCTCGGTCGGTAGCGGGGCAGCATTGGCCAGGCAAATCATCAAAGCCGGAACCGTCCCTATCGGCTGGCTCACGCCCGCGCGCAGCGCATTGCGGCCCACTAACGTGGGTGAGTGACATGCCCAGGCAGCCTTTGCGTGTCCTGATCTCGGGCGCGAGCGTCGCGGGCCCGACGGCAGCGTACTGGCTCTGCCGGCAGGGGCTCGCGGTGACGGTGGTCGAGCGGATGCCGCTGGCCCGGGTGCGGACCAGCGGCCACGCCGTGGACCTGTTCGGGCCGGCGATGGACGTGGCTGAATGGACCGGCGTGCTTCCCGCGGTGATGGATGCCCGCACTCGGACCGAGATCGTCTCGTTCCAGCGCGACGACGGTCGAGGCGTCGACGTCGAAATGCGCCGCCTGGTCGCGGGCATTTCGGGCCGACACGTCGAGGTCATGCGCGGCGAGCTGGCCACCATTCTCTATGAGGCGACACGAAGCGACGCGCAGTACCTGTTCGAGGACTCGATTCACACCATCGTCCAGGAGCCCGACGGCATCGCCCTGACGTTCGAGCACGCCCCCGCTGGCCGGTTCGACCTCGTGATCGGAGCTGACGGCCTCCACTCCATCGTCCGCCGCTTGGTCTTCGGACCCGAAGATCGGTTCCGCCGATTCCTCGGCGGCTACCTGGCGGGCGCCGCCTTGCCTAACTACCTCGGCCTGGAGGGCCGGATGGTGGTCTGGAACGCCCCGGGGCGGCTCGCGGCGATCTACCCCGTTCACAAGACGACGACGGCCAGGGGAGGCTTCCTGTTCCGTCGCAGCGAGGAGTTCGTGCTCGACTACCGCGACATCGACGGACAGAAACGGGTGCTGCACCAAATATATGGAGGGGATGGATGGCAGGTTCCCCGGATGCTGGCCGAGATGGATGCCGCCGACGACTTCTACTTCGACTCGATCAGCCAGATCGTGATGGATAGCTGGATCCAGGGTCGGATCACTCTGGTCGGCGACGCCGGCTATTCCCCAGGCCCGGCCGTTGGCGGCGGCACCAGCATCGCCATGGTCGGCGCCTATGTCTTGGCTCAGGAACTGGCCCAAGCCGGCCGGAACTACCAGACAGGACTTCGCGCCTACGAGGACCGCATGCGCGAACTCGCCGCCAAGGCCCGCAGCATCGGACACACCACCATGTCACGCTAATCCCGCGGACCGGTATCCAAGTCCGGCTGATGCCGGAACTGCTACGCCTCCTCGCACGGTTGCCGCCGAGCTTCCGACAGCGCCTCTTCGGGTTGCAAGCAACACCCGCCCGAGCCCTCGACTCCATCCAACTCCACCGCGCAACAGTCGAGAAGTAGCGCAGCCGCACCCCTCGCTTGATCCCGGCCGAGTGGCAACATCCCACCGCCGGAGCCACCCAACTCCGCTGGTGCCAAGGGTTGACCCGGCCACTAGGCGCTCCACGATGCCCAGCACCCATCCGCACTATGGCTACCCGTGCACGGCTGACCGCCACTGGTTGGCACGCCGCCCGGTCTACCCGCTTGACGGCCTTCCCGCACATCCTCTGTGACGCGGTCATCCTGGTCAGTGGGGTCGGTCTGCCCAAGGCATGCTTCGGGCACAGCCGCCGACTTACGTCCAGAGCGCCACGGGCGGCATCGAGTGTGCGATCTCTGACGCACGGCCGTCCGGGCGTACCGTCGAGAGGCTTTCGTTGCTATCGGAAACCGTCTCAGCCCAGGTCGCTGAAGTGCTCCACCTGGTGGGTCTTGCCCGCGGCGATAATCACGTCGCCCCGGTTTACCACCGTCTCTGGCGTCGCGTATGTGAAGTCCTCCCCGGGCCGTTTGATCGCCACGACGGTCACCCCATAACGTTTCCGCACGTCGGTCCTGTGCAGCGATTGGCCGAGGATGGCGGACGGCGGGCTGGTCTTGACCATCGCATACCCGTCCTCGAACTCCATGTAGTCCATCATCCGCCCGGCTACAAGGTGAGCGACCCGCTTGCCCATGTCATGCTCGGGTCGCACGATATGGTGCACGCCCAGTTGGCTGAGGATCTTGGCATGCGGCTCACTGATGGCTTTGGCCCAGATCTCGGGGGTGTCAAAGCCAAGGCACACGGTGGCGGTGAGGATGCTGGCCTCGAGGTTGCTGCCCACCGCGATGACTACCCGGTAGAACTCGTGCACCGAAAGCTGCCGCAACGCCTCCTCGCTAGTGGTATCGGCACTCACTACCTGGGTCAGTCGGCCAGCAAGGGACTCAACGATCCGCTGGCTGGAGTCGACTGCCAGCACCTCAACATCTTCCTTCATCAGTTCCAGGGCCAGCGACGTGCCGAACCGGCCCAGGCCCAAGACGGCGACCGCATCGAGCCGCCGATTACGTCCAGCCATCTCGCTGTTCTCCTAACCAATCAGGGGTCTGCCCTCGGGTACGTGGAAGAGCCGGTGCCGCTCACGCAACGCCAGCGCCGACACCAGGCTGATGGGCCCGAGCCGGCCGATGAACATCAAAGCCACCAGCACCAACTGCCCAGCGGGGGGCAGGGTTCCGGTAATACCTGTGGACAGCCCGACGGTGGCGAAAGCCGACACCACCTCATACAACACCGCATCGAAGGAGATCCGCGTTATCTCCACGAGCACGAACGTCGAGATCACCACCGCCGCCACTGAAAACAAAGCCACGGTGAGCGCCTGACGCCAAACCCGCGGCTCGATCCGGCGATCCAAGACGCTCACCTCGTCGTCACCACGCACCTCGGCCCAAATCACGAAAAGCAGCAGGACGAAAGTGGTCACCTTAATCCCGCCCGCAGTCCCAGCCGACCCGCCGCCGATGAACATCAGCACGTCCGAGCCCAAGAGGGTGCCCGAGTTAAGTCGTCCCGGATCGAAGCTATTGAAGCCGGCCGTGCGCAGCATGGTCGCGTTGAAGAACGCAGACAGCAATCGGTCGCTCGGCTCAAGCTGGCCGAGAGTTCGCGGGTTCCCCCACTCCGCCAACGTCAAAAAGACCGTGCTGGAAATGAGCAGCAATACCGTCATGCCGATAGTCAGCTTGGTATGTAGGCTCCATCGTCGCGGCCGTAACAGCCGTTGCCGCAGCTCGAGGAGCACCGGGAAACCGATACCCCCGATGATGACCGCGGCGGCGATCGGCAGACAGATCCAGGGGTCGCCAGCGAAGCCGATCAGGTTGTCGCTGAATAATGCAAACCCGGCGTTGTTGAATGCGGACACGGCGTGGAATCCGCCCAGCTCAATGGCCCGCACCAATCCCACGTCGTAGCCGAGAGCGAAGCGTGCAGTGAGCAATACAGCGGTGAGGGCCTCGAACAACAGACTCGCCTTGACAACCCCGACGATCACCCGGCCCACGTCGCCCAAGCCGATCTGCTTCGTCTCAGCGGCAGCGATCAATCGGGAACGCAAACCAAGCCGGCGCCAGATAAGCAACCCGACCAGCGAGGCCAAGGTCATTATGCCGAAGCCGCCCACCTGAATCATGGCCAGGATGACAACCTGACCGAAGCCTGACCAGTACACCGGGGTGTCGACCACGATAAGTCCGGTTACGCACACAGCGCTGGTTGCGGTGAACAATGCGGTTAGCAGCGGGGCCGACCCGGGCCCCTCCCGAGCGATGGGCAACATGAGCAGTCCGGTGCCAATAGCAACAGCTACCGCGAACGCCGCTACGATCACCTGAGCGGGATGGCGAAACTTAGGCAGCCACCGACGCCGGCCGGCGCGTACCCGCTGATACTCCGGCTGATCGGGCACACCGAGATCCTATTGACGAGTCACGGCGAGATTTCAGCGGCTTGGGCCGAACGCGGGAGGCGGCGCCGAGCTCGGTCTGGGTGGCTCGTGGTCGTGTGACCTCATGCGATTGTTCCTGCTCGCTGGGATGGCGTCGGGGATTGTCGAGCCTCGGTTCGGCACCTGCGGGGGTAGCTGATCGAGGATGCGCCACCAGAGGGCTGCGCCGGGATGATCGTCGGGTAGGGGTCCTGCGGCGGCCGCCGACCGTACGAGCAGGGTGGCATCGAAGCCGGCCCGAGTGAGGTCGTTCAACCTTTCTGTCAGTTCTGGCAGGAATGGGTCGGCGGTCGTACTGGGAGCTTCTGTAGTGAGCAATTGCCGCCATTGCGATTCTGTGCGCGTGTCCGCGGTGGCGAGCCGCTGGTCGAGCTGCTGTTTCCAGGCTTGAGTGGCTCGGCCCTGTTGGGGTGGCCCGGTTGGTCGCAGGTCGCTAGGGTCGATCTGGTTAGCCCCGCGCCACACCTTTATGTCGGCGATCAACTCGGCCGGCACCAGGGCATGCAGCTGGGCTGCCCAGGCCGGTGCGCCAGATGCGGCCTTGAGGCGGACCTGGTCGGCGAGCTCAGTAACAAGCTGTGATCGGGCGCGCAGGTAGAGTCCCCAGTTCGGGTCGGCGGCAAGCCGGTCGGGAATGCCCGGCAGCCACGGCAACGGGCCCCCGCCGGCGACCTCGTTCATCTCATGGAGCCGCGAGTCAATGACAGCAGCCTGATCATCGGCGCTGGTCAGGTCCCGGGTTGCGGCGGCGTAGAGCAGTTCAGTGACCGGATCGGCGCCGCCAGCGGCCAACAGCAGCAGATGGCCGCGCAGGGTCGGCCAGGCCGGCTCGTCGGTCAAGCCGTTGAGCATACGGTCGGCGTTCTGGTCGAGGTTGGCAAGCAGCTGAGGTCCCGCGAGGTGTTCGGCGGCGAGGTGGAGGGCGTCAAGGTAGCGGGCGGCAGCGGCGCCGAGCCGGACGGCAGGGTCTTGTAGCTCTCGCTGCAGCGTGATGGCCGATCTTGGACTGCCGTCGCGGCCAAGGATTTGTTCGAGCAGCTCGGTCGCCGTCGGAACGTGGACATTCTCCGGCTGGATTACCGCGTGCGCGTCCCCGTCGCCGACCACCGAAACGTAGATGTGGTTGGCAGTGCGGCCGCGCGTCAGCATGGTGTAGAGCTGCTGCCGGGACTCTTCACCGGTGACGACGCCGTGCATGGTGTCGGCGGTCACCCCTTGCGCTGTGTGCACGGTAGTCGCGTAACCGAGCTCCATACAGGTTTGGACGTAGTCGCCGGGCAAAGTGATCATGCGACCGCTCCGGGCATGCCGCACCCTCAAGCCACCAGTGCTCGTCGGGCCGAGGACGGTCCACCGATCGCCGTTCTTCACCCAATCAGTTTGTGATAGACGAAGCCTGCGGTCGTTCCTGCGTGTAATTACCAGGTCGCCGACACTGGCCTGGGTGCCGTCGGCTAACTGGACTTGCCGGCCGGAAACGGTGCCTGCGAGGCGGTGATCTTGGGCGCGTTGGTTGAGCCTGTGGACCAGTTCCCGGGTGGGTGCCAGCATGACTGGGTCGAGGCCGTGGTTGCGGTCGGCCTGCCAGGCGTTGAAGACGGCGTCGGGGGTGGTGGTGGGGTCGCCGACGTGGACGCGTTGCTGGTCGAGGTAGAAGCCAAGTGCTTCCGGCTGGCCGTCGCGGAGGGCCAGGGTAGCGGCGGCCTCGGCCTGGTCGGTGAAGCGGTGCAGCTCATTCAGCCGGACCGCGCCGTGGCTGGCTTCTATGTCACGCAGCACTCCGCCGGTGCCGATCGCGGCGAGTTGTTGATCATCACCGACCAGCCGAACACTGCCGCCGCGATCAATGACGAACTGGACCGCGGTGTCCACGGAGAGCGTGTCGGCCATCCCGGCCTCGTCGATGATCACCAATGTGGACCGGCCGATACGCCCCGCCCAATCCGGCAGGTCAGCCTGGCCGATGGACCAGGTGAGTTTCGCCAGCGTTTCGGTTGGTGCCCCGGTGGCGTCGCGGAGTTGCGCTGCTGCGGCAGCGGACGGCGCGAGCCCGAGTACTTGGCCGCCGCTGTCGCGCCACGCCTGCACCAGCGCGGACATAGCGGTGGTCTTGCCGGCGCCGGCGGGGGCGATAGCCAGCTGTAGACGCGCGCCGGAGGTGCACATTGCACGCACCAGCGCGGCCTGCCCAGCATCCAAAGCGGCTCCGTTCGCGGCTGATTCCAGCAGCGCCAGCTCCACAGTGCCAACGTCGAGGAACCGGCCGTCGGTGCGGCCAGCGGTCGCGACGAGGCGCTGCTCTGCAGCCAAAATCCGGCGCGAGGTGAACAAGTCCGATCCCGCCACGCGGTAGACGCTCGAACCGTCGGCCCGACGCAACGCCCCCGGCTCGGTGATGTTCTCGCCGGGCCGTATCAAGGAGATCGACCGGGCTTGCAGCACCTCGGTGACGAGCAGCTCAACCAACTGCTCGACCTTGTCGGTGGGAACCTGCACGGTCCGGACATGTCGTTGTGCTTCGGCGCGGACATGCCAGCTCTGCCAGGTTGAGCGCCGCTGTTCCACTGCCGCCAGCACTTTCCCAGCGGTCGCCGCCACCCACTCCGCATCCACAACGGGGCTCGTCGTCGAACTTGGATGGAGGGCCTTGCTGATCATGGCTTGGACTGCTTGAGGTCCGCCGAGCGTTTCGGCGGCCTGGGTGTACCAGGCGGTGCGCTGCTCGGCCAACGTGCGGGGTTCGTGTTTGGCGTCCCGGGTTTCCAAGGTGGCCTGGTGTGCCAGCTGTAGCGCCTCCACCGGCGTCGGCGGCCGACCATGATCACGTTGAAACATCGCCGCCAGCTCACCTTGCCTGTCCTTGATCAGCACCCGTCGTGTAGACCAGCGCTGGTTCAGGGCCTGGTCAACGCCGATAATCTCGCGCACCGGACGTTTATCAGGATCCATGTCGGGCCGTTCGGCGAACCGCACCCCCAGCCGGTTGCTGAGATGGTGCTCCAGGGCAGTGTTGTAGGTCTCCGACGCCGCCACCGTGGCTTTGAACAGCACCCGACCATCAATGGACAGCCAGCGCCCGTCGAGGGTCTGCACCTTGTTCGCAACGGCTACATGGGTGTGCAGATCCGGATCCCCGGCCCGGCTGTCCCTGTGGGTGAACGCGACCCCCACCAAGCCGCGGACGTTGAGCTGCCGAATCCCGTTTCTGCCCTGTCGGGTGAACAGGGCGCGGCGTTCAATGAAGGTCAGCGCATCCTGCACGGCAGCCCGATGAGCCTCCTCGACCTGCGCGGCAACGTGCGGGTCAGCGACCGCCCATAATGTCGACACCGACTTGACCGGGGAGAAGGTCAGGTCATAGCCGGCAACGGTCTGGGTGCGCGGCCGCGAGTGTTTAGCGATCGTCGCGGCGATCTCACGGGCATCGATCGGATCGCGGCCATGCGCTGCTCGGAAGAACTCCCGCGCCACCTCGGTACGGATCCGCGCCCGATCTGCCGCGGAGACAGGATCCTCTCCCAGCTGTCCGGCTGTCCCGTGCTGCGCGGCTATCTGCTTGGCCACCTCAACCCGGAAGGTGCTGACCTCGCCGGTGTAGACCTTGAACGGCGCGCCAAGTTGAGTCGCTGCCTTGATGTTTGCGTTGGTCAAGTCAGCGGCGTCCAGCTGTTCCAGCCGTGTTTCGGCGAGGGGATGCATGCCGAGGCCGAAGAGAGCCCGCATCTGCTCCGCTGTCACCGCGTCCCCGGCGCTCAGGCCATCGATGCCGGCCATGCCAGATCCGATCCACGACCCTGGACTTTCACCGCGGTCGGTGTAGTAGGACGCCAGTCCCACGTGGCCCTTCTCGGTGGCATCCAACGCCGCGACCTGCCGGGTCAGGTAGTCGTACCCCGACCCGGCGCTGAGCTTGTGGATGCTCATCGTCACAACCACCGAAGGCGAACCGGGTCAGCCCTGCGGTCAGTTAAGCGGGGGCGTACCGACGATGCAGAAGGTGTGTCGGACATCGAATTGCGGAATTTGGTGGAGGTACGCGAAACAGCTCGCCCGGTGGGTGCTGACCGCTCGAGGTGAAGACGCTGGCTTCGATCGGTGGATGAGTTTGGTGTGGCGAGGAGGGCCGGTGACAAGTCAGCAGAACCTGGCTGGTGAGCAGGGTCAGGTCGTAGCGGCCAGGACCCTCCCGGCTGAGCGTCGGGATGCCGCGACGACCGGACTTCCGCCGAGCAACAGCGCCGCCTCGGCTGTGCAGGCATGGCAGAGGCGGGCAACGCTACGAATCCTGGGACGATCTCGACGACCCTGCCGGCTTCGACACCGCATGCGCCGGGTGCGATCTGCGACGACATCGACCGTCGCGTGCGACAAGTGATCGATGAAGCTCGTCCTCTCTTCCACCGCTTAACAGCATCTGTGGCGTTGGTGACGCTCAGGCGAATGCCCGCGCCTTGGTAGCCGATCGCCCAGCTGCCGGGCGGGTGTTTTCTTACCTCTCGCGGGCTGCAAACTGGATCAGACCGGATCTGGGCAGCCCGTGCGGCTCCGTTCATTACTCGCTACTAGCGGTGTGCATCTAGGGGTATCGACCTCTTAATGGTCCGTTCACGCACTGTTTATGCAGATCCGCTGAAATCGGACCCGGACTGCAAGCGGTCCTGAAAACCGTGCGCGGTCTTGGGTATCGACTCGTCAACAATTTGGGTTAGCGATGCACACATATGGACTGCCGTTTACGCGTTTGCCGGCCAGCCGGGCCCGAGAGCCTCGCTGGCGGATTCAGCCTCGTGAGCTGGAGGTGCTTCGCGCCATTCGAGATGGGCTAGTGGGCCGCGATCCCCTGTATGGCGATCTTGCTCCATGGATGTTTGGGACGCGGCAGGTCAGCTGGTCTGTGACCTTGTTGGTCCTCCATGGCCTGATCCGACTTGGCGCCTTCGGATTAGGACCTCCCGAGATTACGGCGCGGGGCCTGCGCATGCTCGGCTGGACTGATCTTCGCGCTTTCAGCGATCAGTAATGGATCCAACCGCGGATGACTCGACTTGAGTTTGATAACGACCTGCTGCTGGTGCGTGATCACGGTAACGGAGGCAGCAAAGAGACCGAGGAGCTGAACGGCTCCGTAGAGAGACGCGGAGCTGAACCTGGCGCAGGTCGTGACGTTTGTGGAAACACATCGTGACACCTTCGGGATTGCGCCGCTGCTCGCTGCGATCGGCGAACCATTGTCCACCTTCTATAACCGCGCCAGCCCGAACACCGTCGGCGAGGGCTATGGCTGATGGGGCGGTAGCGGAGCGGATCTTCTCGCTTTGGAAGCGGTCGGGCCGCACATGCGGCGCGCCACGCATCCACGCCATGCTGGCCCGCGAGGCCGTCCGTGGCGGCGCGAGGTGGTGCCCGCACGCGGCGGTCACCGCGGTCAGCAGGATCGAGTCGTGGCGCTCCAGCGCACGCTTCATCGGCTGCGGGAAGCGCTCCCAGGCGGGTGCTGCCCTCGAGATCGGGTGAACAGGAAGGTGAGCGTGCCGGAACTCCTTGTCTGCTGCTCGTTATTCTTGCCCTACCCGCCCAACGATGAATTCGGGGCCTCACCGGCCAGCGCGAACAATCACTAGTTGTGTGTCTGCAATCGCCTCAGCAGCCCACGCCGTGTCATCCTCTCTTAGACCGACCCGACTCTTACGCCCGCGAGTCATCGAGTGAGGAGTACCAGCAAAATGATCCGCGCAAACTTTCGTGAATATCTTGAGCAGATCATGCACGACGGATACACAGTTCGCCACGACGAGCATGGCTCAGACCCGGACTTGATCGATCCAGGCGGCAATCCAGTAGAAACTTGGCGAACGGATTACCCGTACGACGATCGGATGGACCGCGACAAGTACGAGGATGAAAAGTACGCACTCCAAATCGAGCTACTTAAGTTCCAGGACTGGGCACAAGCAACCGGCACCAAGCATGTGATCTTGTTCGAAGGTCGCGACGCGGCCGGCAAGGGCGGCACGATCAAGCGCTTCATGGAACACCTCAACCCACGTGCGGCCCGCGTCGTCGCGTTGGCCAAGCCAACGGAGACAGAGCGTGGTCAGTGGTACTTCCATCGCTACGTGGCGCACCTTCCGACTGCTGGGGAGATCGTGCTTTTCGATCGCTCCTGGTACAACCGGGCTGGGGTAGAGAAGGTGATGGGGTTCTGCTCCAGTGAGGAGTACAGCCAGTTCCTGCGCCATGCACCCTTGTTTGAGCAGATGCTGGTGGAGAGCGGCTTTTCGCTTACCAAGCTTTGGTTTTCGGTGAGTCAGCAAGAGCAGCGAACCCGGTTCGCGGTCCGCCAGATCGACCCGGTACGGCGCTGGAAACTGTCCCACATGGACGTCGATTCTTTGGATCGCTGGGACGACTACACCAAGGCCAAAGAGGCGATGCTGCTGACCACTGACACCGAGCATGCGCAGTGGACCTCGATCAAGAGCAACGACAAGAAACGCGCTCGGATCAACGCGATGCGGTTCTTTCTCAATCAGTTCGACTATGAGGACAAGAATCCGGAGGTTGTCTACCCGGCCGACCAACTGTTGATCCAACGCGGACGTGATGCCGTCGACTAGCAAGATCATTACACCGATCGATCGAACCAAGGGCTGTCAGGTCAGGGCTGATTGGCTAACTGGTGCGCGCTGGCTGCCAGCTGTCGTTTGGGCATCACGATCGCCGTCCAGGTTCTGTTAGGACAGACCCAGATCATGCCCGCTATGATCTTGAGTGCAGCGTGCTCGACAGAGATCGTGGTGAGGCGATACTTCAAGATACCGCCGAGCTTGGAGTCGAAGATCATCGAGTGAGCGCTGGCCCCGAGCAACGCCAATCGCAGCCCGGTCGATCAGGCCGGATGACACCGTGTATTAGACCGTCGGCTCAGCCGCCTGTGCATGGATCGGCAGCATCTAATTCCAGAGCAGCACGTCGCCCGAGGGTGATGGGAAAAAGCTTCCCCACCCCGCTCGCTCTCTTCAGCGCAGTGGAACAAGAGCCTTGGCGAAGTCATTGGGTGCGCGGTCGAGCCCCAGCGACGTTTGCGGCAAGAACCCCGGCCGGCGTGGCGAGGATCGAGTGTGCCGCGGCATCTTGCCGCAGCCACCATTCCCCGCTTGATTCACCGTGAGTCGGGGTTACCATTTCGTTATAGATGCCTCAGACGCCGTTCACTGACAAGGCGTACTCGTCCTCCAAAGCTCGTTCAGGAGGTGGCCATAGTGATAAACCACCTGCAAACCGACAACAGGAGCAAACTCGAGGAGCGGCTTCCAACCCCGCAGATAGTCGCTGCAGCAGCTGACCTCACCCAGCACATCCTCGACTCACTCCCCGACCGCCTTGCACATAGCCGGGGAGTCGCTTGTCACGCCCAGTTCCTCACCCTCACCGTAGGGCCGCACCAGGCCCCATTGCTTGTTGCCGCTGCCTGGCTACATGACATTGGGTACGCTGCCGCCCTCCGCGAGACCGACTTCCATCCGTTGGATGGCGCCCGCCACCTTCGCGCCATCGGCTGGCCGCCGCCAGTCTGCAACCTTGTCGCCCACCACTCCGGAGCGCGTTTCGTCGCTCCAGTTCTCCAGCTCGACCGGGAACTGGATGACTATCCATTCTCCGAGGACCCTGTCTCCGATGCCTTGACCGTCGCTGATCAAACCACCGGCATGCACGGGGAAGCAATGACCACGGATGAGCGTATGAGCGACATGCTCGAACGCCACGGGCCCGATTCGGCCAACGCGCGGGCTCATCCCCAGCGCGAGCCCTACCTGCGTGCGGCGGCCGTTCGGGTGGCGGGGCGCCTCGACAGCATCGGCGTGCACACCGAACTCGCCGCCATCGCTGCCTAGAGTGGTAGTTCAGCGATCCGCGTTGGCGACCAGTTCTGCCTGCACTGGGGTGTGCGTTGCCGCCCAGGCTGGCGTTTCGGAGACCTCAGATAAGGCCTGGGAAAGCTGACCGCTCTGAGCCCGTCGAAGTGAGGCTCTGCCGGGCCTCGGAACCTTCCGACGGACGAAGGGTTCGTGTTTTGGGCGGTTGGGATTTGCTCTTCATCCCCTCTGGCCTTTCCTCCCGGCCCCCAGTGGTCTTCACGGTACGGGGGCGGGATTGGACGGCGTCTTTGAGATCCCCGTGGAATGGTGGCTCGGTTGCTGCGTCCGCATTAGGAGCGGACGAGGGCTCGGCCGTCCTCGGCCAGACCGGCACGCAGCTCCCTACGAGAACTGATACCGAACTTGGTGAACACCTTGCTGAGATGCCACTCCACGGTGTGCGCGCTGAGGAGTTGCGCGCCGATCTCCGGGTTCGACAAGCCATCTCGAGCTAGCCGGGCAATTTGTTCTTTCCTGGGGTGTGAGCTCCTCGCGAATTTCGTGGCTCCGCTTGGGCACCTTTTCGCCGTTGCGAGCTCAGGCCGCTGGACGCTTCGCGTGCTCTACCGCCCAGTCAAGGGCGTAGTCTGCTACCTCTTCCCATCCGTCCTCTCCCACCGTGTAGTGGGAGCGTCCAGGGAACTCCTTATAGTCAGTCACCGAGTTGGCGTAACGGTAATGCCAGACGTTCGACTGGTTCACGGCAGGAGGCATGAGGTTGTCTTCTCCACCGGCGATGAACAGTAACGGTGCCCGGTCTTCGTTCTTGAAGTTGACGTAGAGGTCCTGGTGGCCGGGCGTGAAGTTGGCCAGTGGCCCGGCCCACACGAAGCTACCCGGCGCTGGGATGTGGTATCGCTGGTAGACCTTGTCCGACTCCTCCCGGCTGAGCGTGGTGGCGAAGGCGTAGTGGAACTGCTCTGGGGTGAAGCCCACCGCCCGGTGGCGGTTGGCAGGGTTTTTCAGAACCGGGAAGAGCGATCGTATCTGTGAGACCGGGGTTACCCTGACGCCCTCTGTAGGCGCGGAGTCTATGGCCACACCTGCCGCCCCATAACCATGATCGAGCAGGATCTGGGTAAAGCAGCCTCCTGCCGAGTGGCCCATGATGATCGGTGCGCTATCTAGCTCGCCGACGATTCCCTCCAGGTGCTCCACGACCGCAGGGATAGTCAAAGCCTCAATCGGCGAGGGATCCTCGTTGAGCGCTTCGACCTCGACCTCAAAGCCTGGGTAGGCAGGGGCGAGAACGCGGTAACCACGGCCCTCATAATGCTCGATCCACTTCTCCCAGCTTCGGGGGGTGACCCACAGACCGTGAATCAGCACGATCGTGTCCGGAGCGGCCGGGGTGGGAGCGTTCTCGGCAGTCATAGAGTCCTCCTAGAGTCGACGTCTCCTCAAGTGCGATTGTCCACCCATGAGGGCTCCCGGCACATCTTCCCGATGGCCAGCCTCCCGGAGTACTCCGAACCGACTTCGGCCCGCGCTGATGCGCTCGTGTTCGTCCAGGCTTCACCCAATGTTCGAGCCCTACCGGATGTCGATATCCCTTTCGACCGCTGCTGCGAGCAGGAACGCCAGTCGCAGCGCCCCCTCTATGGTCAGGTACAGCTTTCGCCGGCCAGCGTCGTAGCTGAGCTGAACGCCGTCGTAGGGGTCGCCCTTGAAGCGGCTGACGACGATGACGCCCTCTTCCTCACCGTCCTCGGAACGCTGGTCTATAAGCACGGTGCCGAGCTGGGTGTACCCCGATTCCATGTGCAGTACCTTTGCGCGGGTTCACTGTGGGCGCAAGGTGATTCGCTCGAGGCCCCGGCGGTCCGATCAGGTGCTTGCGGTGACGAGCTTCACGCTCGGGGCTTTGCGCATCCGAGCCAGGTGGACGGTTCTCGCCACAGCGCAGGCTGCGCCGCGCCGCCGTTTCCGACCTGCCGGGCGACGTCCCGCTGCAGCTCACCAATTGTCGGTGTTGAGGCAGGCGGGGGGGCCGACACCGGCAGCTTTCTAGACTCACGCCCATGACAACCAGCCGGCTGGAGGCGTTTAGCGACGCGGTACTCGCGATCATCATCACGATCATGGTGCTGGAGCTGGAGGTGCCGCACGAGCCAACGCTCCACGCCTTGGCCGAGTCGGCGACCGGGTTGTTGACCTACCTGCTGAGCTTCGTGTACCTGGGCATCTACTGGAACAACCACCACCACTTGTTTCAGCTCGTTGGCCGGGTACGAGGAGGGCTGCTGTGGGCAAACCTGCACCTGCTCTTCTGGCTCTCGCTCGTGCCCTTCACGACCGCCTGGATGGATGAGCAGTTCGCCCCTACGCCGGTGATGGTCTACGGCCTGAACCTGCTGCTGGCCGGAGTGGCCTACCTCCTACTCCAGCACAGTGTCGTGCGTGTCGAGGGACCGGACAGTCCGCTACGGCAGGCGCTCGGCCGCGACCTCAAGGGCAGGATCAGCCCGGTGATTTACCTGCTCGGCATAATCGGCTCGCTGCTCTGGGTCTGGCTTGGCGTCGCGGCGTACGTCGTGGTCGCAGCGATGTGGCTGATTCCCGACCGACGGATGGAGCACTACATCGACGCGCACCAGGAGCCCCCAACCTTGTGGCCGTGATTTCTGGCTGACGAGCCAGGATCCTGGCGATGAATGTCGGAGCTTTTGCATCGCCTGCTTCAGCCGCGCAAAAGAGGCGTGAACCGTACTCAAGTCGTTGCCTTACCAGGACCACTTGGCACGACAGACTGATGCACAAATCGCAGTGGGTGTTAATTCCGTCGGTTTCGAACCCTCCTCATACTTCGCGCTGGCTGGCTATGCGGATCGTCTTCTGTAGGGCCGCACAACCGGAGCCCACGGTGAACGCTGGTCGAAGCCGGTCCGTGCCAAGCGTTTGGCGTTTTACCGGGCTACTGGGTCCCAGCCGCGCAGGTACTTGACGGACTGGCGGTACTCCCATTCGATGGCGTCTTTGAGCAGGTGGGCCAGCTGCCCGCCGCTGGTGATGCCGGCCACGTCAGCGACCCCGCGGCGGGTGCCGACCGAGACGACGAATCCCTTGTCGTGGAAAGTGAACTCTTCCAGCGGCCGGGACTCCAGTTCCGCGTCCAGGTTGCGGGCCACCGTCTCGCCCTCCTCCAACGCCACCTGCGCGAGCGGCGGCGGTACGTGCCCACTACGCGGATCAACCACGGAGGCAAGGTCCCCGGCGGCGTAAATATCCGGGTATTCCAGCACGCGAAGGTAACGGTCGACCTTGATGCGGCCATTGTGGCCGGACGGCAACCCTGAATTGGCTACGAGCTCGGGTGCTTTCACTCCACCGGCCCAGACGAACACGCCGCCCTCCACCAGCTGGCCGTCCTTGAGCCGGAAGCCTTTCTCGGTCGCGGCGGCGATCGCCGCGTTGGTGCGAACCTGGACACCAAGGTCAGAAAGGATGCTGCTGGCCTTGTCGATCAGCTGGGCTGAGGAGCCGGCCAGGATGGTGGGGCCCGCCTCGACAAGCCAGACGGCGGGCCGGTCAGGCGCCAGGCCGTGCCGGCTGGCTGCTTCGGGCAGCATCTCGGCCAGCTCACCGGCCAGTTCGACCCCGGTCGCGCCGCCGCCGCCGACCACCACGGTCGTGAGGCGGCGCTGCCGCTCGGGGTCAGTCTCGGCCGCGGCAGCCGTGAGTGCTGTCATGACCGCTGCCCACACCCGCTCGGCATCGCTGGCCGAGTACAGCGACAGCGCGCGCTGGGCCAGGCCGGGGATAGCGAAGTCGTTGGGCCGGCTTCCGAGCGCCAGCACCAGCCGGGTCCAGCCGATCGGCCCAACCTCGGTGAGCAGCCGTCGGCCTGCCAGGTCGAAACCATTGATCTCGGTCCGGATGAAACGGACTCGCTTGGCCAGCACGTCCTGAAGCGGGATGCGCACCGCGTCGGCGGCTCGGGTGCCGCCCGCGACCCGGGGCAGCTCAGTGAGGACCTGGTGGTAATCATGCCGGTCGACCAGGATTAGGTCCGTCATTGGGTTGTTGCGCAGCTTGGCCGTCAGACGCAAGGCGACATGTAACCCGGCATAGCCCGCGCCAGCGACCACGATGTCACCGCTGCCCCCAGCGGTGGACACATTCACGGCGTCTTCCATAAGGTATTGCCTCCCTTACGGCGAGGATGGCTACTGGCTAGCCACCTATCTCTGGGCCAACCGGGCGCTAACCTCTCCTTCTTGCCGGAGAGCGAGGCCAACGCAATGGATGTTGATGCAGGTCAGCTTAGGGAAGGCGAGCAGGACGGCGTTTAGCGTGACTAGCTCTCGCTCGTGGAGTTGATCATCATCGGCTGCACCGACGGCTGCGACAGGCAGCCGATGTGTGCTCGAGCAGTGGTCGACGCCCTTACTGGCACTATGGCGATTCACAGCCTGGACGTGATCAAGCTCTTCGCATAGTTTTGCTATGGGTCTGACCACCATTTTGACCACCATTTGGGTTTGTCCACCGAAGTATGCCCAAGCGCAAAATCGTTAATTTTAAGGAAAGTTGGACGTCCATGGACGTCCTTGGACACGCTGCCGATGTCTGGGGGTCAAGGGTCGTGAGTTCAAATCTCGCCAGCCCGACCAAACCGATGCACCGCATCCGGCCTAGTCGGACTCGTATTCAACGGACATATTTGCCGCCGTCGATAACGCCCAGGCCCGGCTAACGGAGGACGGTGCCGTCGCGATCGTCACGGGCCATCGGGATATACGGATCAGCGGATGACTATGCGAGGCTCCAACGCCCGCTGTTCGGCATGACCAGCGGGTGGAACGCGGCATGTGCACACGTCCATCGCGGGTGACGCGACAATGACCGGCGCAGGGTAACTGGGCTGTAAGGCGCACTGCCATGGCCTAGAAACCAAGCGACCGTCTGGTCTGCACAGAGCCGTGGTGATACGCGGCTTCGTCACTCATGTGAATTGAAGGTCCGCCCCTTGGGCAGGGCGGTGTCGGTCGGCTGCTCCGACTTGCTACGTTTTGCGGCCGTGACCAGGTGGGCGGCGGGGCAGGTGTGAAGGCGGTCGTCTACGACCGGTACGGGTCCCCCGATTTGCTGCGGGTCGAGGAGGTCCCGGTACCTTCGCCCGCCGCCGGCCAGGTGAGGGTGAAGATCGCCGCGACCTCAGTCAACCTCAGCGACTGGGAGTGCCTACGCGGATCGCCCGCGTACGCGCGGATCGGCGGGCTGCGGTACCCGGCTTGCCGGACGCTCGGATCGGACATCGCCGGCCTGGTCGACGAGGTCGGGGAAGGGGTGACCCGGTTCCGACCCGGAGACGAGGTATATGGCGACAACCTCAGGCTGAAGGGTGGCTTCGCGGAGTACACGCTCGCGCCGGAATCCGCACTCACCCACAAGCCTGCCCAGCTCAGCTTCGTTGAGGCGTCGACCATCCCGCAGGCGGGCGCGATCGCCCTGCAGGGCACGCAGAGGGCCGTGACGGGTCGCCGGGTGCTGATCAACGGCGCCGGCGGAGGGTCGGGATCCTTCGCGATTCAGCTCGCAAAGCGGCTCGGTGCTGACGTCACCGGTGTCGACAACGCCGCCAAGCTGGACTTCATGCGGTCGGTCGGCGCGGATCAGGTGATCGACTATCGCCGAGACGACTTCACCAAGACCTCTCAGCCGTACGACCTGATCTTGGACCTGGCGGCGCACCGGTCGGTTTTCGCCTACCGGCGTGCGCTGACTCCCGGTGGCACGTATTGGTGCGTGGGTGGGTCGGTGCCCACGCTGCTGCGTGTCCTTACCGCCGGCCGGCTGGT